>Ga0310915_10000021_pt1 | contig 130521 bp, 117 predicted proteins | sample GREbulkMGAN111_FD_202508 | JGI IMG/M metagenome (GOLD analysis project Ga0310915, IMG submission 202508) | Lab enrichment of tropical soil microbial communities from Luquillo Experimental Forest, Puerto Rico - GRE.bulkMG.AN111 | ecosystem: Environmental > Terrestrial > Soil > Tropical forest...
GGGTCAGATGGCGACATCAGGGACAGGCAACGCAATCTTCCCATAGTCTTCCCAACGCCTATTCTTGGGAAGATTGGCATTCAGTAAAAGCAACTAAGTCTTTGATTTTATTGGCGCGCCCGAAGAGATTCGAACTCCTGACCCCCAGATTCGTAGTCTGGTGCTCTATCCAGCTGAGCTACGGGCGCGGCGCGTCGTAGCTATAGGCTCCGGCGCCCCAAGGCAAGGCAGGGTTAAACCGGCAAGGCAGGGTTAAAATGGCAAGCCAGGGTTAAAAACGGTTGCCGGCGGCGGCTCGGCTGCAACGCTCGCCACGGCACGACGCCACGCCGCCGCAGAGCACAGCAATGTCTAACCCTGGGCTCTCTAGCCGTCGACTTTTTAACCGTGGGCGTGAGCGCGGGCGCCGCGATGGGCGGCAAGCTCGACGGCGCGATCGGGAATCGTCAGCCGCAAGGTTGCGCCAATCGTGCCCTCGACCAGACGGATTTCGCCGCCATGGGCGCGCACCAGCTCGGCGGCGATCGCAAGCCCGAGCCCGGTGCCGCCAGTGCGAGTCGAGCCCTGAAACGCCTCAAACAGATGCGCGCGCGCCTTGTCAGAAAAACCGGGACCGGTGTCGGACACCTCGATTACCACCACTGCGCCTTCGCGCCGGCCGGTAATGCGAATCTGATCCCGCCCGGGATCGCGGTCGGTCCGGCTTTCGACGGCCTGACCGTCCATGGCCTGCACCGCGTTGCGCGCCAAGTTGAGCAGGATGCGGAACAGTTGATCGTAATCGGCCTCGACGATGAGCCCGCGCTCGACTGCGCTGATCCAGCGGATCGGTGCGTCGGCGCCGAGGCCCAAGGTCTCGTGCACTTCTTCGACCAGCGGTTCGAGCGGAATCGGACGACGGTCGGGCGGCGGCTCCTGGAGGCGGCCATAGGACAGCGTCGACTGGCAAAAGGCGATAGCGCGTTCCAGCGCGTGCATCAATTTCGGGGCAAAACGCTGCACGCCGGGATCGGGAATCTTTGCCAGCCGATCGGAGAAGAGTTGTGCCGACGCGAGCAGATTGCGCAGGTCGTGATTGATCTTGGAAACCGCGAGCCCCAATCCCGCCAGGCGATTTTTTTGATGCAGCATCGAGGCGAGCTCGGTCTGCATGGTCGAGAGCTCGCGCTCGGCAGTACCGATTTCATCGGCGCGCCCTGACGGCACGATGACCCGATCGCTGTTTTCCGGATCGGCGCGGAACGCGATCATATTGGCGGTGACGCGGCGCATCGGCCGCACGAACATGTAATGCAGCGATAGATAGACGAGCGCCGCCGTAATCGCCGAGATCAGAAGCGACAGCAGCAGAATGTCGACGGAATAGCGCAGCATCGCCCGCCGCAGCGGCTGCTCGTCCATGACGAGCTCGATATATTCGCCGCCCGGCACCGGCCCGACCACGCGCACGATATCCTTTTTGCTGCTGAGCATGGTGGCGAAGGCGTCGACCACCGCATCGAAGGCATAAACGTTGCGCATGTCGTAAGTCGCGGCGACCGCCGGCGGCATGTCGTCGACCGCAATCATGCGGTGCCGCGAGCCCATCTTCATCGCCACAGCGCGGGCGCCGATCGAATCGAGAATACGCTTGGCCAGCGCGTCGGAGACGACGCCGTTCGGCGCGGCGTCGAGAACAAGCGCGGCGGTGTAAGCAGTCGCCAAGCGATCTTTGAGCCAGACCACCCGGAAATTGACGACTGACGGCACATAGATCAGCACTTCCGCGATCATCACGAAGAGAATCGTGAGGACGAGGAGTTTGCCGGAAAGCCCGAAGCGCGGCGTCCGGACTTGTTCCGGCCGCACGGCGATGTCTTCAGTCATGCTTTAGGTCCGCTGCTTAGCCCAACGGTGCAGCAGCCAATGATGCGCCCCACCGGAGGGTAGGTCAAATCCCTGTTTATTAAATATGTCATGGCAGCATGGCCGCTATCGGCGGCTGCTGTTATCGCCGCAGCTTGGAAAGCTTGGCATTGCACGATCCGTCGCGTGATTGTCATGCTTGCCGGAAAGTCTCTGGCGAATGACTCGCACTGAACGGCCGCAAAATGCCGGCAAATGGCTGACAAGTTACGTTGACGGACCGCAACCCCTCCCGTATAAGCCGCGCCAAACGCGGCGACTTATGACCGCGGCAAGAGCATGATCCCGAAAAGTGGACACCGGCGCAGCGGAGACTTCCCGTGAAACGGACCTATCAGCCCAGCAAACTGGTGCGCAAGCGCCGCCACGGCTTTCGCACGCGTATGGCCACCAAAGGCGGTCGCAAAGTGTTAGCCGCGCGGCGGGCGCGGGGACGCAAGCGGCTGAGCGCCTAAAGGGCGATACGCCGGACGCGCCCATTTCGGTCACATCGATTGCAAACCGTTGTCGTCAACTCGGTCACACCAAAGTCGGGTGAAATGGAGCGGTTGAAACGCCGGAGTGAGTTTCGGGCCGTCGCCCAAGCCGCCGGCCAAGGCGTGCGCGCGCATGCAAGCGCCTTTACTTTGCAAGCACGCGCGCGAGCGCAGGCCGGTCCGCCCCGGATTGGCTTTACCGTCGCCAGACAGGTCGGAAACGCTGTGGAGCGCAACCGGGTACGGCGGCGTCTGCGTGAACTCGTTCGACTCGCGCCGCCGGCGTCGCTTCGTCCCGGCCACGACTACGTGCTGATCGGACGGCGCGCGGCGCTCAAGATCGCGTTTGACCATATGATGATGGAACTTCGCGGCGTGCTTCGCCGTGTCCATAACTCAAGCACTGGCACCGGAACTGGTACATCGGGTACCCCGCCCCCACATAGTGCGGGTCCGTCCAAGGGGTCACGGCGGGGCGGCGGCAAGCGCCGAACCAGCACAGCCCCGGTGAGCCGCAAGCCGACCAGCACGAGCACCGAATGAGCGACCACAAGAACACTATCCTGGCCATCGTGCTGTCGCTGATCGTCATAGTCGGCTGGCAATACTTCATCGGCTATCCGCAAGTGGAACGGCAGCGCCAGCAAACGCAGCAAGAAACGCAGCAGCAGACGCAGCTCAAGCAGCAATCACCGGCTCAGCCCGGTGCATCGGCGCCGAACGCGGCGCAACCCGCAACTCCCGAGGTCCCCGGGACGCCGACTTCCACCTCGCCGTCGGCGCAGCCGCAAGCGGCGTCACGTGAAGCGGTGATTGCCGCCGCGCCACGGATTACCATCGAGACGCCTCGACTCGGCGGCAGCATCAATCTCAAAGGCGGCCGTATCGACGACCTGACACTTACGCAATACCGCGAAGAGATTGATCCGAATTCGCCGCCAATCGTCTTGTTCTCGCCATCGGGCGCGCCGGCTGCCTTCTATGCCGAGTTTGGCTGGGTGGCCGCCGCCGGCAGTAATGCGCCGATGCCCAATCCCGACACTGTCTGGAAGCAGCAGGGTTCGGGCCCGCTCGGCCTCGGCCGCCCGGTGACGCTAACCTACGATAACGGTCAGGGACTTACCTTCACCCGCACCATCTCGGTCGACGAACATTATCTGTTTAGCATCAAGGACAACGTGGCGAACAACGCTACCGCGTCGGTGACGCTTTTTCCCTACGCGCTGATTTCGCGCCACGGCACGCCGCAAGTGCAGGGCTATTACATCCTGCATGAAGGCCTGATCGGCGTGATGGGCGATCAAGGCCTCCAGGAGGCAACTTACAAAAATATCGAGGACAAGAAGTCGCTGACCTGGGATGTCACCAATGCCTGGCTTGGCATTACCGACAAGTATTGGGCCGCGACATTGTTACCCGACACGGACGCTAAGTTGCGCGCCCGTTTCTCGGCCGGCGAAGCGGCCGGGCTGAAAACCTATCAGACCGATTATCTCCTGCAGCCGCAAACAATCGCGCCGGGGACGACCGGCAGCGTTAATGCGCGTCTGTTCGCTGGCGCCAAGGAGGTTTCGGTCGTCGGCATTGATTTTCCGTTCGGACCCGGCGGCTACAATCAGGCACTCCACCTCAATCATTTCGACCTGCTGATCGATTGGGGCTGGTTCTATTTCCTCACCAAGCCCATGTTCCTGGCGCTCGACTTTTTCTTCCGCCTGGTCGGCAATTTCGGCATCGCCATCCTGATTGTCACCGTGCTGGTGAAGATCCTGTTTTTCCCGCTCGCCAACAAATCCTACGCATCAATGGCCAAGATGAAGGCGGTGCAGCCGCAAATGGCCATGATCAAGGAACGCTATGCCGACGACCGGGTGAAGCAGCAGCAGGCGATGATGGAGCTCTACAAGAAGGAGCAGATCAATCCGGTCGCTGGTTGCTTGCCGATCGCGATTCAGATTCCGGTATTCTTCTCGCTCTACAAGGTGCTGTTCATCACGATCGAAATGCGGCACGCGCCGTTCTACGGCTGGATTCATGACCTCTCGGCCGGGGATCCGACCAACATTTTCAATTTATTCGGATTGCTGCCTTTCGACCCCAGCGGGCTGCCGATGCTCGGCAGCTTTCTCGCGCTCGGCGCCTGGCCGGCAATCATGGGCGTGACCATGTGGGTGCAGATGAAGCTCAACCCTGCGCCGCCAGATCCGACGCAGCAGATCATCTTCAATTGGATGCCGATCATTTTCACTTTTATGCTGGCGAAATTCCCGGCTGGGCTGGTGATCTATTGGGCGTGGAACAATACGCTTTCCGTCATACAGCAGAGCGCGATCATGCACCGTCACGGCGCCAAGATTCAGCTCTGGGACAATTTGAAAAGCACCTTCATCAAGTCGAAGCCCAAGCAGCCGGCGGAATAGACTTTTTCTACGCTCGGCGGCTCTTTCCGCGCGATAAAGAAATATGAGAGGCAAATAAAAACGGGAGGCGGATGCCTCCCGTTCGGAGTTTCATTAACCGTTGGTTGTTGAAAGTTCAGCTTCGGCCGACGACATCAACCTCCACATTGGCGAGGCCGGAAAAACCGAGCGCCCGCGCCGCTGCCGGCGTCAGATCGATGATGCGGCCACGGACGAAGGGCCCGCGATCATTGATCCGCACTACCACCGATCGTCCGGTGCTCTTGTTGGTGACGCGTACCATCGTGCCGAATGGCAGCGTGCGATGGGCGGCCGTGAGCGCGCCAGGCGATACATGCTCGCCGTTGGCGGTACGGCCATACCCATAAACCGAGGCAATTCCGCTCTGCGCCGACGCCGCCAGCGGCAGTGCGACGCAGATGATGAGAACCGAAGTGAACAAAGTTTTCGTGAGGCTAGAAACAGCCATGACCGTCCTGTCTGATTGTTGATGGGAAGGGTGATGCAGTCCGCGGCTCGCGAACTGCGCGCCCTATGGCCAGCGAATTGTGACCATTGTGCGTCGCAATATTCTAAAAATGAGCTTCGATGGAGAATGAAATTCTTATGGCAACAACTTGCTCATTATGTGAGACCATCAACGGGCTGTGAAATAACATTTTTTGACGTTTTTTGCGTTCTAGGCGGAGTCGGGACGCCCTCAGTTATGCGTCAATTGCATCGCGCCATGAGTTTATTGCAGTGCGAAATATGGAACCATTTTCCTCGATTCTCATTACGTCGCGCGCTGTAGAACTCACGCTGCGGCGCTCGGCAGCACGTAATCCTTAAACTGCGCGCGCAACGCCGTTTTTTGAATCTTTCCGGTCGCGGTGTGCGGGATTTCGGCGACGAAAGCGACGTCGTCTGGCATCCACCATTTGGCGATCTTGCCCTCGAGGAACGCCAACAGCTCTTCTCTGCTCGCCTTCTGCCCCTGCTTAAGCACGATGACGAGCAAAGGCCGCTCATCCCACTTCGGATGCCGCACGCCGATGACCGCGGCCTCGGCGACTTTGGGATGACCGACGGCAAGATTTTCTACTTCGATCGAGGAAATCCACTCACCCCCTGACTTGATCACGTCCTTGGAACGATCGGTGATATTCAGGTAGCCATAGCGATCGATGGTGCCGACGTCGCCGGTGTCGAAGAAACCTTCTTCGTCGAGAATATTGCTGTCGTCCTTGAAATAAGTCTTGGCAATCGCCGGGCCGCGGACCTTGAGACGACCGAACGTCTTGCCATTCCACGGCATGCGGCGGCCTTCGTCGTCGGTGATTTTCATTTCGACGCCGAATGGCGAGTGCCCCTGCTTCTGCAAAATATCGAGAAGGGGATCGCCTTTTAATCCGGCATATTCAGGCTTGAGCGAGCAAGTGGTGCCGAGCGGGCTCATCTCCGTCATGCCCCAGGCGTGCGTGACTTCGACGTCGTATACGTCCTGAAAGGTTGAGATCATGGCGCGCGGACAGGCCGAGCCGCCGATCACGACGCGACGCAAATACGGCAGCTTGCCGCCGGTCTTTTCCAGTTCCTGCAGCAGCGCCAGCCAGACCGTCGGCACGCCGGCGGTGCAGGTCACCTTGTAGTCGGTGAGCAATTGATAGATCGAAGGGCCGTCGAGCTTTGGACCGGGCAGGATGAGCGCCGCGCCGGCCATGGGCGCGGCGAAACCGATAGCCCAGCCATTGGCGTGAAATAGCGGTACAACCGGCATCGCGATGTCGGATCCCGACAGCCCGATCATATCCCGGCGCAATGCCGCCATCGCGTGGAGCACGTTGGAGCGATGCGAATAGACGACGCCTTTGGGATTGCCGGTGGTGCCCGAGGTGTAGCACATGCCAGCCGCCGTGTTTTCGTCGAAGCTCCTCCAGGCGAAATCGCCATCGGCCTCGGCGAGCCACTCCTCGTAGGGCACGGCATTGCCCAGCGACGTGACAGGCATGTGCGCGGCGTCGCAAAAGACGATCGTGCGTTCAATCGTCGGCACGCGATCGGCAATTTTCTCAAGTAGCGGCAGAAACGTGACATCGGTCATGAGCACGCGATCTTCCGCGTGATTGATGATCCAGACGATCTGGTCGGTGAACAAGCGAGGATTGACTGTGTGGTAGACCGCACCGGCGCCGAGAATACCGTACCAGCTTTCGAGATGCCGCCAGGTATTCCAAGCGAGCGTCGCCACGCGGTCGCCGAGCCTTATGCCATCGCGTTCGAGCCGCTGCGCCACGCGCAGTGCGCGCTGCCGGATCTCGATATAGTTAGTGGTGTGCATCGGCCCTTCGATCGAGCGCGAGATGACCCGTCGCTCGCCGGCATTCGCGGCGGCGTGATCGATGATGCGATGGCACAGGAGCGGCCAGTCTTGCATCAGGCCAAGCATTGTTCGCCTCCCATTGGTGCGCGGTCCTACCGGGTGATCGCCCGTATTCGGATCGCCTATTAGACAGCCCACGGGTCTATTCCGCGACGACAGTCATTTGAAATCTTGCACGCCAAAACTAATCCGATGTTGCGTCAAGGCAAACTCTTAAAGCCCCGCCGAAAGGTCGCCATTTTGCAAACCATTCCCACCCATGTTCTAACCATGCCCGCCAAACACCCCTCGAAGCGGCCCGATTGCGCCGGGGACCTCGCCCGTGAAACTTGTTGCGGCTTTGATCATAGTTTTGTGGGCAGCCGCCGTGGTTGGCGCGGCGGCACAGAATGGCCCGCAAACCGGTGGCGCCGCGCACGGCCGGGGCGTCCATCAAGGCTCATCAGCGCGTTCGCAGCCGCTCGTCCTCCCGGAGCAATTCGCCCCACCGCAGGAGGCCTATGCGTCGTTTCCCGAGGATGGCGCCGCCGCCACCGCGCCATCATCGCCTTCCGCCTGCCAGCTGCGCCTAGCAAAGCTTGCGGTCTTTACGGCGCTCGGCACATTGATCGGTCCGGGCGACTGCGGCGCCCCCGACGCCGTGCAGCTCCAGGCCGTTTTGCTACCTGACCAGACCAAGGTCGCCGTTACCCCGCCGGCAACGTTGCGCTGCACCATGGCGGAGCAGATCGCCAACTGGCTGCGCGATGACGTTGCGCCTTCGCTGGTGGAGACGGGACCACCGCTGCGCATTCTTGACAATTTCGACTCCTATGAATGCCGCGGACGCAATCGCGTGCGCGCCGCAGCCTTAAGCGAGCATGGCCGCGCCGACGCGCTTGACGTGCGTGGGTTCAGACTTGCCGATGGGCGTGAGGTCAGCCTGACCGACATCAATGTCGCCAAAGACTGGCGCGAGAAAATTCGCACCAGCGCCTGTGCGCGATTTTCGACGGTGCTAGGACCCGGCTCGGACGGCTACCACGAGGAACATATCCATCTCGATCTCGCCGAGCGGCGCAACGGCTACAAACTTTGCGAGTGGGAACTGCGCGAGCCGCCGCCTGTGCAAGCGCAAACCGAATCGGGCGCATCGTCGGACGACGCCAGCGCGCAGGCTGAACAGCCGCAGGAGCCTAGCACTGCCGAAGTACCGCTGCCGCGACCGCGCCCGCTGGCGGCCAACCTGACAAACAGCAGAACGAAAAAAACGGATTCAAAATAGGCCGCACCCATCGACGCACTAACTGACGCACAGGGATCCCATGCCTCCGCTTTCCAATCTTGCCGCCCGCGACGTCGAAACACTGGTCCATCCGTACATCAATCTCGCCAGCTTTCGCGAAACCGGACCGCTCATTATCGAGCGCGCGAAGGGCATCTATGTCTACGACACTGATGGCAAGCCCTACATCGAAGGCATGGCCGGGCTTTGGTGCACAGCGCTCGGTTATGGCAACGAAGAACTTGTCGAAATCGCCGCCGCACAAATGCGCAAGCTCTCTTTCGCTCACCTGTTTACCGGGCGAAGCCACGATCCGGCGATCGAGCTTGCGGAAAAGCTCAAGGAGATTGCACCGATCCCGGTCTCCAAAGTGTTTTTCTGCAATTCCGGCTCGGAAGCCAATGACACGCTGGTGAAACTCGTCTGGTACCTCAATAATGCGCTTGGCCGGCCGCAGAAAAAGAAGATCATCAGCCGGCTCAAAGCCTACCACGGCGTCACGGTAGTGGCGGCCTCACTCACCGGCCTGCCGACGAACCATCGCGATTTTGATTTGCCGCTGCCTGGATTTTTGCACGCCGGTTGTCCGCATCACTACCGCTTTGCGCATGACGGAGAGAGCGAGGAGGAGTTTGCAACGCGGCTCGCCGCCGAACTCGACGCACTGATCCTCAAGGAAGGCCCCGACACCGTGGCCGCCTTCATCGCTGAACCGGTAATGGGCGCCGGAGGCGTGATCGTGCCGCCGCAGGGCTATTTCGAAAAGGTCATGCCGGTGTGCGCCAAGCATGACGTGTTGATGGTGAGCGACGAAGTCATTTGCGGCTTCGGCCGGCTCGGCACCGCCTTCGGCTGTCAGAAGCTCAAATTCGTCCCGCACGCCATATCAATCGCCAAGGCGCTGTCCTCGGCATATTTGCCGATTGCTGCGGTCATGATCCCCGAGATCATGTATCAGGCGCTGCTCGCCGAGAGTAAGAAGATCGGCGTGTTCGGCCACGGTTTCACTTATGGCGGCCATCCTGTCTCCGCCGCGGTCGCGCTCAAAGCGCTCGAAATCTATGCGCGCGATCTAATCTTCGAGCGTGCCGCAAAGCACGCGCCGCAGTTCCAAGCCCGGCTCGCGGCGCTCAATGGTCATCCTCTGGTCGGTGAAGCGCGCGGGCTTGGTCTCATCGGCGGTGTCGAGCTGGTTGATAACAAAAAAACCCGAAAGTCGTTCGCCCCGGGGCAAGGCGTGGGGCCGCGCGCCGTGCGCTTTGCCGAAGACGAGGGGCTGATCGTGCGCGCGGTCATGGGTGACGTGCTGACATTATGTCCCCCGCTCATCATCACCACGGCCGAGATCGACGAACTGTTCGATCGCCTCGGCCGTGCGCTCGATAAGACGCTCGATTGGGTCCGGCGCGAGCGCTTGGACCAGGTCTAATTGCGACCGATGTCAGACCGCAACTAGCCAAAACAAACGGCGCCGGACTTGCCGGCGCCGTCGCATCATCAATCCATTTTTGCCGGATCAATTCATCCGACCGGCCCCTGCCGCCGGACCTGCCGCAATGAGCGGACTAAAGGGCGTGTCGCCCTGCTTCGGCGCCAGCACGACCACGATCGTGCCGACCTTCACGCGAGTATAGAGGTCGATCGCGTCCTCGTTGGTCATGCGGATGCAACCGGAGGAGATGGCCTGACCGATATATTCGGGCTGATTGGTGCCGTGGATACGGTACAGCGTGTCCTTATTGCCGGAATATAAGTACATGCCGCGGGCGCCCATCGGATTGTGCGGGCCGCCAGTGACGTAGGCCGGCAATGGACCAAGGCGAGCCTGTTCGCCCGCTGTCGGCACCCAGGCCGGCCATTCTTCCATCCGGCCGATCTTGGCGATTCCGCTCCAAGCCTGCGCGTCTTCGCCGACGGCGATGCCGTAGCGAATCGCCTCCCCTTTCGGCAGCACGTAGTAGAGAAACTTGTTGTCGCTATCGATGACGATCGATCCGGGCGCTTCTTTGCGCGTGTATTCAACGATGTGGCGCTTATACGCCTCCGGAATCGAGGCCTGCGCATAAGGCAGGTTAGCCATCAGCTGTTTGTCGCGCGCATTCCAAGCGGCCTGCGATGCTGGCTCCAGTGTCTCCTGCATGCAGCCGCCGAGCGCAAGCCCGACGACGACGAAAGCAATGGCACGTACCATCATAACGCGTTAACTCTCCCACCGCCCGGCCGTGGAGCCGGTCAATACACATCCGGTTAACCCAATACCCAAACCGTCGCGGCGGTGCCAGACGTAAGCGACCGCTAACGGCAAGGTCCGCGCCAAGTGTTGCAGGAATGCCGCAGTCGTCGTTGGTCCAGGGGATAACCCGGGGGCCGAAACTCGCCCGGCAGTCCCCAGCCCGACGAAGTATGATCCCAAGCCGTTAAGCGAGGGTTTACCACGTCCAGCGCAAGTACTGGTCCGAGCGGGAATGTCACGGCAGCGTGCGATTTGCCGCCCATTTCCGCCGCACTCGCCAGCCTAGATTCCAATCCTTATTCACACGCCAATGTACGGGGTTTCATATGCCGGATGCGACTGCCGAGATGAACCGAACGATGCGCCAAACGGCTGAGCTCCGTAAGGTTTCCGGCGCCAGTAGCCTGAATGAGCCTGCACTCGACGCTTGCTACGGACAAATCGGCATTTCCGCGGTTGCAGCTGCGGTGCGCTACCAAGGCCTTGGCAAGAATGCGGCCTATGCACCGGCGTCCACTGACTGGCGCGCCCGGTATGTTGAGGAGCCGGCCTGACGCGCAGAATCGACGGGGGCTGGGAAGGGGGACGCGGTGGTCCCCCTTTTTGATTCATTGCCTTGGCCGGGTCTCCGAAGGCTTGTCGTCAAAGGCTTGTCGTTACCTGCGGCCCTTCCTCGCGCGTCAGCCACACCTCGAAGGCCGCCAACACCGTGACCACAGCGCCAATGGCGACGTTGATGATCATGGTGTCGCTGTTCTGGAAGCCGAGCAGCCACGGCGATACGATCAACCCAATCCCGGCAACCAGAATGAACCATTCTTCCCAGACCGCAAAAGCGGCAAGCGCGGCGATGGAAAGCACCGCGATGATGATGCCAACAATGGAAGCAGTCTGCCATTGCGCGCCGGAGGACAGATCAAACAGCCAAGGCGAAAAAAACAGGACGCCGCCGAGGATGAGATTCACCACGTCGCAGAGTCGAACGCTCGACCAATCGTCCATGTCCTCCTCCCGTATCGGCCGGAACGGCGCGCAAGCCGGGCCGGTGGAGGAACCGCATGCCCGAGCTTTGGTTCCAGTGGCACGCAGATTGGGCACGGTCCAGTGAGCCCAACGATGCAGGCGCCGCATTTTACCGCCCCGGAGATCGAAGCCGGCCGGCGTTTATTTGCGGCCGAGTGGACCTTCCTTGGCGCGGCAAGCTCGCTCGATACGTTGCCGCTGCCGCAATCAGGCGCGATCGAGATCGCGTTTGCCGGCCGCTCGAATGTCGGCAAGTCGTCGCTAATCAACGCGCTTACCGGCCGCCGCGCATTGGCCCGCACCTCCAATACCCCGGGGCGCACGCAGCAATTGCTCTTCTTCGGCGGCCCGCACCGGCTCACGACGCTCGTTGACATGCCGGGCTACGGCTATGCCGCCGCCGGCCGAGCCAAAGTCGCGGCCTGGTCACGTCTCGTTCGGGCCTATCTGCATGAACGCGTCAACCTCGCGCGTGTTTATCTGTTGATCGACTCGCGGCACGGGATCAAATTAACCGATCAAGATATCCTCGATGCGCTCAACCAGGCTGGTGTCAGTCACCAGATCGTTCTGACAAAATGTGACGAGATCGATGAAGGTCTGCTCGCGAGGCGCACCGCGGACGTCGTCGCTGCGATCGCTAAAAGACCGGCGGCCTTTCCCGAGCTGATCGCCACCTCAGCCCGCAGTGGCCACGGCATCGAAAGCTTGCGCGCCGCGATCGCGCGGCTTGTGCGTGAACGTGAAGCCCTGCGCTAAAGCACAAAATAAAGGAGTGGCCGCAGCGCTGTTGATCGAAGGCGGCGCCATGCTCACCGAATTCGCCCTGACCGAGACGACACCGGAAGCCGGCACGCGCCGAGGACCGGCGGCGGTATACCGGCGCTGTTTCTCATCGGCTTCGCCGGGACCGTGCTCGACATTTTGGCGCTGCTCAGCGTGTTCCTGTGACTTCTTGACCGATTGCCCCTTTCTCCGCTGCGCTGCCGCGGCTAAATAGCCGCAGCACAGACAGGAGTTCCCGATGGACGTGACGCCATTTCAACAGGCTCAGATCCTGGCGGAAGCCTTGCCGTATATGCAGCGCTACGACGAGCAAACCGTCGTGGTGAAATACGGCGGCCACGCCATGGGCGCCGAGCATCTGGCGCGCGAATTCGCCCGCGACATCGTGCTGTTGGAGCAGATCGCGATCAATCCGGTGGTGGTGCATGGCGGCGGACCGCAGATCGAAGCCATGCTCAAAAAAATCGGCGTCAAGTCGCAATACGCTGGCGGCCTGCGTGTCACCGACGAGCAAACGCTCGAAGTGGTCGAAATGGTCCTTGCCGGATCGATCAACAAACAAATGGTCGGCTACATCAACGAGGCCGGCGGCAAAGCGATCGGGCTATGCGGCAAGGACGGCAACATGGTCCGCGCCCGCAAGCTCACGCGCACCGTGGTCGATCCCGATTCCGCCATTGAGAAGATCGTGGACCTCGGCTTCGTCGGCGAACCGGACAAGGTCGATACGACCGTGCTCGATCAGGTTCTGGGCCGCAAGCTAATTCCGGTTCTGGCCCCAGTGGCGGCGGGCACGAACGGCGGGACTTATAATGTCAACGCCGACACTTTTGCCGGCGCCATTGCTGGTGCGCTCAAGGCCAAGCGGCTCCTGCTCCTCACCGACGTTGCTGGCGTATTTGACAAGTCGAGGAAGCTCATCAAGGAGCTTACAGCGGATGAGGCGCGCCGCTTGATCGCCGACGGCACGATTTCCGGCGGCATGATTCCCAAAGTCGAGACCTGCATCGAAGCGCTCGAACGCGGCGTCGAAGCCGTGGTCATTCTCGACGGCAAGGTGCCGCACGCCGTGTTGCTCGAACTGTTCACCGAGCACGGCGCCGGCACACTGTTCCGAAGATAACCCCCATCTCATCCCCCGGCGGAGAATGAGCTCGCCTGCGCTTCGTGATCGCATGCACCGGCTTGCTCCCGCCATCGCCGCGGGCACGTCGCTTGGCGTGTCCGACGTGCTGGCGAAGATCGTGCTGGTGGACGGCGTCGACGTCGTGTCCATATTGTCGTTTCGCAGCCTAGTCGGGCTCGCCTTCGTGGCGACATGGTTTCGCTTTGGACGACGCCCGTCGGCTACCCCCGAGGTGCGCCTCGTCTCGATGATCGTCGGGATCATCTTTGCGGGACTGATTTTCTGCTTGTTCAAGGCGATTGAGACGATCGACGTGCCGACGGCGGTTCTTTCCTATTTCACTTCCGCTTTTGACCGGGGTGACGGCCGCGCTCGCCGGTCTCGAACCGCTGCGCTGGAGAGGAATGCTTTGCGCCGGCATCGCGTTCGGCGGGCTTGCATTGCTGATCGATGCTCACCCGGCGGGATTCGCATTGGCGGGCGTCGCCTATGCGATCGGCGCGGCCGCCTGCCGGACAACGATCTTGCTGGTCACCCGCGCTTATCTCACCGGCGCCGATGCGCGGCTGACTACCTGGTATTCGATGCTCTCATCAACGCTCATATTCATCGCCGCATCGTTGGCGCAACGCGCCTGGAACTTGCCGCACACCGCGCTGAATTGGACCTATCTCGTCGCGCTCAGTCTCGCCACCACGGCAGCAATCTTGTTTGTCTTTCTCTCGACGGTGCGCATCGGCGCGTTTCGCACCGCCGTCATCATGCATCTTGAGCCTTTGACGGCGACGATCCTCTCAGGCCTGGTGCTCGGCCAAGTCATCACTCCCGTCCAGGCGCTCGGCGTGATCATCATGCTCGCGGGCCTCATTGCATTTCAGCTATCGCGATAACGCGTTTCGTCGCGATTGTCCGGCATCGCCGATGATGTAGGATCGAGAACAGGGCGCCGGCGCGGAGCAGCATCATGAACGCCAAGTTGGACGCGAGGTTGGACACGAGATTGGACGCCAGGTCGGTCACCAAATTGGACGCCAAATCGGACGCGAACTCGATCGCGAAGAACCCGCATTGCGATCTTGGGCACCACCACCTTTCGTCGCGCCGGGATTTCCTGGCAGGCGCCGCCACGTTCGGCGCCGCCACCGCGCTCGTCACGACACATGGCCGCTCTGCCGCGGCGCAGGCAGCGAAGCTGGTCGATACCCACCATCATTTCTATCCGCCGGCGTATCAGAAAGCGTGGGCTGACTGGGAGGATCAGCGCAAGATTCCGCATTTGGGCGTTCAGCTTGCTTGGACGCGCGATCAAGACATCGAGGCGATGGGCAAGAATGGCGTCACAACGAGCATCCTCTCGCTCCCCTCGACGCCGGGGACCTGGTTCGATGCCGGCGCGCCGGCGGCGCACGACATGGCGCGGTTGTGCTGCGATTTCGCCGCCGAAATGGTGCGCCAGCAGCCGGGCCGTTATGGCCTGTTCGCGCCACTATCGATGCTCGATACCGACGCTACGCTCAAAGAGATCGAATATGCTTTCGATACGGTCAAAGCCGACGGTGTCAATCTGCAAACGAATTACGGAGACAAATGGCTCGGCGATCCGACTTATCGCCCGGTCTTCGAAGAGCTCAACCGGCGCAAAGCGGTCGTTTATGTGCATCCGCTGGTCGCGAGCTGCTGCGGCAGGCTCAATATCGGAGCATTTCCCGCGGTGATCGAAGTGCCGCACGATACGACCCGGACGATCGTGAGTCTTGTCCTTAGTGGCACCTTCGCGCAGCTGCGCGACATCAAGTGGCTGTTCTCGCATGCCGGCGGCACCATCCCAATGCTCGCCGGCCGCATCGAATCATTTTTCGATCGTTCGGGGGCGCACGATCGCATTGCCCCCGACGGCATCGAAGCCGAGTTTCGCCGCCTCTACTACGACACCGCGAACGCCACCCATCCAGCCTCGATGGCGGCATTGACCAAACTCGTGCCGTTCTCACAGATCACTTATGGCAGCGACTATCCGTATTACCCGCTCAATCAGATCGACAAACTGCGCGAAACTCTTTCGCCGCAAGACCTTGCCGCGGTTTCCAGTGGTAACGCCATGCGGCTTTTGCCGCGCCTGAGCGCGTAGATCGGCATCACGCGGCGCCTCACGCGACAAGATTGATAACTTGTTGAATATAATTCGTCGGTTCCATGCCGACAGCGCCCGCGCGCACGATCAAATACAGTTGAACGGAATCATTTGGTCGTGCCATGGTCCCGGCGCGGTCACAAACTTGGCAAAGTTTGCGCCGAAGCTTCCGTTAATCACGCAAATCGCTCGTAAAAAGTCGAAGGTGGAGCAATGCGCGGCTTCCACAACAGCTCCTTCGATCCGCAGACGCTCGTGATGTTGGAGGCGGCGTTTGACGAAGCGTGGCTGACGCTCAAATCGATCGGCAACAATACCGTCAAACCGGATGAGTTGGCGCGCTGCGTGTTACGCCTGGCGATGGAGGGCGAGCGCGATCCCGTTCGGCTGCATGATGGCGCGCTAAAGGGGCTCTTACCTGCGACCGCTTGGCGCGAAGCGAGCTGATCGCGAAACTCTTATCAACGGCGCCGTCAAGAATGCGCCGCGACCACGGCCAGCGCCGCGACGCAGCCGCCCGCCAAAGTACCGATTAGCAACGCCCAAACGAATGGCATAGATTTACGCAAAGCGCGTCGCATCGATCGCTCACGGTGCGGCATGGTTTCCTGGACTTGATTCGATTTTCGATGATTCGGCAACGGTCAGATTTCCTCGTGGATAAAAATGGCAACAAAGAGTCGGGGCAACGGATGAAGGGCGCGCCCCGCCGCACCGTTCCGCCGGCTTTTAAGAACACCGAGACGTTTAAGAACATTCAAGCGTTTAAAGAGATTAAGACGTGGATCTTCGATCTCGATAACACGCTTTATCCCCATCATCTCAATTTATGGCAACAGGTCGACGTCCGCATCCGCGATTACATAGTCGAATTCCTCAAAGTCACCCATGAGGAGGCGTTCCGGCTGCAAAAGGATTACTATCGGCGCTACGGCACCACTTTGCGCGGCCTGATGGAGGAACACGGTCTCGATCCGGACAAGTTCCTTGAGATCGTGCATCAGATCGATCATTCGCCATTGACGCCCAATCCGGCGCTCGGCGCCGCGATTGCCGGCCTGCCGGGCCGCAAATTCATTCTCACCAACGGCACGCGCCATCACGCCGATGCGGTGATGCGGCGGATCGGGATTGAGCAGCACTTTGACGATGTTTTCGATATCAGGGCCGCCAAGCTTGAGCCGAAACCACGGCGCGTTGTTTATGAGCGCTTTGTTGCGCGCCACCAGGTCAATGCGCGGCGCGCGGCGATTTTCGAGGATCTCGCCCGCAATCTCGAAGTGCCACACGCGCTGGGCATGACGACGGTACTGGTCGTGCCCGTAGGCACCCGCGAAGTCCTGCGCGAGGAATGGGAACTTGCAGGCCGCGACGCCGTACACGTCGATCACGTCACTGACGATCTCGCCGGATTTTTGCGCAGCATCGCCGCGCCTTGACTTCAAAGATAGCCGGCAAGCCTGCCGATATGCCAGGCGACCGGCATCAGCATGGCCACGGTGAATTCGGAATCGCCGCGAAAAACCGGCCGCACCTGATTGTCCCCGCGCAAAATACCTAAGCCCCCATAGATGATCGCGTAAACGAGAATCCAGAACGCCAGTTTGTACGAGGCCAGCCAATAAAAAACGCCGGCAACAAGCCCTATTCCCATCGTAATCATTGCAGGTCCCTATGGTAGCAACCCCTACCATCGACCATGCAAGAATGGTTCCAACTTAACTACCACCGGTGTGGGTCAGATATGGGTTTCGGTTAACGCCGGGTGGCCACGCCAAGCCTTTGCCTTTGCTTGACATCGCGCCAGAACGCCCCGACAAACCGCCAGCACGGATCTCCCATGTCATCAACCGTCTCATCAGCCGAACTTGCCCAAACGATCGATGCTGCCTTCGATCGGCGCGATGAATTGGGCCCCGCCACCAAAGGGCTTGTCCGCGAGGCGGTCGAGCATGCGCTCGATCTGTTGGATCGCGGTGTCGCCCGCGTCGCCAACCGGGCAAGCGACGGCTCCTGGCGCGTCAACCAATGGCTCAAGAAGGCCGTGCTGCTGTCGTTTCGTCTTAACGATATGAGCGAAATTCCGGGCGGTCCCGGGCACGCGGTGTGGTGGGACAAGGTCCCCTCGAAATTCGACCATTGGGATGCAAGCCGGTTTCGCGCGGCAGGCTTTCGGGCCGTTCCCGGCTGCGTGGTGCGGCATTCAGCCTATATCGCGCCTGGCGTGGTGCTGATGCCAAGCTTTGTCAATCTCGGCGCCTATGTCGACCAAGGCAGCATGATCGACACCTGGGCGACCGTTGGCTCGTGCGCCCAGATCGGCAAGAACTGTCACATATCCGGCGGCGCCGGCATTGGCGGCGTACTTGAGCCGCTGCAAGCCGGACCAGTGATCGTTGAGGACAATTGTTTCATCGGTGCGCGCTCGGAAGTCGCCGAGGGTGTAATCGTGCGCGAAGGTTCGGTGCTGTCGATGGGCGTTTTCATCGGCGCCTCTACCAAAATCATCGACCGCGAGTCTGGCCAGACGATCCAGGGCGAAGTCCCGGCCTATTCGGTGGTGGTGCCCGGCACGATGGCGGGCAAGCGCAGCAATTCGGGTGACGCAACGCCGAACCTCTATTGCGCCGTTATCGTCAAGCGCGTCGACGAAAAAACGCGCGCCAAGACCAGCATCAACGATTTGCTTCGCGATTGAGCCGAACTAAAGTGACTAATGGTCGCGCTTGATGGATTGGGCCTATCCCTTTAACAGCTTCGAAGGTCGCATCAGCCGCCAGACGTTTTGGATCGGGATGGTGATCGTTACTGTCGCTGAAATCTTCGGCCATCTCATCGCCGAAGCGATCCAAGGCGATCGACTCAGCGCCATTGTCGATCTCGCCTTCACTTACCCAGAATTCGCGGTTGCAGTGAAACGCGCGCATGATCGCAATCTACCGCTTTGGCTTCTGATCGTTTTCTTCGGCGGCGGCGCCTTGCTCGACTTGCTGACGGTGTTGCAATTGACCGGCGATACAGAGCAGCCGAGTCTACTGTCCCTTATGATCGCGGTGCCCTTTACAGTTCTTGGCTTGGCGCTGCTGATTGAGCTCGGTTTCCGCCGCGGTACGATCGGCCCGAACCAATATGGGCCGGATCCAATCGCTTCTCATTGAGCATGATCCCGAAATGTGGATACCGGTTTTTCGGAAAAGATCATGCTCAAATAACAAACTAAAACAAAGTATGAAATCAACCTAAAATCGTTCCGCTGTAGCCTCAAGACTCACGATTTGCCGATGCCCGCCGATCCAGTTGCCATTGCTCGCGCTCTGATCCGTTGCCGCTCCGTCACGCCGGACGAAGGCGGCGCGCTCGCTTATCTGCAGGACCTCTTGGCGCGCGCTGGCTTCCAAGTGCATCGGGCGATTTTTGCCGAACCCGGCACCGCGCCGGTGGACAATCTTTATGCGCGCATCGGCACGGCGAGGCCAAACCTGGTGTTCGCTGGCCATACCGATGTGGTACCGCCCGGCAATGAAAGCGCGTGGTCGCATCCGCCCTTTGCCGGCGAGATTGTCGGCGACCGTCTCTATGGCCGCGGCGCGGTCGACATGAAAGGCGGTATCGCGTGCTTCGTCGCGGCGGCGCTTGATTATCTGGGGGCGCGCGGCAGCAAGCCGAACGGCTCGATCTCGCTGTTGATTACCGGCGACGAGGAAAGCGTGGCGGTCAACGGCACCGTCAAGCTGCTAAGATGGGCGGCCGAGCGCGGCGAAAGCTTCGATCATTGCATTCTTGGCGAGCCGAGCAATGTCGACGTGCTCGGCGATACCATCAAGGCGGGCCGGCGCGGCTCGCTCAACGGCACGCTGATTGTGACTGGCCGGCAGGGCCACGTCGCCTATCCGGAACGCGCCGACAATCCGATCCACGGCCTCGTGACGCTGATCGCGGCGCTGCAAGCGCCGCTCGATGAGGGCAGCGAGCATTTCGTGCCGTCGCATCTTGAATTCACGTCGGTCGATGTCGGCAACGCGACGGTCAATCTCATTCCCGGCGAAGCGCGCGCGCGTTTCAACATCCGCTACAACGACCGTCACAGCCAGACGGCGCTCAAAACGCTGATCGAGCGTCGCACCAAGGCGGCGGCGGCCGGCCGCGTGCGCTACGCCTTCGAATGGCAGCCATCGAATGCAGACGTCTTCATCACCAAGCCAGGGCCGTTCACGGAACTCGCCGCCTCGGCCATTGCCGAAGTCACCGGCCATCGACCAAAGCTTTCGACGAGCGGCGGGACTTCCGACGCACGCTTCATCAAGGATTATTGCCCGGTGCTGGAATTCGGCTTGGTCGGACGCAGCATGCATCAGACCGATGAATCAACGCCGCTTGAGGACCTGCACACGCTCACCGCGATTTATCGGCGCATCATCGAACGATATTTTGGATAGAGCGCGCCAATGCGTCAAAAGCTTCACCATCGAGCCGAGGCGGCAATTTCATAGGTCCGCGGCGGGCCGAGAAGAATTTGGTCCTGTAGTCCCGGATCGGCCCATTGCGCATAGATGGCGTTGGTCAAGTTCCGCACGCGAAACGTCATACGTACGGTTTTAAGCTCCGGCAACGCCACGTCTCGGCCTGGAATGTCGACGAACGCATAGGCATCAGCCGTCGTATAGGCGTCCATGGTCGTTAGATTGTCCTGAAACACAAAGCGTGGACCGACATGGCGCGTTGAGGCGCCGACTTCCGTCGGCCAACGCCAATGTTCGAAACGATAAGACGCGCCCGCGTTGACAATGATGGGAGCGACGTTCGGCGGCACATTGCCAGTAAACGCATCGAAATTAACGAAGCGCGCGTGCGTCCAGGCGGAATTGGCCCAGAATTTCCAGCCCTCGAACGGACTGATCGCCGCCGAAACTTCGAGACCCTTGCCGGCAACTTCGCCGGCGAGATCGGTCGTCGTGGTATTGACAGGGACGAAGACGTTCCGCTGAACGATATCGTACAGCGCCACGGTCCACTCCGCCCTGTCGTCCCAGAACTGTTGCTTGGCACCGATCTCGTAGATGCGGGCGCTGGTCAATTGCAGCGAGGTGCCCGGTGTAATCGAGAAGACACCGGCGACGGCGGGATCGTAGGCCGTCGCATACATGCTGTAGAACATCAAGTTGTGGATCGGTTCGTAAGTATACGCCGCCCGGTAGGACACTGGCGTCCAGGTCTTGGAGAAGGGCAGGCCATCCGGCACTGTGCCGTCGAAATTTGTTCCGGAGCGATCGAGCGTTAAAGCTTCAAGGCGTACGCCCCCAATCAATGCGAATGCAGGCGTGATCTTGAGACGGTCCTCGAACGAGCCGGCGATGTCGGTGAGCCGGCTGATGCGCGTGTCCGGAAACTCCGACCCGTAGAGACCCGGGCTCGGATCGACGACGGTGACGGTATCGAACGGAAAATCGTTCGGATTGCCTTCTTCCACAAAGGTGATCCAGTTTCGGCTCACCTGAAGCTGAGCGGCGAAGCGGTTCTCCATCCCGAAGAAACCCGTATCCGCGGTAAAATCGAGATTATTGCCGACGAGCTTTTGATCGTGGGTTACAAAGAAGCGATCACGAGCGATACATGTCGGTAGCGAGCCAGGGCAAGGGTTCGTCATTGACGTCGAACTGAACGCATAGGTCTCACTGTCCAGCCAATTGGCTTTGGCCTGCCAAGTATAAACTTGATCTTTGATCGTGACGTTGTTGAGCGGCGTCCATTCAAAACCGCTACGCAGCCACAATTCTTGGGCGCCTGTTGCGTTATCGGCAACATTGTAATTGGTCGTCAACGTGCGCGAGTCGATCGTCACCGGTCCGATTACCGAGCCGTCGAAGGTGTTAATGGCGGAGCCGGACACGACGCCGTTGATTGCATTGCCGCCGGCGAACGAGGCCGGGACCACCGGTGTGCCCCAATAGGCATGGCCGGAGTCCTTTTTATATTCGACTGCGCCCCAGACCATGAAATTGTTCGTGGCGTGGTAATTGAGTTGCCCGGAGACGTCGGTCAGGTCGCGAAAGTCGCCGTCGATGAAGCTGTTGAGTTGAGACCCCGCCATGTCAAAGCGGTAATCGAGTCCCTTCACTCCGGTGTTGCCGCCAGAGCCATAGTGCGTGAGCACCGATCCCAGAGAATCGACCGAGACGTCCGCCTCGTTCTGGACAGATCCACTGTTCGGCTGGCGGCTGACGTAGTTCACCGCACCGCCGATCGCATTCAGACCAGTCATCAACGAAGACGGTCCTTTGAGGAATTCGACTTGGCCGAGATTGGCCGTGCCCATCCATCGCGCGGTGATGTTGGAAGGACCGGTCCAGATACCGTTATAGAGCGTGTTGATCTCGCCAAAGCTAAATCCACGCATCGAGAAATTGGCGGGTGCGCCAGCCGCGTCCCCAGATAAGACGCCAACGGCGCCCTGGGCGGTGTCGGTAGTGGTTCTATATCCCTGAGTTTGAATGGTTTGCGCCGTCAAGACATCGACGCTGGCCGGCGTCTCGATGATTGGCAATCCGAGACGGCTTGCGCTTGTCGCGACCGCATTGAGCGGCGTTATCGGGATACCCGAGAGCGGACCGGAAACGAGGTCACCGGGAATCGGAGGGGTACGCACCGGATTAGGCGCAGCGGGAGCTTCCGCGCCTACGTAAGGCTTTTTGATTTTGCCTGGGTGCTTCGGCCGGTGACCCGAAACCTGAATCGGCGGGAGACTGCCTTGAGGCGGCGCCTCTTGCGCCTGCATCGCCGGCATCTGTGGCGTTGCAGTTTGCGCCGCGGCAGTCGCCGTCAGTGCGGGACTAACGATCGCCGAGATAGAGATAAACGAAAGGAATAGCGAAGCCCGGCCGCGCTTGTGGCCTAGAAAATTGACAGGCAACACGTTGCGCCCTTGCGGCGAAAAATGCCCCCGTCACCGCGATTTTGGTTGATTGCCGGTCCGCCTTCGCCCTGGGACCGTGAAACAACCGGACTAAGTTCGTCAGGACACCCCGCCCAACACGCTCGCGCGTGACCGTTGCTGGTGGCAGATCTCCTGGCTCGCGGGTCGTCGTCTTTAGGCCGCCTTCCCAAGAGTGTCAGTCACTCTCAGTGGCAAATCGGCCGGAGACTCGCCGCTTACAGTTGCGGGGGCAGCCGCGGCATTGCGCGCATCAAGTGGCGCACGCACCGCGTTCCCTTTTGATCCCTCACGGGAACCACCGCTGCAATGTTGCGCTGACAGAGAAGAAGGGTCAAGCCAATCCGATAGCACGACCGAGGCGCTTAATAATCCACCCGGACAAGGTACAAGCCGTGCGGTGGCGCGACTTGGCCGCACGCGGTGCGATCGCGCGCGGCAAGCGCCGCGGCAAGATCATCCGCGCTCCATTTGCCTTCGCCGACATGAATGAGCGAGCCGACCATGGAGCGTACCTGGTGCTGTAAAAAAGAGCGCGCCGAAGCGGTGATGCGGATTTCGTCGCCGTCGCGCGCGACGTCAAGCCGATCGAGCGTCTTCACCGGCGATTTGGCCTGGCATTCGGTGGAGCGAAAAGTAGTGAAGTCGTGCCGGCCGATAAGGCGCTGCGCCGCGATGTGCATGGCTTTGTCATCAAGCGGCCGCGGCACGCGCCAGGCGCGGTTTTGATCGAGCGCCAGATCGGCGCGCCGATTGACGATGCGATAAAGGTAATGCCGTTTGATGGCGGAGAACCGCGCGTCGAAGTCGGCCGCCGCGCGCTCTGCGGCGAGCACCGCCACTGGCCGCGGCCGCAAATGGAAATTGATGGCGTCGCGCACCGTCTCGTCGTCCCAGTCTTTCGCAAGATCGAGATGCGCTACCTGGCCGAGCGCATGGACGCCGGCATCGGTCCGCCCGGCGGCGCCGACAGTCACCCGCTCGCCGACGAAGGCGGCAATCGCCTCGGACAGAACGGCCTGCACCGAGACGCCATTGTCCTGCGCCTGCCAGCCGACAAACGGAGTTCCGTCATATTCGATCGTGAGCTTATAACGGGGCATCGCGGCATCGCCTCGGAGCTCAATTCAACGTCGTGCCACGCAGGATCGGCGTGCCGCGCAGAAATTCCTCGGCGCGCATCGGCTTTCGCCCCTCGCGCTGCAATTCGACGAGTCGCAACGCGCCCTCCCCGCACGCGACGGTCAGATCATCGTCGAGCATGCGGCCGGGCTCGCCGCCGCCGCTACCCTTGGTGCTGCGCAGAACCTTAATGCGGCCCGCGTTCTCAACTTCAAACCAGGCGCCCGGAAACGGCGACAACCCGCGGCAATGGTCGTGAACCTTGTTCCACGGCCTGGTCCAGTCGATCCGAGTTTCGCTTTTGTCGATCTTATTGGCATAGGTAACACCGGCGCTGGGTTGCGGCGTCAGGGAGAGCTTGCCTTTTTCCAGATCCGTGAGGGCGCGCGTCATCAGCCCGGCGCCAAGCTGCGCCAGCTCGTCGTGCAGTTCGCCGGCCGTGGCGTCGGCGCCGATAGCGACCCGTACCGCCATTTTGCCATCGACGACGGCCACCGGCCCGGTATCGAGACCTTCTTCCATCTTCATAACCATGACGCCGGTCTCGCGATCGCCGGCTATGACGGCGCGCTGGATCGGTGCCGCGCCGCGCCAGCGCGGCAACAATGAGGCGTGCAGATTGAAGCAACCGAGCGGAAACAGCGCGAGGGTCTGTTTCGGCAGGATCAAGCCATAGGCCACCACCACCGCGGCATCGGCACGATGCGCCCGCATGGCGTCGGTGGTGCTGATCTCGCGCAAGGATTTAGGCGTAAAGACCGGTAGCTCGAGACGTTCGGCTTGGCGCGCGACCGGCGAGGTCTGCATCGCCATACCGCGGCCGGCCGGCCGCGGCGGTTGCGTGTAGACAGCAACCACTTGGTGTCCGTCGTCGACAATCGCGCTCAATGTGGGCACCGCGAAGTCCGGGGTGCCCATGAAAACCAGGCGGAGCGCCAATCACGCCTCCACCTTCTTGGTGGCGCTGGTCTCGGGCGTGTTCTTGGGGGTGTCCTTGGGGGTGTTCTTGGAAGTGTCCTTGGGGGCGTCCTTGGAAGTGTCCTTGGGCGCGTCTTTGGGCGCGTTTTTGGCTGCCTTGGTAAATTTTTTGATAACGCGGTCGCGCTTGAGCTTGGAAAGATGATCGATGAAGAGCACGCCGTTGATGTGATCGATCTCGTGCTGCAGACACGTCGCGAGCAGACCTTTGGCGTCGATCTCGTGCTTCTTACCGGCAAGGTCGAGATATTTGACCTTCACCGCCGCCGGTCGCTCGACCTCCTCGTAGTAATCCGGGATCGACAAACAGCCTTCCTCGAATTTGGCGCGTTCCTCCGACAGCCAGGTGATCTCCGGATTGATGAACACCTGCGGCTCGTGATCCTGTTCTTTTTTTGACAGGTCCATCGTGATCACGCGCTTGGCGACGCCGAGTTGGATCGCCGCCAGCCCGATGCCCGGCGCCTTGTACATCGTCTCGAACATGTCATCGACGAGCTTGCGGATGCCGGCGTCGATCTGTTTGACCGGCTCCGAAACCAGCCGCAGGCGCTTGTCGGGAAGCTTGATGATCTCGCGGATCGCCATCGTCATACCATCTGGCGGGCGATTTAAGGGGTGCGTAAAGCGGGGTCAATGCGCCGGTTTCATTTGCGCATTCGGCGGCAAGCGGCTATGACCGTTCGCTGTTCGTTCCATAAGCGAATCGACTACCGAATCGGCGCCGGATCGCGAGCGGAGCATGACCGACAGCCTGCTGCTTATTGGGCTTACCGCCATCATCGTCGTGGCGCTCGTGGCGCTCGGCGTCGTCCTGTGGCGGTCCCGCCGCCCGGCCGATCCCGAGGCCGCGATCATTTCCGAATTGATGCAGACGCAGCGTGACAGCGCGGCGCGGCTTGAGACGATGATCAGAATGCTGGCCGATCGGCAATCGCAAGTTCAGCACGCGGTCAACGAGCGGCTCGATTCGGTCTCGCACCGGCTCGGCGATTCGCTGCAGAAGACCACGCAGCATACTGCCGACAATTTGCAAAAGTTGCACGAGCGGCTTGCCGTCATCGACAGCGCGCAGAAAAACATCACCGCGCTCGCCAGCGAGGTGACCTCGCTCCAAGGCGTGCTCGCCAACAAGCAATCGCGTGGCGCGTTCGGCCAATTGCGCATGGAGGCGATCATTGCCGACGGATTGCCGAAGGCGGCTTACGAGTTTCAGCCGACGCTTTCGAATCGCACCCGACCGGACTGCTGTGTGTTCCTGCCAGACAAGCGCCCGATGGCGATCGACGCCAAGTTCCCGCTCGAAGCCGTCACCGCTTACCGCGACGCCAAATCCGACGAGGAGCGCAAGGTGGCCTCGCAGCGCTTGCGCACCGACATCTCCAAGCACATTGCCGATATCGCCGACAAATATGTGATTCCCGGCGAGACCTACGAGGTCGCGTTGATGTTCGTGCCGTCGGAATCGGTCTATGCGGAGCTTTATGACGGCTTCGACGATTTGTTCCAGCGCGCCTATCGCGCCCGGGTCGTCATTGTGTCGCCGTCGCTCCTTACGCTCGCCATACAGATGGTGCAGCAAATCCAGAAGGACGCCCGGATGCGCGAGGCGGCCGATCAAATTCGTGACGAGGTCGCGCGCCTGGTTAAAGACGTGGGTCTATTGGGCGAGCGCGTCCGCAAATTGCAAACGCACTTCAACCAGGCGAGCGAAGATATCCGGCAGGCAATCGTGTCCATCGGCAAGATCGAAGCGCATGGCGAGCGGATCCAAGGGGTCGAACTGCAGGCCGAGGCCGGCCACGCCATCGCGCCGCCAACCCTCAAACTGCAAGCGGGTGAGTAGCGGCGCATGGCCGCGCAGCCCGATGCTCCCGTCAGCGTTGCCGCGCGCCCGTCGCTGACGGAAACGTTCGCGGTCTATCTCAAGCCGCGCGTACTCGTGATCATGTTCCTCGGCTTCTCGTCGGGGCTGCCGCTGGCTTTGTCCGGCTCGACGCTGCTGGTGTGGATGACCGAAGCCGGCGTCAATCTCGGCACCATCGGGCTGTTTGCGCTCGTTGGCACGCCTTACACGATCAAGTTTCTTTGGGCGCCGGTGATCGACGCGCTCAACGTGCCGATCTTGGCGCGCCGTTTCGGCCGGCGGCGCGGCTGGTTGTTGGCCTCGCAATTTCTCTTGATGGCGGCGATCGTCTTTCTCGGCCTGTGCGATCCTTCGGTCTCGGCGCTCGTCGTCGCGATCGGCGCGCTTTTGGTCGCCACCGCTTCGGCGACCCAGGATATCGTCGTCGATGCCTTCCGGGTCGAGAGTCTGGACGAAAGCGAACAGGCTGCCGGCATGGCCTCCTATGTCGCCGCCTATCGCATCGGCATGCTGGTCTCGACCGCCGGCGCGCTGTTCATGGTCAGTGGCTTCCAGAGCCTGGGCCTCAGCCATAGTGCCGCGTGGAGCGCCGGCTATGCGGCGATGGCGGTGCTGGTCTTGATCGGCATGGCGACGACGCTCGCCGCTAAGGAACCGGCGCAATCGGCGGCTGCCGATGCTGTGCTCGCGCGGGAAAAGACGCTGCAACGAGTCATCGAAGCTGCCGTCGGCGCTTTTTCCGAGTTTTTGAGCCGCGAGGCGGCGGTGGTAGCGCTCGCTTTCGTCGTGCTGTTCAAATTCACCGACGCGCTGTCCGGAACGATGACGGCGCCGTTCGTGATCGATCTCGGCTTCTCGCGTAACGAATATGCGGCGATCATCAAGGGCGTCGGACTGGCGGCAACGCTGATCGGCGGTTTTGCCGGAGGCTCGGTGGCGCGCGCCTATTCGCTGCCGGCAAGCCTTTGGATTGGCGGATTGGCGCAAGGCTTCGCCAATCTTGCATTTTCCTGGCAGGCCGTGCTCGGCCACAACGCCGCATGGCTCACCTTTGCCATTGTCGCCGAGAATTTCACCAGCGCGATCGGGACTGTCATCTTTGTCGCCTATCTATCGGCGCTGTGCCGCAACCCACTGCACACCGCCACCCAATACGCGCTCCTCACCGCGCTCGCGGCATTCGGCCGGACTTACCTGTCCTCGGCTGCCGGCTTTATTGCCGCGGCGACCGGATGGGTCTGGTTTTTCGCCATTTGCGCCGCCGCCGGTCTGCCGGCGCTGGCTTTATTGGCTTGGCTGCAACATCGCGGCCATTTTGACGGCTTGGCGCCGGCCAAAAAGTGAGCCGCACAGGATTGCCGCATTCCCAGCAATTCCGGCCATTGTTGCGGCGGTCTGCCGGCTGTTCGCACCCGCAAAAAAGTCCTTTTGTAAGGATCAGATCGCTATAATCGCGGTTGTCTTTTTGCAATGCCCGATTAGGGCTTCCACGGCTGCCACGCGCGCATTCCCATGGACATCATCCTGGTTAAGATTTTTGCGACGGCGCTCGCGCTGAGCCAGGTGACGACGCAGCCGCAGGCGATCAAGACGCAATTCGATCTGGCCAAGGATCAGGACGAGGTCGTGCAGATTTTGCGCAACGGCTGCACGCATATGAAGCAGGCCTTCGATATTGAATCCATCAACCTCGACGACCTGATCGCCACCGCGCTCGACGATCCCAAAGCGGTCGGCGCCGATATCAAGGCATTTCACGGTCTCAACTTCACCGATCTGAACACCGCCTATCACCAGTTCTGCAAAAACGAGCCGATCGCGAATCCGGTCGTCGACATGCGACAGGTGATCGAGTTCTTCAACAGCGCGGCCGCAGACCTGCCGGATCAAAGCATTCTCAAAGCCAAGCGATTGCCGAGCATGAGCGTGGTTCTCGACGGCAATGGACGCGATTTCGCCGACGTCTTCGAGCCGGGCAACCGGCGGGTCTGGATATCGCTCGCCGACATTCCCGAGACGGTGCAAAAGGCGTTCGTCGGTGCCGAAGACCGGCGCTTTTATACGCATCGCGGCGTCGACGAACGCGGCATCATTCGCGCCTTTGTCGGCAACCTCGCCGACCCGAAGCGGCCACAGGGCGGCTCTACCATCACGCAGCAAGTGGTCAAGAATCTCCTGGTCGGCGACGATGTCACTTATGAGCGGAAAATCCGCGAGATGATCGTGGCGTCGCGGCTCGAGAGCACGCTCAGCAAGAACGAGATTCTCGAGCTTTATCTCAATTCCGCTTATCTCGGCCGCGGCTCATGGGGCATCGAGATGGCGGCGCGCAGCTATTTCGGTAAATCCGCCAAGGATCTCACTTTGCCCGAAGGCGCGATGCTCGCCGGGCTATTGAAGGGACCGAATTATTACAATCCGGATCGGCATTCGGATCGCGCCAAGGAACGGCTCGCTTATGTGCTCGATCGCATGGCGGAAGACGGCGCCATCAGCACGGCGCAGAAGGACGAGGCGCTCGCCGCCTCGCCGAAGCTCGTCGCCTACCAGCACCCGCGGCGCGACACCGGCTTTCATTTTGTCGATTTCCTCGGCCGCGAGGCCAAAGCCGACGGCGTCGCCAGCCTAACCGCGCGCTCCTATACCGTGCACTCCACGATCGACGCGCAATTGCAGCGCGACACCGAAGCGGCGCTGCAGGAAGGCCTCGCGCGCTACGAATTATCGACCGGGCGAATGCAATTCCGCGGCCCGGAAGCGAATATCGGCGACGCGGTCCGCAAGTTGGAGGGCGTCAACCCGGGCGGCACGCCAGCGTGGCAGCAGGCGTTGCAAGCCGTGCGCTTACCGCTCTACGACGTGCACTGGACGCCCGCGGTCGTGTTGTCGAAAGGCGGCGGCAAGAAAGGCGACGACGCGATCCGCGTCGGGCTGCCTGACGGGCGCATCCTGCCGCTCACCACCTGGAGCGGGACCGTGCGGCGCGGGCTCGGACTTTATGACGTGGTCTATGTCCGCATTGTCGAAAGTAGGGGCGTCGACACGCGCTCGAAGGGCAAATCCACCAGCAACATCTTGCCGAGCGGCGGGCAAGCGCAACTGCGCGTCCGCCCGACCGTCGAAGGCGCGGTGCTGGTGCTCGAGAACAAGACCGGCCGCATCCTGGCCATGGCCGGCAGCTTTTCCTATCCGCTGAGCCAGCTCAATCGTGCGGCGCAGACGGAGCGCCAGCCCGGTTCGGCGATGAAGCCGCTGACTTATCTGACCGCATTACAGCATGGCCTGCAGCCGAACACGCTCGTGCCCAACGAGCCGATCACGCTGCCGCCGATCGGCGGCGGCATCGACAGCCGCGACCTGATCAGCCGCGACTATGGCGGCTATGCGCGCCCGCAGGATTATTGGTCGCCGCGCAATGCCGATTACAACGAGGGCGGCCTGTTCACGATGCGGCGCGGGCTTGAGAATTCGATCAATGTGGTGACCGCGCATCTGCTCGACGGCGGTATCAGCGACAGGCCGGAAAAGAGTCTGGATGCAGTCTGCGCCACCGCGGTCGCCGCGAAAATCTATTCGCAATGCGTACGCTATTATCCGTTCGTACTCGGCGCCCAGCCGGTGCGCATGATCGATCTCGCCGCGTTCTACGCAGCGGTCGCCAATGAAGGCGCGCTACCGCAGGCGCATGGTATCGACTCGATCGAGGAGAACGGCCACACGATCTACGAATATCCGAAGACGCCGCTGCCGTGGATCGGCGCCGCCGACCGCGCCTCGTTCTATCAGCTCAAGACCATGCTCCAGGGCGTCGTGGCGCGCGGCACCGCGCGCGCAATCAGCGGTCTCTCGCCCTACATCGCTGGCAAAACCGGCACGACCGAAGATGCCGTGGACGGCTGGTTCATTGGCTTCACCAATGACGTGACGGTTGCGGTGTGGGTCGGCTACGACAATGCCAACCACAAGCGCCGCTCGCTTGGCACCAATGCCACCGGCGCGCGCGTCGCGCTGCCGATCTTCGAGCCGATCATGGAAGCAATTTGGGCCGAGCACGTCGCGCCGAAAACACTGCTCAGCGGCCCGTCGCCGGAGGCAAGGAAATTCCTCGTCGACGTGCCGATCGATTATGCGACCGGCGACCGCGTCGCGTCAGGCGGTTTCATCGAGCATTTCCGCCGCGAGGCCGACGGCCAGATTGACGACACGCAGTTCCAATTGGCGTCGCGCGACGGTTATTATTATCAGGGTGACCAATGGGGCGGCGATCAGGGCTTTTACTTTGGCGGATATAACCGCAATGGGCCGGGACCTTGGGTTGGACGCTCTTACTATCCCAATTGGCGTCAGCCACCGCAGCAGCCGCCGCCGACAGACCGCGGCCTGCTCCAACCCTGGCGCTGGACCGACAATCCGTTCCGCGAGTTTTTTTGGGGCGGGCGCGTGAACTGACAGAACTGATAGATCAGCCTTGAAAGAAGCTTCAATGCGGCGCGTGGCGATCGTGATTCTCGCCTTGATGGGTGGTGCATTGTTTGCTCCGCCGTGGCGCAATTCCATCGCGCAGGCGCAGGAATTTCGCATCGACAACGTTGCCTCCGCGCGCAAGATCGACGCCACGCGGCTCGCGCCGGGCACGATCGAATTCAGCGATCATTCCGGAGCGACCGCGAGCGCCGCCAGCAACGAGAGCGCATTAATACCGTTCGACGAATGGGCGAACCACGCGCCAATCGAGAAAAAATTTCTCGCCTTGTTTCCGAGTTACGTCGAACCGGTGGTCAATACCGAGGACGGTGCCGACGAAAAGGCGCAAAAACCGTACACCGAGAAGCTTTACATGTATGTCGCACAGGCGCGTTTCGTGCTGGCAAAGGCGCCGAGCGCGATCGACCTTACGCACTACGTGACGCTCGCCTTCCTGCAAAAAATCGATCCAGCCATAACGCACAAACTGATCACCGCTGCCGACGTGACGACGTTCAAGGACAAAGCCGGTATCGGCAATGACAATCCCGATCGCAAGTGGTGCACTGGGATGGCCACGTCGATCTGTATTGCGTCCGCTTACAAGCTCGAGGGCAAGATTCCGATCGGCATCTTGCTGGTGAACAAATTACGCGACAGTAAAAAAGTCGCCGATCACATCGACTTTCAGAGCGAATTCGCCGCGCCACCGCTGGCTGATCTCGACCAGGCCGGCTTGCAGGAATTGACCGAGCTCAACACCGCGGTGACCGGCGTGCTTGTGCAGAATATCTTCTTCGTCAATCAGATCATGAAATTCGGCAAGTTCTTTGCGGTGTTTCAGGCGCACCCCTCCGACGCCAATAAGACCGTCGTGACCGCATTCATGACATTGGCGATCAAGGCCAGCGTGCTCGATGAGAAGCGCGATTTTGAGAAAGTCCCGGTCCTGCGCAATCTGGTGCCGGCGCAAGTGCTCATGGGCCAGTCATCGTTCAATTCCGGCGACTCGATCAGCGCCGGTCTGCCCAAATACGCGCGCAACGAGATCAAGACCGTTGCCGGCTTGCTGCAGGCCAACTAGGGCGTAGACATAAATAAGAGATCGATGAGCGAATTTCCGGTTTACCCGTGAAAGGACATCGCCGAACGCTATCATCATGTCCGCTAAGGGCCGGCGGGCGACATTGCTGGACCCAGACATCGGACCCACAGGCCGCGGCGATTGTGACAGCAATTTACCGGCAGTAGGCCAGCTCTGGCGGTACCGGTTCCAAGGCGACCGCAAAAACTAGGCCATGTATAAGCATGTATAAAAAGTCCAACGCCGTTAATCAGAAAATAATTCGAGCGCTCTTTGGAACGACTGAAGCTGGGCGGCGTTCACGCCGCGCAATCCACGTCATGTTCCCCGGGGCTTAGAAGCTCCCGCACCCAAACTCCGGGCGACGTACACGCTGGCGATACTCGGCCGTAAGCCGCCGAGGGCAGGGTTTCGTCCAATCAACGACGTCAGCAAAACGAAAAGGAGAACGCCATGGATAAGCAAGTTCGACAACCCGACGCGTCGTCAAGAACGATAAAGGCGGTGAGTGTCGCTGATTACATCGTCGATCGACTTGCGGCAGAAGGGATCGAACACTGCTTTGGCGTTGCCGGCGATTATGTGTTTCCGATTTGCGACGCGGTTGATAGTAGCGCAAAAGTGAAGTGGATCGGCTGTGCCAACGAATTGAATGCGTCTTACGCCGCCGACGGCTATGCGCGCATCCGAGGCGAAGCGATGTTGGCAACGACCTATGGCGTCGGCGAGCTCTCGGCCATAAACGGCGTAATGGGCGCCAAGGCGGAACGATCACTGGTTTTTCACGTCGTCGGAATGCCCTCCTATCAGAATCAGCGCGTACACAAGATCGCCCATCACACCCTCGGCGATGGTGTCTTCGGTAATTTCGTTAACCTGTCCGCCAGTGCCGCGTGCTGTCATGCGATCATCAATCCGGAGAACTGCGTCGTCGAAATGGAGCGGGTCATCGCAGAAGCGCGGCGCAACAATCAGCCCGCCTATATCGCTGTGCCGTCGGACTACGCGCTATCACCAGTCGTGTCGGCTGACGTGAAGCCGATCATGCCGCGATCGAACGAGGCAGCGTTGCAGAAGTCGATGGCGGCCATCGCCGAGCGTGTCAAGAACGCAAAATCCATCGTCGCGTTTCCGGCCTTCACAATTGCGCGGCTCGGCTTGCAGAAGCAGGCACAGAAGGCGATCGAAGCGCTGGGCTGTCCTTTTGTCACAACGCTGATGGAGAAATGCATCATCAACGAGGGTCATCCGCAGTTTGCCGGCATGTCTGTCGGCGCGGTGTCAGAGCCGAAAACGCGGCAAATCGTCGAAGGTGCGGACCTCGTCCTCGATCTGGGCGGTGTCAATCTGAACGACATCACCACGGCCGCCTATTCCGGCCACCTCGATCTGACCCGGTTTATTACCGTTGGCCTGGATAACGTCAGGATTGGAGATCAAGTCATCGCCAATGTCCGGCTCGCGGATGTTCTGACTGAGCTGACCAAGCTCAAACCGCCGTCGGCGCCATATAAGGGAAAACCGCAGAGCCTTGCGCCGGTAAATGGGAGCCCATCCGACAAGACCACAATGGCCGCGCTTTATCCGCGCTATGCGGCGTTCTTGCGCGCGGGAGACACGGTCGTTCTCGAGACTGGTAGCTCGAGCCTCGGCGTGACACCAACAATATTTCCGGACGGTGTCAGGTTGGAAGCGCAAGTTCTGTGGGGTTCGATTGGTTGGGCGACCCCGGCCGCCTTCGGTGTGGCGCTTGCCGACCCGAGCCGGCGCACAATTCTGATCACGGGCGAAGGCTCGCATCAACTGACGGCGAACGACATCGGCGCCATGGGACGTTTCGGAGCAAACGTTATTGTCTTCGTACTCAACAACAGCGGTTATCTTATCGAGCGGGCGTTGGAGGAAAATCCGAACTGGACCTACAACGACCTCGCGCCTTGGAACTATGCCGAATTACCCAAGACGCTTGGTTGCGCTGACTGGTTCACCGCTCGTGTGACCACGCTCGGCGAACTCGATGAAGCGATGAAGGCGGCACGCGCCAGCAAATCCGGCGCCTATATCGAAATCATGGGCGGCAAGATGGATATGCCGCCGGCTCTCGCCTTCGCCCATGGCCAGCTGAAGGCCATGTACGGCGACACGCCATAATACGCACAGACCGACGGAATGGTGAGAGCAGCCGTGCTCTCGCCATCCGTGAGTTCAATGTCCGCTTTGAGTCATTAGGCGCCATTGCGGGTGCCGCGCATTGCGACATTCCCGCCATGCCGACGCGCCTAAATAGCTATCAGCTCGGAATATTTTCTGGCCAGAGGCGATCTTCCCTCGAAAAAAGGAGGGAAGCCATGTCGATCAGATCAATCCTTATCGTGGCCACCGCCATTGCAACACTCGGCCTCGGCTCACCGGCGTTCGCGGCGACCAACGGCGGATTATCCAATGACACCGGAAATACGCGGCCGTCATATTATGACAAGAACGGGTGGCACTTCGGACTCCCGGCCGCGGCACGAGCCGCACTAGCCGTACCACAGCAGCAGTCTGCAAGGCCTGGCCGCCAAAATGACTGGTTCTGGGACGGATCGCGTTTCTAACAACGCGATCGAGCCTATGACCGCTCTGCGTCATTAAGCGACATTGGGATAGGTACCTACGATGTCCGCTTCGCCCCGTGAAGCCGGACATTGGCCGACGCAACTTTATGAGTACACGCCCCAGCTTCCTGCCTAGCGCCAACGGCCGCTTGCGCGGTAATTTTCCTTACCGATGCACGAGACTGATTTTACCCACGAGCACAGCGAGACCGCGACGGAACGCGCGGCCATCCAGCACACGATCTGGGCTCAGGACAATCTGGCGTTCACCACCGTCGGCATCGACATTGGCAGCTCGACCTCGCATTTGTTGTTCGCGAAAGTCGCTTTGCAACGGCAATCGCAAGGGCTCTCGGGTCGCTTTGTCGTCATTGGCCGCGAAATCGCGTGGCGCTCGCCGATCCTGCTGACACCATTTCTGCCCGACGGGCTCATCGACGCCGACGCGCTCGGCACATTCATCGAAACCTGCTATCGCGATGCCGGTTTCACCCAAGACCAAATCGATTGCGGCGCCGTCATCCTCACCGGCGAAGCGATCAAGCGCAAGAACGCGCGCGCGATCGATGAACTCTTTGCCGCGCAAGCGGGGAAATTCGTCTGCGCCAGCGCCGGCCATAAGCTCGAGGCACGTCTCGCGGCGCACGGATCAGGCGCGGTAGCGCTTTCGAAAACGCGTGGCATTGGAATGCTGCACATCGATATTGGCGGCGGCACGACCAAGCTGGCGCTGATCGACCGCGGCACGATTGTCGGGCTCTCGGCCTTCGCCATCGGCGGGCGCCTCATCGCGGCGGATGCTGGCGGCGCCTGGACTCGCATCGATCACTCCGCGCGACTTGTTGCCGAGAATCTGTCGCTGAACTTATCGCCATCGACGCTTGCGGATGAAACCGTCCGCAAGCGGCTCGTACAGCGGCTCGCGTCGGCGGCGGCCGATATCATCCTCGACGCCCCGCTCGACCCGCTGGCGCGATCGCTCCTTTTGACTGAACCGTTGCCGCGGTACGTTGCGCCGGTTGCATTGAGTTTCTCCGGCGGCGTTGCCGAATACATGTTTGGTCATGAGGATTCGAGCTTCGGCGACATCGCCAAGCCGCTCGCGCACGAACTGCCGCGCGAACTGAGCCGGCGCAGCCGCCTGCCGTTGATCGATCCCGGCCAGCGCATCCGTGCGACCGTCATCGGCGCCTCGCAATTTACTGTGCAGGTCAGCGGCAAGACCATTTACCTTCCCGATCCTTACGTGCTCCCCGCGCGCAACGTACCGGTCGTGCACATCACGATGGATGCCGAGCACCTCGATCGTGAGCGGATCGCGGCGGAAATCCGCGGCGGTCTCGAAGAAATCGGTTTTGACAATGCCCCTGGCGTCACCATCGCGTTCGCGATCGCATTCACTTGGCGCGGCGATCCCGAACATTCGCGCTTACACGCGGCCGGCGAGGCTGTCTTGACCGCGCTGCGCCCGGCACAGGACAAGATCAAGCTCCTCGTCGTGGCGATCGACGGCGATATCGGCAAGACATTCGGTCGGCTCTTGCATCGCGAACTCGATTGGCCGGGCAAAATCGTTTGTATCGACGGCGTCGAATTGCACGAGCTTGATTACATCGATGTCGGCGAACTGCTCGCCCCGCCGGGCGTCGTGCCGGTCGTGGTCAAGTCGCTGTTGTTTGCGTAATGGACGGCAGGACTCGCATCCCAAACTTGGCGGCAGGCCAGTCCGTTCTGCGTTCGGGTGGATCGAATTTATCCTCCCCCTGAAAGGGGAGGTCGGCGGCTGCAAGCCGCCGGGTGGGGGTCACGGTTGCAGGCCGTGATTCAAGTTGGCCCCTCACCCGGCGCGCCCCGCGCGCCGCCGACTCTGCCCTTTCAGGGGGGATAAAGTCATGCGCGATTGCGCTGGCGTCGTGGCTCGCAATGACAAGTCCCGGCATTCGACTATGATTGTCACGCCAAAGGCCGGAGCAAACGCATGAACATCCATGAGACGCCGCCAGGTGGTCCGCGCGAAACTAAACCCCGCTACGGCGTCGATCCCTATCTCGATTGGCTCGCCCGTGAAGGCATCCCGGTCACCGAGGACTATGGCGTCTATTTGTTCGGCGTCGAGACCGCGCCCTGGCCGCGTTATGGCGTCAACGGCGCGGCTGTGCATCTCAAGGGCCGCGGCGATTTCGCCAACATGTTTGTTTTCGACATTGGCCCCGGCAAATCGACGGTGCCGCAGCGGCACCTTTTTGAAGAAGTCGTCTACGTGCTCGAAGGCCACGGCTCGACGCAGCTTGAATTTGCCGACGGCAGCCGGCGCAGCTTCGAATGGGGCGAGAAAAGCCTGTTCGCCATTCCGCTCAATGCCAAGTATCGCCACTTCAATGGCAGCGGCACCGAGCGCGCGCTCGTTGTCAGCACCACCAACTTGCCAATGGTGATGAATGTCTTCCACAACGCGGATTTCGTCTTCGGCTGCGATTTCGATTTCAGTGAGCGCGCGGGAAAGCGCGAATTTTTCGCCGGCGAAGGCAATCTCATCACGGTGCGGCCCGGCAATCACATGTGGGAAACCAATTTTGTGCCGGACCTCACCGCGATCGAGCTGAAAAGCTGGGGCGATCGCGGCGCCGGCGGCACCAATATCATGTTCGTGCTGGCCGACGGCACAATGCATGCGCACATTTCGGAAATGCCGGTCGGCACTTACAAGAAGGGGCATCGTCACGGGCCGAGCTTTCACGTCATGTGCGTGATGGGCCAGGGCTTCTCGTTGCTATGGTACGAGCACGAAAAGGATTTCCGCCGCATCGATTGGCAACACGGCATGGTGCTGGTGCCGGCCGACCGGCAATTTCATCAGCACTTCAATACCGGGCCGGCGCCGGCGCGCTATCTCGCCACTGCCGTCGGCGGCCTGCGCTATCCGACCATGCAGGCGCAACGCATTTCGCTCCTTGGCGCCAGCGAAGGCGACACGCCGGCGGTGTCGAAAAGCGTCAAGGATGGCGGCGATCAGATCGAATATGAAGATCAGGACCCGCGCATCCACCGCATCTGGCTCGAAGAGATGCGCAAGAACGGCGCAACGCCGCGGATGGAGAAATACATCCCGACGCCCGAGGAAATGAAAGCGGGCTGACGTCTAGTTTCGATTATCAATTTCAGAACTATTTGATCCTAGTCGCCAACGCTCGATCATTTCATTGGCAGGCTGCCTGGGATCCAGCAGTCGCCTGGCTTGTTCGGCGCCTGATACTGGAAGGAGCGCCGGATCGAGCAGTCCGACCTGCACCAGCAGCGATGCCTGATCCCAATAGATGTGCTCGTAGGCGACGCGACCAGCCTCGTCAAAGCCCATCACCACGACATGCGGCAGCACGACCTTGCGACCCGTCGGCGCCACGCCTGGGAGAAAGACCCGCATTTCCCGATCGTGGGTGAAGCTGACAATCAACTCTTCAATGACCCGATTCTGCCCGACGGTACGCGACACCGACTTTACCTGAACGTCGTCGGGCCAGTGGCCAACAAAGTGACCGCGGTAGAAGCGCTCAACCTGAGCCCTTCCAGTTCCTCCCGTCAGGGTCGGAACATGGGTCAAGTAAGGCTCAGGTGTCATCGTCGCCATTGTGGCGGCCACGTCCATATCGACAAACTCAGCCTTGATATGGGCATCAAAAACAGTGCCCAGGTCTTTTGCGGCGCCAAGGTCTTTTGCAGTCGCGGTTTTTTCAGTCATCTGCGCACCGGTCGTTCCACTACTTCGCAGCAGATTCCATCTTTCTCCAAAATTGGGGGCATCCTAGGCTGACCCCAAGGGTTAGTCGGAGATGGTGACGTTGCCGTCCGAAAACACATCGAGGTCTGCTGCCATGCCTCTTATTCCTGACAAAGCTACTTTCCAGAACAGTCTCGCGGTTCTTCCGGTCGTGACCTATCAGGCGGGTGAAACCGTGATTGCCGATGGTTCGAAGACCGGTCGGCTCCTGATTCTCAAAAAGGGCATTGTCGCCATCGTCAAGGAAGACACAGAGATCGCCAAAGTGGCGGAGCCTGGCGCCGTGTTTGGTGAGCTCTCCATCTTGCTCGATCAGCCGCATACGGCGGACGTGCGTGCGTTGGAGACTTCGCAGTTTCACGTAGCCAATGCCACCACGCTTCTCACACAAAATCCGATCGCGGTGCTTTATGTTGCCACCGTGCTGGCCCATCGGCTCGACGGCGCGAATCACGCTCTTATTCAACTAAAGCACCAACTTCAGGCCGGCGAGCCGCACAGCGTCGTGGTCAAAACCGTCAGTAAGATGGAAGGGCTTCTCGTCGCCAGTAGCGCCAGCCTTGTTTACGCCGGGTATCCATACGATCCGTTTGCATAATGTTGCACGCGCGCGCTCACGCGTGTCACGCAAAACTCTGTCCAGCTTCTCGTTTTACTACACGGGGCAGGCGCAATTGCCCACGATGGAAGTACCATAGACCAGCGTTACAGGAGTGGCTTGTCCCCCGACAATGAGGGTAGCGCGCTCCAACGCGTCATCCGAGACATCAAAGGTGAGAACTTCTTCGTCGGTCTCCGCCGCGCGAATCACGTCTCCGTCTGCGAGTATCATGAGAACGTTCCTCCCGGCTTGCAGCCCGAGCTTTTAGGCTGGCCTTAAGGGACGCATTGCGTCCGACGATGGTATTTATCCGGCCGTTCCGACTTGATCTGGATCAAATTCGCCACCACTCGCATGTGACGGTTGGTCGCCGCCTCGGCGCAGCAGGCGCTTCCGATTTTTCTTTCTTTCTTTCCCGTTCATCTCCCCTTCGTCATGCCCGGGCTTGATCCGGGCATCCATGCGGAAGTCACGCTTACGAGGCGCTTCCACCGGCGCTTTGCGCGCGGCATCTCAGCATGGACCACCGGCAAAGGCGTCCGAAGGACGCCGGTCCCGCTCGCTCTCGCTCGCGACCTCCCCCTTCCAGGAGGAGGCGCCTCAATCCGTTCGCCATTCCGCCCGCTGGCGCTCCCGGACATTTGAACCAAAGCGGGGCGAAAGATTTCTTATGCTGGGGGTCCGTGTGCGTCAGGGTGTGCGTATGATTTCCAATAGAACATCCGTGCGCCGCGCGCCGCAATCGCGCTGGCTGGTCGCTTCGCTGCTTGGAACCGTGTTCGGCGTCCTGTTCGAGCTGGCGCTCACCGCGCCCGCCAGCGCCAACATTCTCATCACCATCGACAAGAGCAACCAGCAAATGTCGGTCGAAATCAATGGTGCGCGGCGTTACCTCTGGCCGGTCTCGACCGGACGGGCCGGCTATGACACGCCGAGCGGCATGTTCAAGCCGAACCGCATGGACGCTGACCATTTCTCGCAGGAATGGGACAATGCGCCGATGCCGCATGCGATCTTCTTCGACCTCGACGGACACGCCATTCACGGCTTTTTCGACGTCAAGCATCTCGGCAGCGCGGTGTCACATGGCTGCGTGCGGCTGTCGCCGGATCATGCCCAAACCCTGTTTAACCTAATCAAGGCAGAAGGCATGAGCGAGACCAAGGTCGTGGTCGCCGGCCGCACGCCGGCCGGCGACCACGCCCCGGTGGCGCGTTCGCATCTGCCCGCCAACGAGACGTCTTACGGTCGGTCTAACAATGGCCAGTCGAATTTCGGCCAGTCGAATTCCGGCCAGTCGAATTCCGGCCAGTCGAATTCCGGCCAGTCGAATTCCGGCCAGTCGAACTATGGGCAACCATATTCTGGCCAGCCGAGCTACGCCCGGCCCTATCCCGGCCAGTCTTATTACGGCCAATCGTATTACGCGCAGCCGAGCTATGCGCCGCCAGGCTATGCGGCGCCGTCCTCTGCGCCTCCAGGCTACGCGCCAACAGGCTATTGGCAGCGTTGAGGACTGCAAACGGCGAATGGCGAGCAGCGAATAGCGAATAGGGTCTTGGTGTTAGCTACTCGCTACTTACTATTCCCTACTATGGCACTCACTTTCCCACTCGCTTTTCGCATCTCGGAGGATCCATGCCGCGTATTTGTCGCTTCGCTTTTTCCGGGCTGGCGCTCGCCGCCATCTCTGCTGCGCCGGCCAGCGCCGCGTTGATCATGCATAGGGATTTGTCGTTGAGCGTCGCCAAGACCATTGCCGAGGCGGCGGTCGCGGCCTGCGCGGCGAAGACCTACGCCGTTTCCGCGGTGGTCGTCGACCGCGACGGCGAAACCATCGTCGAGATGCGCGGCGACGACACCGCGCCGCACACGATGGAGAATGCGCGGCGCAAGGCTTACACCGCGATGACCTTCAGGCAGCCGACAGCGGAATACGCCAAGAAGCTGCAAGATCCCAATTCGGTCGCGCATCAGCAGGTGACGCTGCCGAATGTCATCGCCATTCCGGGCGGGCAGCCGATCAAGATCGGCAATGAGGTGGTCGGCGGCATCGGCGTGTCCGGCTCACCAGGTGTCGACGACGACTGCGTCAATGCCGGTCTCGACAAGGTGAAGGATGAGCTGAAGTAGTGGTCGCAGGTCGCACCAACGTCTTAACTGGTGCGTTAAAACAAAGATGTGGATGGCCGGAACAAGCCCGGCCATGACAAAGGGTTGTTTAGCGTCACAGCGGCTTCTGAAACTTCAGCACGAAATTGTCGACCGGCATGTTCGGCTTAAAGCTCGGAAAGTCGTGCGTGTCGCCGGTGTTGCGCCAGAAATCGCCCGTGTCGATGAGCTTGAAACCGGCGGCCTCGACTTCCTGGCGCAAAGTGCTCTCCTCGATGCGATGGAGCGTCTTGCCGACCGACACGCCTTGGCCGGGCAGCGCCGAATGATCGGCAATGACGAGAATGCCGCCGGGTCTGAGCGCGGCGAACAATTTGCGGTTCATCTGCGCGCGGTCGACCTGCATGTAGGTCGTGTCGTGGTAGTAAAATAGAAACGTGGTCAGATCGAAATCCTGCGCGCCTGGGGGAAGCGGATCATCGAACGGCGCGGTGTCGGCGACGACGTTCTTCATCGCCGCTGTCGCCAAGCGCGCCTCGAATGCGGCCTTGGCTCGCTCGCCGAGGTCGGCAGGATTTTGCGCAAAGACAATGCCGTTTGGCGCCACCGCGCGCGCCATGAGTTCGCTGCTGTAGCCGCCGCCGGCGCCCATATCGAGGACTTTCATACCCGGGCTTGGTGCGGCAAAGGCAAGAAGCGGCGCCGGGTCCCGGCGCTTGTCGGCCTGCCGGTCAGCATCGCTGCGATCGGAGGCTGCAATGAGCGCGGCATAATCAGTGGCAGGCTGCGCCAGGATGCGGCCTGGCGTAAAGACGATGAGACAGGCGGCCGCAATCACCGCAATGATCAAAAAACGTGGGTGCGCGCGTAATGCCATCATTTCAAATGCAATCATTTCGACGCCTCCAGAAAGGTTTCCATGCTGTGGAAATATAGCCGTGAAGACTGTGGAAATGTGACCAACAAGGCGTTGATGGCGCAGTGAATATATTTGCAACTTGTGGGAATAAGTGCGCCTGTCGCCGTCTTGTGAATTCGATGTTCAACTTTGAAAACACCATATGTTACAATGAGTTATCAATCGCACCCACCCGCTGCGGCGACCACCATTGCCACGCTCACAACCGATGAACAATCGGCGCTGCGTGTTGCCGATCTTGTAGCCGACGAATTCTTTGCCGACGACGGCGCCATCAGTCTCGTTGATGCCGGACAGGGTCAGTGGCGCGTGACCTTCTATTTTCGCCACGAGACGGACGAGAGGCGGGTGCGCGCGCTTTTACGCGATCTGGCGGTCACGGCCGACGGCGCGGAGGTAGCGCAGGGAGCGCGCTTTGCGCGGATCGCCGGCAAAGATTGGGTCGCGGAAAGTCTGCGCGGCTTAAAGCCGATCGCAGCCGGGCGTTTCGTGGTCCATGGCGCGCACGATCGCGGCCGCGCGCCGCCAAACCGGATCAGCATTGAGATCGAAGCGGCGCAGGCCTTCGGCACCGGCCACCATGGCACGACGCGCGGCTGCCTCTTGGCGCTGGATCGACTGTGCAAGTCGGCAAAACCGCGGCGAATTCTCGATCTCGGCACCGGTAGCGGCGTGCTGGCGATCGCTATCGGCCGCACTTTGCGCCGGCCGGTGCTGGCAACCGACATCGATGCGCTTTCCGTGCGCATCGCGCGCGACAATGCCAGGCTCAATCGCGCCGGCACCCTGGTTCACGTCCGCCGTGCCAACGGCCTGGCGTCATCGGATATTAGCGCCCGCGTGCCGTTCGATCTTGTCTTCGCCAATATTCTCCTTATGCCGCTGCAAAAGCTCGCCACGCCGTTGACCAGGATTGTCGCTTCGCGCGGCCGCGTTATCCTCTCCGGCCTGTTGAACGCCCAAGCCAATGCCGCACGCGCCGCTTACCCAAAATTTAAGCTGGAAAGGCGCATCATGCTCGAAGGCTGGACCACTTTGGTGCTAAAGCGCGGCGCCGCCGTTGTCCGCAACGGATCGCGTCGTTAGATTGCAGCAAGATGTTCGAAGCGCGATTTCAATCATTCGAAGACCGCACCGCGCGCGCAATGAGTGCTCCGCGTCTCGCCGCGCTGCGCGCCGAACTCAAACGCCACGGTCTTGGCGGCTTCGTCGTGCCGCACGCCGATCGCTATCAGAACGAATATGTGCCGCCCTGCGCCGAGCGTCTGGCTTGGCTCACCGGCTTCACCGGTTCGGCCGGCGCCGCCATCGTGCTCGCCGAGCGGGCGGCAATTTTTGTCGACGGCCGCTACTTGGTGCAGGTGCGCGAGGAAGTCGACGATACGGCATTTTCGCTCGAACATCTGGTCGAACATCCGCCCGCTGCCTGGATTGAAAAGAATTTGCCGTCCGGCACCAAGCTCGGCTATTCGCCGTGGCTGCACACGGTCGAAGGCGCCGAGCGCCTCGCCAAGGCTTGCGAGACCGCCGGCGGCAGCCTCGTTGCCGTCACCGACAATCCGATCGATGCGCTGTGGCAAGATCGCCCCCCGCCGCCGCTCGGCGCCGTGGTGTTGCACGATCTGCGCTATGCAGGCGAAGACGCTCCGGCGAAACTTGCGCGCGTGCGCGAGGCGGTGGGAAAGCGTGCCGACGCGCTGATCGTCTCCGACCCCCAGGCACTGTCGTGGCTGTTCAACGTCCGCGGCAGTGACGTGCCGCATACGCCGGTCGTGCTCGCTTTCGCGACGGTGCACCTCTCCGGCCGGCCGTTGATCTATATCGATCCCCGCAAGCTCGGCGGTGTGGCGCGCGAACGGCTCGAAATGCTAGCTGCAGTTCGCACACCGGAGGACTTTGAAAAAGACCTTGCAGCGCTCGGCAAAACGGGCCGCGCGATCATGCTTGATCCAGCGATGTGTCCCGACGCCATCGCGCGCGCGATGACGGAAAATGGCGGCAAGATCGTGCGCGCTGCCGATCCGATCGCGCCGATGAAGGCGGTGAAGAACGCCGCGGAGATCGCCGGGGCATGCGCGGCGCAACAGCGCGACGGCGCCGCGGTGACCCGATTTCTTGCTTGGTTCGATCGCGAGGCGCCGCGCGGCAAGCTCACCGAAATCGATGCGGTCGAGGCATTGGAAAGTTTTCGCCGCGACACCGGGCTTCTTAAAGACATTTCGTTTCCGACCATCGCCGGCGCAGGCCCCGACGGCGCGATCGTGCATTATCGAGTCACGCGCCGAACCAACCGGCGTATCGAACCAGGCGAACTCTTTCTGATCGACTCGGGCGGCCAATACGAGGATGGCACCACCGACATCACCCGCACGGTCGCGGTCGGCACGCCGAGCGCGGACATGCGCAAGATCTTTACGCTGGTTCTCAAGGGCCATATCGCGATCGCGCGTGCGATTTTTCCCGAAGGCACGACGGGTGCGCAGCTCGATACGCTGGCGCGGCAATTTTTGTGGCGCAACGGACTCGACTTCGATCACGGCACCGGGCACGGCGTCGGCAGCTATCTATCCGTGCATGAAGGGCCGGCGCGCATTTCCAAATTGGGCACCGCACCTCTCAAACGCGGCATGATCTTGTCGAACGAGCCCGGCTGTTACCGGCCGGGTGCTTACGGCATCCGCATCGAAAATCTTGTTCTTGTTACTGAAGCGACGCCGCATGGCGGCGCGGACAAGCCACTGAATGCTTTCGCGACACTCACTTCGGCGCCGATCGACCGGCGGCTTGTCGAGCCAGGCTTGATGACAACCGAGGAGCTCGCCTGGTTCGACGCCTATCACGCCCGCGTCCGCGATGAGCTCGCTCCGCTCGTCGATGAGCAAACGCGCGCTTGGCTGCGCGAGGCGTGCGCGCCGCCGACCAAAAGTTGAAGCAGCGGCGAAAGCCGTCGCCGGCTTGTGTCCTGAACGGAACCTTTGCGCCAAGCGGACGTTTGTTTGCGTGCGGCTTTTTGCATAGGAACGCGAGGCAACATTATGTTATCGACCATCCTAATTATCATTGTAATCCTTTTGCTGATCGGGGCCTTACCGACTTGGCCCTACAGCTCCGGCTGGGGTTATTACCCGGGCGGCGGCTTAGGGCTGTTGTTGTTGATCGTGATTATTTTGGTGTTAATGGGGCGAATCTGAGTCGTCGTTGTCGTATGTGCTAGGCCGCTCAGCGGATGAGTTTCATCCACTCGTCCTCAGTCAAAACTTTGACGCCGAGTTTCTTGGCGTCGGCCAGTTTTGAGCCGGCGCCGGGGCCAGCGACTACGTAGTCGGTCTTCTTCGACACCGAGCCGGACACCTTTGCGCCGAGCCGTTCCGCCGAGGCTTTGGCCTCATCGCGCGTCATTCTCTCGAGCGTGCCAGTAAACACCACGGTCTTGCCGGCGACCGCAGAATCGCTGCGCGGCTTTTCCGCTTCGCGAATCGTGACCTGTTCGGCCAACCGTTCGACGCGGCGGCGATTGTGTGCCTCGGCGAAATAATCGCGCAAGCTGTCGATCACCGTGTCGCCGATCTGATCAAGCGCATCCATGTCCTGCCTGGTGTCGTCGTCGCCTTTAGCAAGCTTCAGACAAGCATCGTGGAAGGCTTGCCAGCTGCCATAGCCGCGCGCCAGCGCCACGGCTGTGGTTTCGCCGACGTGGCGGATGCCGAGTGCGTAGATGAAGCGTTCCAGCGCAATCTCACGCCGCGCGGCGATCGCGGCGAAGAGATTCCGCACCGAGGTTTCGCCGAAACCCTCGACCTCTTGCAGGCGGATTTTGGAGTTGCGTTGCTCAAGCGTGAAAATGTCAGCTGGCTCTTTGACCCAGCCTTGTTCGTAAAACAGTTCGATCTGCTTGTCGCCGAGTCCGTCGATGTCGAAGGCGCGGCGCGAAACGAAATGCTTGAGATGCTCAACCGCCTGATACGGACAGGCGAATTCGCCGGTGCAGCGGGCAATCGCGCCTTCTTCGCCGGTTGCGGTTTGGTCGCGCACCACATCGGTATGAAGCGGGCACGGGCAAACCTTCGGAAACTCATAAGGCTTGGCGCCGCGCGGCCGCTTCTCCGTGACCACGCCAAGCACCTGGGGAATGACGTCGCCGGCGCGTTGGATTTGAACGGTGTCGCCGATCCTCACGTCGAGGCGGGCAATTTCGTCGGCGTTATGCAGCGTCGCGTTCTGTACCACGACGCCGCCGACCGTCACCGGTTCGAGCTTAGCGACCGGCGTAAGTGCGCCGGTGCGACCGACCTGGATCTCGATGTCCTTGAGCAGCGTGATGGCCCGCTCGGCCGGAAACTTGTGCGCAACGGCCCAGCGCGGCGAACGTGAAACGAAGCCAAGCCGCTCCTGCCAATCGAGCCGATCGACTTTGTAAACTACGCCATCAATATCGTAGTCCAGCGTCCCGCGCTGCGCTTCGATTTCGTGGTGAAATTTCAAGAGTGCATCGAGACCGCGGCAGAGTTTGGTCAGCGGATTAGTCTTAAAACCGCAGCGCTCGAACCATTGGATCATGCCGGATTGTGTATCGGCCGGCATCTCGCTCATTTCGCCCCAGGCATAGGCAAAAAAGCCGAGCGGGCGCGCCGCCGTGATTAACGGGTCTTTCTGGCGCAATGAGCCCGCAGCCGAATTGCGCGGATTAGCGAAGACCTGACCGCCGGCTTCGGCCTGTCGCTTGTTGAGCGCGAGGAAGGCATGTTTGGTCATGTAGACTTCGCCGCGTACCTCACAGATGGCAGGAACGCCAGTTCCCTTCAGCCGCTGCGGAATGTCGGCCAGCGTTTTGATATTTGGGGTGACGTCTTCGCCTTCATTGCCGTCGCCGCGCGTCGCGCCGGTAACGAGCGTGCCGTGCTCGTAACGCAACGACATCGACAGGCCGTCGATCTTCGGTTCGGCGGAGAATGCGATCTCGTCATCATCGGGCAGACGCAGAAACCGCCGTATGCGGCCGACGAAATCACGCACGTCGTCATCGGCGAAAGCGTTGTCGAGCGAGAGCATCGGTACGGCATGACGCACTTTGGCAAATCGCGCCGACGGGGCAGCGCCGACGCGCTGCGTCAAGCTTGTCGCCGTGCGCAATTGCGGAAACCGGCTTTCGATGGCGCTGTAGCGCTGCCGCAACCGGTCATACTCGGCGTCGCTGACGGTCGGCGCATCTTCCTGATAGTAGCGCCGGTCATGCGCGGCGATTTCAGCCTCAAGCCGCGTGTGTTCGGACTTAGCCTGCGCTTCGGTGAACTCGTCCACCGCAAGCTTGGAAGTGTTCTTTGGTGCCATCCTGTCGATAATCCGCTCCGGGCCGGCCGCGCTTGCAGCCAGAATTGATAGCCACGCGTGCCGGTGTTGTGTACTACCCCGCCGCGCGGATCAGACGTTCGGCAGCAGCGCGGGCTTCAGCGGTGATTTCCGCACCCGCCAGCATGCGCGCGATCTCCTCGCGGCGGCGTTCGCCTTGCAGTTCGGCGATGCGGGTGACAACCCGATTGCCGCGGGCAAACGCGTCCTTGCTGATGAGGTAGTGGCGTTCGGCGCGCGCCGCCACCTGCGGTGCATGCGTCACCGCGATCACCTGGACACCGGAGGCCAACCGGCCGAGCCGCACGCCGATCGAATCAGCGACCGCACCGCCCACGCCGGTATCAATCTCGTCAAAGACCAGGGTTGGCGCCGAGCCACGGTCGGCCAGCACCACTTTAAGGGCCAACAAGAAGCGGGCGAGTTCGCCGCCGGAAGCGACTTTCATGAGCGGGCCCGGGCGCGTGCCGGGATTGGTGCGGACCCAGAACTCGATGCGATCTATGCCGTTTGGTCCCTCGCTCTCGCCGCCGATTTCGGTCGAAAACTCTGCCCGGTCGAGCTTGAGCGGCTTGAGCTCGGTATTCACCGCTTTGGCGAGGGCTTGCGCGGCGCTCCGGCGGGCGGCTGACAGCTTCTCTGCAGCCGCCCGATACTGTGCCGACGCCTCGCGCGCTTCCTGCTCGAGCACGGCGAGTCGTTCGGCGCCGGCGTCGATCAATGTCAGATCGCTCTCGTAGCGACGGGCCAGTATTGCAAGATCGTCGACCGGCGCATTGTACTTTCGTCCGGCAGCGCGCAGGGCAAACAATCGCTCCTCGATCTTCTCCAATTCCTGCGGATCGTAATCGGCGACTTGCAATGCCTGTTCGAGCTGTAGCCGCGCCTCCTCCAATGCGGTGAGTGCGGCATCTATGGCCTTTATCACCGGCTCCACCAGTGCCGGCGCCTGCGCACCGCGCCGTTCCAGGCGGCGCACGGCGCCGGCAAGCGGCGGCACCGGCGAATTCAGGCCGGCAACGCTGTCGTGGGTCGAGCGCAGATCGTCGGCGACCTTTTCTGCTTGCATCATTGCAGCGCGGCGTTCGGCGAGCGCGGACTCCTCGCCGCCTTGCGGCGCCAAGCGGCTGAGTTCCTCGACCGCATGACGCAGCCACTCAGCCTCACGGCTGGCGCGCTCGACGTCGGCACGATGGCTTTGCACAGCGGCTTCGCGCTTGCGCCGTTGTGCCCACAGGTCCGCGACTTCGGCGGCCTCGTTCTCGATGCCGCCATAAGCATCGAGCAGTGCGCGATGTGTAGCGGCCTCGACGAAAGCGCGCTCGTCGTGCTGACCATGGATTTCCACGAGTGCAGCGCCGAGCGCGCGCAACACCTGCACGCTGACCGGCTGATCGTTGACAAAGGCGCGGGTTCGGCCATCGGCAAATTGCACGCGCCGCAGAATGAGCTCATCGTCGCCAGCAAGGCCGTTTTCGGCAAGCAGCCGGCGTGACGGATGCTGTTCGCCGATTTCGAAGGCGGCAATGACCTGACCCTGCTCGGCGCCTTCGCGCACCAGCGCCGCTTCGCCGCGCGCGCCGAGTGCGAGCGCAAAAGCGTCAAGCAGGATCGACTTGCCGGCGCCGGTTTCGCCGGTCAGCACGGCGAGGCCGGAACCGAAATCGATGTCCAGGCGATCTATGAGAACAATATCGCGGATTGAGAGCCGGGCGAGCATTCGAAAGTCGGAGGTCGGAGGTCAGAGATATCGGAGGTCAGATGATATTAGCGATTCTCTATTCTGTCCTCTGACATCCGATATCTGAACGTCATCCGTTCTGCGAGGTCGCCAGCCCCATTTTTTGGAAGGCGCGGCTAATCCAAGAGCCCTTGTTTTCAGTCGTTGGCTCGCCGCCTGCCGTCTTCACCAGCCGATAGGCGTCCTTGTACCAGGCGCTGTCGGGGAAATTGTGGCCGAGCACGGCAGCGGCGGTTTGCGCCTCATCGATGATGCCCAAGGCCACATAACATTCGCTCAGTCGCATCAAGGCTTCTTCGACATGCCGCGTGGTCTGATATTGCGTTACCACCACTTTGAAACGGTTGATGGCGCCGACGAAATCGCGCTTATTGAGGTAGAAGCGCCCGACATCCATCTCCTTGCCGGCGAGCTGATCGCGCGCCATGGCGATTTTTTTCTGGGCGCTGATGGCGTATTCGCTGTTCGGATATTTGCGCACAACTTCTTGCAGCGCATCGATCGCCCTGTCGGCGCGCGCCTGATCGCGCGAAACGTCGAGAATCTGATCGTAGTACGAGGAGCCGATCAGATATTGCGCATAAGCGGCGTCGGGGCTGCCAGGATGCAGCGTCACGTAGCGTTTCGCCGAATTGACGCATTCATCATACTGCTCCGCCTGGTAATAGGCGTAAGCCGACATCAGCAAGGCTTTGCGCGCCCATTCCGAATACGGATTTTCGCGATCCACCTCGTCGAATTTCTTGGCCGCTTCCTTGTAATCCTGCTTGGTATTCAGAAGGAAAAGGCCTTCGTTATAGAGCATGTCGGCGGGGTTTTCGGGGACGTAATCCTCGTCCTTTTGAAAAAGGCTGCAGCCCATCAGCGCCAAGCTCAACGGCACGGCAATAACCGCCGCGAACCAATTGGCCCGCGCGCGCAACCTGTTCCCGGATCTCGCCGATCCTCGTAACCGCGCCGTCATGAGCGTAATTTTTGAGCCCCGCCTGCCAGCCGCGCGCCGCCCGACCGGCGCCCGCAGCCCTATGACAATACAGCAATTATGGCCGACAATCGGCCCGGATTAAGGCGTGAAGGTTACGCGGTTTCAGGAGACCTCAGGCCCGTAGGCCGGCACGGCAAAGCCAATGCCGAGGTCGGCATGGCCGCGCGGACGACGGGTCTCCGGCATTTCTACATAGGTCCACGCGCTACGATCGGCCATCAAGGCCGTCAGAACCGCGTGATTGAGCTTATGGCCGCCGCGGCTGGAACGGTAAGCGCCAATTAATGGCGCCCCGGACAAGGCCAAGTCGCCAATCGCGTCGACAACCTTGTGCCGGACGAATTCGTCGGCGTAACGCACGCCTTCGGGATTGAGGACGCGATCTTCGGCAACTACAACGGTGTTCTCGAACGAGGCACCGAGCGCGTAGCCGGCGCTCCAGAGCTTGGCGACGTCGCGCATGAAACCGAACGTGCGCGCCCGCGCCAAGTCCCTCCGGAATAGATTCGGCTCCACGTCGACCGCAAGCGTCTGTCGGCCAATGAGCGGATGATCGAACTCGATTTCGCTCTCGATTCTCAGTCCGCGCAAATAGGGGCGCAATTCGCCGTAACTGTCGCCTTTGGCGACGCGCACGGGCTTGAGCACCTGGATGTAGCGCCGCGATGCCGCAAGCGCGACAATGCCCGCTTGATCTATTGCGGCGACAAACGGCGCGGCGCTGCCGTCCATGATCGGGATTTCCGGCCCATCGACTTCGATAACCGCGTTGTCGACGCCCAGTGCATGCAATGCAGCCAACACATGTTCGGTGGTTGATACGGCGGGGCCGTTTTCGTCGCCGAGCACCGTGGCGAATTCGGTCGCTGTGACCGACCGGAAATGCGCGCTTAATTCCCGATCGGGCTGGCCGTCGGTGCCGGAACGCACGAAGACAATGCCGGTATTGCTTTCGGCCGGATGCAGGGTAACGGCGGCGGGTAAACCAGAGTGAACGCCGACGCCGGCAACGGTCACATGGTCCTGTAGCGTCGTCTGCCTGCCGGCCGGCACGCCCCACGTCATGCTTTGCCCCACACCTCACGGCCACTCTCCGCGACCAGGCATGATCGCGAACAAGGCCACCCCGACGGAGGGAACGCGTTCAGACTGAAAATTTGGGGACGGCCGCAACGGCCAAAAGACGCGAATCCCCCGAAACATCCCCTCGACGCGTAAACCCTAATGCTGCCCCGCCGACAGGCCAATTCACGCTTTCTTACCGACTGTTACCTTTTTCCGGCCGCACTCTGGTCCGCACCTTGCCCAAAATCGCGCCGCGCGACGTCGTCAGAGCAGCATGGCTGCCTGACGTCCGGTCAAGTGTAACGATGCAAAAGCAGTGGCAGCGAGGGGGAAAGCCACGTGCAAACAGAAGCTTAGAGGACCGGCACTGCCGGACAGCCTGAGTTGCGCCGCAACCGGCCCAAGCCCGAGACGGGCGCTGGGCCGGCCCTTCGTTAGTTTACTTGTCGGCGCAAGAAGGCCGGAATGTCGAGTTGATCCGCCTCAGCTGAGTTATGCACAGCGCTCGCTCGGCCGTGCTGATCGAGGCCCTGGGGCGCTGTCCGCTTGGCGTATTCGGAGACCGGCTCCGGCCAGGCCTCGGCCGCTGGCCGCGGCATTGGGCGCCCCGGCAGCCGATCGGCGCCCGGCATTGGTGCGACCGCACTGGCGCGTTGCGCCGGCGGCGACGATTTAGCGCTTTCTTCGCGGCGGCCGAGGCCGACCGAAGCCAAGCGTTGCAGCAGAGACCTGTGCCGCTTTTCGGGGTGGTGATCGTCGGCAAGCTCACCGCGCTTGGCGCGAATTTCGTTCTGGGCCGGCAGGGGCAGTTCATCGATTCGCGGCATGCGCGGCGTACGCAGCGGCATCCGTTCGGCTTGCGGCGGAACGAACGCTGCGGGTTGCTCGGCTTCAGTCTCATTGGCCGCCGGATCGATGAACAGCGACGGTTTGGGTGCGAGCGGGCGAATCGTGACGTCCTCAACCGCCGCTGCTATCGCTGCCTTGGCCGCCGATTCGATCGAGGCATTCAAGCCGGCAACGGGTTTGGCCGGCTCCAGGCGCTCGACACGCTCAGCGTCTCTGTGTTTCTCGGCGCGCAGTCGCTGTCCGATATCGACCAGGCGGGAGTCATTTATGCTTGAAGTCGCCGGACGTTGCGCCGAGGCCTGATCGATGCCGGTTGCAACCACCGACACGCGGATCATGCCATCAAGGCTTTCGTCAAAAGTGGCGCCGACAATGATGTTGGCATCCTGATCAACCTCTTCGCGGATGCGCGTTGCCGCTTCATCGACTTCGTAGAGCGTAAGATCGCGGCCGCCAGTGATGGAGATCAAGAGGCCTCTGGCGCCTTTCATCGAAGCGTCGTCGATCAACGGATTCGAAATTGCTGCTTCGGCGGCGGTCAAGGCTCGTTTATCGCCCTCGGCTTCTCCAGTTCCCATCATAGCCTTGCCCATCTCGCGCATCACCGCGCGGACGTCGGCAAAGTCGAGATTGATGAGGCCTTCCTTGACCATCAGATCGGTGATGCAGGCAACGCCGGAATAGAGAACCTGATCCGCCAGCGCGAAGGCGTCGGCGAACGTCGTCTTCTCATTGGCGACGCGGAACAGATTCTGATTGGGAATGATGAGCAGCGTGTCGACGCATTTTTGCAGTTCACTAATGCCACCATCGGCGATCCGCATCCGGCGCTGACCTTCGAAATGGAACGGCTTGGTCACCACACCGACCGTGAGAATTCCGAGCTCGCGCGCCGTCTTGGCGATGATCGGGGCAGCACCGGTGCCAGTGCCGCCGCCCATTCCGGCAGTGACGAACACCATATGCGCGCCGGAGAGGTGATCGCGAATTTCATCGATGACTTCTTCCGCCGCGGCGCGCCCCACGTCCGGCTGCGAGCCGGCGCCCAGACCTTCGGTCGCCTGCACGCCCATCTGAACGACCCGTTCGGCCTTCGACATTGTCAGCGCCTGCGCGTCGGTGTTGGCGACGACGAAGTCCACGCCCTGCAGACCCGCGGTAATCATGTTGTTGACAGCGTTGCCGCCCGCGCCGCCCACTCCGAAAACGGTGATGCGCGGTTTGAGCTCACGAATATCGGGGATGTTGAGATTGATGGTCATGATTGCCTCTTTTTCTTCGCGCGGGCGCCGTCCACGCCCGGGCCCATCCGGTCCGCCACCGGTCGCTGAGATTTTCGAGCTTCGCTTCTGAGGGCCATCAGAAACTCTCGCGAAGCCATCGTCCGACGCGGGCGAAATACCCGCCCGTTCCGGTCATGAGTTGCCGCTTACGCCGCGCTTCGAAATGTTCGAGGTGCGCCGCTTGGGGGTAGACGAGCAGGCCGGCCGCCACAGCGAAGGCCGAACTTTTGGCCGCCTCGGGCGCGCCCGCGATGCCGAGCGGCCGTCCAAGTCTGACTGGGCGCCCAATGATCCGTGCCGCGAGTTCCGGCAGGCCGTTGAGCTGACTGGCGCCGCCGGTAAGAACCACATGACCCCGGCGGTCGGTCGCAAATGGACACGCGGCAAGGCGATCGCGCACCATTTCGAGGATTTCCTCGACGCGCGGCCTGATAATGCTCACCAGCGTTGCGCGCGATACGAATTGCGCCTGTTCGCGCTCATGCTCATTTAGCGGCGGAACCGTGATCATGTCACGTTCGTCCGATCCTCCGCTAAGCACAGTGCCATAAAGCGTTTTGATTCGCTCGGCATCGGCAACGGCGGCATTCAGCCCCCGCGCCAGGTCCATGGTGACGTGATGGCCGCCCAGCGCGAAACCGTCGACGTGAACGAGCCGTCCGGCCTGAAATGCCGCGATCGTCGTGGTGCCGGCGCCCAAGTCGACGACGGCCGAGCCCAAATCGGCCTCATCGTCGGCAAGTACGGCAAGGCCGGCAACGTACGGCGCGGCCGCCATGGCCTCCACGTCGAGATGGCAGCGCTCGACAGCGAGCATCAAGTTGCGGACAGCGGCGATGTCAGTGCTCGCCACGTGCATATCGACTCCGAACCGCGTGCCGAGCATGCCGCGCGGGTCGCGTATGCCGTTGACGCCGTCGATCGAATAGCCGACCGGAAGCGAATGCAGGATGGCCCGGCCATCGCGCAACGAATGCCGGCTGCCCGCGGCCAAGACGCGGGCAATATCGTTCTCCGACACGACGGAGCCCAGGATCTTCACTTCGGCGGCGAATAGTTCGCTCGCCGGCCGTCCGGATGATATCGACAACACCACCGACTCGATCTCGACCGAAGCCATTCGTTCAGCGGCATCCACGGCGCGTCGGATCGCATCCTCGGCCTGCATCAGATTAACGACGGTGCCAGCTTTAGTCCCTCGCGCCAGCGTGTGGCCGAACCCGATCACCTCGACCGAATGACTGCGCCGGGTCAGCACCTGTTGCGGACCATGCGGGCGAAGCCGGGCGATCAAGCAAACGATTTTGCTGGATCCGACGTCGAGCGCAGCGACGACAACGCTTCGGCGCGGCGAAATCGGCTTCATCTTCGGCGTTACGCCATGGCCAAGGCCGTTCATGCGTCGCCGCCTTTTTTCTTTTTGGCATTGGCCTTGAGCGCTTCGTCACGCGTCTGCAGCGCGGCATCGGAGAGACGCACCGTCACGCGGTCCGGCAGGCGCAGATCGATGCTGGTGATGTCGCGGGACAAAAGCTTTTTCTCGCGATCGAGTTTGACCAAACGATCGAGCGCGGCTTGCGGATCGCCTTCGGGCAAGCGGACATCGATGCCGTTCGTCAGCCGCAAATTCCAGCGCCGTTCCGCCACCAGCACAGAGGCGCGGATCGCAGAGCGAATTTCCGGATAGCGATCGATCAAGCCGATGAAATCTTTGGCTTGCCGTTCGGCGCCACTACCGACCACGAGCGGCAACCCCCGGTAGCGATCTTCGACGAAGGGCTGGAGCACCGTACCGTCATCGGCGATGAGGTTGACGCGGCCATTTCTTTGCCAAAGCGCAAAGGCGCGGCGCTCGGTAATCGTGATCAGCAGGCGATTCGGGTAGAGCTTGAGCACCGCGGCGTCGGCAATCCATGGATTGGCCATTAACCGCGCGCGCGCCGTCTCAGCGTTAAAGAACAGCAACGACGTCCGGCCGGTCACACCGGCGATAGCGAGCGCTTGCTCCCGGCTGATTTGGTTATCGCCGCTCACCGAAACCGCGATAACGGCAAAGCCGAGTGAATTAGCGGCGGTGTCGCGCGCATTTTTTAGCCAATCGGTGGCGGCGGCGACGTGGTCGCCGGCGACAGCGCCGTAGGCCAAGGAGGCTCCAACCAACAGGATCGATCCGGCAACGCCCGTCCCGGGAGGAATCTGGGCAAACCGCGCCGCCAAACGGCGGACGCGCCGGCTCGCGACGACGGATGCGAGTATGCCGATGATGCGGGGCCATTGCTGATCGGTTTGCAGGCGCGCGGAATCCGGCTCGTCAACCGGCGCGCCGATCAGTTTTTCCACTGATTGCCCCGACCGCATCAGCGATTGGTCGAGGCGTCCTCCACCATCCATTGCACCAACTCATCGAACGTGATGCCTGCATAGGCGGCAAGTTCGGGCACGAGCGAGGTTTCGGTCATGCCTGGTTGGGTATTGACCTCAAGGCAGACCAGCTTTCCCGTCCCCCGATCGTCGTAGCGAAAGTCCGCGCGGCTGACCCCACGGCAGCCGAGCGCGTTATGGGCAGCCAAAGCCAGTCTTCGGACCTCCTGGTAAACATTTGGTAAAATTGGCGCCGGCAACAGGTGCTTGGAGCCGCCGGCGGCATATTTGGCTTCGTAATCGTAGAATCGCGTCGTCGGCACGATTTCGATGACGTCGAGCGCGCGATCGCCAAGCACCGCACAGGTCAGCTCCTTGCCGGGAATGTAGCGCTCGACCATAACGATATCGCCGAACGGCCAGTCGTCGCGGTAAAGCTCCTGCGGCGGGTGCGGGTGCGCCTCGGTGACAATGAAGACGCCGACGCTCGAACCTTCGGCAATCGGCTTCACCACGTAGGGCGGTGGCATGGCATGCGCTTTCCCAGCTTCAAAGCGCGAGGCCAGGCGATCCTCCGCGACCGGAACGCCGGCTGCTTTGAACAGCGCCTTGGCGAAGTTCTTCTGCATGGCGAGCGCGGACGCCAGCACGCCCGAATGGCTGTACGGAATGCCAAGAATCTCCAACAGGCCCTGCAGCGTGCCGTCCTCGCCCGGACGGCCGTGGAGCACATTGAGCGCAATGTCGGGCTTGGCGGCGGCCAGTGCGATGGCGATGTCGGGCGAGACGTCGATCGTGGTGACCCGGTAACCCCGCCGCATCAACGCTTCGGCGCAAGCCTTGCCGGAGCGCAGCGAAACCTCGCGCTCGGCCGACCACCCCCCCATCAAAACCGCGACATGCTTAGCCATGGCTGCGCTCAGCTGCTGATTCGCAAGCGATACCAATAGAATTGACAAATGGCGAAAGGTCGAGCGCTTCCGCGCAGATTGGTGGCAGCGAGTCTTGGCGTGAGCTTGGCTTCACCTTGGCGCCGCGCTAAGCGCGGATCTCCTCTGGCGGCTTGATATGACGGAACGAGAACAGCAAGGCGGCGTCGTAAAAGATTTGTAGCGCCCCGCAGATGACCAAGGGGGCGCCGAGAAATGGTCCTGAGAGCAGGAGGCCGGCTAGCGCCGGACTGAGGGACGATGCCAGGCTTCGCGGCACCGCCGTAACGCTTGCCGCGGCCGGCCGCTCGGGCGGGGTCACGACGGCCATCACATAAGAGCTTCGCGTTGGCACATCCATTTGCGACAGCGCCGAGCGCAACAGCAGAAAGCCGAGCGCGGCGGGCAGACTCGGCGATAGGGCCGCGAAAATGAGAAAAATACTCGAAGGAATATGCGTGAACACCATTGTGTTCACCAATCCAATTCGTCCCGCAATCTTTGCCGCCAGCGGGTAGGAAAAGGCGCTGAGCACGCCGGACCAGAAAAAGAACAGGCTGGCGGCGGCGAGCGACATGTCGAATCGTTTGAACAGCCATACCGCGAGCAGCGACTGGACGATGAATCCGCCGGCAAATGCGTCGACACTGAACAAGGCAGCGAGTTTGTACACGACACCGCGCGAGGCATTGAGCGGCGCCGCAACCGATTTCCGTTCGATATTGCCGCGCGGCAAACAATAGTAGATCGCCGCACTCGCGGCGCCGAGCATCGCGTAGGCATAGAACATCGCCCGCAGCGCATTCAGCTCGCTTAGGCCTGCGCGCGTCAACAATGCTGGAATTACCGCCGCCAAGGCGCCCGCGGCCATCGACAGCGCGCCGATCAAACTATAGCGCGCGAAAACCCGCGTGCGGTCGCGATCGATGGCGCCTTGCGCCAGTGCCGCATGCTCGATCGGAATCAAAACGCCGATGTCGCCAGTCGATGGGTTCACGGTGCCGAAAAATGCGACCGTGGCGATCAGGCTGATTTGCTCGAAAGCTGGGAACGCGACACCGGTGGCGATCATCAAGAGCGCGCCGGCGATCAACAGATGCCGGAGATCGTGGCGCGGCGCGACGAGTCCAATCGCAAGCGTCAGGATGGCAGTGCCAAACAAGGCCGTGCCGGCAACGAACCCGATCTGCGCGGCATCGAATCCGATCTTCGCCAAATAGACCGGAAGCACGATGACCGCAAAGCCATCGCCAAAGCCGCGCAGTGCGCGCGCGCCGTAGAGGAGTAAGAAGCTGGACCGTGGATTGAGCGTGTTGGCCTCGCTTTGGTCTTTTTCTCGGCGCGAAACGCGGACGCAAGCGGGCTTTCACTTTTTACAGCGCACGGCTCCCGCTTGCGGCCATTTGTTCGCAGTCATGCGGCAATGCCGATCCGTTCAATTTCCCATTCAAGCCGGACGCCTGAAAGTTCCTCGACCTTTCGCCGCACCAGCTCGCCTAGCGCCTCGATCTCGGCAGCGGTTGCGCCGCCACGGTTGATCAGAAAATTGCAATGCATTTCCGAGACCTGCGCATTGCCATTCATTAATCCCCGACAGCCGGCGGCATCAATTAATTGCCAGGCCTTGTGGCCGGACGGGTTTTTGAATGTGGAACCGCCGGTGCGACTCTTCACCGGCTGAGTCGACTCGCGCGCCTCGGTGATTTTGTCCATTTCAGCGGCAATGAGTTTTGGATCGCCGCGTTCGCCTGCAAGCAGAGCTTCGGTGAAAATGTAATCATCCGGCACACCGCAATGCCGGTAGGTATATCGCATGTCGGCGTTACTAAGGACATGCACGCGCCCTTCGCGATCGACCGCGCGGGCCTCGACCAATGCATCTTTGGTTTCGCGTCCGTAGGCGCCGCCGTTCATCCGCAACGCGCCGCCGATCGCGCCGGGAATACCGCGCATGAAGGACAAGCCGGCGATGCCGGCGTCATGTGCCGCGCGCGCGATTTTGACATCAGGCACGGCGGCACCAGCGCGAATCCCCGTATCTTCGACGCCGATTCCATTGAAGCCGCGTCCCAATCTCACCACCGCGCCGGGAACGCCGCCGTCGCGGACAATCAGATTTGAGCCGAGGCCGATTACTGTGACTGCGAATTCGGCCGGAAAATGCGCAAGAAAGTAGGAAAGATCGGCTTCGTCCTCGGGCATGAACAGAAGCTGGGCCGGTCCACCGACGCGAAACCATGTCAGTTCGGCGAGCGGCTGATTAGCCAGCACGCGGCCGCGCAGATCCGGCATAGTCTTTTTGAGCACAAGGACGAGATCGGGAAACGCCATTAACGAGCCCCGATCGCAGAAAGTTCAGCCGGCAGTGCATAGGCCCATTGCGTGATCGAGCCGGCGCCGAGGCAGATGACATAATCCCCTGGCTTAATTGCGGCGGCTACCAGCGGAGCAAGCTTCTCTGGTCCGTCGAGCGCGATGACGTGACGGTGGCCGTGCGTGCGCAAACCCTGGACCAGCGCATCGCGATCGATACCGGGGATCGGCGCCTCACCCGCCGGATAGACATCGGCGACAATCACCGTATCGGCGTCGTTGAAGCAGGTGCAGAACTGCTCGAACAAAGCGGCGAGCCGAGTGAAGCGGTGCGGCTGTACGACGGCAAGCACCTGACCTTTGGTTGACTCCCGCGCCGCGCGCAGCACCGCGGCGATTTCCACCGGATGATGGCCGTAATCGTCGATGATGGTGACGCCATTCCAGATGCCGGTACGGGTAAAGCGCCGGCGCACGCCGCCGAACTTGGCAAAGGCGTCGCGGACTGTGTCGTCTGCGACACCGAGCTCACGAGCGATCGCAATCGCCGCGGTGGCATTGAGAGCATTGTGGCGGCCCGGCATCGGCAGCGCGACGTTCTTGATTTCGTGCGCGGGGCGACCGGTAGTTTCACGGAACAACACCGTGAACAGGGACGTTCCGCCGGCATGCGATACGTCGATAAGGCGCACGTCGGCTTGCGGGTTCTCGCCGTAGGTGACGATGCGGTGATCCTCGATGCGGCCTACCAGATTCTGCACAATGGGATGATCGATGCACATCACCGAGAAGCCATAGAACGGCACGTTCTCGACAAAGGCGCGAAACGCATCCTGAACGGCATCGAAGGTCTTGAAGTGATCCAAATGTTCTGGATCGACATTGGTGACGATGGCGATATCGGCGGGAAGCTTCAGAAAACTGCCGTCCGACTCGTCTGCTTCGACCACCATCCAATCGCCGAAGCCAAGCCGCGCATTGGTGCCATAAGCGTTGATGATGCCGCCATTGATCACCGTCGGGTCAAAGCCGCCGGATTCGAGTAGCGCCGCGACCATCGACGTCGTAGTCGTCTTACCGTGAGTGCCGGCAATGGCGATGCAGCTTTTCAAACGCATCAGTTCGGCAAGCATTTCGGCGCGGCGGACGACAGGCAGGCGCTGCGCACGCGCAGCTACGAGCTCCGGGTTGTCGGCCTTGATCGCCGAAGAAATGACCACGACTTTGGCGCCGGCGAGATTCTCTTGCTTGTGGCCAATCGCGACACGTACGCCTTTGTCGCGCAATCGTTTGACATTGGCGCCATCGGCCTGATCGGAACCCTGGACGGTGTAACCAAGATTCACGAGCACCTCGGCGATGCCGCTCATGCCGATCCCGCCGATGCCGATAAAGTGCATCGGGCCGATATCGCGCGGCAATTTCATGCGCCTCTCCGCTCTTGCCGTTTCGGTGTTGCGGCCGTTGTTCGAAGCCTATCAAAGAACGAGCTCGATGGCAGGAACAAGTCCGCAGGGTTCCTTCATTGCCAGGACGACCAATTAGCGTTTTGCTATCGACGCGACGTTGAGAACGAGGTCGGCCAGCCGTGTGGCGGCATCAAGCTTGCCCAACGATCGCGCGGCGGCGGCCATAGCCGCGAGCTGTTGCGGCGCTGCCGCCAGGCCTGAGATTTCACTGGCGAGCCGCTCGGGAGTGAAGGCCTCTTGCACAAGTCGCAGAGCGCCTCCGGCACGTTCCAAAACGCCCGCATTGGCAAATTGATCCTGATCGATCGCGTGCGGCAGTGGAACAAGAATCGAGGCGCGCCCGATTGCGGCCAATTCGGCGACCGTCGAAGCGCCCGAGCGTGACACCACCAGATGGCTCGCAGCGAAGCGGGCCGGCAAATCGGAAAAGAACGGGGCCACTTCTGCTGCGACCGAGAGTGCGGCGTAAGCGTCGTGGACCCGGGCGAGATCCTCCTCGCGCGCCTGCTGTACGACGTGCAGCCGAGCGCGCAATCCCGGCTCGAGGAGGGCGATTGCCGCCGGCACAATATCGGCCATGATCCGCGCGCCTTGGCTGCCGCCGAAAATAGCGAGGCGCAGGACCGCGTTGGGTGAACTGTAAGGCGTTGCCGCGGCCGCGATCACTGCCGCTCGCACCGGGTTGCCGGTCAGTGTCGCCTTTGCCGCCAGATCCGGTGCGTCCTGGAAAACGTCAGGGAAGGTCGTGGCGATTGCGGTGACGCGCGGCGCCAGGAGTCGGTTGGCGCGCCCGACCACCGCATTAGCGTCGTGGATTACGCTTGGCACGCCGCGCCATGCTGCTGCGAGCACGGGCGGAACGCTTGGATAGCCGCCGAAGCCAACGACTGCCGCCGGTTGCAGCCGACCAATCAACCTCCCGGCCGCAAACAAGCCGAGCCCAAGCGCGGCCGCAGTCCGCGTCAGGGCAACGGGGTTGCGCGATCTTATTGTCGCGCTGGGAACAACGTGGATGAATTCCTCGGCGAACGCCTCGCCAAATCGTATGGCGCGACGGTCGGTCGCGAGATGAACCGCGATACCTCGTTCGCTGAGTACGCTGGCGAGCGCCGCTGCCGGGAACAAATGACCGCCGGTCCCGCCGGCCGCGACCAGCACCGGCGGTTTTGCTTCATCCATTACGCCGGACTCGTAGCAAACGCATGCCCACCAGTGAGCTGGGCGCGCGGCCGATCGCGGGTGAGCGCCACCAGCATGCCCATCCCATAAGCGAGCGAGATCAAGGACGAACCGCCATAGGAGATAAAGGGCAGAGTCATTCCTTTTGCTGGCATCAAATGAAGATTGACCGCCATGTTGATCGCCGACTGCAAGCCAAAAAGCATCGCGAGCCCGGCCGTTGCGAAACGGATGAATGGGTCTTCGTTGGCCATCGCCTTCGCCAGCGTGCGGATCACGATGAACGCGAACAGCGCGGCAAGGATAAGGCACAAAACCACACCGAACTCTTCGGCGGCGACTGCGAATACGAAATCGGTGTGGCCTTCGGGAAGGATACGCTTGATCGTGCCTTCGCCCGGGCCGCGGCCGAACCAGCCGCCGCGAATAAACGATTCGGTGGCGATATCGATGTTGAAACTGTCGCCCGATGCCGGATCGAGAAAGCGGTTGATGCGCTGCGCGACGTGCGGGACGGTGAAGAAGGCCGTGATCAGACCCGCGCCGGCGGCGCCGGCCAATCCGATCACCCAGATGAAACGCATGCCAGCGATATAGAACAATGCGCCCCAAACCAGCGCGATCAGCATGGTCTGGCCGAAATCGGGCTGCAGCACCAGTAACGCGACGACCACACCGAGCAGCGCCAGCGCGATTGAGTTCGCCGGCATTTCCGGGCGCGTCGCGCTTTCGCCGAACAGCCAGGCAATGAGAATGACGAAAGCAGGCTTGAGGAATTCCGATGCCTGGACATTGACCCCGAGAAGAATCAGCCAGCGGCGCGCGCCTTTGATCTCGGCGCCAAAATACGGCGTCAGCGCGGTGAGGACCAAGCTCACCGCGAATACGATGAGCGCCACCTTGCGGATCTCGCGCGGCGACAGGAACGAGGTCGCGATCAACACCAGCGCCGCAGGAATGAGAAACAAGACCTGACGGTTGACGAAATGAAACGGATCAAGCCCGATTCGTGTCGCGACCGGCGGACTTGCAGCGAGGCATAGCACGATGCCGCCGAGCATCAGCGCCCCAAGTGCCGCCAGCGTCAGCCGGTCGATCGTTCGCCACCACTCGCTGAATAAAGTCGGTTGCGCGCGGGATGCCATACGCCTTGTCCGTCGCAAAAGTCCCCGCCCAAAGCGAAATGATTTTAAATTGAGTCGCTATTTCGCTTTAGGCTGTTGTTTGAGCATAATCTCTTCCGAAAATCGGTATCCACTTTTAGGGATCACGCTCTAGTCCTGCATCGGATATGGTTTCCAGGCGATTAAGATCGAGAAAGGGCGATCGGCGCTCATTCATCGCTTCTGCAGTCCAGGGATCGCCTGAACTAGTGCCCGAAAGGCGTCGCCCCGCACCTCGAAATTTCGATATTGATCGAACGAGGCACAGGCGGGAGAAAGGAGCACCACGGGCTCCGTCCCTGGCGCGGCGGGCGCGTCCCGTGCCGCGGCGGCAAGCGCCCTATCGAGTGTGCCGGCAGTCTCGTGGACCACCGTATCCGCCAGCGTGGCGGCAAATTGATCGGCCGCCTCGCCGATCAAATAAGCTTTACGGATGCGCGGGAAAAAAGGCCGCAAACTCTCGATACCGCCGGTCTTAGGCCGTCCTCCGGCAATCCAAAAGATGTCGTTGAAACAGGCTAGCGCCTGGGCCGCGGAATCGGCATTGGTGGCTTTGGAATCGTTGACGAAGAGAACGGCGCCAAGCCGGCCGACTTCTTCCATTCGGTGCGCCAGTCCTGGAAACGATCGCAGCCCCGCCTGGATGGCTGGCGGATCGAGGCCGATCGCGAGCGCGGCGGCGGTTGCACAGGCTGCGTTCTGCGCATTGTGCAGCCCGCGCAGAGAGCCGATGCCGCCAAGCTCGGCAATGAGCACCGACTTCGCGCCGTCTGCCCGCATAATGCGGCCGCCCTCGACATACAGACCCTGGCTCAATTTGCGCCGGACTGAAATCGGCACGACATGCTTGCCGGCTTGCGCGAGCCGTCCCGCAATGTTCTGACACCACTCGTCGTCGAGGCCGATAATGGCGCTGCCCTCCTTCGGCACGCCGGCGACCAGGCGCTCCTTTACTGCGGCATAGTTTTTCATCGTGCCATGCCGATCGAGATGGTCCTCGGTGAGGTTGATCAGGATCCCGACCGATGGATCGAGCGACGGCGCAAGATCGATCTGATAGGACGAGCACTCGATTACATGCGCGCGATCCGCACGCGGCGGCGCCAAGGAGAGAATGGCGGTGCCAATGTTGCCGCCGAGCTGCGCATCCATGCCCGCTGATGCGGCAAGATGCGCAATCAGCGCGGTCGTCGTCGACTTGCCGTTGGTGCCGGTGATGGCAACGAATGGAGCGTTCGGTGCGTGACGGCGGCGCTCGCGGCAGAATAGTTCGACGTCGCCAATCACCTCGACACCCGCCTTGCGGGCGAGCTGCACCACCCAATGCGGCGACGGATGGGTTAAAGGAACACCGGGCGCAAGCACGAGCGCGGCAATCTTCGACCAATCGGCGCTGCGCAGGTCGGCGGTGGGAATTCCGCCCGCGCTCGCTTTGGCGACGCTCGCCGCGTTGTCGTCAAAGGCAATCACGTCGGCGCCGCCGACCAACAGCGCGCTCACGCTGGCCAAGCCCGATGCGCCGAGCCCAAACACCGCGATTGTCTTGCCGCCAAAGGTCGTGATCGGAATCACGCCAGCGCTGCCTATCTCAGCTTCAAGGTCGAAAGTCCGGCGAGCGCGAGCACGACCGCCACGATCCAGAAACGAATGACGATCTGCGGCTCGGTCCAACCAAGCTGCTCGAAATGATGATGGATCGGCGCCATCTTGAACACGCGCCTTCCAGTGAGCTTGTACGACACTACTTGCACGATGACCGAGACCGCCTCCAGCACGAACAAGCCGCCGATCACGGCCAGCACGATCTCATGTTTGGTGGCAACCGCTACCGCGCCGAGCATGCCGCCGAGCGCGAGCGAGCCGGTATCACCCATGAAAATAGAGGCGGGCGGCGCGTTGAACCACAGAAAGCCGAGACCGGCGCCGAGCACCGCGCCACAAAGGACCGACAGCTCTCCGGTGCCGGCGACATAATGAATCTGCAGATAATCGGCGAAAACTGTGTTCCCGGAAAGATATGAAATCATTCCGAAGCTTGCCGACGCGATCATCACCGGAACGATGGCAAGACCGTCGAGCCCGTCGGTGAGGTTCACCGCGTTTCCGGCACCGACGATAATGAACATTGCGAACAGCACGAAGAACCAGCCGAGATTAATGACCAGTTCCTTGAAAAAAGGAAACACCAGCGAGGTCGAAAACGGCGCGTGACCGAGCTTGACCAGCGCGAAGCAGGCGAACCCGGCGATCACTGCTTCGATGACAAGCCGACCGCGGCCGCCGAATCCGTCGTGGGATTGCTTCGTCACTTTCAGGTAGTCATCGTAGAAGCCCACCAACCCGAAGCCGAGCGTCACCCACAGCACGACCCAGACGTAAGGATTGGTCGGATTTGCCCACAGCAGCGTCGACACCAACATTCCAGATAGAATCATCAATCCGCCCATGGTCGGCGTTCCGGCCTTGGCGATAAGGTGCGATTTCGGACCGTCGGCGCGGATCGGCTGGCCCTTGCCTTGCAAAAGCCGAAGCCGATCGATGATGTTTTGGCCGAACAGAAAAACAAACAACAGTGCGGTTATGACCGCGCCGCCGGTGCGAAAAGTGATGTAGCGGAAGACATTGAGCACCGAGAGCTTGTCCGACAGATCGACCAGCCAATACAACATTGCCATCAACCCTGTGCGGAAGCCTGTTGCAGCGTGTCGTGGCGCGGATAGGCGCGCTGTAACGCTTTGACGATTGGCGCCATGCGCGAGCCGAGCGATCCCTTGACCATCACGGCATCACCCGCCCTGATTGCCGCAATCACTTGCGGCTCAAGCGCGCCGGAGTCCCCTGCATAGCCGCCGCGGCGGCCGGCGGGAAGAGCCTCCCACAAAGCGCGCATCAGCGGCCCGCAACAGAAGACCAGATCGACCTCATTCGCAATCACTGCATCGGCTAAGCTGCGATGCAAATCTAAGCCGTTAGGTCCGAGTTCCAACATGTCGCCGAGCACGGCAATGCGGCGGCCCTGCGGCCCGATGAGCGATCGGCCCAGCACCGCCAAGGCCGCCTGCATCGAAGCAGGATTGGCGTTGTAGCTCTCGTCGAGCACCAAGACCGAACCGCCAGGCAGCTCGATGGCGATCGCCGCACCACGGCCTGGCGCCGCTTGCAGTTCGGCAAGCGCCAAGGCGGCGAGCGCAAGATCGGCGCCGACCAATTCGGCCGCCGCCAAAACTGCAAGCGAATTGATGACGAGATGCCGTCCCGGTGCGCCGATCTTATAGCTGAAACGTGCGCCGAGTATTTCCGCGTCGACCGTCGAGCAGCGCGCATGCAGCGCGCATTTGATCAGACGCGCATCAGCATTCGCATGTTCGCCGAACGAAATCACGCGCGCAATGCCGCCTTGTTGCGCACGCTCCCTGAGCTGCGCGAACTGCGCGATATCGCGATTGATCACGGCGGCGCCATCGGTCGGCACGCCGACGAATATTTCAGCTTTGGCGTCGGCGATGTTGGCGAGCGAACCGAGGAACTCAAGATGCACCGGCGCGATCGTGGTGATGATCGCGACGTCCGGCCGAACCAGGCGAGACAGCGGTGCGATTTCGCCCGGATGATTCATCCCCATTTCGAACACAGCATAGCGGGCGCTCGCGGGACAACGCGCGAGCGATAGCGGCACACCCCAATGATTGTTGTAGGAAGCAACTGACGCATGCGTTTCGCCGTCCTTTGACAGTGCAAGGCGCAGCGCTTCCTTGGTTCCGGTTTTGCCGGCCGAACCCGTGACACCGATGACATTGGCGTGCATCCGCGCCCGAGCGGCGGCGGCGAGATCGCGCAGCGCGCCGAGCACGTCGCGCACAATCAGTAATGGCGCGTCGGCCGGGAATTGCGCGCGCTGCCCGGCGGCAACAACGGCTAATGCAGCTTTGGCTGACAACGCGGCCGCGACGAATTCATGGCCGTCGCGGTGGTCGCCGCGAATTGCAAAGAAGGCATCTCCCGGGCTAATGCTGCGGCTATCGATCGAGAGGCCAGAGACCGATTCAGGAAGTTGGCTTTGGCGCTCGGCGCCCATCGCGCTCGCCATCGCATTGACGGTCCACAGCGCGCGCGCGGTCATGCGGCAAGTTCCTTTAGCGCGGTAGCGACCGCTTCGTGATCACTGAAAGGCGTGATCCGGTCGCCGATGATTTGGCCGGTTTCATGGCCCTTACCGGCGATCAGCAAGATATCGCCTGTATGCAGCTCTGCGATGCCTCGACGGATCGCTTCGAATCGGTCGCCGATCTCGATGGCGCCCGGCGCAGCCGCCAAAATGGCGGCGCGGATCGCGGCGGGATCTTCGCTGCGTGGATTATCGTCGGTCACGATCACGCGGTCCGCTTTGGCGGCGGCAACGGAACCCATCAACGGTCGTTTGCCGCGGTCGCGATCGCCGCCGGCGCCCAAAATAACGACCAGATGTCCGGTAGCGTACGGACGCAAAGCATCGAGCGCCTTGGCCAGGGCGTCCGGCTTATGCGCGTAATCAACAAAAATTTGCGCGCCACGGCTTTCGCCAACGCGTTCGAGCCGTCCTTTGGCGCCATCGAGGTGCTCAAGCGCTGCGAATACCGCGTCTGCACCATCGCCCGTCGCGATGGCGAGCCCGGCTGCGAGCACCGCATTCTCGGCTTGGAATTCGCCAACCAGCGGCAAGCGCAGCCGATAGAGTTTGGCCTCATATTCAAGTCGTAGCTTTTGGCCGAGCCCATCCCGAGCGGAGTCGAGGAGCCGGATCCCGGTCCCTTGTCGGCCGACAGTCATGATGATTAGGCCGCGCGTTTTGGCGGCGGCGACGAAAGCTTTCGCGTGCTCGTGATCGACATTGATGATCGCAGCCGCGCCGGGCGCCAGCAATTCGCCGAACAGGCGGAGCTTGGCAGCAAGGTACGATTCGAAACTTGGATGATAGTCGAGATGATCGCGCGTGATATTGGTGAAGCCCGCGGCTGCAATGCGAAGGCCGTCGAGCCGGTGTTGGTCGAGGCCGTGCGATGACGCTTCGATCGCCAGATGGGTGACGCCGCAATCTGTAAGCCCTTCGAGCGAACGATGCAGCGCGATCGGGTCGGGCGTGGTCAGCGCGCCATAGCTTTCGCCGCGCGGCGACACGATTCCGATCGTGCCAATGCTTGCGGCGCGGTGACCGTTTGCTGCCCAGATTTGCCGTGTGAATGCCACCACCGAAGTTTTGCCGCTCGTGCCAGTGACGGCGGCGATCACAGGCGGCTGCCGCGGATAAAATTTAGCTGCAATCGAAGCGAGCGCGCGCCGTGCATTGGCGACGCGCACAAAGGCAATGCCCGCAGGCAACGGCGTTGCCGGCGCGCGCTCGGCGACGATCGCCACCGCACCAGCGGCGATCGCCGGATCAATGAAGCGCATACCGTCAGCCTTGCCGCCGGCGATGGCGACAAATACATCGCCGCGCTTCACAATGCGGCTGTCTGCCGTCACCCCGCCGACCGGGACTTCGGTACGGCGCGCATCGAATTCCGCATCTGCGGGCGCAATCTCGCGAAGCTTCATGTCAAGCTTCTATCAGCTTCTGGCGGTTTGATTGAGGATGCGGCTATCGCCTTACCTGCTTTCCTTCAGTGAGGCCAGTATCAACTGATCGGCGCTTGGTAGACCGGAGCGCGGCGCAATGCCAAGGAGCGGCGCTATGCGTGCCACCACCGCTCCGCCGGTCGGGACTGCGTTCCATCCAGACGTGGTAAAGCCATGCGTTTCAGGGGTCGCGTGCGGCTCGTCCAGCATGATCAACAACAAATAACGAGGCTGATCGGCCGGCAGTACGGCCATAAAATCGGTCAGCACTTTGGCCTTGGAGTAGCGGCCATTGACAACTTTGTCCGCCGTGCCGGTCTTGCCGCCGATGTAATAGCCTGGCACATCGGCTTTGGCCGCGGTTCCCTTTTCCACGTTCAGCCGCATCAAGTAGCGCATGATGGCGCTGGTTTCCGGTTTGATGACGCGCTTGCCGAGCGCTTGGGCATCGGCTTCGGAGCGTTTGAGAAAGGTTGGCGGAATAAGCACGCCGCCATTCATCAGCGCGGCGATACCCATCGCGGCTTGCAGCGGCGCGACCGAAAGGCCATGCCCGAAGGCGATGGTAGCGGTGTTGAGGTTCACCCAACGCTTGGGCACGATCGGCTCGGCGCTTTCCGGCAGCTCGGTGCGCAGGCGATCGAGCTGACCCATTTTTTTCAGAAATGCCTTGTGGCCGTCGATGCCGACCGCCAGCGCCATACGCGCTGCGCCAATGTTCGAGGAGTAAGTGAAAATCTCAGGCACGGTGAGTACGCGGTGCTGCGCCTCGAAATCATGAATGTCGAACCGTCCCATATGCAACGGCATGCGCGCGTCGAAGGCCGACTTGAGCGTCGCCTTCCCGGAATCGAGCGCCATGGCGACCGTGAACGCCTTGAATGTCGATCCCATTTCAAACACGCCGGTGGTCAGCCGATTGATGCGGGATGGATCCAGCGCCTCGCGCGGATTATTCGGGTCGTAATCGGGCTCCGACACCATCGCCAGCACTTCGCCGGTGCGGACGTTTAGGACGAGCCCGGCGGCGGCTACGGCTCCAAACTTCGCGCGCGCCGCGGCAAGTTCATCGCGCAACACGTGCTGAACGCGCAGATCGACGGCAAGCGCGATCGGGTTTTGCAGGCGATCCGTCGCCAAACCCGCCATGTGCAACGCCGCCAGCCCCTGGCCGTCGAGCCATTTCTCGATTCCGGCAATGCCCTGATTGTCGATATTGACGTGGCCGATCAGGTGCGAAATCTCCGCTCCGTCGGGATAATCGCGCTTGTTCTCGTTGAGGAAGCCGATTCCTGGCAGGCCTTGGCGGTAGATTTCGCGCTGCTGCTCCAGCGTGATATCGCGCCTGAGCCATACAAAGCCGCGCTTCGAAGAAAGCCGCTCGCGCAGTTCGGCGGCATCGAGATCAGGAAGGTCCGCCGTGAGCAATTCGACCGCTTCGTCGACGTCGATGAGGCGGCGAGGCTCGGCATAGAGCGACGGCACGCGCACGTCCGTTGCCAAGATTATGCCGTTTCGATCGAGAATATCCGGGCGCGCGGTGGCAATCGCGTCGCTCGAGACGACGCGATGCGCGGAATGACTGTTGGAAGCAAGCGCAAACATAACCAGGCGCGCGGCGATGATGGTGTAGACGGCGGCAAAAGCGACGATCGCCAAGCCGATCCGCGCTCGCGCTTTAACGCGGCGGTCCACCGCGTTGCCGTAAAGAATTTTGCCGATCAGCCACTGCCGCCATGGCGGACTAATCCCGCGAGTGACCGTCGCGGTGACCAACGGTTCAGCGACTGCGCTCATTTCGGAACGCTCCGTTTGCAATGCCGCCCGTTGGACGAACCGCGGTTGCTCGACCGACATTTGCCGGCGCGACAACGGTCCCGGTCGCCTCGACCGTGTTCGGCTGTTCGAGATTCTCGATCATGTCGCCTATCGGGTCCGTACTCGCTGCGACGTCCTGCGCCGGGCGCTCGGGCAGCCGATCGAGCGCATCGAATTGCGTCGGAGCGATCGGCCGTAGCAGCAAGAACCGCTTTGCCAAAGTTTCGATCCGCGCCGGACTATCGAGTTGCTCCCATTCCGCGCGCAGCGCCGCAATGGTGTCGCGCTCGTGGCGCAACTCGCCGCGGAGCTTGGCAAGGCGTTCAGCCTGGACGGTGGCGTCAAATTTGATGCGATAAACATACGCAGCCGCAAGCACCAGGACGCCGATCACAAACAAATTCAGCACGCGCAGGATCACAGCGCGCCTCGTATAATTTCGGCAAGCCGCGGCAGGGACGGCAACAGATGGTCGAGGTCCGCCGGCCGCGCAGGCGCGTCGGTTCGCTCGGCGGCGCGCAGTTTCGCGGAGCGCGCGCGGGGATTCGCCGCCAATTCGGATTCGTCCGGCGTCTCGGGCCGGCGCGTGAGCACCCGAAATGTCGGGCGCGAAGCGACCGGTTCAGGCCGGTGACGGGATCCGGCTGGCGCTCGGCTGCGTTCGGCCAAGAAATTTTTGACGATACGGTCTTCGAGAGAGTGAAACGCGACCACGACAAGTCGGCCCGAGGATCCGAGCGCCCCTTCGGCGGCGGCAAGGCCGAGCGTGAGTTCGGAAAGTTCGTCGTTGACGAAAATGCGAAGCGCCTGAAAGGTTCGTGTCGCTGGATGAATTGCATGCTCTCGCGCCGGCACGACCGCGCTGACGATCTCGGCAAGTGCGCGGGTCGAATCGATCGCCTGTTTGTCCCGCGCTCGCACGATCGCGCGCGCGACCGCGCGGGCGTGCTTTTCCTCCCCCAATTCGGCGATGATTGCGGCAAGATCACGCTCTTTCGCGCGCGCGACCACGTCGGCCGCGGTTGGCCCACCGCGTCCCATCCGCATGTCCAACGGTCCATCGAGCCGAAACGAAAATCCGCGCGCCGCCTCATCCAGCTGCATGGACGAAACGCCAAGATCGAACACGATCCCGTCCACACGCTTGGCGGCGCCCAGGACCGAATCCAGATTTGAGAAACGATCTTCGGCCAGTTCAACTCGGCCCGCCGCCGCTTCAACCAGCGAAGCGCCCTGCGCAATTGCGAGACGATCGCGGTCGATGCCAATCACGCGCGCGCCGGTTGTTTGCAAGATCGCGCGCGTATAACCGCCACCGCCGAATGTGGCGTCCACATAGACGCCGCCGGGCTTGACCGCGAGCCAATCTACGGCGCGGCGGGCGAGCACGGGAATGTGACGGGCCGGTCCGCCAGCGACAGCGTTGCTGCCGCTGCCCGCTGTCATTCCCGTGCTCCGAGCGGTTTTGCCGCCGCCATCCGGGCGCCCAGCTCCTGCTTGAAAGCGCGGACCTTCTCGGTGGCCTCCGCGAGTTCCGCACGAAAGCGGCTGGGTTCCCAGATTCGAAATTTGTGACCGAGCCCGACGAATGTCGCTGCGTCGGTAATGCCGGCATGCGCCTTCAGAGTCTCGGTCAACACCACGCGGCCTTCGCTGTCGATTTTCAGCGTCTCGCTGGTGCCGTAGAGCGAGAGCGCAAATTGCTCGCGCTGCTCGGAATAAGGCGGATTGATCAGCGCTCGAATTTCCGCCAGCAAGGCATTGCCGCCGGCATCGAGCGCCGGCCGATCGAGCGCGGGGTGGCAATACACCCCCTCGAAGCCATCGCGCGCCAAGACCGTTCGGAAAGCTGCCGGCACCGAAATGCGTCCTTTCGCATCGAGACGGAGCACGTAGTGGGACACGAACTGGCCCATTTCGCCCCTCGCCGGCTTGCCGGCGCGACACGCGCACGCTGCAACCCATCCGCGGTCCAGGACCGAACTGATGTGACACCGTTCGCCGCCATGGGATTAGATGGGCTATCATGGGTGACAATGGTCGTCAACGGGACGCCGGGCCAGGGCTCGACCCCCCGACGCCCTCCGATTAACGAGAGGTAAGCTTAAGGAAGTGTTGAAGCGGGTAAGGTCGCTACCTAGGGCTTTTGTCTAGACTCGCGCGTACGCGCTAAGTCGCACTGACAAGGTACGATCACGCACTTTTTGCGTGACCGGAAAGCAACGCACTTTGGTTTTCTTGAATCTTTCCTGTGTGGCCGTCCCCAAATCGCCTTGTCGACAATCGATGTTCTCCTAAAGTCGTCCCATGTCGCGTCCCGCGTTTGTGCCAGATTCCAGTGTCGTTGCCGAGGTGATGCCGTCGCCCAATCACGGCGAGCGCAGCGACGGTCGGCAGCCGGATATGATTCTTCTGCACTACACTGGCATGGCGGACACTGACGCCGCACTAGTGCGCTTGCGCGCGCGGAGCAGCAATGTTTCCGCCCATTATTTTATCTTCGAGGACGGCCGGATCATTCAAATGGTGCCGGAAAGTCGCCGCGCCTGGCACGCCGGCAAATCGGAATGGGCTGGGGAAACGGATATCAACTCGTGTTCAATTGGGATCGAGATCGCCAATCCCGGCCACGATTACGGTTATCCTGATTTTCCCGCCCGCCAGATCGCCGCGGTAACCGCGCTCTGCCGTAGCATCCAAACCCGCAACAGTATTGCTCCGGTGCGCGTCCTGGCTCATTCCGATGTTGCACCCGCGCGCAAACAAGATCCCGGCGAAAAGTTTCCCTGGCGCACGCTCTATGACTCCGGTGTCGGTCACTGGGTGAAACCGGCGCCAATTATGAATTTTGGCCAGGTCCTGGCGCCAGGCTCTCGCGGGGACGCTGTGGCCGCGTTGCAGACCACGTTGCGTGAATACGGCTACGGCGTGAGCGCCAGCGGCGACTACGATTCCTCGACGGCCGAGGTCGTAACCGCATTTCAGCGTCATTTCCGCCAGGAGCGCGTCGACGGCATTGCCGATCCATCGACGCGAAGCACGTTGCAGGAACTTCTTACCGGCCGCGGCCGCGCCAAAACGATCGCCGCTCGAGCCCGGAGCGTGATGTTACGCGTCATGCCCTGATCTTTTTTAAGGCTATTCGCGCCAGATACTTGACGAGCAGGCGCGATGTCCCCATCCCTGTTGGGTCAGTCGGTCGGGCGGCCGCTCCGGCGAAACCGAAAGGTTGCCGGAGAGGAAAGTCCGGGCTCCGCGGACAAACGGTGCCGGATAACATCCGGCGGGTGCGAACCTAGGGACAGTGCCACAGAAAACATACCGCCGCGGTACAGTTGTTAGCCGTAGCAAGGGTGAAATGGTGCGGTAAGAGCGCACCGCGTCGGCGGCAACGCCGGCGGCAGGGCAAACCCCACCGGGAGCAAGACCGAATAGGGACGGCGCGAGGCTTGCGCGAAAGTGTGGCTTCGGGATCGTGTCCGGATCCCGCCGTCCGGGTAGGTTGCTTGAGGCGCCGGGCGACCGGCGTCCCAGAGGAATGGCCGTCACGCATGCGAATTCGTTCGCATGCCATCCAGAACCCGGCTTATAGGCCGGCTGACGTGAGAATAAGGGCGCTCGGCGGAACCCCGCCGGGCGCCCGCCAATTTTTGGGGCGCTTTGGCACGGCTTTTGAATGAGATTTGGTCGAAGCCTGAAGAGGCCAGGTGATGCCACCTGCGCGGAGATATCGAAGCAACATTCTCTTCAGCGTCGAAGTGAGAGTTGAATATTGCAAATATGGGCCGCCAAATTGCAATTTGTAAAAAGATAATTCTATTTCTGGACGATACATCATGACCCGCGCGCCTGAACACATTCGAACCGCCCGGATCGCGCCCCTGTCGCGGCTACCGGCGTTTTTCGCGCTGGACGGCAAGCGCGCCATCGTGGCGGGCAGCGGCCAAGCCGCCGTCTGGAAAGCGGAACTGCTTTCCGCCACTGGCGCGGAAGTCGAGATATTCGCTCCGGAACCCAGCGATGACGTGCTGGCGTTGGCAAGCGCCCCGCCGCGCGGACGCGTTGTGATCCATCGGCGAGTTTGGACCGTGTGTGATTTCGATGGCGCGGCCATCGCGGTGGCGGATTGTCCCGACGACAAAGCGGCCGCTGAATTCGCCGCGGCGGCGCGGCGTGCCGGCGTTCCGGTCAATGTCATCGACCGGCCGGCGTTCTGCGACTTCTCGTTTGGCGCAATCGTCAACCGCTCGCCGCTGGTGATCGGAATTTCGACCGAGGGCGCTTCGCCGGTCTTCGCGCAGGCGATCCGGGCCAAAATCGAAGGGCTGATCCCGCAAGGATTCTCGCGCTGGGCAGCGGCGGCGCGGCAATGGCGGCCGCACCTGCGCGCGCTGGCTTTATCGTTCCGCGGCCGTCGCACATTTTGGGAGAGGTTTACCGCTCGGGCCATGGCCGCGCCCGATCGGGCGCCGAACGAATCAGACCTTAGTGCGCTCCTTACCAACGCGCCGGGCGAGACCGGATCGGTCACGCTGGTCGGCGCCGGCCCCGGCGATCCTGAATTGTTGACCTTGCGCGCGGTGCGCGCGCTGCAATCGGCGGACGTGATCTTGTTCGATGACCTTGTCTCGAAGGACATTCTCGATTTCGCGCGGCGCGAGGCCAAGACAATGCTGGTCGGCAAAACCGGCCATGCGCCGTCGTGCCGTCAGGATGACATCAACGCGCTGATGGTCTCGCTCGCCAAGAGCGGGCGTGCCGTGGTGCGCCTTAAGGGTGGCGACCCGATGATTTTCGGCCGTGCCGACGAAGAGATCGCCGCCTGCCGCGCGGCGGGAATCCCAATCGAGGTCGTACCCGGCATCACCACGGCGCAAGGCGCCGCCGGCCGGCTGCTCGTCTCGCTGACCCGCCGAGGCGAGGCGCGCCGTGTGCAATACATCACCGGCCACAGCCGCGGTGGCAAACTGCCGGCGGACATCGACTGGAACAGTCTGGCCGATCCCGCGGTGACCACGGTGGTCTATATGCCGACGCAAACGCTGCCGGAACTGGTAAGCGCGGCACTCAAGGCCGGTCTCGACCCGCGAACGCCGGCCGTTGCGGTCGTGTCCGCGACGCGCGCTGACGAGCGCGTGACCGCCGCGACAATCGCTGATCTGCCGGTGCGGCTCGCCGCCCAACCGGTAACAGGACCAGTTGTGGTGATGATCGGACGCGCTTTCAGCGATCATCTGCAACCCGCGGCTAGGGAACCCGCTGGCGAGCCGCGCGGTGTGCGCTTAGCGCAATGACTTCGTCAAGGTTGGACAAGCCTATTCTCGCCGCCTATTTATCTGCTGCATGGACAGCCTGACCGCACCGCCCCCCACCGCGAGTTCCGCGCATCTGCCGCCCCATCAAGCTGGGCTGATCGACGTGCGTTTGGTCGCCATCCAGGATGTTGCACGCGACACCAAGATCTACAGTTTTTCGCGTCTTGATGGCGCGAAGCTGCCGGCCTACGCACCCGGCGCTCACATCGATCTGCATCTTCCCAATGGACTGGTGCGCCAGTTCTCGTTGGTCGTGCCCGACTCCGACCCCGAAAAGTATGTCGTTGGCGTCAAGCGCGATGCGGCAAGCCGCGGCGGTTCGCGCTATATCATCGACGAGATGCGCGTCGGCGATCAGATCAAGATCAGCCCGCCGCGTAACAATTTTCCACTCATCGAGAATGCCGAGCACGTCGTGCTGTTTGCCGGCGGGATCGGCATCACGCCGATCTGGTGCATGGTGCAACAGCTCGCCGCTCTTAAGCGATCGTGGAAACTCTATTATTCCTGCCGGTCGCACCAGGACATGGCGTTCCTTGAGGAACTAAAAAAACTTGATCCGCAATCGGTGCATTTACACTTCGATGATGAGACCGACGGCAAGTTTATCGATTTGCAAGCGGCGATCGCGGAGTCGCCGCAAGGCGCGCACCTCTATTGCTGCGGTCCGAATCCGATGCTCAAGGCGTTCGAGACCGCTGCGGCAAGCTGGCCGCGCAGCAACATCCACATCGAATATTTCACGCCCAAAGACGATGGCACGACCGGCCACATGGGTGGATTCTGGGTCGAGCTTGCGCGTTCCGGCGAGGAATATTTCATTCCTGAGGGCAAGAAGGTTCTTGAGGTGCTATACGAGGCGGGTATCGATGTCGACTATTCCTGCGAACTCGGGATTTGCGGCGCCTGCGAGACGCGCGTCATTTCCGGCATTCCCGAGCACCACGACTCGGTGCTGAGCGAAGAAGAGCAGGCGACAAACGAGAAGGTCATGATCTGCTGCTGTGGCTGCAAGAGCGAGCGACTAGTCCTCGACATGTAGCTTTGCGCAGCTAGTAACCGCGAAAATTCGACAATTTGAACGCTGGTGACGGCATGATGGGCGGTCTATAACCGCTCCATGGACGCGCCCGTTAAATCACCGCTCAAGAACAGCCGCGCCGTAAAGGGAAAGCAGGATTTGCGCGCCTGGATCGCGCAACTGCGCGCGGCCGGCGAGATTGACGACATTAAAGGCGCCGAGCGCGAGCGCGAGATCGGCGGCATCGTCGATATCTATCAGCGCCGCATTGGCAACAAGGCCGCGTTGTTCGACGACATTCCGGGATATCCGCGCGGCCATCGCATCCTAGCGAACATCCTGACCTCGGTGCGCCGGATCAATATAACGCTCGGGCGTAATCCCGATGCAAGCCCTAACGACCTCATCCAATATTGGCGGCGCTACATGAAGGACGCGCGCACCATTGCGCCGGTCACGGTACAAAGCGGGCCGGTCACGGAAAACGTCCTCACCAGCAGCGACGTTGATATCTTCAAAATCCCGGTGCCGCGCTGGCACGAGCATGACGGCGGTTATTACATCGGCACCGGCGACATGGTGATCATGCGCGATCCAGATACCGGTTGGATCAATTACGGCGCCTACCGCGTGCAGGCGCAAGCACGCAATTCCGCAACGGTCATGTGCTCGAAAGGCAAGCACGGCGATCTCATCCGGCGACGTTATCACGAGCGCGGCGAGCCGTGTCCGATCGCGGTCGTCTGCGGCATGCATCCGGCCCTGTTCATGATCGCCGGGCTTGAGATTCCCTACGGCAAGAATGAATTTGACGCCGCAGGTGGCCTGATCGGCGAAGCCGTGGAGGTGATCGCCGGGCCGCGCACCGGCCTGCCCATCCCGGCGCACGCCGAAATCGCGTTCGAAGGTTTTATCCATCCGATCGATCTGCTCGACGAAGGCCCGCTCGGCGAGTGGACGGGCTATTACGCCGGCGGTCTCAAGAAAGAGCCGGTGATCCGGATCGAAACATTCATGCACCGCGACGATCCGATTCTGCTCGGGGCTATTCCCGGCATCCCGCCGGACGACGATTCATTCTATCGCGGCACCTACCGCGCGGGCGCAGTATGGAATCAGCTCGAAGCCGCGGGCGTGCCGGAAGTGAAAGGCGTGTGGGCGCATCCTGCCGGTGGCAGCCGGCTATGGCTCACCGTCGCGATCAAGCAGCAATATGCCGGTCACGCCAAGCAAGCGGGCCTTATCGCCTCGCAATGCCATGCCGGCGCCTATGCCAACCGTTTTGTCGTCGTAGTCGATGACGACATCGATCCGGCCGACACCGATAAAGTGATATGGGCGATGTGCACGCGCTTCGATCCGCGCGAGGGCATGGAAACGCTCCGCGGCTGCTGGTCGACGGCGCTCGACCCGATGGCCTATGCCGCCGATGATCCGCGCAACGCGCGGGTCGTGATCGATGCGTGCAAGCCGTTTTGTCGGCGCGACAGCTTCCCCAAAGAGGTACGGCTCAGCAAAGAGGTCGAGGATCTGGTGCGCAAAAAGTTTTCGGACGTACTACCGCGCTGAATTTCTTTCTCAAAACAATCATGAACGAAAAATTCGATATCACACTAAATATTAATGGCCGCGATTATCCGATCCGCGTCGAGCCACGCAAAACACTGGTCGACGCGATCCGCGACGATTGCGGGCAGACTGGGACGCATATCGGCTGCGAGCATGGCGTCTGCGGCACTTGCACGATCATTGTCGATGATCAGGCAGTACGCTCCTGCCTGATGTTTGCGATTCAGGCCAAAGGCAAGAAGATTCGCACCGTCGAGGGGCTGGCGAACGGCGAGGAACTTCATCCGCTGCAACGCGCCTTCATCGAGAACCACGGATTGCAATGCGGCTATTGCACCCCGGGCTTTTTGATGCTCGCGACCAATGTGCTCGAAAAGAATCCGAATATCGGCGACGAGGAATTGCTGGACGTGCTGGCCTCCAATTTGTGCCGTTGCACCGGTTATCAAAACATCATCAAAGCGGTGCGCGCTGCACGCGACGAGATGCGCGGGGCGCGCAGCCCGGCTTGAGCCAGCCACAGGTGGGATTGAAGGCTGCGGGTTTATAAGCTGAGCGCCGCCAGCGCCGCCTTGGCCACTTCGACATCCTGCTCGATCTTGGCGCCGCCGGCTGCAACTGCGCCGATCACCTCGCCTTTGACTTCGATCGGAAATCCGCCCGGCACGTTGGTGAAGTCGCCCATGCGCACGGACATTGAGAGCGCGTTCTCCTCCGGCGCGTAGCCGGTCGGCAGCCGTTGCGAGGCGGCGGTTACCGCCTTGCGTTGCGTTGTGATGATGGAGAAGTGTCGCGCGCCATCCATCATCAGAAAGCCAATCAGCCGGCAGCTCTGATCGACCACCGCCAGCGAGACCTTGCAGCCGAGCGCCTCGGCCTTGGCCACGCCGGCCTCGATCATCTTCAGGCTCGCTTTATGGGTGAGCCGGTGAGTGGTAACAAAATCGGCCATGCGGCATTCCTCGCTGTCTGCGATCCTGCAATTCGAAATGGCACAAAACGGACGAAGCCGTTAGTCCCCTTGTTCTCCGGCGTAAATTCATGAAAGGCCACAAAGGTGGATAAACAAGCGCTGCCGTCCCATTGGGACCGCGAGGCCGACGTCGTCGTGATCGGTTCGGGAGCCGCCGGCATGCCGGCGGCGATCGTCGCCCGCGAGGCCGGCGCCTCGGTCATCATTGTCGAGGCGCAGCCGCATATCGGCGGCCACGCCATCACCAGCGGCGGCAACCTGCCGCTCGGCGGCGGCACCAGTTACCAGAAAAAATATGGCATCGAGGATTCGCCTGATCTGTTCTTCCGCGATTTGACCGATTGGTCCGTGGTCGAGAACAATGGCTTCCCGCCCTATCGCTACAATGATCGCGAGATTATCCGCGCCTTTGTCGACAACAGCGTCGCGGCGTTCGAATTCCTACTCGCCCACGGGGTAAAGGTCATCGACCGGCCGCCGAATAGCATCGGCCATGAAATCGGCGTGTCGGTGCAGCGAACCATGCAGATCGACGTAGCCGACTGGCCGATGGTCCATACCGCCCGGCCGGCCGATCCAAACGACCCCGAAATTCGGGCCGGAGCGGGCCTGATCCGGCCATTGGAAACCGCGGCACGCAAGGCGGGCGTCGACATTATGCTCGAACACCGGATGACGGCGATTTATCGCGAGGCGCCGAATTCCGGTCGCGTTATCGGCATCGCGCTGGATCACAATGGCGTCGTTCGCAATATCCGCGCTCGCAAAGCGGTCATCGTCGCGACTGGCGGCTCAACCGGCAACATCAATTTCCGCCGCATGTTCGATCCGCGCCTCACAGAGGAATATTGTGGGCTCGCCGGCATGCCGTGGTCCGATCAGGACGCAAGTGGCGAGCTTGCCGCCATGGACATCGGCGCGTCGCTCTGGGGCCTGTTCAATTTCACCGGCGAATTCGGCTCGGGGATCACCAAGCCAGGCGCGATCGGCTGCCAGTACGGCTATGTCAACGTGCGCTGGCATCCGGGCAGCGCGGTTTTCGACCAGGCGCGCGCGATTGGCCTTGCCGTCAAGGACTGGCAGGATCTCATTCTCGTCAACATGCTGGGTCGGCGGTTCTACGACGAGACCGCGGGCCACTTTGGCTACAACACCTATATGAGCGCCAATCCTTACGAACCGCACAGCTACCTCAACGCCAAAAACGCAAAATATAATCCGAGCAACTTCATCAATGCGGCACTGGCCGGCATCGGTGATGGCCATAACGGCGGCGGACCGATCTGGGCGATCTTCGACGCCGATGCTGTCGCGCGCGAACAATGGCGGCCGGCGCCGCCGCACGTCGATGCCGACGCTGGCTTCTTCTTCACCGCGGACACGCTCGAAGATCTCGCGCGAAAAATCGTGATGAAATATCAGCGCGTGCCGATGCCGCCGAAAAATCTCCTCGACACGGTCGCGCGCTACAATTCGTTCGTCGACGCCGGCAAGGATACGGATTTCGGCAAGCCGAAGCCGCACTACAAGATCGCGCGCCCGCCGTTTTTTGCCGCATGGGCGACGCCGGTGCTCCACGACACCCGCGCCGGATTGCGCATCAACGCGCGTTGCCAAGTGGTCGACATCAACGGCACTGTGATACCCGGCCTCTATTGCGGCGGCGAATCGGCCGGCGGATTTTCCATGCACGGTTTGCCGCGGGCGATTTGTCAGGGATTCATCGCCGGAAGGAATGCGGCGGCAGAGTCAGATGTCAGATGACGGAGATCAAATGTCAGAATCAGCTCTGATCTCTGTCATCTAACCTGTGATCTCCGTTACACCGTCGTCTGCGCCACGCCGCGTCCGGCGTGCAGCGCTTCCTTGGCGCCTTCTTTAAACGGCACATCGGCTGGCAGCACCACCGAACAGGAGCGCACTTTGTGATGCACCGGATCGACGCCGGCGGGCGTGATGCCCTTGTCGACCAACGCTTTGGCGGCACGCATCAGGCGATGACGGGCCATGATGATGCCGTTGTCGGTTGAGACCAGATTCTCCTTGGTGCGGTCGCAGATCGGCCCCATGCTTTCCTGCAAGGAGGCATCCTGCATGGCGAAACCGGCGACGCCGCTAAAGGTCTTCCCCGCTTTCTGCGCCTCGCGATCGATCAGATAATCGTTGTCCTTGTTGGCGAGCGGCCGATAGGTGCCGGGGATGTACTTGCAATGCACGCCGGCGCCGTCCTTCATGGCGTCGACCTCGGTTTTGGTCAGCGCCCGCACCGGGTGGAAATCGTAAGACCAGGCCCAGCAATCCTCGTCGTCGATCGGCACCCAGAAGTGACCATGGATCGGATGATCGCCGCGCGGCGGGATCATCGTGAAACACGGCATCACCCAGGGCGTGATCCGCCAATAATATTTCCCGTTCTCGGCATTGCGCCGCGCGCCGATGAACAACCCGCCCGCCTGTTCGACCACTTCGAAATGCGGCTGCATGTCGGAGAGATTGTACTGATTGCCCTTGGCGCCCTTGAACAATGGGTCCGAGCTCAGGTCGCCACGATGCAAGAACGAGACGTGACTGGAATCGATGCCGCCTTCCATGGCTTGCAGCCAATTGCATTCCTGCAAGCGCTTGGAGATGAAAGTCTGATCCGGCGGAACCAGCGCGAATTCCCATTCCGGCAGCGGCGGCTTTTGATCCGGCGGCCCCATATAGGTCCACAACACGTCGCCGCGCTTCACCAGTGGATAGGATGCAAGCTTGATCTTCTTGCAGAACCCGCTTTCCACTGGCTCGGACGGAACCTCGATGCACTGACCTGTAACGTCGTATTTCCAGCCATGATAAGGGCAGCGCAAGCCACCCTCCTCATTGCGGCCGAACCAGAGCGAAACGCCGCGATGCGCACAGAACTCGTCAATCAGGCCATAGCGGCCCTCGGAATCGCGAAAGGCGACAAGCCGCTCCGACATCAATTTCACCCGGACCGGCGGGCAATTATTTTCCGGAAGTTCCTGGGCCAGCAGCGCCGGCAACCAATAGCAGCGAAACAATCTGCCCATCGGGGTGCCAGGACCGGTCTGCGTCAGAAGATCATTCTGCTCTTTTCTGAGCATGACTCTCCGTTCCTTGACCGCAACAATAGAATTAAAGAGTAGGGATTCACTGCCCGGCGAGCAAGGCGCGGCCACGCATCGAACGGCACGCAAGCTCATCGAAATTGCATGCAGGACCGCGGTTGCCCTGCCCGCGCAATTACGCTAAGCCCGCCGCCAAAGCATGATCCCGAAAAGCTTGCCCCGGACTCGGGGTGGGTACAGGCCTCGGGAAAGGTTATGCTCAGCCAACATGCTGCGGTTTGGAGATGGGAATGGCCGATCACGCCGAGCTCGACTACGCCACCGCAACGGGCAATGATTATCCCGCTCACGAACAGACGTATCGCAATTTCATCACGCTAGTGAAAACATCGCTGGCGATCATCGTCGTGATACTCATTCTGATGGCGTATTTTCTGACCTGATCTGAGCACAAGCCACAGGCAGCGGCGCCGATCACCAGACTTAATCACCAGCCTTGCCGTCGGAGGTTTTATGAAGGTTGCGGTGATGGCCGAGACCGATGCGGGCGAGCCGCGTGTCGCCGCAACTCCGGAAACGGTCAAGAAGATGATCGCGCTCGGCGCGACCGTGGCGGTTGAACCCGGCGCTGGGGTGAAATCCGGTGTCCTCGATGCGGACTACGCGGCGGCGGGCGCCACGATTGCCGCCGATGCCATCAACGGCGCCGATATCGTCCTGCAAGTGCGGCGGCCGGAAGCCCCCGAACTGTCGCGCTTGAAAAGAGGCGCGATCGTCATCGGGATGATGGATCCATATGGCCACGAAAACGCGCTTCGGGCGATGGCGGAAGCGGGCATCATCGCTTTCGCCATGGAGCTGTTGCCGCGCATCACCCGCGCGCAAGTCATGGATGTCTTGTCGAGCCAAGCCAATCTCGCCGGCTATCGCGCTGTCATCGATGCGGCGGCGGAATTCGGCCGCGCGCTGCCGATGATGATGACGGCGGCGGGCACGGTTCCGGCGACCAGGGTTTTCATTATGGGCGCGGGTGTCGCCGGGCTGCAGGCCATTGCCACTGCGCGCCGGCTCGGCGCCATCGTCACCGCGACCGATGTGCGTCCGGCGGCGAAGGAGCAGGTGGAAAGTCTCGGCGCGAAATTCATCGCGGTTGAAGACGACGAATTCAAAGCTGCGGAGACCGCGGGCGGTTACGCCAAGGAAATGTCGAAGGAGTATCAGGCCAAGCAGGCCGCTTTGGTCGCCGAGCACATCAAGAAGCAGGACATCGTCATCACGACTGCGCTTATTCCCGGCCGGCCGGCGCCGCGGCTGATCAGCAAGGATATGGTAACGTCGATGCGCCCCGGCTCGGTCATCGTCGATCTCGCCGTCGAACGGGGCGGCAATGTCGAGGGCGTGAGCCCCGACGCGGTGACCGAGGTCAACGCGGTCAAGATCGTGGGCTACCGCAACGTGCCGGGGCGGCTCGCTGCGACGGCGTCGAGTCTCTACGCCAAGAACCTCTTTGCTTTCCTCGAAATCTTCATTGACAAGAAGTCGAAGGCGCTTGCCATCAATTGGGACGACGAAATCGTCAAAGCCACAGCACTCACGCGCGATGGCGCCATCGTGCATCCAAGTTTCAGGCCGAAGAGCGCAGCTTGAACCCACGGAGCGGGACACTTTCATGATCACCCTTTCGGTTCTGGGCCAGCTCGATCTGATTGCCGCCGCAACCGGCAATGTGCCGGCGGCGGCAAGCGACGTGGCTGACCCGTTCGTATTCCGCTTGTCGATTTTCGTCCTCGCGGTGTTCGTCGGCTATTACGTCGTCTGGTCGGTCACCCCGGCGCTGCATACGCCTTTAATGTCGGTGACTAATGCGATCTCCTCGGTGATTGTCGTCGGCGCGCTGCTTGCTGTCGGCGTCGCGTTAGTTGTCGATGACGCCGGGCCGCTCTGGGCGCGGGCGCTCGGCTTCGTTGCGCTGAGTTTCGCCTCGGTCAACATTTTTGGCGGCTTCCTGGTGACGCAGCGCATGCTCGGCATGTTCCAGAGAAAAAAGAAGTGACCAGATGAGCGCCAACCTCTCCGCGCTTTGCTATCTGGTCGCCGGCGCGCTTTTCATCCTGGCGCTGCGTGGTCTGTCCAATCCGGAAACCAGCCGGCGCGGCAATTTGTTCGGCATGATTGGCATGGCGATCGCGATCGCCACCACGCTCGCCTCGCATCCACCGGCGAGTTACGCCGCCTGGGGCCTGGTCGCGATCGGCATGGCACTGGGCGGGGGCACCGGTGCGGTGATCGCGCGGCGCGTGCCGATGACGTCGATGCCGGAATTGGTTGCCGCGTTTCACTCGCTGGTCGGCATGGCCGCAGTGCTGGTCGCGGCCGGCGCGCTCTACGCGCCTACGGCCTTCGGCATCGGCTCTGAGGGCGCCATCCACGGCCAGAGCCTGATCGAAATGTCGCTCGGCGCCGCCATCGGCGCCATCACCTTCACCGGCTCGGTCATCGCCTTCCTCAAACTCTCGGGGCGGATGAGCGGCGCGCCAATCATTCTGCCGGCGCGGCACGCCATCAATATCGCGCTTGGGCTCGGACTGATCGCGTTGATCGTCTGGTTTTTCGAGGCGCAGCCGCATCTCGCTTTTTGGCTGATCGCGGCGGCGTCGTTTCTGCTCGGCGTGCTGATCATCATCCCGATCGGCGGCGCTGACATGCCGGTCGTGATCTCGATGCTCAATTCCTATTCCGGCTGGGCGGCCGCGGGCATCGGCTTCACGCTCGGCAATCCGGCGCTCATCATAACCGGCGCGCTGGTCGGGTCGTCGGGTGCGATCCTGTCCTACATCATGTGTAAGGGCATGAACCGCTCCTTCATTTCGGTCATTCTCGGCGGCTTCGGCGGCGAAGTCGCCGGCCCTGCGGCGCACGCGGCCGACCGACCGGTCAAGATCGGATCGGCGGAGGACGCAGCCTTCATTCTCAAGAACGCCGGCAAAGTCATCATCGTGCCCGGCTACGGCATGGCGGTGGCGCAGGCGCAACACGCACTGCGCGAGATGGCGGACAAGCTCAAGGCCGCAGGCGTCGAGGTGAAATACGCCATTCATCCCGTCGCCGGACGCATGCCGGGCCACATGAACGTGTTGCTCGCCGAGGCCAATGTCCCCTATGACGAAGTGTTCGAACTGGAAAACATCAATTCGGAATTCCCCCAGGCCGACGTCGCCTACGTGATCGGCGCCAACGACGTGACCAATCCGGCGGCGGAAGACGACCCGAAATCGCCGATCTATGGCATGCCGGTGCTGCAAGTGTGGAAGGCCGGCACGGTGATGTTCAACAAGCGCTCGCTCGCTTCCGGCTATGCCGGCATCGACAATCCGCTATTCTATCGCAACAACACGATGATGCTGCTCGGCGACGCCAAGAAAATGACCGAAGAGATCGTCAAGGCGATCTGACCGGGCGCGATCGATATTTCCAACGGCGACACGAGGCGCGCAAGCATGCCGCAAGACGTTTCGCCCCAACAATCCTCTTCTCAGCGCGGCGATCCAGCCACGCCGCCGCAAGCGAGGCGCCGATCGGCGCTGCGCCTTATCACGGTCCCGCTCATCGCCATTGTCGTGGCTTTGCTTTATTACGGCCTGCACGACCGTTTTTTCCTGCCTGAATGCGATTCGGAACGCGCCAAGCGCACGCTTGCGGACGTGCTCAAGCAGCTCAAGCTTGAACCCGTGCGCTTCGAGCCCCTCACGACAGTGTCTAGCAGCAAAACGCAAGTGATATGCAATGCGCTTCTGCCGCTGCCGGACGGCGGCAATGTCACCGTCGATTACACTTTCTATTGGCAGGGCAGCCAGGCGAACATCCGATATTCAGTGACGCGGAAGTAACGAAATCGCAAGCGCCGCCCGCTTTTCACGACGGCGACTTGCCATATCCGCCCGCGGTCGGCGTCTGGATGATGATCGCCTCGTCGGTGTCGATCACGGTGGCGTCGCATGCTTGCAATGGCTCCATGCGACCGTCCTTGCGCCGCACTGCATTCTCGCCGACCTGCCCGTCGCCGCCACCGCACAGTCCGAACGGCGGCACAGCGCGATGGCCCGAGAGAATGGTGCATTCCATTTTTTCCAGAAAGCGAATGGTGCGGCGGACGCCGTCGCCGGCATTCCAGCGGCCGCGCCCGCCGGAACCTTTGCGAATGTGAAAATCTTCGAGCAGGACTGGATAGCGGAATTCGAGCACTTCCGGATCGGTGAGCCGCGTATTGGTCATGTGGGTGTGCACGGCGTCGGTGCCGGGAAATTCCGGACCCGCCGGCGAGCCGGAGCAGATCGTCTCGTAATACTGATATTGCGCATTGCCGAAATTCAGATTGTTCATCGTGCCTTGCGCTGCCGCCATGGCGTCGAGCGCGCCGAACAAACAATTGGTGACCTCTTGCGAAGTCTCGACATTGCCGGCAACGACCGCGGCCGGAAACTCCGGCGATAGTAACGATCTTTTTGGAATGATGATGCTGATCGGACGCAGGCAGCCGGCATTCATCGGGATGTCGTCATCGACCATCACGCGGAACACGTAGAGCACGGCAGCGCGTGTCACCGGCTCGGGCGCATTGAAATTGCTGGGTTGCTGCGGGCTCGTACCGGTGAAGTCGACAATGGCCTCGCGCCGCGCCTTGTCCACCGCGATGCGCACGTTGATCGTGTTGCCCTGGTCGGTCGTCACGGCAAAGGCGCTGTCGTGCAGCCGGTCGATGACGCGGCGCACGCTTTCCGCGGCATTGTCCTGCACATGTCGCATATAGGCGCGGACGACCGGAAGCGTGAAATGGCGCACCATCTTGTGCAATTCGCGCACGCCCATCTCGTTGGCGGCGATTTGCGCCTTGATGTCGTTGACGTTCTGCAACGGATTGCGCGCGGGATATTTGGCGCCGGTAAGGAGCGCATAGAGCTCCTTCTCGCGGAAGCGGCCGCGCTCCACGAGCTTGAAATTGTCGATATAGATTCCTTCCTGCTCGATCGTGGTGGCGTTCGGCGACATTGAGCCGGGCGAGATGCCGCCGACATCGGCATGGTGGCCGCGCGAGGCGACCCAGAACAAAATTTTGCGGCCGTCGAAGACCGGCGTGCAGACCGTGATATCCGGCAAGTGGGTGCCGCCGTTATAGGGCGCGTTGATGGCGTAGGCGTCGCCGGGACGGATCTTGCCTTTGTTCTCGCGGATGACGCTCTCGACGGCGCGGTCCATCGACCCGAGATGCACCGGCATGTGCGGCGCATTGGCGACCAGCGAGCCGTCGCCGTCGAACACCGCGCAGGAGAAATCGAGCCGCTCCTTGATGTTGACCGAATAGGCGGTGTTTTGCAGCGCCACGCCCATCTGCTCGGCGATCGACATGAAAAGATTGTTGAACACTTCGAGCATCACCGGATCGGCATGCGTGCCGATGGCGCGGGCGCGTGCAAGCTTCTGCACGCGCCGCAGGACGAGATGATCGCGCGCCGTAAGCTCGGCTTGCCAGCCGTTTTCGACGACCACGGTCTGATGCGGCTCGATGATAATGGCCGGGCCTTTGATCTTGTCGCCGGGCGCCAGCGCATCGCGCAGGTAAACGCGCGCGGGCTGCCACTTGCCGCCGGAAAAGAAACGCGTGCGCCGCGCCGGCGCCGGCAATTTGCGGCGCCTGGTCTTGTGCAGTCTTTCCTTGAAACGCGCGCCACCGCCGATCGCTTCCACCGAGATCGCTTCGATCACCAAATCCTTGCTGCGGTCGATGAAGCCGAATTGCGCTTTGTGGGCGCGCTCGAAGGCGGTTTTCAGTTTTGTAAGCGAGTCGAGCGCGCGACTGTTACTTCGCTCCGACCTGAACGTTCCGGCAGGCACGATCAGCGGCGTGTCAGTTCCGGCGTAACGAATGTGGGCGCGGACATGCAGCGTGATTTTCGCCGTGGCGACGCCTTGCGCTGCGACTTCCGCAATCACCGTCTCGGCAAGCCGTCGCGCCACCTTGCCAAGCGTGGCGGGCGCTTTGTTGCCGAACAACTCTTCGATCGCCTGTTGCCGCACGCTGCGGATGTCGGCCAAGCCCATGCCGTAAGCGGACAGCAGCGAGGACAACGGGTGGATCAGTACGCGCGTCATGCCGAGCGCGTCCGCGACCATGCAGGCGTGCTGCCCACCGGCGCCGCCGAAGCAATTGAGTGCGTAACGGGTCACGTCATAGCCGCGCTGGACCGATATTTTCTTGATCGCATTGGCCATATTCTCCACCGCGATCTTGATGAAACCATCGGCAACCTCTTCGCCGCCCCGCCCGTCGCCGATCTGTTTGGCCAGCGCGGCGAACGCGCCGCGAACCGCCTCGGCATCGAGCGGCAGGTTTTGTTGTGGGCCGAATATCCGCGGAAAAAACTCCGGGATCAGTTTGCCGACCATCACATTGGCGTCGGTCACCGCGAGCGGGCCGCCGCGGCGATAGCATTTTGGCCCGGGATTGGCGCCGGCCGAATCCGGGCCGACGCGAAAGCGCGCGCCGTCATAGTGCAGGATCGAGCCGCCGCCCGCAGCGACGGTGTGAATGAGCATCATCGGCGCGCGCATGCGCACGCCGGCGACTTCGGTTTCAAAAGCCCGCTCGTATTCGCCGGCGAAATGCGACACATCGGTCGAGGTGCCGCCCATGTCGAAACCGATCAGTCGCGAGAAGCCGGCCGAGCGGCCGGTCTCGGCCATGCCGACGACGCCGGCAGCGGGGCCCGACAGGATCGCATCCTTGCCGCGGAACAGTTCGGCCGCGGTGAGCCCGCCCGACGACATCATGAACATCAGCTTTGTCCCTCTCCCCGCTTGCGGGGAGAGGTGATCGCCGTGCAACTCCGCCGCCACCCGCGCCACGTAACGGCGCAGGATCGGCGAGAGATAACTGTCGACTACCGTGGTATCGCCGCGGCCGACGAGCTTGATCAGCGGCGAGACTTCGTGGCTGGCGGAGACTTGCGGGAAGCCGAGTTCGCGCGCCAGCGCGGCCAGCCGCCGCTCGTGGGCGTGGTAGCGATAGGCGTGCATCAAAACAATGGCGACCGCGCCGATGCCGTCGGCTTTGGCGCGTTCGAGCTCGCGCCGCGCCGCTGCAATATCGAGTTCGCGCTCGACAGCGCCGTCGGCGCGCACGCGCTCGTCGAGCTCGACCACGCGCTCGTACAACATGTCCGGCTTGATGATGTGCTTGGCGAAGATTTTCGGCCGCGCCTGGTAACCGATGCGCAGCGCGTCGCGAAAACCTTTGGTGATCAACAGCAGCGTGCGCTCACCCTTGCGCTCGAGCAGCGCATTGGTCGCGACCGTGGTGCCCATCTTGACCGCGCTGATCCGCTCGCTCGGGATCGCAGCGTCGGCTGGCAAGCCGAGCAAGTGCCGGATGCCGTGCACCGCCGCGTCGCGGTAAGCTTCCGGATTCTCTGAGAGGAGCTTGTGGGTGACGAGCGCGCCATCCGGCCTTCTGCCGATCACGTCGGTAAAGGTGCCGCCGCGATCGATCCAGAATTCCCAAGCTTCGGACCTATGCTCCAAGGCGCTTACAGACATGCTCGCTTCCAGACATGTTTGCGGCTTGCTTGCGGCTTGCCGCGCTCGATAAAGACGCGCTTTTATGGCACAGTGTCACGCGACAACAGCATGAACCGATTGCACTAATAAAGGACGCAGCGATGCACAAGATTGCGATCTCGCCTGCCGCACTCGATCGAATGACGGCGCGCATGGGCAAATTGCATCCATACGACGCCATGGCGCCACGCAAGACCGCCCTCTTGGTGATCGACATGCAGAATTATTTCGTCAAAGAGGGCCACCAGGGTGAGATTCCGACGGCGCGCGAGATCGTGCCGAACATCAACCGGCTGGCCGCCGATTTGCGCCGGCGCGGCGGTCACGTGGTTTGGATCCGCAATGGCACGCGCGACACGCGAGAAAGCTGGTCGACGTTGCATGAGTGCCTCCTGAAGCCGCAACGGATGGCGCGGCGCTATGCGGCGATGGATATCGACGGCGACGGTTACCCTTATTGGCACCTCAACGACATTCAGCCGGAAGACGCGCAAATAACCAAGAGCCGCTACAGCGCTTTCATCCAGGGCTCCTCGACCATCGAGCAACATTTGCGCGACCGCGGCATCGATACGCTGTTGATCACCGGCACCGCCACCAATGTGTGTTGCGAAAGCTCGGCCCGCGACGCGATGATGCTCAATTTCAAGGTCGTGATGGTGTCCGACGCGCTCGCCACCCATAGCGACGACGAGCACAACGCGACGCTGTCGGCGTTCTACGGACAATTCGGCGACGTGCAAACCACCGATGAGGCGCTGCAATCGCTGCAACGCGGCGAGGCCGCCCGCGCGGCGGCGGCGTAGTGCATTTCAACGGAAGCGTTCTCGCGGCGCGCCTTCTCGTCATTGCGAGGAGCGATAGCGACGAAGCAATCCAGCGCGGCGCCTCGGCCTGGATTGCTTCGCGTCACTTCGTGCCGCTCGCAATGACGAGGCGTTCTCGCGATGCGCCTTTCTTTTCCCCTCCCGCCCGCGCGCGCGGCGCGCGGTGGGGAGGGGTCAGGGGTGGGGGGACTTTCTTCATTCGCCCGCCACCCCGGCTCACATTGCTTCGCGATCTTCGCCGACCCTCCCCACCGCTTCGCGGGGGGAGGGAATAGAATCGCGTTCTCGCGATGCGGCTGAGCATTCTCGTCATTGCCAGGAGCGTTAGCGACGAAGCAATCCAGAGCGGCGGTTCAGCCTGGATTGCTTCGCGTCACTTCGTGTCGCTCGCAATGACGAGACGTTCTCGCGGCGCGCCTTTGCGCCCGAGCGCTATGAAAACGGGCGAATGGTGAGTAGCGAGTGGCGAATGGATTCCATTCGCTATTCGCAATTCGCCATTCGCAAAGGCACGAAACGAGTAGCAAAGACAAAGCGCAGGTGGTGGTGCCTGGCTTTCCGTCTCCGCAAGCTAAGAGAAAATATCGGAAGCGAAACGCCGACAGACGCAATTTTAGTATTCTGCCGTGCCTTACGGGCACGGCCGCGCCTGCAGAGACGCTCGTCAACATTACGGTGACACGAAATTTCGTCATCCTGAGGTGCGAGTGGCGCGCGTCACTTTTCCCTCCCCCGCGTAGCGGTGGGGAGGGTCGGCAAATTTCACGTCCGTGAAATGAGCCGGGTGGGGGGTGAATTGACAAAGTCCCCCACTCATTGCCGATGCTTCGCATCGGCGTCGTTTGAATTCAGTACGGCGGCCGTAGGCCGTCTGCGCCCTCCCCACCACGCGCTGCGCATAGGCGAGCGAAGCGACGCCGTTCTGCGAACGGCTGTGGGCGGGAGGGGAATAAAATCTCCCCGCACAGCGGGGAGAGGAAGCAGATCACCCCCGCTTGAAAAATTGAACGGCGCGCTCGTGCTTCTGCGCGGCGGCGCGGCTGGCAAAGGTGCCGAGATTGCGCCGCCGCCCGGTCTTCGGATTCTTTTTGCGCGAATAGAGCCGGTATTTTCCGAACGCGAGCTTGCGAATCATGGCGGCGACTCCAGAACCAACGTTGTACTCACTGATAACCACCGCAACCTCGTAAGGTTCGAGATCCAAGCAGGTAGCGTGACTTTGGTACTGGCGACGGCAGACTTTGGTATGGCTCTTATCGGGCATCGCCCGCGGTAATATGAATCGTCGCGAGCGAAGAAAATACAGCACGCGCGATTGACGCCGTTCTTTCGTCATGAGTCGACGGGTCCCTATTTCGAAGACCGATGACCTCGACATTTTGTCGGGCATCTGGATCATGTCGTGCAACGACGAAAACCCGATCATGACCTAAAAGAGCGTCAGTCAACGCCTGAATTTGCCAGAGACCCGGGATATCAAAGCGATCGTGCGCAGCCGACCGGAGCTGTTTCGTCCTGGAATCCTCAATTCTCGCTTGAATGCCTGGAAGGAGTTGATGAAAACCGGCAAGGCTCGGCCAAATTGGATCATCGAAATTGCGGACCCGACATTGCAACACAAAGCAATCGATGCACTGACCCGCGATGACATTTTCAGAAACCAATTTCGCGTTCAAAGCGGCGCAGCGAGATGTGACATAACGATCATCGATTGGGGCCTGCAGCATATCGATCGTCTGAGGAAAGCCGGCGCCGAGGAACGAGACGCGCGCTCACGAAAATGGAACCAGATCATTATTCCGGTGGCGTCGCTTTTAGTCGCGCTTGCGTCGGTGATCGGCACCGGGTTGCTACAATGGCGCTCGGCCAGTCAACAGGAGGCGACGAAGCTTTACGAGATTGAATTCACGCCGAAGCAGCGCGGCTATTCGTCATTTATGCACGAAATGATGCTGGCGGCATTCGCTGCAAATGCGAAAGATGACAACCAAACGCTCGATCACCTCAATCAGATGGAGTCGGCCTACTATATTTTCGAGCCGTTTCTTGATGAAAAGATGCGCACCGCGGCGTTCGAAAAATATAAGCAATTTGCCGAGCTGTGCACGAAGTTCGTCAGCGCGGACCATGCGTCGCAAGACTATAAAGATCTGCTTGGACAGATGGTTTCGATAAGAACCTACTTTCGCGTTGAACTCTTCGCAGATTTATTTACGCGGAAGTGAGTGAGCAATCGGAAGCGACCGTTGCCGGTGCTCACACCCGCTGCACAAAACTATCCACCACGCGCTTCTCGCCGGCGCGGTCGAATTGAATCGTCAGCTTGTTGCCGTCGATCGCGGTGATGTTGCCGTTGCCGAATTTCTGATGGAAGACGCGGTCGCCGAGCGAAAACGGCGACACCGTGCCGGTCGATTTGGCGACCAGCTCGCCCTCGATGGTGAGCGGCACGCGGCGCGGTGAGCTTTTGGCGCCGCGAATATCCTCGCCACTCCGCTCCCTGGCCGAGGAAGAATCGTCGGCGCGGGCGGCGCGGCCGCGCACCGCTGGCAGATGATGTAACACCTCGTCCTCGTCCATGTCGTAGCGTTTGTCATCGTCGTAGCGCGAACCGTCTTCGGCGAAGCCGCTGGCGCCGCTGCTTGCGCCGCCGCGTTTTGCTTGCGCGCGCTGCCAGCCGGGCGTGCTGTAGTTGGAACCGAACGAGGTCGCGGCGTCGAAGCGCGACGCGCCGTAGCCCGCGAAACCGCCGAAGCCACCCTGCGGCTCGGTGACTTCGACATTCGGCTCCGGCAATTCATCGAGAAAGCGCGACGGAATATTGGTCTGCCACAGCCCGTGCATACGGCGATTAGTGGCGAAATAGATTTTCGCCCGCCGGCGCGCGCGCGTGAGGCCGACATGCGCGAGCCGGCGCTCTTCCTCGAGCCCGGCGCGGCCCTGATCGTCAAGCGTGCGCTGATGCGGGAACAGCCCCTCCTCCCAGCCCGGCAGAAACACGGTGTCGAATTCGAGCCCCTTGGCCGAATGCAGCGTCATGATGTTGACAGCGTCGGCCTCGGCGGCCTTCTCGTTGTCCATCACCAGCGAGATGTGCTCGAGAAAACCCTGCAGGTTCTCGAATTCCTCCATCGAGCGGATCAGCTCTTTGAGGTTTTCGAGCCGCCCGGCGGCATCGGCGGAACGGTCCTTCTGCCACATTTCGGTGTAGCCGGATTCATCGAGCACGATCTCGGCGAGTTCAGTGTGCGGCAGTGTATCCCGCTGATTGCGCCAGCGATCGAGCGCTTCGATCAGCCCGCGCAGCGCGCCGCGCGGTTTCGGCTTGAGCTCGTCGGTCGCGACCATGGCACGCGCGGCTTCGAGCATTGGCACGCGGCGCTTGCGGGCGTGATCGTGCAGGAGCTGCACCGTTGCATCCCCTAATCCGCGCTTGGGCACATTGACGATGCGCTCGAAGGCGAGATCGTCGGCGGGCGAATTGATCAGGCGCAGATAAGCGAGCGCGTCGCGGATTTCGGCGCGCTCGTAGAATCGCGGGCCGCCGATGACGCGATACGGCAGGCCGAGCGTAACGAAGCGGTCTTCGAATTCGCGCATCTGAAACGAGGCGCGCACCAAAATGGCGATCTCGTTGAGCGCGTGACCTTGATTGGGTTTACCTGCGCGCTGCAACTGCTCGATCTCCTCGCCGATGGCGCGGGCTTCTTCCTCGGAATCCCAGGCGCCGGTCACCGAAACTTTTTCGCCGAGCTCGTCCTCGGTGCGCAACGTCTTGCCGAGCCGGCCTTCGTTGTGCGCGATCAGGTGCGAGGCGGCGGCAAGGATGTGGCCGGTGGAGCGGTAATTGCGCTCGAGCCGGATCACTTTGGCGCCGGGAAAATCGTGCTCGAAGCGCAGGATGTTGTCGACCTCGGCGCCGCGCCAGCCGTAGATCGACTGATCGTCATCGCCGACGCAGCAGATGTTTTTGGCTGCCTCGCCGCTCGCGCGCTCCCTCTCCCCGCTGGCGGGGAGAGGGTCTGGGTGAGGGGGCGTTTCCGCACGCTCAGGCAGCTGAAGGGCCCCCTCACCCGCCACGCTTCGCGTGTCGACCTCTCCCCGCACGCGGGGAGAGGTGAAGCGCTGCGCCAAGAGTCGCAGCCACAGATACTGCGCGACATTGGTGTCCTGATATTCATCGACAAGAATGTATTTGAAGCGGCCCTGATATTGCCGCAGCACTTCCGGCTGCTCGCGGAACAGCCGGATATTTTCTAAAAGGAGATCGCCGAAATCGGCGGCATTGAGGATTTTGAACCGCTCCTGATAGGCCTTGTAGAGCTTGAGCCCCTTGCCATTGGCGAAAACCGCGGCTTCGCCTCCGGGCACCTGATCCGGCGTGAGGCCGCGATTCTTCCAACCGTCGATCAGCATTGCCAGGACGCGTGCCGGCCAGCGCTTCTCGTCGATGTTCTCGGCTTCGAGCAGCTGCTTGATCAGGCGAATCTGATCGTCGACATCAAGAATAGTGAAGTCGGTCTTAAGCCCGACCAGTTCGGCATGGCGGCGCAGGATTTTCACGCCGATGGAATGAAAAGTGCCGAGCCACGGCATGCCTTCGACCACGCCGCCGACGATCTCCTCGACGCGGTGCTTCATTTCCCGCGCCGCTTTGTTGGTGAAAGTGACAGCAAGGATTTCGCTCGGCCGGGCGCGGCCGGTAGCAAGAATGTGGGCGATGCGCACGGTGAGGACGCGGGTCTTGCCGGTTCCGGCGCCGGCCAGCACCAGCACCGGGCCGTCGAGCGTCTCGACCGCGAGCCGCTGTTCCGGATTCAAGCCGGCGAGATAGGGCGCCGGCGCCGCCGCGGCCATGGCGCGCGCGGCAATGCCGCCGGGCGCGGGACCCGGCTGGCTTATTCCGGTGGGTTCGAATGGACGCTTGAAGGGTTCAGCCAAAGTCTTTGCTAGCTATTGTTTGAGCATGATCTTTTCCGAAAACCGGTACCCACTGTTCGGGATCATGCTGCGGTGATTCTCACAGCGTGAAGATGGCACCCGGAACGGGCTTTTACGAGGCCATGCGCCGGATATGTCCCGGATATCTCCCGGAATGTCCCGGAACGCGGTGCAGCGCTCAAAAGCGCGTCTACGCGCGGGGCGCGCTATTGCTGCAAACGCCGAGTGCGGAAAGATACCGGGTCAGCAGCGCATCATTTCATGCTGCGCTGCGCCCGGGATACGAGCTAGCCCCTCTCCGGCATCGCGATGCGCCGGCCGACGCCGTCGGGCACCGGCAAGCTTGCATGCGCCGCTTTCATCTCGGCGAGCCGCGCCGCGATATTTTGCGGAAACGGCACCGTCTTCCTCGCCGCCATGTCGACATGCAGCGCCATGTTCTCCGACGTGGCCGACAGCCAACCTTGCTCGGCGTGGTGCAGCTCCTCGAAATAATGCAGCCGCTTGGCGTCGAAATCCAACAGCTGGAAGGTCACGCGAACGAGATCGCCGGCGTTGAGTTCGCGCAAATAGCGCACATGCACTTCGGCGGTGAAGCAGGAGTGGTGGCTGTCTTTGAGATAAACGAGCCCGCAGCCGAGGAGGTCGTAGACTTCGTCGACGGCGCGGTCGAACAGCACATTGTAATAGGCCATGTTGAGATGGCCGTTATAGTCGATCCAGCCCGGCTCGACCCGCATCGGCGAGGAGACAAAGGGCGCGAAAAACGCAGGCTCGGGCAATTGTTTGGGATCCTGGCGTTCGAGCATTGGCCGAATGTGGCGGATTCCCGAGGCTTGCGGCAACCCCTATGCCGGAGATCACCTCTCGTCATTGCGAGCCAACGGGTCCGGCCCGAAGTCGGGGCACCCCATCGCGCTGGCGCGATGGGGACCCCGTGCCGGCCAGATGACAAGCTCCGCGAAGCAATTGCTTCGTTGCTTCGTCGCTTCGCTCCTCGCAATGACGGAAGACGGCTTGACCCGGCCCATCCGCGCCGCCACGTTTGTCAGCACATGATCCCGAAAAGTGGGAACCGGTTTTCGGATAAGATCATGCGCCAGCAAAAGTGAACAATAATGGCTTTGGTCGAAGCCCCCAAACGCAGCAAAGACGACCGCAAGGCCGCCGATGCGGTGATCGCGACGCTTGCCGCGCGCTATGGCAATCGCCTCGTCACCTCGCAGGCGGTGCGCGAGCAGCACGGCCACACCACCACGTGGATCGAGAACCAGCCGCCGGACGCGGTGGTGTTTCCGCAAAGCGCCGAAGAGGTGCAAGAGATCGTGCGGCTATGCGCTTCGCGCCGCGTGCCGGTGATCGGCTTCGGCCAGGGCACCTCGCTCGAAGGCCAGGTCAACGCGCCGCGCGGCGGCATCTGCCTCGACTTCCGCGACATGAACCGCGTGCTCGCGGTGCATGCCGAAGATCTCGATTGCATCATCGAGCCCGGCATCACCCGCAAGCAGCTCAACGAGAACTTGCGCGACACCGGCCTATTCTTTCCGATTGATCCCGGCGCCGACGCTTCGCTCGGCGGCATGGCGGCGACACGCTGCTCAGGCACCAATGCGGTGCGCTACGGCACGATGAAGGATAACGTGCTGGCGCTTAAAGCCGTGCTCGCCACTGCCGAGTTGATATCGACCGCGCGGCGCGCCAAGAAATCCTCAGCCGGCTACGATCTCACCCGCCTAATGGTCGGCTCGGAAGGCACGCTCGGCATCATCACCGAATTGACGCTGCGGCTCGCCGGCATTCCCGAGGCGATTTCCTCCGGCGTCTGTCCATTTCCATCGGTGGAAACGGCGTGCAACGCCGCGATCCTGACCATCCAGTCCGGCCTCCCGGTAGCGCGGATCGAACTCCTCGACGCGATGCAGGTGAAAGCCTGCAACGCCTATTCTAAATTGACGCTGCCGGAGACGCCGATGCTGTTTCTGGAATTTCACGGCAGCGACGCGAGCGTCGCCGAACAGTCGGGACGCTTCGGCGAAATCGCGCGCGACCTCGGCGGCGGCCCGTTCGATTGGGCCACCAAGGCCGAGGATCGGAGCCGGCTATGGCAAGCGCGTCACGACGCCTATTGGGCGGCGATCGGGCTGCGTCCCGGCATCAGTGGGCTGTCGACCGACGTCTGCGTGCCGATCTCGCGGCTGGCCGAATGCGTCACCCAATCGCAGCGCGACCTTGAGGAGAACCGTCTTATGGCGCCGCTCGTCGGCCATGTCGGCGACGGCAATTTTCACCTACTGCTCTTTGTCGATCAAACCGACGCCGACGAAGTCAGGCGCGCCCACGGTTTCTTGGAACGGCTGGCCGAGCGCGCGCTGGCAATGGACGGCACCTGCACCGGCGAGCACGGCATCGGCCAGGGCAAGATGAAATATATGCCAGCCGAGCACGGTGAGCCGACGCTCGATGTCATGCGCGCGATCAAGCGCGCGCTCGATCCACTGGACATTATGAATCCCGGCAAGATTTTCAGGTTGTGAGTGATGGCAGGCGCGACTCTGCCAAGCGAGACCAGCTGATTCACCCTCCCCTGGAGGGGGAGGTCAGCTACCGCCCGCGATAATAATCCAGCACGAAGACGCGGATGGCTGAGGACAGATTGCCGGTGTAGTTACCCATTTGGCGCTCGCTGTCGATCGACCCGATCAGCTCGGGCACGCTTTGTCGTCGCGCTTTCGCGATCTCCTTCAGTGCCTTCCAGAATGAATCTTCGAGGCTGACGCTGGTCTTGTGGCCCGCAATCATTATCGAGCGCTTGATCACCGGCGATTTCATTTGCCGAAGCTATTTCCGTTACCGACCCGGCCGGGTCATGCGCGCCGGCCGCACCAGGCGATCGAATTCTTTCGCCGAGACATAGCCGAGGCGAAGCGCTTCCTCGCGCAGCGTCGTGCCGTTGGCATGCGCCGCCTTGGCGATCTCCGCCGCCTTGTCGTAGCCGATCTTCGGCGTCAGCGCCGTAACCAGCATCAGCGACTGCTCCATCAACGCAGCGATCCGCGGCGTGTCGGCGCGGATGCCGGCAACGCAGCGGTCGGCGAAAGATTTCGCCGCGTCGGCCAGAAGCCGGATCGATTGCAGCACCGCGTCGATGATGACCGGCTTGAACACATTGAGCTCGAAATGGCCCTGGCTCGCCGCCACGGTGACCGTGGTCTGATTGCCGAACACGCGGCAGCACACCATGGTCAAGGCCTCGGCCTGAGCCGGATTGACCTTGCCCGGCATGATCGAGGAGCCGGGCTCGTTCTCGGGCAGGATCAATTCGCCGAGGCCCGAGCGCGGGCCGGAGCCGAGGAGGCGAATGTCGTTGGCGATCTTGAAGAGATCGGCGGCGAGCGCATCGAGCGCACCGTGCGCGAAGACCAGGGCACCATGCGAGGCGAGTGCTTCGAATTTGTTGGGCGCGCTGACGAAGGGCAGCCCGGTAATGCGGGCGATGCGTTGCGCAAACTGCTTGGCGAAGCGGCGATCGGCGTTGAGTCCGGTGCCGACTGCAGTGCCGCCCTGCGCCAGCGGATAAAGCTCGCGCAAGCCGAGCTTAAGCCGAGCGATGCCCGAGGCAACCTGCGCCGCGTAACCGGAAAATTCCTGGCCGAGCGTGAGCGGCGTCGCGTCCTGCGTATGCGTGCGCCCGATCTTGACGATCGCGGCGAAGGCCTTGGTCTTGCGCTTGAGCGCGGCGTGCAAATGTTGCAACGCCGGAATGAGCCGGTGCGATATTTCCAGCGCCGCGGCGATGTGCATCGCGGTCGGAAACACGTCATTCGACGACTGGCTCATATTGACGTGATCGTTGGGATGGATCGGCGATTTGGCGCCGCGCGCGCTGCCGAGAATTTCGTTGGCGCGATTGGCGATCACCTCATTGACGTTCATGTTGGTCTGCGTGCCCGAGCCGGTCTGATAGACCGAGAGCGGAAAATCCTCATCATGCTTGCCGTCGAGGATTTCCTGCGCCGCCTGGACGATCGCCTTGGCGCGCCGCGCGTCGAGGAGACCGAGCGCGCGATTGGTCTCCGCGGCGGCGCGCTTGACCAGCGCCAGCGCCGCGATCAAGGGGCGCGGCATCGGCAGTTCGCCGATCGGAAAATTGTGCCGCGAGCGCTCGGTCTGCGCGCCCCAATAAGCGTCCGCCGGCACTTCGATCGGACCGAAGGAATCGGTTTCTGTACGAGTCTTCATCGTCCCTCGACCCATGCCGTCATCCTGAGGTGGCCGCAAAGGCTTGTCATCGGGCCGGCACGGGGTCGCGCCAGCGCGATGGGGTGCCCCGACTTCGGGCCGGACCCGTTGGCTCGCACCTCAGGGTGACGGATCAAAGTCACTCACTCATTTTTTGCGGAAGCGGTCGAGCCGCACCACTTCGCCGCCGCCGGTCGTGCCATCATCTGGGCCGGTCGGCGGCGCGGGCGATTTGTCGGGTGCAGGTTCTGGCGCTTTATTGGCCGCGCTTTTGCCGACCGGCAAGGCCGCGGGCGCGGCTTTCTCGGTGCCCTTGTCCCCGCGCGCTGGCGCAGCATCGCCGCGCTCACTCGCCGCTGCGGCATCGATCGCCTCGAATTGAAAGCCGAACTGCACCGCCGGATCGTAGAAGGCGACGATGGCATCGAACGGCACCGCCAGGCGCTCACTGATGCCGCCGAACGACAGCCCGACTTCGAACGCGCGCTCGCCGACCGTCAAATCCCAGAACTGGTGCTGCAGGATGATGGTCATGTTTTCCGGATATTGTGCGTGCAGCCGATCCGACAGCCGCACGCCCGGCGCCGCGGTATTGAAGGTGATCTTGAAATGGTGCTCGCCTGGAAGGCCTTTCTTGGCGACATCAGCGAGCACAGTGCGCACGACGCCGCGCAGCGCTTGCTGCGCGAGAAGGTCATAGCGGATGTAGTCTTCAGGCATGATCAGGGGTCAGGACTTCAGGTATCAGGAATCAGATAAGCGCGGAATCATAATGATCCAGGACGCTTCTGTCCCCCTGGTGCCTGCTCACTGATACCTGACGCCTGGAAAGTGGAGGCTTCTGTTGCCAGGTGCCTCCGAACCCCGCCTAGCGCTGCTAAGACGCTAGGACTTTAGATCGGTCTTTCGAGCTGCTTACGCAGCCAGAGCAACCGGAGCATAGTTGTCGTTGGCAACTATGAATTTGGCCCGATAACGGCGGAACCATGCCGAGCAAAAGCACGCCCTTTACGCCCTCGTCGATCCTATTTCGACCCCGTGATCAGGAAATCAGTGGTCAGTAATCAGATCGCATCTTCCGATTACTGCCTTCTGATTACTGACTCCTGGAATTGGTGGAGTCGCCGGGTACTGCCCCCGGGTCCGAATGGTTTATTACGACGGCCATTTATCGCCATAGCCGGCTTGCGCCGGCACCAAGGAATATAAGCGCAAACGGTTGTCGAAAAAAGACCGCCGCCGGCACCGCAAACCTCCGGCTGGCCTGAAAAAATGCATGTTCCTTTGCGGCATAATCTATTCCGAAAACCGGTATCCAGTTTTCGGGATTATGCCTAATGATTTCACGGTAAAGCATGGCAATGAATTTTCCACCCGGTCCGGCCGCTGACCCGCCCGCGCCCAAGCCCAACTCGAAAGTCCCCGCCGCGCCGCAGCCCGAGCCCGCGCCACGGCCGAACATTGCCGAACTGTTCACCGCCTTCGCCGCGATCTCGCTGTCCGGTTTTGGCGGGGTGCTGGCCTGGGCGCGGCGCATCATGGTGGAAAAGCGCCGCTGGCTCACCGCCGAGCAGTTCAACGAGGCCTTTGCGCTTTGCGCGTTTCTGCCCGGCGGCAACATGGTCAACTTCTCGGTGATTTTTGGCTCGCGCCTGCGCGGGCCACTCGGTGCGCTTGCAGCGCTCGCCGGCCTGCTCGGGCCGCCGATGGTCCTGATCACCGCGGTCGGCGCGCTTTACGCGCATTATGGCGATCTGCCGGTGTTACGGCGCATGCTCACCGGCGTCGCCGCCGCGGCCGCCGGCTTGATGCTCGCGACCGTCGCCAAGATGGCGCGGCCGCTATTCAAGAAACCTTTCAAGAACCGCGCCGTGATCGGCCCCGTCATCGCACTCGCGACCTTCACCGCGATCGGAATTCTGCATTGGCCGCTGCCGGTGGTCTTGGCGGTCATCGTGCCAGTCAGCATCACCGCCGCCTGGTTGCAATCATGAACAATGATGGCAGTTCACTCAGTTCACTCTTGGCATTGGCGGCGTTCTTTGCCGTGACATCGCTGTTCGCGGTCGGCGGCGCCAATTCCGCGATTCCGGAAATCCACCGCTACGCCGTCGACGTTCAACATTGGCTCTCCGCGCGGCAGTTCGCCGATTCGTTTGCGCTGGCGCAGCTCACGCCGGGGCCGAATCTGATCATCGTCACGCTGATCGGCTATCACGTCGCCGGCATTGCCGGCGCCGTGGTGGCGACGCTGGCGATGTGCACGCCGACATCCGTGCTGGCCTTTGTGGTCGGCCGCGCCTCCGAGCGCTTCAAAGGCGCGGCCTGGCACGGCGCGCTCAGCCGCGGGCTCGTACCGGTAACGCTCGGACTGACGGCGGCGAGCGCCACCGTGATCGCCAGCGTCGCCGATTACAATTGGGTCGCGGCGGCAATCACGCTGGCGACCGCGTGCGTGGCGTTGTTCATGCGCGTGCATCCGCTCTGGGCCTTCGCCGCCGCGGCACTCATTGGCGCTCTTGGCCTCATCTGACCGGCGATCTTGCGCCGGCATCGTTCTGCCCGCATGGTGTGGTTCGGGATTGAGAACTCGGAAAAAATTATGAGTGACAGCGCGCGGCTCGGCACGATGGCGAAATGGCTGTGGGAGGCGCGGGTGCGCCGCCTGCCGTATCGCAACTTGCCGCAAGAATTGCGCCCGACCTCGATTGCCGAAGCCTATGCGGCGCAGGAGGCCTATTACCGCCTGGCCGAGCCGGTCTATGGCGCGGTCGCCGGCGCCAAGATCGCCACCACGACCAAAGTGATGCAGCAGTTGATGGGCATCGATCATCCCTGCGGCGGCGCCATTTTCAGCCGCACGATCCATCCATCGCCGGCGAAGCTGCACGCCTCCGACTTCGTCAATCTGCGCATCGAAAGCGAAATCGCGCTCAGGCTCGGCGCCGATCTGCCGGCGTCCGGCGCGCCATGGACGCGCGAGCGCGTCGGCGCGGCAGTCGTCGGCGCGATGGCGGCGTTCGAATTGATCGAGGACCGAAAAGCCGATTATGCGACCACCGAAGCGACTTCGCTGATCGTCGAGAATTGCTGGAATGGCGGCATCGTGATCGGCGCGGCCAAAGCCGTTCCGATCGCCGTAACGATCGATGACCTTGTCGGCATTGCCGGCCGCCTCACGCTCGGCGGCAAGCCGGTCGGCGAAGGCGCCGCGGAAGATCCTTGCGCCACGCTCGCCTGGCTCGCCAATCATGTCGCCGAGCGCCGCCGCAATCTCAGAGCCGGCATGGTCGTGATCACCGGCAGCCTCATTCCGACGGTTTCGATCGCACCCGGCCAGCGGGCGGTGTTCACGGTCGAGGGGTTGGGCGAAGTGGCGATGGAGGTTGAGTAGGCGATTTGATCAGGACCGTATCGTTCCCTCCCCCCGCGCAGCGGTGGGGAGGGTCGGCGAATTTCACGTCAGTGAAATGAGACGGGGTGGGGGCATCTCAAAAAGAAAATCCCCCCACCCCTAACCCCTCCCCAGCGCGCGCTACGCGCGCGGGAGGGGAATATCTTGCACTCCCTTCGTCCGCCGCTCATTTGAAGCTAGAATCCGAAAGCCGAATCGGCCGGAACCATAAAGCCCGATGCGCCAATATCTCGATTTGATGGAACGCGTGCTCAGCGAGGGCGTCGAAAAGCGCGATCGCACCGGCGTCGGCACGCGCGCGATCTTCGGCCATCAAATGCGCTTTGATCTGCAGCGCGGTTTTCCGCTCCTCACCACCAAGAAGCTGCACGTCAAATCGATCGTCTACGAGCTGCTCTGGTTCCTGCGCGGCGACACCAATATCAAATATCTCAACGAGCACGGCGTGCGCATCTGGGACGAATGGGCCGACGAGAACGGCGACCTCGGTCCGGTCTACGGCCACCAATGGCGGTCGTGGCCGACGGCGGACGGCGGCAGCATCGATCAGATTGCGAATGTGGTCGCCGAAATCCGCCGCAATCCCAATTCGCGCCGGTTGATCGTCACCGCCTGGAATCCGGCCGAGATCGAAGGCATGGCGCTACCGCCGTGCCATTGCCTATTCCAGTTCAACGTCGCCAATGGCGCACTGTCGTGCCAGCTCTATCAACGTTCGGCCGATGTGTTTCTCGGCGTGCCGTTCAACATCGCCTCCTACGCGCTCCTGACCATGGCGGTGGCGCAGGTCACCGGGCTCGAGCCCGGAACGTTCATCCATACGCTCGGCGACGCGCATCTCTATCTCAATCATCTGGAGCAGGCGCGGCTGCAGCTCACGCGCCAGCCGCGGCCGCTGCCGACCATGCGCATCAATCCGGCGGCGAAAGATCTGTTCGCGCTGACCTACGAGGATTTCACCCTCGAAGGCTACGAGCCGCACCCGCACATCAAGGCCGCGGTGGCGGTGTAACCGCGCGAGCGTATCACCATGGACATTATTATAGTCGGCGCCATTGCCGAGAATGGCGTGATCGGCCGCGGCAATGCGCTGCCGTGGCGGCTGAAATCGGACATGGCGCATTTTCGCGCGCTCACCATAGGCAAGCCGGTGGTGCTCGGGCGCAAGACCTACCAGTCGATCGGCAAGCCGTTTGCTGGCCGCACCACGATCGTGATCAGCAGTGACAAAACCTTCAGTGCGCCAGGAATTGTGGTGGCGCCGAATTTCAACGCGGCGCTGGAAACTGCGCGCGGCGACGCCTTGCGGCGCAACGCGGGCGCGATCATCGTCGCCGGCGGCGCCGACATCTATGCGCAGGCGCTCCTGCGCGCCACCCGGCTTGTCATCACCGAGGTGCACAAGCGCGTCGACGGCGACACCCGATTTCCCGTTATCGACTGCAAAATCTGGCGCGAAACTGCGCGTAGCGAACAAAAGCCCGGCCAGCAGGACGAAGCCGCGTTTGCTTTCGTCACTTACGAACGCGCGAACATAAGCGAATAGGCTCACGAGGCGCATTCGGGTCATAATTGACGCGCGCGCCGCGCGTCATAACTGCGCGTTGTAAGGAGAAGCCCGCTCCCCTATAACCCCGGCAGCCAAATGCGGCCCGCAATCCGGCTCGCAACGGGCCCCTGGCAGCACTGCAGCCGGTAAGGAGTTAGTAATGCCGTGGAGTAATCAAACCGGCGGTCCGTGGGGGTCCGGACCGCGCGGACCGTGGGGCTCGGGACCGCAGTCGCAGGGCCCCAAGCCGCCCGATCTCGAGGAATTCCTGCGCCGCGGCCAGGACCGGTTGCGCGGACTGATGCCCGGCAATCTCGGCGGCCGCGGTTTCGCCTTGATCGCGCTGGCGGCGGTCGTGTTGTGGGGCTTTTCCGGCTTCTTCCGCGTCGAGCCGGATGAACTCGGCGTGGTGCTCCGCTTCGGAAAATTCGTCCGCGAGGTGCAGCCCGGACTGAATTATCATCTGCCCTATCCGATCGAGACCGCGCTCACGCCGCAGGCGCTGCGCGTCAACAAGATCGATATCGGCTTCGATCTGCGCCGCGGCAGCACGTTGCGCGACGTGCCGGAAGAAAGCTTGATGCTCACCGGCGATGAGAACATCGTCGATGTCGATTTCTCGGTGCTGTGGAAGGTCAAGCCGAACCATGTCGGCGATTATCTCTTTAACGTGCAAGCGCCGGAAGGAACGGTGAAGGCCGTCGGCGAAAGCGCGATGCGCGCGGTGATCGGGCGTTCCAATATTCAGGCCATCCTCACCGGCGCGCGGCAGACCATCGAGACCGCCGTGCAGGAAATCATGCAGAAGACGCTCGACGATTACGGCGCCGGCGTCTTGGTGCAGCAGGTGCAGCTGCAAAAGGTCGATCCGCCGATGCAAGTGATCGACGCCTTCCGCGACGTGCAGGCGGCGCGGTCCGATCTCGAGCGCGCGCAGAACGAAGCGCAAACCTACGCCAACCGGGTCGTGCCGGAAGCGCGCGGCCGCGCCGCCAAGGTCATCCAGGACGCCGAGGCCTATCGCGAACAGACGGTCGCCGAGGCCAAGGGCCAAGCCTCGCGCTTCACGCAAGTCTACGAGCAGTACAAAAAAGCGCCCGACGTGACGCGGCAGCGCATTTACCTCGAAACCATGGAGCGGGTGCTCGGCGGGACCGATAAGACCATCATCGACACCGGCGGCCAGCCGAGTCCCGGCGTCGTGCCCTATCTGCCGCTGCCCAGCCCGCCGCGCTCGACCCAACCGCAGCAGCCGACGACGGGAGGCAACCAATGAAGCCGAGCCTCGCCGGCGGCGCTTTGGCCGTATTGCTGCTGATCGCGCTCGTGGTCGCGTACAGCACCTTGTTCACCGTCTATCAAACCAAGCAGGCTTTGGTGGTGCGGCTTGGCGAGCCGGTGCGCGTTATCACCGAGCCGGGACTGAATGCCAAGATCCCGTTCATCGATAGCGTGATCTATATCGACAAGCGCATTCTCAACATCGAATCGCCGGCACAAGAGGTGATCGCCTCGAGCCAGGACAGGTCGGATGCCGGTGTCCCACGCGCCGCGCAGGCCGGCGAGCGGCTCGTCGTCGACGCCTTCGCGCGCTATCGCATCATCGATCCTTTGAAGTTTTATCAGACCGTTGGCCCGGATGGCGCCAGTTCGCAGCTTTCGATCCTGCTGAATTCGGCCGTGCGCCGCGTGCTCGGCGCCGCGACGCTGGCCGACGCGGTGCGCAACCGCCGCGAGGATCTCATGGCGCAGATGCGCGAACAGCTTGACCGCGACGCACGGTCGTTTGGCATCGAGGTCGTTGACGTGCGCATCCGCCGCGTCGATCTTCCGGAGCAGAACAGCCAAGCGGTCTATCAACGCATGCAAACGGAACGGCAGCGCGAGGCGGCCGAATTCCGCGCCCAGGGCAGTCAGAAGAGTCAGGAAATCCGCGCCAGGGCCGACCGCGACGTAACGGTGCTTCTCGCGGAGGCGAATTCACAGGCTGAAACCGTTCGCGGCCAGGGCGATGCCGAACGCAACCGCATTTTTGCCGATGCCTATGGCAAAGATACCGATTTCTTCAGTTTCTATCGCACCATGCAGGCCTATGAGCGCAGTATGCAGCGCAACGACACGCATCTGGTGCTTCGCCCGGATACCGACTTCTTCCGCTTCTTCGGCGATCCAACCGGCAAGGCGCTAGAGGGCACACCCGGCGCGTCCACCGGCGCCGCGCCATCCGCGACGGCAAATCCGCCGCGCGCGAGCGCCAACAAATAGCGCGAGCGCATCCAAGGCAGGCAGGCTGCGCCGATGTCGGATTTCATTGTGGCGCTTGGCCTGTTCTTCGCGTTCGAAGGCCTGGTGCTCGCCGCTTTCCCGGCCAGCACCAAGCGCATGATGGCAACCGTGCTCGACACGCCGGACGGCCCATTGCGCATCGCCGGCATCGTCTCCGCCGTGATCGGCGTGCTCATCGTCTGGTTCATTCGCGGCTAAAGCGAAATACCGAAGCAACCTAATACCATTCCGCTTCAGCCGTCCCACGCCTGAATAACGGTCTGCTGCGCGATCTTGCCGGCTTTGAGATCGAGCATCGCCGAGCAAAACACTTTGGTGCCGTCTGGATAAGTGCAGCATTGTGTGAACGCGAGCCGATTGCCGGCGGCGACGCCGTTCTCGATCATGTGGGTCATGTCGCGATCGCACACGTCGCTGGAATAACCGGCGATCGCGTCCTTGCCTTGCAAGCGGCGCGGATTACTCGGCGGGTTGGCGTGATCGATCACCAGCATCAGCGCATCCTCGGCATACATGTCGGCGAGCGCTTGCGCGTTTCGCCCTTCAACCGCGCGCTTGAGCGCGGCGACGGTGACGGATCTCGCGCCGAATTTACTTGCAGATTTACTTGCAGATTTACTTGCTGACTTCTTTGCCACTTTGCGCGCGGATTTTCGTTTCGCCTTGGCCATGACGCCTTCTCCCGAGACTTTGCTGCAGAAGCATAACTCCGGTTCCAACTGAGAAGCAAAAAGGCAACGCGCGTGAACGCTGCGTTATTCCGGCCACTCGACACTATATGGCGCTTGGCGCATCTTGAGCCGAGGTTGGCGCGCTTCACCTGCAGGCCGTGACATGAAAAAGAAGCAGAGTTCCGCGGTGAGTTTTGTCCTGATGTTGCTGGTCTTGCTGCTGCTTGCGGGACTGCCGTTCGCAGCGTGGCTCGATCTGAGCAACTTGGTCGACACCAATCTGCGTCGGCAGGCCAAAGACCTCAATTCCATTATCAGCAGCGTGCGCGGTTATTACGCCGCCAACGTTGTCGGCCGCGTTCTCGCGTCGCCCGGCACAACCAAAGTCGTGCACAATTACCGGGAGATTCCAGGCGCGATACCGATACCGGCGACCCTGTCGCTTGAGCTGGGCAAGGTCATCAGCGAGCAGCAGCAGAACATCGGTTATCGCTTTGTTTCCGACTACCCGTTCAAGAATCGTCCGCCACATGCGCTGGACGCGTTTGAGACCAACGCATTGAGCGTATTGCGGGGGAATTCAAATCAGCAGCTTGCCGAGGTGTCGGCCACAGTGTTCAGCGATCAAGTCCGGCTGATAGCGCCGGTGATCATGGGGCAGGCTTGCGTCGACTGCCACAACTCGCATCCCGAAAGCCCGAAACTTGATTGGAAGGTCGGCGATGTCCGCGGCATCCAGGAAGTCGCGATTACGCAGCCGATCGGTAATAACGTGTTCGCTTTCAAATATCTGCTGGCCTATTTCCTGCTGATCGCCAGCGTCGGCACCTTGTTCATCCTGCTGCAGCGGCGCCAAGCAGCTATCATCAACGGCATGAATGCTGAGCTCGAGACCACCAACGAATTTCTCGGCTCGTTGTCGATGAAGATATCGCGCTATCTGTCGCCGCAAATCTACAAAAGCATCTTCAGTGGACAGAAGGAAGTCACCATACATACCGAGCGGAAGAAGCTGACGATCTTCTTTTCCGACATCAAGGATTTCACCGCCACGACCGAGCGTCTGCAGCCGGAGCAAATCACCCAATTGCTCAACGAGTACTTTACCGAAATGTCAGGCATTGCGCTCGCGCATGGCGGGGCGGTCGATAAATTTGTCGGCGACGCCATGCTGGTCTTTTTCGGCGATCCCGAAACCAAGGGCGACGCGGAAGATGCGCGCGAATGCCTGCGGATGGCGATCGAGATGCAGCATCGCATTGCCAGCTTGAACGCCAAGTGGCGCAGCAACGGCATCGAACATCCGTTCCGCGTGCGGATGGGCGTCAATACCGGTTTTTGCAATGTCGGAAATTTCGGCAGTAATGACCGCATGGACTATACGATCATCGGCGCTGAAGCCAACCTGGCCGCGCGCCTTCAGGCGATCGCCGAGCCCGGACAGATCGTCATCAGCTACGAGACCTATGCGTTGGTCCGCGACACCGTGGTCGCTCGCGCGCTGCCGCCGATCACGATGAAGGGCATCAGCCCCGAAGTAATTCCATATCTCGTCAGCGGCGTCCTCGACAGCACCGGCAAGAACGTTCAGGTTTTCAGCGAGCACATGACCGGGTTGGATTTCTACTTCAACGCCAGCATGATCGACGCGAGCAAAGCGCCGCACATCCGTGAGATTCTGCAGGACGCGCTGAAAACCTTGGACGACGAAAGGTGATGCGCTAAACGGCGGCGCGTTCGATCGGGCGGCGGTCGGAAGGAGGGAGGGAACGCAGGCCTTATTCTAGATGTGTGACCACGGCGAGACGCTTGACATCGTTTCGCAGATAGGCCTGCAAGAAAGCGTCGTAATTCTTAAACGACACACAGCCATTCGAGTCGCCGTTTGGCCCGAGCATGTAGGTGTGCGCGAGCAGCCCGGCGCGGCCGAAGGTCTTGTCTTCGTCCTCGGGAATCATCCGCAACGCCCGCACGCCGTGGAACGGCGCTTCGCGCAGCCGGAGACCGTAGATATTGGGCGGGGTGACGCCGTGCATTCTTTCGTCGGCGTGGCGCGGATCGTCGAGCCGGTCACCAAGGCCCGAATGCGCTTCAAGCTGGCTGCCGTCCGGCATGTAAACGGTATGCGCGGAAATATCATAAACCGCGGTATATCGATCATAGCGGCCGACGATGTTCTTGCTCGTGCTCAGGCCGGCATCGTCGGTGGCCGCATAGGCCAGCGTGACCGGCGCCGGTTTGCCGAAAAGCTTCGCGAAAATGCTTTGTAACATTGTCGGCCGATCCGCAGCGGGTTGATTTTGTCCGTCATCGCGCGCCGCTGCAGTGCGGATCGGCGCCAGATTCGGCCGCGGCGCGGTTGCGCTTTTTGCGGCTCGATCGTTACGCGCTGAACTTGCAGCTGGCGGGGGCGCTGACGACGCCAATGCTACCTGCTCAACCGGCGTGTCACTGACAAAGCCCGACGGAACGTCCAAGGCGAAGCGAGGATCGAACAGTGTGGCATAGACATTCGAAAGCGACGGCTTCGACACGGCAAGCTTGTCGCCACGCAAACCTTCACCACGACTGGCGATGACGTCGCCTTTATCGCCGCGGGCGATGACAACGTCGAGCTTATCGCCACGGGTGCCGGTAACTTCAACGAGATCGGCACCGCCGCCGGAATCCCAAGCGGTCCAGGCCGTCGAAACGCACAAAGCCGCAACGATTGCGACCGCCGCGCCGCCTATGACCCTTTGCGGCAGCGCATTCGATGGCAAAGGTCGGTGATCGTATGCGGTAACGCTGTCGCGCCGTCCGCTGGCGAACGCCATTCCCCCGTCCCATTCCCCCAATCGAAACCAGGGAAAGCATCAAGGAGATCTGCGGCTTCATTGAGGCAAAGGCCGGGGCTGACCACAGCTAGGATTCCTAAAGAATCCGGGCGGTTCACGGTCAAAAGAGGGGCAAAAAACATTTTGCGCTGCAACGGACTGTTGGCGGGCCGCGAAAGCATATGATGCCGGTCAAGGGCTTATCCGGCGTCGTCGGCCTGTTAACCGTGTTTTCCGGGATGTCGCGTCGCGACCTCCGCAAAGGGCCGGACGGGCGGCTGACGACCGGGCAGGAAGCCGCGCGCATCGTCTGAATGGTTCGGCGTTACGCGGGTTTCTTGTGAGAACAGCGCATCCGACAGGCCAGCATCTCGGGTAACGCTTCGCGCCGCACAATTGTGCGGCGCGTTCTCGAGGATTCTGAATGGTCTGTTCAAGTTCCATTCATGCAACCGTCGGCTTCGGCTCCGCGTTATTTCCTCGAAAACCAAGGAGGAGCAATAATGCGAACCTTAGGCATAATCGCTGTAGCAATCGGGCTCGTCGGCACAATCGCCGTCGGCAGCGCAGTTCCGGCAGCCGCAGATTGGTACGGCCACCATCATAACCGCTACTACAATTATTATGGCGGGGGCACATGGAACGGCTGCCCGCCGGATTGGACTATCCAGGGCGGCGCCTGTAAGCCCTATCAGGGACCGCGTTTGTGGTGGCAATAACATATGAAATAGCAAATAACCTATAGGCCGCCTTCGGGCGGCCTTCTCTTTTCAGTTTGTTCGCGTCCAACCACCGCTGAAATTATTGACCGTGGCTCGCGAGCGCGTTCCGACAGGTGCGGCTGATCCTTCCCCGGTTTGCCTGGAGGCAACCCGTAATACCCAGTACGTCACCGGAATTCCTCTGCAATTCGGCCTGGCAAAATCTCCTGACGTCATGTCGGCAGGCCGCCCGTTCCTGCTCGCTGCCTTGCCCCATCGGCTGGGCCGATAATTGCGCAGCGCCAGTCATTGCCAACACAAATGTGCAGATGGCTATCAAGATAGCCGATCCGTTCCGGGCAGCTCGATTTTCAACTGCCATTTTGTCGTCTCCTCGTGACAGCGCCCTCCCGATTGATGTGGGAGACTAATCCTGGAAAACCAAGCCCGGTGGACAGGCGTCAAGCGCCATCTGCCTTGGCGCTATCTACTTCAGCGCCATCCGCCTTGGCGCCATCTACTTCAGCGCCATCTACTTCGGCGTGATCGCTTCGACCGATAACCCCTGTTGGTGGCCGTGGCAGCAACGCTTGCCCCCACGGTCGTGCACTTTCTCACGCCACGTATTTCTCCGGTAGCGTCGGCAACCAAGTGGCACGACGTTCGAGGCGGAAAAGAAAAACCGTGTTGAAGCTAGCGCTCAGTTTTCTGGCCGCTCGCGGGCGCTCAATGAGTCAGGGCGCGCACGCCATACGCCACGACACTTGAAATCAAGAGCACCACCGGCGCGGCACAACAAAAAGCCAGAGTGACTTCAACTGTAAGGCGAAGCATCGGTCGCTGATTTGCGACGTTGTACAGGTAACTCATTTGACGCTCCAACCACGTTATTTTTTGCCGCTGCAGGCGGGGTCAGTCATCCTGCGCGACGTAGCTGGTTTTGCCACGTGAGGCAGCCCTGGTCTGTGACCGCCATCACACCCAATGGGGATAGCGAAACCTGGCTAAAGCCCGTCAAACCGGGCAAAATCGAACGATCTCGAACTTATTGCCCGCGAGCTCGGGCAGGACATCGGCAATGAACCGGTTCAGGCTTGATCTCATCATTCTCGCCACCGTGCTTGGCGTCCAGCCAGCGCTTGCGGAAACGCAGACGCTGACCAACGACACGCGATTTTGTCCGAGCTGGGCGGAAGCGCATGAGCGGTCGCTCGCCAGTCTCAACAATGGCCGCCCGCCCTTTCCAGTGAGATGGAAAGGCTGCATCGTGCTCAAGCAGGGCACGAGCGTCGAGATCGTCGACCATCAGGACTGGTCGACGGAGATTGTTTTTCACGACAAGCATTGGTTCGCCGACGAGTGACCGGGTTCGCTCCGGACTATTGCGTCCGCCCGACCCTTTTCCGCCCCAATTCCATTCCTACGTGCTAATCCCTAATCAACGTTCGGCCAGATGCGGCCTTGCGTCTCAGTCGCGACAGGCGCACCTTGCCGAAACGTCATTTCCGCATGAGTCGCATATCAGGAGTCCCGGCCTCCATGCCGTCCCAATTCAATAGGTTCAAGTCCCGTCGCTTTTCCGCCCGCGATCTGTCTATCCACCTGGCGCAGGCCGCAGCGCTCACAGCGGCGCTCGCTTTCGCGACAGCCCAGCCGGCGGCCGCGCGGGGGCCCGAAAATATCGCCGACGTCGCTGAACAGGTGATCGATGCCGTGGTCAATATCTCCACCTCGCAGAAAGTCGACCCGCGCGTCACCGAGCTTCCCGACCTGCCGCCCGGCTCGCCGATGGAGGAATTCTTCGATCAGTTCTTCAAGAACCGGCGCGGCCAGGGCGGCGATCAGACGCCACGCCGGATCAACTCGCTTGGCTCGGGCTTCATCATCGATTCCTCGGGCCTGGTCGTCACCAATAATCACGTGATCTCCGACGCCGACGAGATCAATGTCATTCTCAATGACGGCACCAAGCTGAAGGCAACGCTTGTCGGCAAGGACAATAAAAGCGATCTGGCGCTGCTTCGCGTACATGCCGATAAGCCGATCAAGGCGGTGAAATTCGGCGATTCCGACAGACTGCGGCTTGGCGAATGGGTGATCGCGATCGGCAATCCGTTCAGCCTCGGCGGCTCGGTCACCGCCGGTATCGTCTCGGCGCGCAACCGCGACATCAATTCCGGACCATACGACAATTACATTCAGACCGACGCCGCCATCAATCGCGGCAATTCCGGCGGACCGCTGTTCAACCTCAATGGCGAAGTGGTTGGCGTCAACACCGCGATCATTTCGCCGTCGGGCGGCTCGATCGGCATCGGCTTCGCCGTGCCGTCCAACAGCGCCGTCGCCGTGATCGATCAGCTGCGCCAATTCGGCGAGACCCGCCGCGGTTGGCTCGGTGTGCGCATTCAACAAGTCACCGACGATATCGCCGAAAGCCTGAACATTTCGCCGGCGCGCGGTGCGCTCGTCGCTGGCGTGGACGACAAGGGGCCGGCCAAGCCGGCCGGCATCGAACCCGGCGACGTCGTGGTGTCATTTGACGGCCACGACATCAAGGAAATGCACGACCTGCCGCGCGTTGTCGCAGACACGCCGGTCGGCAAAGTCGTCGAAGTCGTTGTCATCCGCAAGGGCAAGCAGGAGACGCACAAGGTCACCGTCGGTCGGCTCCAGGACAATGAAAAAGTGGCCGAAGCAAGCGCCAAGCAAGAAGCCCCGTCCGAAAAATCGGTGGTGCAGAAGACCCTCGGGCTCGAACTTTCCGGCCTGTCCGACGACCTGCGTCGCAAGTTCAAGATCAAGAGCGGCGTCAATGGCGTCCTAATCACCGGCGTCGATCCGAGCGTCGCCATGGCCGATCCCGACAAGCGGCTGGCGCCCGGTGACGTAATCATCGAGGTGCAATATCAAGCGGTCGCCGATCCGGCCGACTTGCAGAAGCGGCTCGATCAGCTCAAGTCACAAGGCAAAAAGATCGCGGTGCTGCTGGTATCGAATGCCGACGGCGCCACCCGGTTCGTGGCGTTAAGTTTGCAATAACGCAGATAATCCCTCGATTGGAGCGTTCATCGCGCTTGCCACGCGCATATTTGGCGCCGCGTTCTCGGCGCCTATCCGTATATCGTCGGTTACGTGATGCTCTCTATGCGATCGCGGCGATCATCGCGATTCTACGCACGCCTGAAACGAAGAGCGCCAGCCTTGAAGCCTGACAGCCTTGTCCGTTTCCAATTTGGACCCGAATGCGACGGTCCGACACCGTAGAGTAGTCCGCCTTTGCTCAGAATTTCTCGACGCGCGGCGCCCGCGCCGCCCGACAGTACAAGACCCAGCCCTATTCGATCACCTCGCCGGCTTGGGCAAGCAGCGTCGGCGGCACCGTCAGCCCGAGCGCCTTGGCGGTTTTTAGATTGATCACGAAATCGAATTTGGTCGGCTGCAGCACCGGAAGGTCCGCCGGCTTTTCGCCTTTGAGAATGCGGCCGACATAAATCCCGCCATTGTGATAACTATCGACAATATTGGGACCGTAGCTGATCAGGCCGCCGTGAACGGCGTATTCCCGAAATTGATAGATTGCGGGCAACTTGTTCTGCGCAGCAAATTCGATAATGCGACCGTGACGCGTGTCGAAAAAGGGTGAGGCCGTCACGAGAAAAGCGCCGACTCGATGTTGCAGGAGCGAGTTTAAAGCCGAATCCAATTCCATGTCGTTATCCGCTGGTGCCACGAACAGGTTTTGATTGACGTCTTTGGCGGCAGAAACAAGATCATTCAGCTCTTCTGTGGTCGGAGGAAATCGGGGATTGAGCAGTATTCCGATCAGCGCGACGCCCGGAACTAATTCCCGCAGTAAGCCAAGCCGCTTTGATTCCATCTCACTGGTCCAGAGCGTGTAGCCGGTCACGTTGCCGCCGGGCCGATTGAAACTGGCGACAAGGCCCGCCGTGACCGGATCGCCTCCCATGCCAAAGACGACCGGCGTCTTCGCCGTCGCCTGCTTGGCCGCGACGACGGCCGAAACATCTCCGCCCACGCCAACCAGAACCGCAACGCCGCGGCTAATCAAATCGGCGGCGAGCGCCGGCAAGCGGTCGTAATCGCCTTGCGCCCAGCGAATTTCGATTTTGACATTCTGCCCTTCGATAAAGCCGGTTTCCGCCAACCCTTGTCGGAATGCATCGACAAGATGCGCCGAATCGGCCGGCGAGCGGCCACTCATGAACCCGACAATCGGGACCGCCGATCCCTGCTGCGCATAAGCAACGAGCGGCCAGCCGGGGGCAATGCCTATGAGAGCAATGAAGTCTCGTCGTCTCATCTCGGCTCCAACCGTCCAGAACAGGACATGTAGCGGGCCAATTCGTCGTTTTGGGAAGAGACGCGCTGGCGCGGCCGCGCATTGGGCCGAGCGACCGTGGCCGTGTCAAGATTCGCGAGGCGGAAGAATGCAGTCCAATGCGCGGGGTTAATACGCGTCAGTGGGCGGCGCAAACCTTGGCGATCTTCGCCGCGATCTGTTGCGCCTCACCGCGCGTGTACAGCTTCTCGCCGCTGTGGCGTTCTGGCTCATCCTCGAAATAGAGATAGGCCAGGCCCTGACCGTCGTGATCGCGGACGATGAAACAAGCCGGCGTTTCTTCGACCGACCACGGCATCGAGAAGTGCCGGTTATCAAGCATCCGGATCGCCAAGCTTTCACCTATTCCGCCCATAATCCCCCCTCCTGAGCAGGAAAGGTCTGGTTCGCAAAGCTCTAGCAAACGTAACCGCGAACGAGAAAAGGCCCTGTGACCCGCGGCACAGTGCAATCGGGCACGGTGCAACCCCGACGCGCAGGGGGGTTGATCGTTTGTTTCGGCCACGACGGCTGCTGCGCTCGCGCGCGAAGAGCTCGGCCGCCAGACGCTATTTGTTGCCCAGGCGACAGCGGCCAGCCGCAATAATACCAGTGGGTGCAAAATCCGATGGTCAGGGGCTCCCTGCGGCGACTGCAGCCGCGCGCTCCAGCGCTTCATCGGACACGTCAAAGCCAAGGTCATCCGCATTGGTTTCAGTAAGGCCAGTTAGATGAATATTCATGACACTAGTCCCCTTGAAACTTTTACGCCGGCCCATCCATATCGCCCTGCGGTATCGCACACCGTGCCCCTCGTCACAGTGCGCGCTGGGTTTGCGGCCGCCAGAGCCACACTCAGTTGTGGTGCCAATGGCAGGCGAGCCATTATAGAAGTCGGGCGAGGACCTCGTGCGCCCGACGACAAACCGCCGAGCGTTACGCTTGATGATGCACCAAAGGGTCGATTGTGAAACACGCCTGGATCTGTACGACCTGCGGAACGCAATACGAGCCGTCGGAACAACCGGCACCAGTATGCTCGATCTGCGATGAAGAGCGGCAATATGTATTGCCGACCGGTCAACAGTGGACGAGCCTGACGCAATTGCGGAAATCCCATATGGCCACGTTTCACCGCGAAGCGGAACTGATCGGCATCGGGACAGCGCCGGCATTCGGCATCGGCCAGCGAGCGCTTTTGGTGCGCACGCCACAAGGCAATGTGCTGTGGGACTGCATCAGCCTCATCGACGATGCGATCGTGCAAATCGTCAATGCGCTCGGCGGACTCAAGGCGATCGCGATTTCGCATCCGCACTACTACACCACCATGGTGGATTGGAGCGCCGCCTTTGGCGACATCCCGGTCTATCTGCATGCAGCCGACCAGCGCTGGATCATGCGATCGGCGCCGTGTCTGAAATTATGGACCAATGCGACGAAAGAGGTATTGCCCGGTCTCACCCTCATCCGCGTCGGTGGTCATTTTGAAGGTGGCACCGTCATGCACTGGGCTAAAGGCGCCGGCAGCAAAGGCGCTCTCTTATCCGGCGATCTCCTGCAAGTGACGCCGGATCGAAAATTCGTCAGCTTCATGTGGAGCTATCCCAATTACGTACCGCTCGGCGAGAACGCCGTGCGCGCTATCGCCAAGCGCCTCGACGGCTGGAGCTACGACACCATCTACGGCGCATTTTGGGATCGCGTCATTGCCGGCGATGGCGCGAACGTAACGGCAAAATCGGTGGCGCGGCACATTGAAATTCTGCAGCGCGAGGCGCCCTGAACGCTAAAGCGAAAAGATTTGAGCTTGATCCAATATTTCGCTTTGGCTTGTTGTTTGAGCAAGATCTTTTCCGAAAACCGGTATCCACTTTCCGGGATCATGCTTTAATTCGCCGAGTGCAGAACCTGATATCCGGCGACCAAGAGTTCGACGGCGATCAAAATCACAATGATGATTTCCAAGCGCAACGACCGCCTGGTATCGATTGTGTCAGTGAGGATTTCGGCGGTGTCGGCGATGACTTTAAGCTTGCGCGATAGGGCCTCGGCGCGTTCTTTCAGCTCATATTCGTCTTCAAGCCGCGCATAAAGACGATCCAGGTCTTGCCGGTCCCAGACCACGTCGGGTTTTTCAGTGACGGCCACCCGGCCCGACAAGCGATGCTGAACGAGCAAGGCATTGCCGATGTGCTTCAAGATTGTCCGGCGACCGCCAAACAGGCGCCCTTTTTCCGCAAGTTGCCGGGCGAACGGCTCGACAATATCGAAGACGGCGGCGACTTCGCGCTCGTCGCGGGCGAGCACAACGCTCTTGGATAAGGCATCGGCGATGACGATCAAATGCTCCGGCGTGATGGTTTTGAGGACGAGCGGTCCGCCCGGCAGGATTTGATCATCCTTATCGGGCACCTGTTCGATCAATAAGGTCTCCTCCTCCGGCGGCGAAATCGGACGCACCAGGCGAGGTTGCAGACTGCGAAGAACTTGCTGTTCCTCGTCCGGCGAAAGACACAAAGTCACCACAACGCCGTAGCGAAACAGCGTGACAAAGCCGTCCTTGCCGAATTTGTAGGTGACCGGGGCGGTCGACACGACGCCGTCATGCTCGAGATTCGCCGTGTCGATCCGATCGCTCAGCAGAAATGCCCGCACCCTTCGACGCTTCGGAACTTGCGCCTGATTATTCACTGGCAGCGCGACGTCAAGCTGATCCATATATCAAGAATATGTATCAGGCCGGCCGAGCAACAGGGCTCAAAATGGACTATTCAGCGCCGACAAAATCTTCGCGCCGATAACCTTGCGCATAGAGGAGCGCGGTAAGATCGCCGTGGTCGATGCAAGCGCCGGCGGCCTCGCGCAGCGCCGGTTTGCCGTGGAAGGCGACGCCGAGTCCGGCCGCCTCGATCATCGGAATATCATTAGCACCGTCGCCGACCGCGAGCGTGTCTTCACGCCCGAGCCGCAATCGCCGGCGGAGCGTAAGTAAGGTGTCACGCTTGGCCTCACGGCCGAGCACCGGCTCCGCCACTTCGCCGGTGAGCCGTCCGTTGGCGTCGGTGAGTAGTTTGTTGGCGTGGTATTCATCGAATCCGATTGCCGCGGCGAGCGGCGCCATGAAGGCGGTGAAGCCGCCGGTGACCACGCAAGTGTAAGCGCCGTTCGCGCGCATGGTTTGCACCAGCGTCGTGGCGCCTGGATTCGGTCGGATGCGTTCGGCGATAACTTTTTCGATCGTTGCAATCGGCAGCCCCTTCAGCAACGCTACCCGTTCGCGCAGGGCGGGCGCGAACGCGATCTCGCCCCGCATGGCGCCCTCGGTGATCGCTGCCACGCGCTCCTTGAAACCGGCATAGTCGGCGAGCTCGTCGATGCATTCCTGGCCGATCATGGTCGAATCCATGTCGGCGACCAGGAGCTTCTTGCGGCGCCCGTCCCGCGGTTGAACAATCACATCGACCGGCGCGGCGCCGATAATGCTGCGGAGTTCGGGCGTGAGCTTTCTAAGCGTGCTTGCCGTCACGCCGGAGTCGTTCTGCGGCGCGGCGAAGGCAATGTCGATCGCGACGCCCGCCGAAAGCCACTCGCCGACGCGCGCTTGCGGTAGCTTTTCCGCGACGCGCTTCGTCAAGGCCTCGGTCAGTGCCGGGCGGTGCGCCGCCGAGATAAGCGTTGCCACGTATGACATCTCATGCAATCCGGATTTATTGTTGGCGCATGATCTTTTCCGAAAACCGGTGACCACTTTTCGGGATCATGCGCTAGGAGCTCTCAACCGCGTGTCCAAAGTCATTCTCATTGCAGGCCCGACGGCGAGCGGCAAGTCGGCATTGGCGCTTGAGCTCGCGGAAAAGCACCGCGGGGTCATCATCAATGCCGATTCCATGCAGGTTTATCGCGACCTGCGGGTCATCACCGCGCGGCCTTCGCCGGACGAGGAAAAACGCGTGCCGCACCGGCTCTACGGCCATGTCGATGCGGCGGAAAACTATTCAGTCGGCCGCTGGTTCACGGAAGCCGCGCAGGTGCTGGCGGATGCGGCCAGCGAAGATCGTCCTGCAATCGTGGTCGGCGGCACCGGACTTTATTTCTCGACGCTCACCCGCGGCATCGCGGCGGTGCCGCCGATCCCCGAGGAAATTCGCCGCGATGTCCGCGGCCGGCTCGCGGCAGAAGGCGTCGCGGCGCTACATGCCGAGCTTGCGTTGCATGATCCGGCCACCGCGGCGCGGCTGAAACCCGGCGACCGCGCCCGCATTACCCGCGCCCTCGAAGTGGTGCTGGCGACCGGCCGCTCGCTGACTGCCTGGCACGAGGACAACACACCGGCGCGCGTCGATCTTGCCCGCGCCGCCAAAGTGTTTCTAATGCCCAAGCGCGACGAGCTTGGACTGCGCATCGATGCGCGGTTCGATGCCATGATGGTGGCCGGCGCGCTGGCGGAAGTCCGCGCGCTCGCCGCGCGCAATCTCGACCCCAATCTGCCGGCGATGAAAGCGCACGGCGTGCCCTGGCTGATCCGTCACTTGACGGGCGAGATCACGATGGCCGAAGCGGTGGCGGAATCCAAGCGCGACACCCGCCGCTATACCAAACGGCAAGTCACCTGGTTCCGCAATCAGCTGCCGACATTCGAATGGGTCGAGCCGCAACACGCGGCCGTGGCGGTCGAGGCGCAGCTGGAGCGGATGGGCCGGAACAAGCCAGGCCATGACGAACTAAACTAGCGCCTTCAATGTGAGCTCAATGCCAGAATTGGCAGTCGAAATAGTCCTGCGTCTCGATGTAGCCGACGCAATAATGCTCATAAAGGTAGCACTGGCGAAACCAGTAGCTTGCGAAGATAAGCCCGCCTAGAAGCGTGACATATCCAAACGCGCGGTAGGCGCGATGCCGCGAATTGCCAGCGTCTAGCCTGATCGCGATAGCCCTTTCGAGCCGCGACGGCGGGCGGACAACTACCACGACCGTTGCGACCACCGTCGCGATTGCAGCGATCATCATAAAGTCGGACCAGGACGCGACCGGTAACATCAAAGGAAATGGATTCATTGATGCCAGAATATCGACGACTAAGTAACCCGCGGCCAGGACTATCAGGATCGCGCGCAGCAGGGGAAACAGTCGCCTAAGCCTTTGACTCAGCCTTCGCTCCAGCGGCGTCCGCGCGATGAAGACAAGCAACAGCACCGCGGTCGAAGCGCCGAGCAAGAACAGAGCCAAGAGCCCAAGGTGCAAAGGAAAATTGATGAGCAGGATGACGGCGATGTTCAGGGCAAGGTAGCAATAGGGAATGGCAAGGCCGCCAAAAATGAGAGAGGCGTAAAGGATCGCCCAAGGATCGCGGCGAGTCATGTCGCGGCGAGTCATGTCGGTCCTTCGCTAGCCGAAGGACCGCCGCGACAGACAGCAGTTCTCGCTAATGCGTCACATATTGCAGGCCGGCAGTGTAAGCGGCGCCGCCGATCACGCAAGGTATGCCCAATTCGATCTGCCCGGTTGCGGCGGCGACGACGCAGCCCATCGACAGCGCGCCCTGCCCGATCTGCCCCCAGCCCGACAGTTCGCGCTTGGAGTTCGGACCCTTGCTCTTGAGCTCCTCGATCGCGGCGAGCGATTCCTGGCGCATATGAACGGTGTCGACCGTCTCCGCGGTCTCGATGACGTCGTCGAGCACGACTTTCACTTCTTTGGGCTGGTCCTTGTCGGCCCATTTCAACATTGCCAAGAGATCGGCATCGCGCACGGCGTTGCTGGCGAGCGTGAACTTGGCGGCGCTGCCGGTGGTGAGACTGTCGACGTTGTCTTTGTCGTTGGAGAGCGGCAACAGCTTGATGACGCGCTCGATCGGCACATAGCTGCCGGTGGCGAGATAATAGCCCCACAGTACGTCGATCAGCTCCGGCGTCGGCTCGAGCGCCACGGCTTTCTTCTGGTCCTTACCGATATGCAAGCTCGACTTTATCTTGTCGATCATGCCCGGCTTTTCGGCGCGGAAATCAATCTGCTCGAGCCGCGGCAGCTTGCCGTCGAGATATTTGTCGATCATGGCGCGGCGCGTCGCCATCCGGTCGACGAAAGTCGCCAGCAGCTCGCGCCAGTTCGGCAGGCCGGAATAGGCGACGGCGCGCACCAGCACCCAATGATCAGAAGGATCGATCGGCAACATTTTGGCGATCAGATCCTCGGCATGCGACGCATTGGTGCCAAGCACGCCGGCGATGAAGCCGACATAGGGGCCCGAACTTTCGGCCGCTTTGAAGGCCTGCATGGCGCTGAGCGCATGCACGACCGCCGGCAACCGGTCCGGATCCGGGCGATGGCGATAGCCGTTGATCCATTTGAGAATGGCCTCGTTCGAATTGAACCCCGACGCCGGCGGTTGGACTGCCCTGGCCGGCGTCAGCGGCGCAACCAACAGGCTCAATCCGATCACGAGACCGACAATGGCGGCGAACGCGCCGCGCCGACCTGTGCGAAACCGATATGCTGCGATCATGTGCCCTCCGCCGCAAAACGGCAGCGCGTGACCGGACGATGTGGAACGATCACGCCCCCGACCTGCGGTAATGCAGCAACAGGCTTAGGAAAATTAAAGGCCGCGGCCGCGCAAAATCGCGGCTGCGATGTGACAGTTAAGGCTGGTCAACGATTGCAATTTGCCGCGTCATTCCGATTTCAAACGCCAGTTTGAACGCGATGACGGGCGCCAAGACCAGATTGTTGCCGCAATTTGCTTGACCCCCCGTGTCACAATGCTTATAAACCCTCGCGTTCAAGCAGCAGACCAAGAGGCAGACGCGTGCGTCCGTTCGTTTCGCTGATCCTCGTATCGAAGCGCACCGCCGGGGGTGGCTAGGCCACCCGCGAGACGTGGCGGTGCGCGACCAAGGGCCTTCGAGGCCCTTTTTTGTTACCTGGTTCCAATAAGTGTTCGAGTGCTCGTTCGAGGATTTGGATTTGTTGCCGTCGATCGATTCGCGACCCGCCCCGACGGCCAGTGAATGGAGAGTGCGATGACTGAGATGACCGGCGCGGAAATGGTGATCGCGGCACTCGCCGATCAAGGCGTCGAGCACATTTTCGGCTATCCCGGCGGCGCGGTGTTGCCGATTTACGACGCGCTGTTTCAGCAAAAAAAGGTGCAGCACGTCCTGGTGCGCCATGAACAAGGCGCCGTTCATGCCGCCGAAGGCTATGCACGCTCGACCGGCAAAGTCGGCGCTGTGCTGGTGACATCCGGTCCGGGCGCGACCAATGCGGTCACCGGCCTGACCGATGCGCTGTGCGACTCGGTCCCGCTCGTCGCCATCACCGGGCAAGTGCCGACACACCTCATCGGCAATGACGCCTTTCAGGAATGCGACACCGTCGGCATCACCCGGCCCTGCACCAAGTACAATTATCTCGTCAAATCGGTGAGCGATCTGCCGCATGTGCTGCATGAGGCTTTTCACATCGCCGCCAGCGGCCGCCCGGGCCCTGTCGTCGTCGACATTCCAAAAGATGTGCAGTTCGCCAAGGGACGGTATTTCAAGCCGACCGAATTTCACCACCGCGGCTATCGGCCGAAGCTCAAGGGCGATCCCGACAAAATCAAGCGCGCGGTCGAAATGATGGCCGCGGCCAAGCGGCCGCTGTTCTATACCGGCGGCGGCGTGATCAATTCCGGCCGTCACGCCAGCGAGCTGTTGCGCGAACTGGCCAAGCTCACCGATTTCCCGATCACCTCGACGTTAATGGGGCTTGGCGCATTCCCGGCCGCCGACCCGCAATGGCTTGGCATGCTCGGCATGCACGGCACCTGGGAAGCGAACTGGTCGATGCACGATTGCGACCTGATGATCGCGGTCGGCGCGCGGTTCGACGATCGTATCACCGGGCGGCTCGATGCCTTCTCGCCGGGCTCGAAGAAAATCCACATCGACATCGATCCCTCATCGATCAACAAGAACGTCAAGGTCGACCTGCCGATCGTCGGCGATTGCGCGCACGTGCTCGAAGACCTGCTGCGCGTCTGGCGCGATACCGGCGCCAAGCCGGACAAGAAAGCGCTCGATGCCTGGTGGGCGCAGATCGGCAAATGGCGGGCGAAGAATTCACTCGCTTATCGCAACTCGAACGAAATCATAAAGCCGCAATATGCGATCCAGCGTCTCTACGCGCTGACCAAGGACCGCGACACCTACATCACCACCGAAGTGGGCCAGCACCAGATGTGGGCGGCGCAGTTTTATCAGTTCCAGGGGCCGACGCGGTGGATGACCTCGGGCGGGCTCGGCACTATGGGTTATGGACTGCCGGCCTCGGTCGGCGTGCAGACGGCGCATCCGAATTCGCTTGTCATCGACATTGCCGGCGAAGCCTCGGTGCTGATGACCATGCAGGAAATGTCGACGGCGGTGCAGTACGATCTGCCGATCAAGATTTTCATTCTCAACAATCAGTACATGGGGATGGTGCGCCAGTGGCAGGAGCTGCTCCACGGCGGCCGCTATTCGCATTCCTACACCGAAGCGCTGCCGGATTTCGTCAAGCTGGCCGAGGCCTATCACGCCCACGGCATTCGCTGCGAGCATCCCGGCGAGCTCGACGACAAGATCCGGGAAATGATCGAGGTGCAGAAGCCGGTCATTTTCGATTGCGTCGTCGATCCGGCGGAGAATTGCTTCCCGATGATCCCATCGGGACGCGCGCATAACGAAATGCTGCTGGGCGACGCCACGACCCGCGTCGAGGATGCTGTGACCGAAAAAGGCAAGATGCTGGTCTAAGAGGGCGAAGAGTGATTAGCGAATAGCGATTGGCAAATGGAGGACAAGCCCCATTCGCTACTCGCCACTCGCGGAGGACAAAGCGCGTGAGCACCACCACGACGACCACCACTCATTACCCGGCGATGACCACGGCCGAGCCGATCGAGACGCGCACCTTGTGCGTGCTCGTCGACAACGAGCCCGGGGTGCTGGCGCGGGTGATCGGCCTGTTCTCCGGCCGCGGCTACAACATCGACTCGCTCACGGTTTCGGAAACCGAGCATGAGAAGCATCTGTCGCGCATCACCATCGTGACCCGAGGCACCGCGATGGTGCTCGAACAGATTAAAAATCAACTCGATCGTTTGGTGCCGGTGCATCGCGTCGTCGATCTGAGCAGCGGCCGCCCGGCGATCGCCCGCGAACTGGCGATGGTCAAAGTGCGCGGTACCGGCGAGCATCGCATGGAGGCGCTGCGGCTCGCCGACGCCTTCCGCGCGCGCGTGATCGACGCCACCACGGAGAGCTTCGTGTTCGAGATCACCGGCGCCTCGGACAAGATCGAGAGCTTCATCAATTTGATGCTGCCGGTGGGCCTGGTCGAAGTCTCGCGGACCGGCGTGGTGGCGATCGCGCGGGGCCCGGAGGGCATGTAACGCTTTCCGACACGCGATCGCTTACCTCCCCCTGGCGGGGGAGGTCGTGAGCGAAGCGAGCGGAAGGGGGTCATTCAAACCCGCCGGTGCTCGGCTTCAATCACCGCTCACCCCACCCCGCGCCCTGCGGTGCCATAGCCGATGCTTCGCATCGGCGTTGCTTGAACAGTACGGCGGCCGAAGGCCGCCTGCGCCTCCCCCTCCAGGGGAGCGTAAGAATAAAAATTCGTCCTTTCTTCGCCGCACTAGTTGGCGCGATTACGCCGCCGAAGCCTGCGCCACCGGCGCCAATCGCGTCACCAGATGCGCGAAGCGGTCGATGAAATCCGCCAAGAACTTTCTCGTGCCCTCGTCGCCGATATCGCCGTGTTCGTCGATCAGATCCGGCTTGAACGTGACATAGGCTTCGCCGCCGAGCAGGATCATGCCGAGGCCGGTCATCACCGAGCGCAAATGCTGTTGCGCCAAGGCACTGCCGATCGCGCCGGGCGAAGTGCCGGTGATGAAGGCGGGCTTGCCGGTCCAAGAGTTCTTGCCCCACGGCCGCGCACCCCAATCGACCGCGTTCTTAAGGGCGGCGGGAATGGAGCGGTCATGTTCGGGCGTGACAATCAGCACGCCGTCGGCGCGCGCTATTTCATTTTTGAAGCGCACGACCTCAGGTGGCAGATTGCCTTCGTTGTCCTGGTTATACATCGGCAAATCGTCGATGCGCGCGAAAGCACCGTCGAATTTGCCGGCGCCGAGCCGGATCAGCGCCTGGGCGAGCTTGCGATTGATGGAATCGCGGCGATTGCTGCCGACAATCAAGGCGATGCGAGGCAGTTGCGCAGAACTGAGCATGGTTGAATCCCCTAGTGACAATGCGTAACTAGGGCTAGATAGGTGACCCCAGTAGGCCCCGCCAAGAAGGCACATCGATGAAACCTAGACACAAGCATTTGCCTGCCGACTGCCGCGCCGTGAGCGATGTGCTCGCCCGCGTCGGCGATAAATGGTCGGTCCTGGTGGTGACGCGGCTTGGCGGCGGACCGGTCCGGTTCAATGAATTGCGCCGCTCGATCGGCGGCATCTCGCAACGCATGCTGACGCTGACGTTGCGCGGGCTCGAGCGCGACGGCTTGATCACGCGCACCATATTCCCGACCATTCCGCCGCGGGTCGAATATGCGTTGACCGCGCTGGGGCGGGATCTGTTGCAGCCGGTCTCGGGCTTAAGCGAGTGGGCGCTGCGCAATCAGGGCAAGATCGCCCGCGCCCGCGAGCAGTTCGACAATTCGGCGAAAACAGCGGCCGAACCGGCGCGGCGCGACCTGCGGGCGAGCGGGCTTGTCGCCGCGGCAAGCAGAAATTAGAAGCGAGCGGCGGATAGCGCCAGTGCATTCGTTTGGCCGCAGCAAGGGTAAGGAAACAACATGCGGGTTTATTACGATCGCGACGCCGACCTGAACCTGATCAAGGGCAAGAAGGTCGCCATCATCGGCTATGGCAGCCAAGGCCACGCCCACGCGCTCAATCTGCGCGATTCCGGCGTCAAGGACGTTGCCGTGGCACTGCGCAAGACCTCGCAAGGGGTCAAGAAGGCGCAAGCCGAGAAGCTGCCCGTCATGGACGTCGCCGAGGCGGCGAAATGGGCCGACATCATGATGATGCTGACGCCCGATGAATTGCAGGCTGACATCTACGCCAATCATCTGCATGGCAGCATGAAACAGGGCGCGGCGCTGATGTTCGCCCACGGACTCAATATCCATTTCAACCTGATCGAGCCGCGCGGCGACCTAGACGTCATGATGATCGCACCGAAAGGACCGGGCCATACCGTGCGTTCGGAATATCAACGCGGTGCCGGCGTCCCCTGCCTGCTTGCCATTCACTGCGACATCTCCGGCAACGCCCACGACCTCTGCCTGTCCTATGGCGCGGCGATCGGCGGCGGCCGCGCCGGCATCATCGAAACGAGCTTCCGTGAAGAATGCGAGACCGACTTGTTCGGCGAACAGTCGGTGCTGTGCGGCGGGTTGGTCGAGCTGATGAAGGCCGGCTACGAGACTTTGGTCGAAGCCGGTTACGCGCCGGAAATGGCCTATTTCGAATGCGTCCACGAAGTCAAACTGATCGTCGACCTGATCTATGAGGGCGGCATCGCTACCATGAATTATTCGGTCTCAAATACGGCCGAATACGGCGAATATGTTTCGGGCCCTCGCGTCGTCGACGACAAGACGCGCGCCGAAATGAAACGCATTCTCGGCGACATCCAGTCCGGGAAATTCGTGAAAGAATGGATGCTGGAGAACAAGGTCAACCAGACCTCGTTCAAGGCGATGCGGGCCAAATGCGCCACCCATCCGATCGAGCAGGTCGGCGCCAAGCTGCGCGAGATGATGCCGTGGATTAAACAGCGCGCGCTGGTGGACAAGACTAAGAACTGATCCACGGCATGTTGGCTAAGACGGGCTCGCAGGGGCGCACTGGCGGACAGGAACAGAAACTGATCCACGGCATTTTGGTTAAAGCGGACTCACACGTTCGAGTCCCGTTGCGCAGGAATTTTGCTGCAGCAATGGGGTTGATGTGGACGTCGCTGGCCGCTTGTGCCCCGCGAAAACACAGAGGAACCACCATGATTAAAAAGTCTATCTTAGTCGTTGCTACAGCGGCGGTTGCGGTCGGTTTGACCGCTGCGGCCGCTGAAGCTGCGGATGTTTTCACGCTCAAATCGACCACTTTCGCCGACGGCAAGATGATGCCGAAGAAGGTCGCTAATACCAAAGCAAACGGCAACAATAATCCGAATTGCGTCGGCGATAACGTCTCGCCGCAATTCTCCTGGAGCAACGTACCCGAGGGTACCACGACCTTCGTTTTTTTGATGATCGACCCCGAAGGCCGCGGCGGTGCCGGCGTTAATCACTGGGTGGCCTACGGCATTCCCGCGTCCGTGACCGGCTTTGCCGAAGGCGACGTGAGCAAGCAGACCGACAAGTTCGTCGGCGGCAAAAGCACCCAAGGCGTCGCGTTCTACTCCGGCCCGTGCACGCCGCCCAATCAAACGGCGCATCATTACACATTCGATCTGATCGCTACCGATCTTGCGCCGACTGAGTTGCCGCCCGGATTGACGCGGGAAGAGGTCACCGCCAAGCTCGCGCCGCCCGGGCAGCCGCCAGCCCACACCAAAGGAGTGGCCGGCATGGTCGGACTGTTTGTCAATCCTTGGCATGAATGACTTCGCGTGAACGGCTCGGCATAAACGACTTGAACGACTTGGCATGAACGGACAATGGCCAAGTGAGCCTGACCTGACTGAGCAAGCGCTTTGGCGATGAAGCTTGCCAAAATCGTCAAGCAGTGCCGGATCGACAAGCCGGAACGTTTCAAGCTTGCCGATTTTGATCCTGCCGAAACCTTCGGCCTCTCGACCTATATCCAGGACGTGAGGCCGATTCTCGCCGATGGCGTCGCCCGCCTTGCCGAAATCCAGGAGCGTCTTTACGCACACGCTCGCTGGGGCGCGCTGATCGTGCTCCAGGGCATCGACGCGGCCGGAAAAGACAGCCTCATCAAGCACGTGATGGCAGGCATCCTCCCCTGGATGCGCAGGCTAACTTAGTCTGCAGCGACACGATGGCGACAGAACACGCCGATAATTTAATTCGCTATGAAGTCACCGGCGGCATCGCCTGGATCAGGCTCGCGCGGAAGCCGGTCAACGCGCTCAATCTTGCGATGGTGCGCGCCGTGATCGCGGCTTTGCACCAAGCCGCCGCTGCCGATGCGGTGCGAAGCGTCGTGCTCGCAAGCGCGGTGGCAAGACGTTTCTGCGCCGGCTTGGACTTGGTCGATCTTGTCGGACGATCGCCGGGCGAGATTAGAACGCTCGTGCATGCGCTCTATGTCGAACTATTCGAGGCGCAGTATCATCTCGGCAAGCCTTCGATCGCCGCGGTCAACGGCGCAGCCCGCGGCGGCGGCATGACGCTGGCGGTCTCGTGCGACGTCATCCTTGCGGGCGAGAGCGCTACCTTCGGTTATCCGGAAATCGATCTGGGCGTGCTGCCGGCAATTCACTTTGTGCATCTGCCGCGCATCATCGGCCGGCATCGCGCCTTCGAGCTCTTGTTCACCGGGCGGTCCTTCGACGCCAAACATGCGGCGGCGCTGGGTCTCGTCAATCGCGTCGTTGCCGACGCCGAACTTGAAGCGGAGGCCATCAAGCTCGCCGGCGAGTTCGCGGCAAAACCGGAAAGTGCGGTGCGTGTCGGGCGGGCCGCGTTCTTGCGCCAGATCGACCTTGATTATCGGCGCGGCATTGCCAATGCGGTCGACGATTTTTGCAACATTATCGCCACGGATGCCGCGCAAGAAAGGCTGCGCGCCTTTGCCGAAAAGCGGCGTTCGGACTAGCGGCGGCCAGTAGGCGGCGGCTAAGAAGAAGCTCACCACACCTTGCAGAACTGTGCTTTATTCCGTTAAAACAGACCGGTCCGACCCCGGCTTAACGTGGAATTCACGTCAATCCGTGAGTTTAGACCCACTTTTGTGGGCATCATGAGGGCGATGGTGATGTCGATCCGCTGCGATTTCCGCGCGATCAACGGCGAGGCTAAGGCTTCCGCCGGCGCCACCCTCATTCTCGGCGGGCTCCTGCTCCTTATCGCCCCCTGAGGGCCGGTCGGGCCTTTGCGCCTTGGCACTCAGGGGATCGCCCAAACCCAAGAGAGCACAAGAGCGCCGAAGGACCCCGAGCACTCAAAATCAGATCGGGACGGGCGCAAGAGACAAGGACCTCGCCAAGGACACTCGCCATGAAACCCGCCAATACCAGTCCAGCCAAAGCCAAAACTGCACCGAAAGCCGAAGCTGACCACGTTCTCATCTTCGACACGACGTTGCGCGACGGCGAGCAATGCCCTGGCGCCACCATGACGCACGAGGAGAAGCTCGAAGTCGCCGAGATGCTCGATACGATGGGCGTCGACGTGATTGAGGCCGGATTCCCGATCGCCTCGGACGGCGATTTCGCCGCTGTTCACGAGATCGCCAAGCGCAGTAAGAAAGCGGTGATCTGCGGCCTTGCCCGCGCCAGTTTCAAGGACATTGATCGCTGTGCCGAAGCGATCAAGCCGGCCGAGCAACGGCGCATCCACACTTTCCTGTCCACCTCGCCGGTGCACATGAAATACAAGCTCCAGAAGGAGCCACACGAAGTTTACGAGATGGTGATCGCGCAGGTCACACGCGGGCGCAATTACACCGACGACGTCGAATGGTCGAGTGAGGACGGCACGCGTACTGAATTTGATTTCCTGTGCCGCTGCGTAGAAGCGGCGATCAAAGCCGGCGCAACCACGATCAATATTCCGGACACGGTCGGCTACACGGTCCCGGACGAATATTTCTCGCTGATCAAGCGGCTGCGCGAGCGCGTGCCGAATTCGGATGCCGCGCGCTTCTCGGTGCATTGCCACAATGATCTGGGCATGG
>Ga0310915_10000028_pt1 | contig 96368 bp, 73 predicted proteins | sample GREbulkMGAN111_FD_202508 | JGI IMG/M metagenome (GOLD analysis project Ga0310915, IMG submission 202508) | Lab enrichment of tropical soil microbial communities from Luquillo Experimental Forest, Puerto Rico - GRE.bulkMG.AN111 | ecosystem: Environmental > Terrestrial > Soil > Tropical forest >...
TCGCCTTGGGCTTCCTCTGCACCTCGCCTCGCGACGACGCACTTGCCCTTTGGCTAGCCTTCGGCTCTACAAGCCTGGCACCGGGACTTTCACCCGGCTGGATTCGTGCCATGCACGGCACACACGTCTGAGGTAACCGGCCCGTGCAAGCGGCGCGCAGCGCCGCTTGCACGGGTCCGTGTTGACCGAGAGGTTATGCATGCCGTAGAGCGTCGTCAAAGTAGTCGAGATGAGTAATAAGGTCGGGCCTGTTCAATGCTCTTAGATCCCGAAGCAGTCGAAGTCCGTTTTCTCGGTCCTTCAGCTCGACATACGCCTGCATAAGGTTCATCGCGGGTTTGTAGCCATGTTGCTGAAAGCTGTAGAGAGGAGCAATTAGATCAACCACTTTCCTTGCGTGCCCGTTTTTCCCAAGGTCACCCGACGCCATAAACAACGCTTCGGAGGCGTTGTCCGATGTTCGAAAAGCTTTGCTGTACCTCGCAAGTGCCTCATCAAGCTTTCCATTCTCTATGAGTTGCCGAGCAATCCACAGGTCAGCATGCCAGCTGCCAGGCAGCTTGGAGATTTTCTCCAGAGCGTCAAGATAGGCATTCTTGCCGCCGCGCTCTTCCTCAATAGCTGCGTACCACCCAACAGAATTTGAAATATTCGGGTCCAACTCAAGAGAACGCCATAGCGTTTGCATTGCAAGATCGGCCTGGTTCTGGAACGAGTACGATTTGGCAAGATTGCACAGCATCGCTGCAGATTCGCCATGCTTTGTTATATATGCCTTAAAGAACTCTTCCGCCTCTGCGTATTTGCAGTTTTTGTTAAGCGCAATCCCCAACACCGTGTGACTTCGTTCCGCATTCGTATCTATCTCAACAAGCCGCCGAGCGGGATTTAGGCATTCCTCGTTAAGTCCATCGTCGAGAGTCCCAATGATGAGTTGGTAGAGACTATCTGGACTATTCCATTCCTTCACAAATAGGGACGGAAGAATGTTTTTTCGGTACTCGTTCTTATGGATGAGGATTGGCTTTCCGCTCGCATCGACGAATTGAACGAACTTGTCCCGATTAGTGGAATTCGGCTTCTCGGAAAAGAAACGAAACTTGACGTAGTCTAAAAATCCCACGGCGACTCCTTGCATGCATAACGCGATATAGACCGCAAACCCCGGTTGATACATCCGGGACACACCGATACATCTTTTTTGCAAAACGCCTGAAACCCGCTTGAACATTGGGCTGGCAACCTGTATGCTGTACAAATATACAGGTATAAATTTTTCATGAAACCCGGTGCTCCCTTGTTGCAGTCAACCCGCCTACTGGACCAGGTGCGTGAGCGGGTTCGGTATTTGCACTATAGCCTCAAAACGGAAAAAGCTTACCTGTACTGGGTTCGGTTTTTCATCCGCTGGAGTGCTGCACAAGGCGGAAGCATGCGCCATCCCAAGGACATGGGGGTGACGGAAGTGGAAGCGTTTTTGTCGATGCTGGCCAATGAGCGCAAGGTATCGGCATCCACCCACAATCAAGCGCTTAGCGCGTTGTTGTTTCTATACCGCGAGGTTCTGAACGTCGATTTGCCGTGGCTGTCCAACATCGGTCGTCCACAGCAGGTTAAGCGTATCCCCTCTGTTTTGACCAAGGAAGAGGTTGCCAGCCTGCTGGACCAAATGGAAGGCGTCACGGCTCTGCTGGCTAGGCTTTTGTATGGCACAGGCATGCGTTTGATGGAAGGCATGCGGTTGCGCATCAAGGATGTGGACTTTGACCGCCACGCCATCATTGTGCGTGAGGCCAAAGGCAACAAGGATAGGGTGGTGATGTTGCCGCGCTCATTGGTTGCGGACCTTCGGCGCCAGCTGCTGGCGGTGCGTGCGCGATGGGAGGCCGATAGGCAGGCCCAGCGGGGTGGCGTCGAGGTCCCCTACGCATTGGGAAGCAAGTATCCGAAGGTCGGGTACACATGGGGTTGGTTCTGGTTGTTCCCCTCACCAACGCTTTCGATAGACCCGCGCAGAGGTGTGGAGCGCAGGCACCACCTGTTCGAAGAGCGCTTGCAACGGGCGCTGAAGAAGGCCGTGACACTTGCCGGTATCGCGAAGCCGGTTTCCGTCCATACCTTGCGCCACAGTTTTGCCACGCACTTGTTGCAGGCGGGTACCGATATTCGTACGGTGCAAGAACTCCTAGGCCACAGTGATGTGTCTACCACCATGATCTATACGCATGTGCTTAAGGTGGCAGCAGGGGGTACGGCAAGTCCGCTGGATGCAATTGCGAGTGCACCTCCTATAACCGCAATGCGGTAGCGGCCTCAAATGACCGCTCTTTCCTTACGCAAATGAGCGATCTGGTGAATTCGCATGGCGGCTTCCGCCCCCCAGCTGAAATGCAAAGTTTCGAAACTCGGACCAAGATGCTGCGGTAGACCGCTACCTAGTTGCTGCCCGTCACTGCGCTGAGCGGCGGTTGGCGCTGGCCATATCCTGCAGGTCCTCATGCTTGATCTGCAGGTACTGGTCCTGGTCCACCTCGTGCAGCTGTGCGGCGTAGCGTTCGGTCAGGTCAAACCAGGCGCGCAGGCGGGCTTCGGTGCGTTCCGTCGGACTGCCGCTTTGCACGCCCGCATACGCCATGAGTGCCAGGTAGTTGCGCATCACATTGCGCTCCAGCGAGCCGCGCTCGCCCTGCACGTACTGCGGCGCACCGTCCGCCCCCTTGCCCACCACCGTGAAGCCGATCTTGGTGCGCCCCAGCGTGCCGAGGTACAGGCTGTAGGCCATCTTGGCCAGGGAGCCGTAGCCATAGGCATAGCCCACATGCAGGAAGCTGCGCTGCGCGTCCACGGGGGCGGCCTCGAACACGATGCGGTAGTCGCGCGTGCCCAGCGGGCCAGTGGGCGCAGTCAGACTCACGCGCAGGTAGTCGGCACCGGCGGACTCCACCACCATCCGGTAGTCGATGCGGTACGTCGTGCCGCCCTGCTTGGGGCCGGCGGCCATGTGCAGCACGGTGCCCTGCGCCGTGCGTTCAGCCTGGCAGGCGCGCACGTTCAGGTGCAGGAACAGCGCGGCGCACAGCGCGTCGCCCGCGCCCACCACCGCGCGCACGCGGACAAAGGGTTGGGCCAGTTCGGCAAAGATCTCACCCTCCAGGCGCTTGCCGTCGTCCTGCGAACGCAGCACCAGCGGCTCGCCAAAGGCGCTGGCCTGCAGTTCCGCCTGCAATTGCGTGCGCTGGGCCAGCAAGGCGGCGCCACCGGTCGGCGCGGCCAGGGCCGCGTGGCCCAGAAAAAGACCGGCGGCCAACACCGCCAGGACCCGGCGCCAGCCGGACTTCGAAACCATGGTCATATGTCAAACAGGGCGCTAGCCCTCGTGGAAAGTTCGTGAGGCGCTATGCAATGCATAGCATTCCAGAACCCGCCCGGGTCCAAGCTGACAGAAATGTAATCTGTTCGTCAACTGGCTGTCGGGCATTCGGGTGCATGCTTGGGGCATTCACTCCGCAAAAGGTTCCCACCATGACCCGTACCCTGGCCCCCCTGTCGTCCTTGGCCGCCGCCCTGCTGCTGGCTGGCACCGCTACCGTCTCCACTCCCGCCCTGGCCCAGACCGGCCACGACGCCCACCAGCACGCCGCAGCCCCTGCGCCAGCTGCCAAGGTCGCCCTGGACGATGCCGTGGTGAAGAAGATCGACAAGGCCGCCGGCAAGCTGACCCTGGCCCACGGCGCGCTGTCCAACGGCATGCCGCCCATGACCATGGTCTACAAGGTCAAGGACGCCGCCCTGCTGGCGAGCCTGCAGCCCGGCCAGAAGGTGCGCTTTGCCGTGGCAGACGACGGCACGACCGTGGTGCGCCTGGAAGCCGCCAAATAGGCGGGTACCCACCATGCGAGCCGCCCACGCCTCGTCCCTCTGCGCCGCTGCGCTACTGACCCTGCTGGGCACGGCGCAGGCCCAGCCCACCACCAACGACGATGTACCCGGCGCCACGCTGGGCAGCCTGCTGGACCTGGCCCGCACCCGCAACCCCGACTACGCCGCCATGCGCCTGGACGCCCAGGCCACGGGTGAGCGCGAGCTGCCCGCCGGCGCCCTGATGAACCCGCGCCTGAAGATGGAGCTGCAGGACATCACCCGCGGTGGCGAACGCGCACCCACCCTGCTGCCGTCCGAGGCCGGCGCCACCGTCTACACCCTGAGCCAGGACCTGCCCTGGGCCGGCAAGCGCGCCCTGCGCCAAGAAGCCGCCGCGCTGGAGACCGCAGCCGCCCAGGGCCGTGCCCAGCAGACCTGGGCTGAACTGGCCGCGCGCATCAAGGCGCTCTACATCGACCGCTGGCGCATCCAGGGCACACAGAGGCTGGTCAATGAGAACCTGGACCTGATGCTGCAGTTGGAAAAGGTGCTGCAGGTGCGCTACGCCACCGGACTGGCAGCGCAGCAAGACATCACCCGCATCCACGTGGAGCACACCGCCATGCGCGCCGAGCTGGTGGCGCTGGCCGGCGAGTGGCGCCAGAGCCAGACGCGCCTGAACGCCCTGCTGGGCCGCCCCTTGCAGTCAGAGCTGGCCGCACCGGCCGCCCTGCCGACTCTGCCGGCGGCCGAGCGCCTGGACTTCAACCGCCTGTCCGACACCCTGCACGCCGGCAACCCGGCCCTGCGCACCGAGGCCGCGCGCGAGCGCGCCGCCGAGAAGGCGCGCGAGCTGGGCCTGAAGAACCGTTACCCCGATTTCACGCTGGGCGTGAGTGCCATGCAGCGCCAGGGCGGTGCGCTCAATGAATGGGGCGTGATGCTGGAGCTGAACATCCCCCTGCAGCGCGACACCCTGCGCGCCCAGGAGCGTGAGGCCCAGGCCCTGCTGAGCGCCGCCCAGGCGCGCCGTGAGGCTGCCGCCAACCTGGCACAGGCTGACCTGGCCGATGCGCTGAGCCTGCTGCAGACCGCGCGCCAGACCGAGCACCTGATGACCTACAGCCTGCTGCCACAGGCCGAACTCACCTGGGCCGCGGCCCTGGCCGCCTACGAAAACGGCAAGGCCGATTTCGCCACCCTGCTGGACGCCCAGCGCCAGATTCGCACGGCCCGCCTGGGCCAGCTCAAGGCCCAGGTGGATGCGCGCATGCGCCTGGCCGACGTGGAACGCTTGATCGGAGAAGACCTGTTATGAAACCAACGGCACTCTGGAGCCTGGGCCTGGTGGCCCTGGCTGGCGCCGGCGCCACCGGCTACTGGCTGGGCCAGACCCAGCACACCGCGGCCCCCACCAGCCCAACGGCGGCGGCCACCTCACCCGCTGCTGGCACACCAGCCAAGCCCAAGCTGCAGTACTACCGCAACCCCATGGGTCTGCCCGACACCTCGCCCGTGCCCAAGAAGGACCCCATGGGCATGGACTACATCCCGGTGTACGAGGGCGAGGCCGCCGACGAACCGGCGGCAGCCAACACCGTGAAGATCAGCGCCGACAAGGTGCAGAAGCTCGGCGTGCGCACCGAGGCCGCCCAGCTGCGCAGCCTGGACGCCACCGTGCGCGCGGCCGGGCGCATCGAGCCCGACGAGCGCCGCACCGCCATGGTCGCGCCGAAATTCGAGGGCTATGTGGAGCGCCTGCTGGTCAACGCCACCGGCCAGGCCGTGGCCAAGGGCCAGCCGCTGTTCGAGGTCTACAGCCCCGAGCTGGTCTCGGCCCAGCGCGAATACGCCATCGCCGTGCGCGGCGCCGACACGCTGACCGGCGCCGACTCCCCCGCCCAGCAGGGCATGGCGCGCCTGGTCGAATCCAGCCTGCTGCGGCTGAAGAACTGGGACATCTCCGACGAGCAGATCAAGGCCCTGGTGGCCACCGGCGCCACGCAGCGCACACTCACCCTGCGTTCGCCGGTGTCGGGCATCGTGACCGAGAAGAAGGCCGTGCAGGGCATGCGCTTCATGCCCGGCGAGGCGCTGTACCAGGTGACCGACCTGTCGGCCGTGTGGGTGGTGGCCGATGTGTTCGAGCAGGACATCGCCCAGGTCCAGCTGGGCGCCACGGCCCAGGTGCGCATCGACGCCTACCCGGACAAGACCTTCACCGGCAAGCTGACCTATGTCTATCCCACGCTCAAGGCCGAAACCCGCACGGTGCCGGTACGCGTGGAGCTGGCCAACCCCGGCCTGCTGCTCAAGCCCGGCATGTTCGCCCAGGTGGAGGTGGCCACGGCCGCCAAGGCCCAAGTGCTGACGGTACCCACATCGGCTGTGATCGACAGCGGCACCCGCCAGGTGGTGCTGGTCAGCCAGGGCCAGGGCCGTTTTGCCCCGCGCGAGGTGCGCTTAGGCGCGCGCAGCGACCGCTACCTGGAGGTGCGAAGCGGCCTGCAGGCGGGTGAGGAGGTGGTGGTGGCGGCCAACTTCCTGATCGATGCGGAGAGCAATCTGCAGGCCGCGCTTGGCGGCTTTGGTTCTACATCCAATACGGCTCCAGCCCTCGCAGACAGTGCGCAGGCAGCTAGCAAATCTGTAGCATCCGTGGGTCACCATGCGGAGGGGACGGTGGACAGTGTGGATGCCAAGGCGAACACCATCACGATGAACCATGGGCCGGTGGCCAGTTTGAAGTGGCCGGCGATGACGATGGAGTTTCAGTTGGCGAATGCGGCCTTGACCAAGGGGTTGAAACCGGGTTCTCAGGTGCAGTTTGAGTTTGTGGAGCGGGCGCCGGGGGAATGGGTGATAACGGCCATTTCTGGGCTGAAGGCTGGGGGTTCCAAGTGAGCTTTCTTTTTGGGGTTGCTTCCTCACTTTCCCCCCTCTCCCCCCGCCCTCTCGCCCCCGCCGGGGCGAAAGGGGGCCTAACAGCCGATTTGGCCAACGCTTTTTTGGGAGCGAGTTCCACGCGATGGGCCAACACGCTCCTGTCGTCTAGCGCAACCGCTGCACAGCGCGCGCGTTGGCCGCAGCGATGGAACTCACCACCTTCACAGCGTTGGCCACATGTGGCTGTTCAGCTCCCTTTCGCCCCGGCGGGGGCGAGAGGGCGGGGGGTGAGGGGGGGAAAAGATGCTTAACAAGCTCATCAACTGGTCCGGCAACAACCGCTTCCTGATCCTGCTGGCAACGGTCTTCATCACCCTGGCCGGGGTGTATGCCGTCCTGCGCACCCCCATTGACGCCCTGCCCGACCTGTCCGACGTGCAGGTCATCGTCTACACCGAATACCCGGGCCAGGCACCGCAGGTGGTGGAGGACCAGGTCACCTATCCGCTGACCACGGCCATGCTGTCGGTGCCCAAGTCGCGCGTGGTGCGCGGCTTCTCGTTCTTTGGTGCGTCCTTCGTCTACCTGATTTTCGAGGACGGCACCGACATTTACTGGGCCCGCTCGCGGGTGCTGGAGTACCTGAACTTTGCCGCCGGGCGCATGCCCAAGGGCATCACGCCGCAGATTGGACCGGACGCCACCGGCGTGGGCTGGGTCTACCAGTACGCGCTGCTGGCCAAGGACAAGACGCTGGCCGAGCTGCGCTCCATCCAGGACTGGTTCGTGCGCTACCAGCTGACCAAGGCGCACGGCGTGGCCGAGGTGGCATCGGTGGGCGGCTTCGTGCAGACCTACCAGGTGACGGTGGACCCGGTGCGCCTGCGTGCCTACGGCATTCCGCTGATGAAGGTGGCCCAGGTGATCCGCGACTCCAACCGCGACGTCGGCGGACGCGCCGTGGAAATGGCCGAGACCGAGTACATGGTGCGCGGCAAGGGCTACCTGCGCGGCGCCGACGACATTGCCGACCTGGTGGTCAAGGCCGACCGCGGCACGCCGGTGCGCGTGCGCGACGTGGGCCGTGTCGAGCTGGTGCCCGACGAGCGGCGCGGCGTGACGGAACTCAATGGCGAGGGCGAGGTGGTGTCCGGCATCGCCATGGCGCGCTACGGCCAGAACGCGCTGGAGGTGATTGCCAACCTCAAGGCCAAGGTGGCGGAGATCGCGCCGGGCCTGCCCGCGGGCGTGAGCGTGCAGCCGGTGTACGACCGCTCCGAATTGATCCACCGCGCCATCGCCACGTTGCAGCGCACGCTGCTGGAGGAATCGCTGATCGTGGCGGCCGTGTGTGTGGTGTTCCTGCTGCATGTGCGCAGCGCGCTGGTGGCCATTCTGATGCTGCCGGTGGGCATTCTGATGGCCTTCATCGCCATGCGCCTGTTGGGCATGAGCTCCAACCTGATGAGCCTGGGCGGCATCGCCATTGCCATCGGCGCGATGATCGACGCGGCCATCGTGATGATCGAGAACGCCCACAAGCATCTGGAGCGCCTGCCGGCCGAGCATACGCAGGCACAGCGGTTCGATGCCATGCTGGAGGCCTGCCGCGAGGTGGGGCCGGCGCTGTTCTTCTCGCTCTTGATCATCACCGTGTCCTTCCTGCCGGTGTTCAGCCTGGAGGGGCAGGAGGGGCGGCTGTTCTCGCCGCTGGCCTATACCAAGACCTTTGCCATGGCCAGCGCGGCGCTGCTGTCGGTCACGCTGGTGCCCGTGCTGATGCTGCTGTTCATCCGCGGCACGGTCATGCCCGAGGCCAAGAACCCGGTCAACCGCGCGCTGATCTGGGCCTACCGCCCCATCATCACGGGCGTTCTGCGCTGGAAGAGAACCACCATCGTCCTGGCCCTGCTGGCCCTGGTGGCCACCTGGTATCCGGCGTCACGGCTGGGCTCGGAGTTCATGCCCACGCTCAACGAGGGCAGCCTGCTGTACATGCCGGCCTCGCTGCCTGGCATGTCCATCACCAAGGCGGCCGAGCTGCTGCAGACGCAGGACAAGATCATCAAGAGCTTCCCCGAGGTGGCATCCGTCTACGGCAAGGCCGGGCGCGCCGGCACCGCCACCGACCCGGCGCCGACCGAGATGTTCGAGACCGTCATTAACCTGAAAGCCCCCTCCGAATGGCGCCCGGGCCTGACCATGGACGCGCTGATTGCCGAGATGGACAAGGCCTTGCAGTTCCCCGGCGTGGCCAACTCCTGGACCATGCCGATCAAGGCGCGCATCGACATGCTCTCCACCGGCATCCGCACACCCATCGGTATCAAGGTGTTCGGCAAGGACCTGGGCGAGATGGAGAAGCTGGCCAAGCAAATCGAGGCCGTGGTCAAGACCGTGCCCGGCACCAGCAGCGCCTTTGCCGAGCGCATCACCGGTGGCTTCTACCTCAACATCGAACCGGATCGTGCCCAACTGGCGCGCTACGGCCTGGCCGTGGGCGACCTGCTGGACGTGATTGGCACGGCACTGGGCGGCGAGCAGGTCACCACCACGGTGGAGGGGCGCGAGCGCTACGGCGTGGCCGTGCGCTACCCGCGCGAACTGCGCGCCGACCCGCAGCAGATGGCACGTGAGGTGCTGGTGCCCACGATGGACGGCGCCATGGTTCCGCTGGGCCAACTGGCCCAGGTGGTGGTGGCCAAGGGCGCACCGGGCATCCGCACCGAGAACGCGCTGCTGTCGGCCTACATCTACGTGGACATCCGCGAACGCGACATCGGTGGTTACGTCGCCGACGCGAAGAAGGCGGTGGCCGAACAGGTGCAGTTCCCGCCCGGTTACTACGTGACGTGGAGCGGCCAGTTCGAGTACATGGAGCGCGCCATCAAGACCATGCGCGTGGTGATCCCGGTGACGCTGCTCACCATCTTCCTGCTGCTGTACCTGAACTTCCGCCGCATCACCGAAACCCTGATCGTCATGCTGTCCGTGCCCTTTGCGCTGGTGGGCGGCGTCTGGCTGATGTGGGCGCTGGGCTACAACCTGTCGGTGGCCGTGGCGGTGGGCTTCATCGCGCTGGCCGGCGTGGCGGCCGAGACCGGCGTCATCATGCTGATCTACCTGGACCACGCCTGGCAGGCCGCTCAGACACGCTGCGCCGCAGCCGGGCGTGTACCCACCGCGGCCGATCTGTACGGCGCCGTGATGGAGGGCGCCGTGGAACGCGTGCGCCCCAAGATGATGACGGTGGTGGCCATCATGGCCGGCCTGCTGCCCATCCTGTGGGGCACGGGCACCGGCTCGGAGGTCATGGGCCGTATCGCCGCGCCCATGGTGGGCGGCATGGTGTCGTCCACCATCCTCACGCTGGCGGTGATTCCGGCGATTTATGCGCTGGTGATGCAGTGGCGGCTCAGAACCCGACCGGGTTGACGCCACCGCCGACGCCACCTGCGCCGGGCGCACTGCGCCAGCCGTGCGCCAGCGAGACGAGGCCCTGCTCCAGGTGGTCCTGGCTGAAGTGCAGGGTGGCCACGTTGGCGGCGCCGTCGTAAACGTGGATGCCGTCTTCGCTCAAGAGGTAGGCGCCGATGAAGTACTCGCCCTTGAGCAGAGGAATCTTGGGAAAGTCGATGGTGGCCGAGCCACGGCCAGCCGCGTCGCGCGCCAGCACCAGGCCGTCGGCCTGCGTGCTGTTGCTGGCCACCCAACGCCCATCGGGTGTATGCAGGGTGATGGCCACAGCAGGAGGCGCCAACTTCGGATCGGATGCATACGCTACTGTCACGGACAGGGTTTGCTGCGAGCTACGCGCGGTCAACGAACTGCCTGTTTCACTATCGACCTGCGTCTTCGTACCCAGAATACGCGCGGTGCCCGAGGGGGCTGACACCGCTAACGGACTTTCCGAATTAGTTGGTGGAACAGCATCCAAGTCCAGAAAATTCTGGTAGCGCGCCACCACGGTGGCCGGGTCGCCAATCAATTGAACATGGCCCTTGTCCAGCCACAGCGCGCGGGTACACAGGGCCTCGATCTGGTAGAGCGAATGCGAGCAAAACAGAATGGTGGCGCCCTTTTCCTTCAAGCGCATGATGCGGTCGAACGACTTGCGCGAAAAAGCGCCGTCACCGACCGAGAGCGCTTCGTCGATGACCAGAATGTCCGGGTCCACGCTGGTGGCGATGGAGAACGCCAGGCGTACGTACATGCCGCTGGAGTAAGTCTTGACCGGCTGGTGGATGAAGTCCCGGATGCCGGAAAATTCCACGATGGACTCGTAACGCGCGTCGATCTCTTCCTTGCTCAGGCCCAGGATGGAGGCGTTGAGGTAGATGTTCTCGCGCCCGGAAAACTCGGGGTTGAAGCCGGCCCCCAGTTCGAGCAGTGCGGCCACCCGGCCGTGCACGCTGACCGAGCCGGCGGACGGCGTGAGCGTGCCGCAGATCAGTTGCAGCAGCGTGGACTTGCCCGCGCCGTTGCGTCCGACCAAGCCCAGCACCTCGCCCTTGCGCAGTTCGAAGCTCACATCGTGCAGGGCGGAAAACTCCTTGAAGTAGCTGCGGCGCCCGCGCATGACCATCTGCTTGAGGCGGTCAATGGGACGCTCATAGAGTCGGAAGGCCTTGGTCAGGTGCTCGGCCCGGATGGCCAGGGGTTCAGAGGACATCGGCAAAACCCCGGCGTGTCAGTTGGAAAAAGAAGGCCCCCACCGCCGCGAAGGCGCAGGCCACCAGACCGTACAGGCCCAGCGCCGACCAATCGGGCCATTGGCCCATCAGTAACACGGCACGCACCTGCTCGATGATCAGGGTCAGAGGATTCAGTTGCATCCAAAACCGGATCTCCGGGTCCAAGCTATGCACCGAATAGAACACCGGCGACAGGAACATGATCAGGCTCACCACCATGCTCATCAGTGCACTGATGTCGCGCACAAACACGCCGACGGCCGACAGGAACCAACCCAGGCCGAGTAGTACGGGTAGGAAGGGCAGCAGCACCAGAGGCAAGGCCAGCGCCGTGATCGGCAGTGCACCGCGCGCCAACACCAGCACCACCAGCAAGGTGCCGGCACTGATCAGCAGGTGGAACAAGCCCGACAGCACCGTGACCCACGCCAGCAATTCAATGGGAAAAATTACCTTCTTGACCAGATTGGGCTGCTCCACCACCAGATTGGGTGCACGATTGGCCACTTCCGCAAACAGGTTGAACACCAGCAATCCGGCGAACACCTGCAGGGCAAACTCGATGCCACTGCCCTTGGGTGTGCCCGGCCAGCTCGCGCGGAACACGCCGACGAAGACGAAGGAATACACCGCCAGCATCAAGAGCGGGGTGAGGAAGGTCCAAGCCAAGCCCAGCAAAGAGCCGCGGTAGCGGCCTAGAACATCGCGCCGGGCGAACTGCCATAGAAGGGAAGAATTGTGGAAAGGAATGTAAGCGAATCTTTGTCTAGTCACGTGAGCGATTCTAAATGGGTCCTACTTCCGTCAAAGGTATCAAGGTAGACGCCTTGCGTGCGGGAAGGTGTCACTACCTTCAAAATGCGGATTTCTTGGCCGCAGGTTTGGTTCCGGGGAACTGCGTAAACTCACAACAATCCGGGGTATTTTGAGCCCCAAAACCGTGCAATACTTGGCCTACCGTGATTGAGTTTCCTATTCATCTGGATGGTTTGCGCTGCATCATGTTGTGGTGATTCGCATGAAATGAAATCGAAAACTTTTAAGGCACCAGTATGCGCGACGCCCCTTCCGATGAACTGAGTTATATCCAAAACTACGATACAAACAATACCCGACAAACGCTTGCGGGATCGTTTCTCCAGAGAAGCCATCAGCTTCTTGAAAAGAGCTTGCCTCTCGGGGCTGTCAGTGGACGCATACTCGAAGTTGGTGCCGGCACTGGACATCACCTGCCTTATGTGAAGGAAAATTTTAATCAGTATGTGATGACTGATGGCAGTGATGACATGCTGAAAATTGCCTCCCAGAAGTATGCCAAGCAACTTCTGGACAAGTCTCTGGTGATTGAGAAGCAAGATGCCACATCGCTTTCCTATCCTGACCACAGCTTTGACCGGTTGATTGCTACGCACGTTCTGGAGCACTTACCCAATCCGGTCGAAGTATTAAAAGAGTGGAATCGAGTTGTCCGACCGGATGGCGTGATTTCAATTGTTTTGCCGTGTGACCCCGGCATGCTATGGCGATTGGGGCGGTGCCTTGGTCCTCGGCGGAACGCGAAGAGGGCTGGTATTGCTTACGACTACCTTCAGGCGGTGGAACATATCAACTCCATATTTAATTTGGTTGTTCTTGTACGGCATCACTTTGAGAGCGTATCGGAGATGTGGTATCCCGCACGTATTCCGGCAGCAGATATAAACCTATTTTATGTTTGCCACATAAGAACCTAATTGGCAAGGAAAAAGCAGTGATGAGTCATGGGAAACTAATCATTTGGGTTTGTGTGGCTGTGATGACGATTGGGCAGTTGCTATTTAAACAAGTTGCCATTAATTACAACAAAGCTGGGACTCTCTTGGATATTGGCGTCATTGGTCTTTTATTTGTGGCAGGCTCGATGTATATAGTCTCTTCGGGGCTGTGGGTGTGGGCACTTCGATCTGTAGAAGTATCTAAGGCCTATCCATATTTTGCCTTAGGGTTTGTTTTTGTGCCCTTGCTTGGCGCGTGGTTGTTCGGTGAAAGTCTGACTCTTCGATATGGCCTAGGGGTAATGCTGATAGTTATTGGTGTTTCGTTGACGAGCACATCTTGATCAAGGTTGTAATTACCGGGGCCTCGGGTTACATAGGCAGCCGCCTTACATCTTTGGCAATTGAGCGGGGCCTTGATGTCGTCATGGCATCTCGTCAGCAACAGGCACATCCTCGCGCTTCATGGCTTTATTTTGATCTGGCCTCAAGGGAAGTCATCGACCTTCCCGCAGATACGGATGTAGTGGTACATCTGGCAGCGAATACCACAGCAAGCAATTCATTGGATGACGATGGTGAGGTTGCTGCTGCACAAAGGTTGATCAGGGCTGCTCAGCAAGCTGGTGCGAAATTCATTTTCCTATCAAGCCAAACGGCACGGGTTGATGCTCCAACCGCTTACGGACGAATCAAGTGGCGCATTGAGCAGGAGGCTTTGGCAGTTGAGGGGTGGGTTGTCCGGCCGGGGCAGGTGTATGGTGGTGAGTTGCGCGGCTTGTACGGTACGTTAGTAAGGGCCGTGCAGAAATTGCCGCTGTTGCCGGCATTCATGCCTGCACCCTTTGTGCAACCCATACATGTGGATGACCTTGCTGAGGGCTTGCTTCGCATTGCCGAACGGGGTGCCCTCAACTCCGGCGTTTATTGCCTCGGATCATCTGTGCCCATTTCTTTTTCAAGCTTTCTTGCCGAAATCGCCAAGAGTCGACTGCGTTGTAGGCGATCTTATTTTCCTGTACCAGTTGTAGTTATCAATCTCTTTGTTGCGCTGCTAGGAGAGCCGTGGCGAACCCGATTGGGGCTGGACCGCTTGCGTTCATTGTTCGATCTGCCAGTGATGACAACTGCGGCCGACCTTGATCAGCTTGGACTTTCGCTTCGTCCCTTAATGGCTGGGCTGCATCCATCCGGGGATGACAGGCGACGGCGGCTGTTGCGTGAGGGGAAGGCACTGGCAGCTTATGTATTAAAAGGGCAGCCGAGTAATGGCATGTTGCGTCGCTACGTTCGTGCGGTTGAGTGCTCGCGTGACGGCCGCGAATTGAGATTGCCAGGAATATTTCTGAGCTATCCGATCGTCTTGTCGCTACTTGACAAGGGATCTTGGCTTGAAGCCACTATGGGAGAGGAATTTTTTTGGCGAATGGATGCAGCGACCATGCTGGCCGAGGCCACGCCGACGGGTGCAGGTCGCTTCCTGGGTTCTGGGCAAAGACATGGGTCAGTGACCAGCATGCTTTCAATTGCAAATGCACTCGCGGGTGAAGTGTTCTGGCGTCTCGTGCGCGTCTTTGTCTCCCCGATGTTGCGCCATTGCTTGACACGGGCAAAGGGGGGGGGATGACTGCTGATTTTGAGGTAATTGTGGTTGGCAGTGGTCCGGCTGGTGTCTCTACGGCCATTCCACTGGTTGAAGGCGGTTTGCGGGTGCTGATGGTGGATGGGGGCAAGGGGCCTGGAGTGCCGCCACCGAAGGTGGACTTTCTGTCAGCACGTGCGGGTGATGCCGAGCAATGGAAGTGGATGGTGGGGAAGGATTTTCATGCACTGAACATGCGCGATGCAGTTTCCCCAAAGTTGAGGGCACCTTCCCAGGCGTATGTATTCGATGGCTTTGCTCGAGACAACCAAATCTACGAGGAGGGGTTCAGGGCCATCGGCTCCTTGGCTAGGGGCGGATTGTCAAATGCGTGGGGTTGCGGCGTCGCTCAACTTTCATCGGATGAGTTGGCCGAGCTTCCATTTGCAGCGTCTGAGATGAGGGCATCTTATGCGAGAGTGAGCCAGCGTATAGGCATCAGCGGCCGTAATGATGACGATATGGCGGATTACTTCGGGAACGATAAATTCCTGCAATCACCGATACCGATGGATGAACTGCATACTCGTCTGCTACATCAGTATGAAAAACGAAGAGTTAAATTGCGTGCTCATGGGTTCAAGCTTGGGCGCTCACGGCTTGCCGCGTTGAGCGCAGATGTCTCAGATCGCCAGGCATGCAACCTTTCAGGTAATTGTCTTTTCGGGTGCTCTCGAGGCACATTGTATTCTGCGATGCACGATTTGCCCTCTCTGCGCAAGCATGCAAACTTTACCGAGTTATCGGGTTTTTTGGTCGATGGCTTGAATCGTGACAACGACGGTTGGAGGGTAACAGTCAAAACAGGTGGGCATGGCGAACGCCGATCTTTTTCGGCAGACAAGGTCATACTGGCCGCGGGCACACTGGCTACCACCAGGTTAGTTTTGAATGCTTTGAATCAGCGTCAATCCTTACCCATGCTGTCAAACCCTACAGCTGCATTCATGCTTTGGTTGCCTAGCATGTTGGGTGCCAAGAGATTGCCCGGATTCGGCTTGGGACAGTTGTCATTTGCCACGGATCTGCGCGATGGCATTTCCGCGTTCGGTTCCACTTTTTCGACGACAGGAATCCTTATATCGGAGTTCACGCGCCATATACCGATGAGCAGACGGTATGGCGTTGATCTGTCAAAAGGGTTACTAAGCTCCTGTGTGGTCGGCAATCTGTTTTTGCCCGGGCAACTAACAAATGCACGGGTTAGGATCGATGGGGGTGGCTCTTTGATAGTTTCCGGCGCGTACGGTGATAGTGTGGCACCGCTGATGGACGAGGCCAGAAAAAAACTGAGGAAAGCTTACTGGTCCATTGGCGCGCTACTATTGCCGAGCAGTTATACCGTAGGAATCCCAGGGGGGGACATTCATTACGCCGGCACCCTGCCTATGCGTGATAAGCCAGCGCTTGGTGAAACCTCGCCTTTCGGCGAGGTCAAGGGAATGGATGGAGTATATGTGGTTGATGGCGCATGCCTGCCCACACTTCCGGCAAAGTCACATACGCTTACCATCATGGCGAATGCAGATCGTATCGGTCGGGCGATTGCTACAAATTTGCGTAAAAATTGTTTTTGACCAAGCGAATAGATATAAATCTGATTCAAACGGCTATATTTGCCAGGCGTCACCCCCCCGTATTCAGCAGCACTGGGCTTTGGAATCCGGGGCTAATTGAGTTGGCTTCTGCATTCAGGGACCACTCGAACATGCTGCAAGCTGGTGAACTACGGCTCTTAGACTGTAGATTTTCGGTCGGCGCCAACACTGACAGATGATTGATCCGGAAGTAGCGGGTGTATGGGCTCCTTTGGAACACTATTCAAATCAAATAGTAGGAAAGCCAAGAGGAGCTGAAAACCAAAAATAATTGGAAGCCCCGCAAGCATAACTGTTCCACTTGATGCAACTATACCTTGGCGCGCGTGGCTTACCCATTCCCATCCACCTAAGACACCTCCACCCAACATGAGCAACATGGCGAGGACCAGTTGCAGGGATCCAGCGTTAAATTCTCGAATGAAATATGAATATATTATTCTTTTAATAAAACACTGCAAATGCAACAACGGGAAGGAAGCCAGGGTCTTCCAGATACTTAAATTGCTTTCCTCATCACCATATCGTGATTGAATCGGAACGTCGCGAACTACCGCTTTTACCAAACCGAGTCGAAAAAGCAAATCCGATTCAAAAAAATAGCGTCTATTTACTTTTTCGAAGGGAATGAGATTCAGTACTCTGGCATGAATTGCGGTATAGCCGTTCGTTGGGTCAATTACATTCCAGTAACCGCTGGAAATTTTGCTCATCAAGGAGAGTCCGGCATTGCCAAGCAATCGGACCTTCGGCATCTTCATTAAAGTCCTAGTGCTAAAGAAACGGTTACCTTTTGTGTAGTCAGCCATACCCTTCAGAATAGGCGACACCAAGAACGGCAAAGCTTTAGGATCCATCTGACCATCACCGTCCATCTTAACCAGCACATCGCAGCCTGCGTCAATGGCAGCGAGGTACCCAGTCATTGTGGCGCCACCGACACCTTGGTTTCTCAGATGACTACTCACCGTCACTCGCTGGCCGGTAAAAGTCTCTCGCACTAGGTCTCCTGACCCCTCAGGGCATGCATCGTCAACCACAATGACATGATAGACGTCGCTTCGCATCAGCAAGCTCTCAACAACTTGGCAGATATGTTTTCTTACCTTAAAGCAAGGAATGACGATCCCAATCTTCATGTCCATTCATCCTGCCGATCAATAAGAAGATAACGTATGAGATCAATCTTCATGAATTGCGAACACCCTTTTGAGACTATTTGAAAGTCGAATGACCCATACAGCGCCCTTCAACTAGTCGCATATCAAGAAGAAAGCTTAACGAATGCGAAATTCTCTAAAATACTTGATGCAGTAGTCAATGCCCGCCGCAACAAAAATAAACATTGGCGCAATCACTGGAAAACGGTAACGCCAATCAAAGTCAATCAGCGTCGCAGCGTGAAACATTGCGACGCAAAGTGTTGTTATCAAGACAAAGTGGGCGCCTTTGCGCATATTTTCGCCACACTCCGCTGACGAGCCGATCCACGCAAACAAACCGGCCATGACCGATAATAATACCACGCAATTCGCAAAAATATGGCCTGCTGAGTAGGTTGACGCGTATGGCGAGAAATACGTTACTATGCGCAACAGAAATATACGCGCAATATTGAAGACGGTCGGATTCCATGCAACGAACGTGTCCGGACGGTCATGAATCACAATCCCTTTCCTGATCATTTGACCAATGAACATTAATTGCTCCGAACCGGATGGCCTGCTTAGCAATATCTCAAAAACATAACCATAAATGAAAGCCGTTGCGAGCAGCATGAAAAATAGAAAAACCAGCAGACGAACCGTACCAATGGCAAAAAAATAAAACCGACAAACAACCAAAAATAGCAAAATAGCAAAGACAAAGGGCGGAGAGGATGGCCGAGCCAAGAATAGAAGCGCGCAGTACACAATGGGAATCAAAAAACCTTTTTTGTTACATATCGTCAAGAGAGTTGCGTATACGGACGCCATGACCAGTGCAGCAAAGATGGTGTCAGTCAACAAATAGTGTGGCCACAATATAAAATCAGTAAAAGAAAAAAGAGGCAAAGTGCCTGCAACGGCCAATGCACTTATTCCAAGCAATCGAGCACTGCGTCTAAATATCTCTATAGTGGCAATCAAGGCCAAAATATTTATAGCAAAAAAAATCCGCTCCCAATGAACTCCAATTGCGACTTTAAGCAAAGCAATAATACCAACTGGCAAAGTATAAAAAACCGGTGACGAAACAAATTGATTGTCATCGTAATATGCCAACAAGTTAAATCGATGTCCGATCAGCAGGTCCGCCCAACGTATATACGTACTGCTATCGGGCGAAAGAATCAATGCATATCGCAAATTGATCAACGCCAAGAGAGCACCAATCAGGACCGAGGCTGCTATATCGACCGGAATTTTTCCAATATGACTTTCCGTTCGCACGCGCTCGAAAATATAGCTCTTAAAGTTCAAGACACTTTCCCTTTTTACTGATCACCACGTGATATCTGCACTGATTGATCATCAGGATTGAATGAGTTTGGAAGGAGCAGGTCCTACGCGCGGCGCCGCCCGCCAAAGCGCGGCGAATAGCATTTCGACTATATGTCAGAACGCCCTCAGGTACGCATACGCGGGGCATCAATCCATGCGCGATGCATTCGCACCACTGGCCGTCTGTACGGCAGACATGTATGCACGAATGGCTGACGTCTAGATGCATAAAGCCAATGTACTGGAGGCACGAAAATGAAGAATCCCTTTTGAAGGATCAGCGTGCCAGCATACTTAACTAAGCGACTCAGAACCTTGCACTATGGTTTCTGAGAGCCTATTTAGAGCCCCCAAATACTTCCTGATCACTAGTCGCTCATCGAATACAGACTCGACTTTTTGCCGCCCTCGAAGGCCCATCTCAGCTCGTTGCTCCGGCGTTAATAACAACATCCGCTCCATCTTCTGCGCCAAGTCCACCGGATCGCGCACCCTGCACAAATAACCGTTTACACCATCGCTCACGACCTCCCTGCAACCTACCACATCCGTTGCAATAATTGGGCGAGCCATCGCGGCGGCTTCTAAAAGACTTCGGGGAGTGCCCTCCCGATACGATGGCAATACGACACAGTCAGTTGCAGCAATCTCGACACGCACATCGTCACTCACCCCAAGGTAGCTGATCACCCTTGATGCCACCCAGGCATCCATTTCCGCGCGAGAAATGGCCGCGGGGTTTTGGACATCCAAAAACCCCAGTAGACAGCACTCGGCTTGGGGCCACCGCTTTTGGATCAACCGGGCCGCCTCCACATACTCCCGCACTCCCTTGTCCCCCAACATGCGCGCAATCAGCAAAAAACGGAATGTTGGGACGCCATTTTTGGTCACGGGCTTGGGAATAGGTGTAAAACGACTTAGATCGATTCCGGATCCAGGTAATAGCTCCGTTACGTCTGCTTGAACCAGCCCTCCGCCAATAAACATTTGCCGGTCATCATCATTCTGAAAAAAGACCAGAGCCGATCGCTTTAAAGCCATACGGTACAGTTGACGCACCAGGTGCACTAGCATGCTCCCTCCTATGAATACAGCTCCCAGCCCGGCAATGTTGTTAATCACGGGAATTCTTAACATATGTGCCGCCAAGGACCCATACACATTCGGCTTGACCGTATAGCCCAAATACACGCATGGCCGCTCTCTACGAAACAGGCATATGAAGCGTAACCACAACAATGCGTCCTTTAACGGGTTGGTCCCACCACTTTCCATAGGCAAGGGTACAAATCTACATCCCCAAGCGCGAAGACGCGCAGCATATTGATCATATGGGGCTACCGCCACTACTTCATATCCGGCAGAAACCAGCGCACGTATCAATCCTTCGCGAAAATTCAGAAAATTCCAAGCGGTATTGATAGCAATAACAACTTTGCGCTTTGAGATGTTGGAATTCTTCATGAATTCTAAAGAATCAGCCAATTTTCCAAATCCATCCGCTGTTGCATCCAAACAAATGGATAAAACCGGTATGGGATCCAATAATGTGCGTGGGTGGCAAATAGCAACCACACAGCATGAGCCAACGCGCTATAACCTACTACGATATACACCCACGTGGCTGCATTTGTTTTTCCCGGCCGCCCCATGGCATCCGGCACGCGAGACCACACGAAAAGTTGCAATGGCATCCAATACAAAGCCACACGATCAACCGCAACGGATGACGGAGAAATGCACAAAAGCACAGCAAGAGCGAGGGCACCCCAGGCCATCCAAGTCCAAAATATGCGTTGCGAGAGTGGTAGCTTGAAACGCTTGCGGTTCAGCAAAAGGATAAGTGCCGGCAACACATTCATTGCGATCCGGATTGAGGCTCCTGAGGCATCATATCTCGCCCCGATGTACCCCGCTATTAATGCGTCCAGAGTTTCTTGCAAGAACAGTATATATGACAATCCAAAAATCACGCCGATCCAAATTGATGCCGAAAACCAGCGCCTATTTTTTCTTAACAGAGCAAGTGGTATTAAGATTACAGCGGATTTATGAAATGCAGCCGCAAGCACAATCCATATACAAAACTTCCATATATTTCCACTAAGAAGCGCCACCATGCCCAGCATTGCAAGCCCAATGGCCGCACTCTGGCGTGCGTATCCCATTGCGACAACCGTAACCAGATAAGGCACGGCCACCACTAGAGCTAGCCAAGGTCGAGGCTGATTCCTGCAGAAGACAACTAGTCCGCAGGAGAACAGTGCGGCAAATACAATATTTATTAAATAGACACCCGCTCCCGAATGTGCCGCAAACCAATTCAACAAACTATATGCAGGGTCACTGACCGAGAGTGATTTATCAATCCCATCATCAGCAACCTCTTGGATAAGCAGAAGGTACCGGTTCCAATCCCCCCCCACCTCATACCGAAGCCCGATTATCAAGACTAGGGCGACCCACATTACACGCCATTTGTCGGGAAGGCGATTGGAACTCAATGGGACGTAGACTAGTCTACGACTCGTCACCGCTTGAATGGCCGGAAATAGGAAGAGTGCCCAATATGGCCACATATCAGGAGACTTCCGCCAGCCAAGCCTGAAACATCAAGATGGCCCATAAGCTTGCAGTATGGTCACGCTTCCCACTAAGGTGCTCTGCCCACTTTTCCCGTATAGGCCTAACATAAAAATACCCATCTTGCTCCAGGCGTTGCTTGGATAGCAAGCTTTCGGCCCAGTCACGCAATGGGCCACGCAGCCAGTTACCTATCGGAATACCAAAGCCTATCTTTGGGCGATCAATTAATTCGCGCGGTACATATTTGTAAAGAATCTGGCGCAAGGCCCATTTACCCACGTTCCCTCGAACCTTCATGTTCAAAGGCAACTGCCAGGCAAACTCTGCTACTCGATGATCCAAGAAAGGTACTCGTGTTTCTAGACTGACAGCCATTGCGGCACGGTCAACTTTACACAAAATATCATCAGGTAGGTAGGTGGTGCTATCGCGAAACATCATGCGAAGCTGATCCCGCTCTAAACCATTAGTTGGCATAGTATCAAATACTGGATTTTGAACTCCCGGCAATACACCTTTTACGACAGACGCCGGGTCCTGCCATGCACTCACCAGATTCATATACAAATCGTCTATGTTGTGAGCGAAACGTATCGAACGGACTAATTTTTGTAGCTTTTCAGCCGGCCGCGCAATCTGCAAGTGGTCGCCAAATTGGTTCAGCGAATTGCCTGAAGCACGGCTCATCACTTTACAAAACGCTTGCCTTGCTGAATAAGGTAGCCACGCTATATGGCTCCAAATGCGTGGCCCCCAAAAGTAACGGTTGTACCCCCCAAAGAGTTCATCACCAGCATCACCAGAAAGTGCCACCGTAACTTGGCGCCTCGCAGCCTTGCATACCAGATGTGTAGGGATTTGAGATGAGTCCGCAAATGGCTCGTCATACATCTGCGGCAGCTGTGAAATTACGGCCTGAGTTTGGGAAGCTGAGACGAATAGCTCGCTGTGATCCGTTCCCAAATGCTCCGCAATAGCGCGAGCATGCGGTGACTCATCAAAACTTGCCTCCTCAAAGCCGACGGTAAACGTCTTTACCGGACGCGTCAACTGCTCCTGCAGCAGCGCCACAATGGCGGAGGAGTCGATACCTCCCGATAAAAAGGCCCCCATCGGAACGTCAGCCTGAGATTGCAGTCCTATGGCGGATTTCAACCTGTTTTCCAACACCTGCAGTGCTTCAAATTCATTGACGGCTTGGTTCATTGCACCAAATTCCACCGCATCAGTCAGCGACCACCAACGGCGCAACTTCACGCCCCCCCCCGCGAGACTGTGTCCGGCTGACAAACGCGATGGCGCCACAGGGGGCGATAGCGGAATTCCCTCTGGAGAGCTAAGCGTCAGAATGCAGCCTGGCTCCAACTTATAGATATTTTGGTATATGCTATGCGGCGCTGGTACGTAGCAAAAGCGGACATATAAAGCCAACGCTTCGCGGCTAATCGGGTTGGAGAACCCAGGATGTGCCCGAAGTGCCTTTAGTTCTGACCCAAAAACAAATGTTCCCGCATCCGTCCAACCGTAGTACAGCGGCTTCTCACCAAAACGATCTCGCACTAAGTGCAATTCACGTTTATAAGTATCCCAGAGGGATATGGCAAACATCCCGACTACTTTCGTCAATGTCGCCTCAATTCCCCAGACATCAAAGCACGCAAGTAACGTCTCGGTGTCAGAATGTCCACGCCATACGTGAGTCTTTGAACCCAGAGCCTCATGGGCGACGCTTTGAAGTTCGGCCCTCAACTCCTTGTGGTTATAAATCTCCCCATTGAAAGCCACTACGTAGCGCCCTGCCGGTGAGCGCATAGGCTGATGCCCAGCCTGTGATAATTCAACAATAGACAGGCGACGGTGGGCGACTGCGACCCCAGATTCTGGATCTGACCAAACTCCCGCACCGTCTGGTCCGCGGTGTTCGATAGCCAACGCCATGCGAGTAGCAATTGCTGCAATTACGTCGGTTATAAGGCCTTGATCATTCTTTCCAACATTACGTTCAGCTCCCACGCTGGACCATAAACTGCCTGTGTCTTTGGTTAGCAGACCTGCGATTCCACACATTTACTAGCCCTTTGCAGCGCCATGAAGCACCGCCCCCAGTACCGGAACATTTTTCTCAAGAGAATAGTGTTCGATTACTCGCTGTCGGGCAGCCATCCCAGCGTGCGCGCGCATACGCGGCTGGTCCCGCAATAGCCTCAATGCATCCAGCCACTCTTGCTCACTTGCCGCCAAAAGTCCGCACTCAGAAGTCACAACATCTACATTGGCTCCGACGGGTGAAGCAATGACTGGAACTGCACATGCCATGTATTGAATAAGCTTAAACGCACACTTTCCGCGCGCCCATTCGTCATCAGGCAGAGGCATCACCCCTACGTCGAAAGAATTGATTAGATCCAGTTCAGTAGTTTCATTCCATTCAAGTTCAATAACGGTCACATTGGGAATCTTCGGCGCCACGCCACCGATGACCATGAGTCTAACGGCCCCCTCCAGCCCCAAGGCAGCCAAAGGTGCAACAAGACCACCCAGATAGACAGCTGTCGACGGCGAACCAATCCACCCAACAGTGAAGACCGAGCTGCCTCGATTAGCCTTCTCGGGTACATACCGATTTGCGTCAACCACCGTCGGCAAATAATATGTATTTGCGTTATATTGCTTTGCGTAACCATCCAATATGTGATTTCCCGCCGTTACCGCAGAGGCACCAGCCATAAAGGTATCGAATTTCGTACCGAGTATAGGACTTGCCATTCGCATTCGGCCGATTCTGTATCTCAGATAAAAAGCATCGTCGAAATCATAGACATAGGGTCTACAGAGCATCGCGCGCTCCAAAAGACCCGGCATCATTGGAATTAGCTCACAATGCACCATTGCAGCGTCATACTTCTCCAGTTGCCATAGATCAGCCATACGACGCAAACCGTCAACCACCATGGCCCCTATGGGCAATGCAGTTCCGTTGAATTGAGCACGCAAATAACTGTCGCCCAGTAGGTGACGAATGTGCAGATCAATTCCTAAACGAGCCAATCCCGCAACATACTGTCCAAGTCGATAGCGGGTACTCGCCGCTAGAGGTCCGTAGATCGCAAAACCGAGCACCTTGATCATCTTTTGATGCCTACTGCGCACCAGTATGGAGCTGCTTCAGAGAAGCGTATGTCCTCTAACCCCGCGCCTTCCATCATGATTTCTATTTCTTTGCGGGTAAACCGGTGCTCCAGAGGAGTTCCAAATCGATCGCGCGAGTCAGTTCGCATAGTATAAAAACCATGACTTCTGTAATAAGACAAAGGGAGAGAGGTTACATTAACACCCATTTTCTCCACCCAATAAGACAAACGCGCCAATGGGTAATAAACCAGCAAGGCCAGGGCATCCGTTACCAAATTCTTGAATTTTGAAGGCAATTTGCAGACAACACGCCGAATCAAATCCGCAGCCCTCCAGGTCAGTTTAAATACCCACGCCCTATTATCAAATGCATAATAGAGGTAAAGTTGAAATGGAGCTCCCGGTTTGAGCTTGGCGACACAGGATCGAATAGCGGCGGCAGTATCGGGAACATGATGCAAAACACCCAATGAGTAGCCAAAGTCTTGACTATTCTCCAACAGCGGATTCTTATCTACGGTGGCCGAATGAAATGAGACGTTCGGAATCGAACCAAGGGCTATCTTTGCGACGTTCAGAGCCGACGAGGGATCAATGCAATGCAGATGACCAACACGAGGAGCCATTAGTTTGGCCCAGCGTCCAGACCCGCACCCCATGTCAAAACCAGTCGCATTCGGAGGCAGTTTATTCCAAGGAAATATCGCAAAATATTCGTCGAATATTCTCTCCGCCTCCGCTAGGGGCAATGTCATTTGGTCAAACCGTGCCCATTCATCACCAAAGCTCTTTATTGTTTTTACGTCAATATTCTCAGTCACTGGATTGACTCCCAAGTTCGCGATAAATACTTTCGTATTTAGCTATGCCTTCGTTCAAGGAAAAATAACGATGCGCAGTCGCAGCGCACCGGTCACGTATATGAGGTTCCGCGACCAGTTTCAGCAAGTCGTGTAAGCCCGTATTTAATGCTTGAACGTCAAATGAGCTTATAACAGCACCGACTCTAGACTCATTCAACACCTCTGCCATGTCCCCAACACCAGCGTTGCACAGGCATGGAACGCCACAGCCAAGGAATTCAGCCAACTTAGTTGGCGCCGACGCTTGTTTTGAGAACGTAGGTTTAATAAAGAAGACACCTGCATCCATCCGAGCAATTTGCCCTGGCATTTCGGCGTGGCTTGCAGAAGTAAGCTCAACCGCCGTATCTGGCACTTTGGTAGCGACCATTCGCTTCCGAACGTAGTCGTGCTCGCCTCTATTTACGATCAATAAGCGGGCGTTGGGTAGTATCAGTAGTAATTGTAAGAAGCAGGCCAGAACTTCATCGAACAGATACCAAGTGCCAGCAGAGCCAACGTAACCGAGCACAAAGCCTTTACCATTGATGCCTAGAGGTAACGGTTTGAAGCGCACTAAGTCCGCACAAGTCGGGATAACAGTGACTGGTGGCATACATCCTTTCAGGTATTTGAAGCATCGCATCTCGCGCTCAGCCGCGTGCGTAAGTGACACCACATGGTCTGCGCCAAGCAAAAACCTTCGTTCAAAACCTTTTGCTACTCGAAACATCATTCCATTATGCGACCACAGCCCGCCGTCAACCCGCTCATCCGCCCAAAATCCTCGCATATCAAAAATGTATTTGACCGGAGTAAGCCGTTTCAGCACCCACGCCATAACCGATGGCACATAACTACGTGCATGCACGATGTCTAAACGATGTCGCAATATCAACCATAGGCCAAGCGCCATGCCACACAAAATATCCCACGTAGTTGCAACTCCCGAAGGCCGCTTGTGATATCTCAATGGGTGCCAGTCGATGCCGGCATTGCCGATATCTTGTTCAAGCTGTACCCGAGCGGCAACGTTCGCCCAATCAGCTTTTTTCTCAAAACTAATGAGATGAATACGACGGCCAAGCGCAAGCGGTTTAAGATATGCTAGCACCTGAGATTGACCTAAGGGTTCCAACATGCCGTCATAGGAAATGTAAAGAATCCCTTGGGTCATGTGAAATCCGTGTGTATAGGCTGGCAAAGGAAAAGTCGCATAATGAAGAGAGAGACGATCAGTCCGAATATTCATGAGGCACGGACGACACGCCCGCGCGTAAGCCAAACCCTAGGTAGTCCATTGCGTATCATAGTGCTTGGGTGAATAAGCGGGTGCCTACTAGTGAATCAAGCAGGCCGTTGTGGACGCTGTGGGCAATGGGCAGCAAGGCAACAGCCACTTGCGATAGCACGTGGCGCCCATGGCCCAGGCATGGACGCAATTAGGGCGAGGCCTCCCAGCGATATGAGATGGTAGGACACACACTTGTGTCCCACTGCTAGAAAGTAGTCACCAATTTCTGTTAGGAAAATTCAAAACAACATAGCTGTCTTGTTTTACGCTATTCCCACCATTCATTTATTTCGATTAAATACCCTTTTGTGAAAACGGAACAGGTCACACCAGTTCCCCCAATCTTCTATAGATATCGGCGAAATACGCAGCCTGCTGACCCGGTGCAAAACGGGTTCTCGCGTAGTGAGAATTTTTCTGTACTACGTTCCGCTGCACGTCTTGAGGCAGGTTCAGAAAACTGGAAACGGCTTGGAATAAATCGGCGGCAGTGAAAGCCCTTGGAACAAAAGCGTAGTAGGGACAGCCTTGCACCATCAGATCGGATTCACCAACTTCAGTGAGTACCGGAAAGGCGCCGCATGCTATCGCCTCCGCCAGGGCCTTGGACGGGTAGTTGGAAGTCTTTTGTAGCGAAAAGTAGACTGAGGCCTTGCCAAGCACCTGTTCCGGGAAGGGGCTGTATCCAAACTCGACGGGCACGTCGCGAAAGGCGTCTGAGTGCAGAATGGCTTTGATCGCAGGGGCTTCTCGTCCTTCTCCACAGACCCGAAAACGGTAATTCTTATGGCCCGCTCGCATCAGCAGATCATGCAGATGAGGTAAGCATTCCACAAAACGAAGGCATTGCTTCTCGGGTTCGGCTCGCCCCAGAAAAACCAAGTCCCCTAACTTGTCACCGGGTAAATACATATGACTGTCCACCTGGGTGCCACCAGTAGTTAAGGTGAGTTTACGGCGCATGCCGGGCACGGAGGATATCCGCCGTATATTTTCCGGGTTGAGCACATCTACGTGATCTGCCGCAAACAGACCCGCCCAGACTCCCAGCCCCAGCTTCCATTGCCGAGCATTGAACGGCGGCATAGCTGAATTGACCCAAGATATGAGTAATCGGTGCCGAAAGCGCCATTGAACGCCTGGTACGTAGGCCAGTGGATAGTGCACGATTCCGCCTTCCGGCTGAGTCGCGAAGAATCGGTGGACAGCCTTGCAATAGGTTCGAAAATGCCCTCCCCCCAGGTCGAGCACATGAAGCTTCTCGTTTGGTAGGAGTTTGTCGGCATAGCCAGCTTGGCACATCAGGCCGGTGTGGGTCTGAACGTCCATAACCAAGTGGACATTCAATCCAAAATCTTTCATCAACTGATACCAGTTGTCCGTGAAGCGCTTTTCTGCGCCACCCACCCCGGCTGTGCTTAAAACAATATAGACAGGTTTCATTGACTGCCCCGAAGAGACCTCTTGATGTTCGCCCAGGTGGTCAGCCACGACTGCCATCGCGGTAATTCGCTCGGGTACTCAAGGTGGCCATGGACGGGGGCCTTAAGATACATTTCGAACCACGCGTCGTCCTTGCCAAGTTTCTTCAGGATGAATTGACGATCGCGTGCCAGTTGTTGCTGATCGAAAGGTGGCTTTCGCAGATCTTGCAGCGCTTCGTCTTTGGACATTTGCCCACTCATGATCAGCGTCGATAGGTGCACCCTACGCTTATCGACGCCGAACTTTCGAGGCAGGATAAAACCTTGGTAAAAACGGGTGAAGACGGATTCGTAATGCTTGTATGGGTAGGGTTTGTAGCCATATTCCCGCTTCAGTAGGCCAACTGCATACTCTTTGTTGTAGTCGACAAAATCCAAGATCGAAACCCAATCAATTTTGCTTAAGTATTTAAAACGCAGGTGGTCTAGTGTGCTGATGAGCAAATGGGTTTTGATCGGCAGGCGGCCGAAGCGCTTGTGGATGGAACGAATATTTAAGGCATCCAGTTTGAAATGGTTCCATCCGTTGGGCATACGAATGCCCTCTGTAGCGTGGTTGCTTCCCGACACAATGTGTCGCAGGCGGTAACGCTTGGCCATCTGGTAGTTCAACGCAAGCATGGCGTTGTCCATTAACAGCTCAATGTCAATGACCCCAGCCTCGAACATAGACAACTGCAAATCTCTGTTCTCTTCCCAGTCGATAACATGAGTGTGCAAGTCCACATTGAGGGCCTTCACGAGGGAGTGAATGTTGGCGACCGCTAGTTCTGAATTCCAACCGTTATCTAGATGGACGGCGAGAGGCCTCAGACCCGCTTTGACAACCAAGTGCAGCACATAGGATGAATCGACCCCTCCGCTAAGCCCCACAATGCAGTCATACGGTTTACCTTTGCCAACGGATTTAATCGAGGCAATTAGGGCCTCGAAGGCTTGAGGATTCCCGTGCGCTAAACGTAGCTCAGGAAGCTTCCCTGCAAAGTCACTGCAGAAGTTGCACACGCCATGATTATCAAAAACGATATTGGGTGCGGATTCGTCCATCACACATCGAGCACATTGCCTGAGGTGAGTTGCGGTAGCTATGTGAACAGGCATTTCAATTGATGGGGCTCAGGGTAATTGATTAAAACCGCACGATGAGGGCCTGTGTAAACGAACAGTGCTCCGGCGGCGGCGGCGGCGGCGGCGCCATCCAAAATCGCGCTTTTGCAGTTCTCTAAACTGGAAGCTCCGCCACATGCAACAACAGGTACGCTGACCGCACGGCTGACGGCTCGGATCAGCCCAATGTCAAACCCCTGTTGGGTGCCGTCGCGGTCCACATGGTTAAGCAAAATTTCGCCGGCACCCGCCTGAGTCATTCTGTGTGCCCATTCCTCCGGAGCAAGTGACTCGTGTTTGCGGGCAACGTGGTTCCAAACTCGATTGCCCTTGAACCAGGATCTCTTAACATCCAACGCGCCTAGCACGCTCTGGCTGCCATATCTTCCAGCAACTTCAGACAGCAGATCAAGATTCTTAAGCGCGCCCTGATTGATAGCAAGTTTCTCAACACCACAGGCAATCAGTCTTTCGGCGTCGTCCATGGTGGAAATGCCGCCGCCGTAACTCATAGGCATGAAACATTCTCTTGCTAGGTTCTCAATATAGGAGAAATCGGGTTTTCGCCCCTTCTTGCTCGCGTAGATGTCAAGCACAATGACTTCGTCAACTTCCTTTTCATTGAAAATCTTTAATGCATTGATAGGGTCGCCAACGTATGAAGGGGTCGCAAAAACAGTTGTCTTTACCAGACGTTGTCCATCCAGCAGAAGGCAAGGAATAATTCTAGGACGGAGCATATGACCACCCTGCAAAATTTTTCAAAAGAGTTAAACCAAACTTGTGACTCTTCTCGGGGTGAAACTGCACAGCAAGTTTGTTCTCGGACGCCAGGGCTGCCGTGAATGGATATCCATAATCAGCCTGCATCCATTCATCCTTAGGGTGGTCGCATTCGACATGATATCCGTGGACGAAATAGAAGCGCGCGTCTAGCGGCAGTCCGCTGGACACAGGGTGTGCGTGGATGAAACGCACATCGTTCCACCCCGTATGCGGAATGGGCCTGTCCTTGTCCATGCGTTCCAGATCGAACTTCTTGACCTTCGCATCAAACCACCCTAACCCGGGCACTTGTCCTTCTTCGCTGAATTGGCACATGATCTGCATACCAAGACAAATCCCCATGACAGGGACCTTATCCACGCACACCCTCTGCTGCAGCACGTCGGTGAGTCCTGATTCGTTGAGCTTCGTCATTCCAAAGTCGAACGAACCTACGCCGGGCAACAACAAGCGCTCCGCTTCAAGCACATCCTTAGGAGCGGCACTGACTCTGTGCTCAATGTCCAAGTATGCAAGCATATTCGAGATGGAGCCGAGATTGCCGACCCCGTAATTGATGATGGTAAACATCAGTGCCCCTTCACCGAGAATCGTTCAGCCCACATAACCATGGACAACGTGCGCCAGGCAAACCGGTTGTAGCGTTCACGTCTTTGCAATATGCGATGCGCCCTTTGAATGCTAGCCTCTGACAAAATGCTTCGGGCGAGAGCATCTTTTCTCTTCAGCCAGTCGGAAAAGTACGTGCCTTGTTGATCGCATAGCCACACTTGCTCTGGTGTAACGAATCCCATCTTGTCTTGCCGCTGCGCAATTTGCGGGGGAAGTCTGTGTTCCATGCCTTTTCTAAGCATACGCTTGGTAGTGCCATTTCCAATTTTGTATGCGTCGCTGCAGAAAGTGACAAACTCCACTAATCGATAATCAAGAAATGGCAGCCTGGATTCGACAGAATGAGCCATGGAGTCCCTGTCCGCCCAGTGCAACTGGACCGGAACGCTGGTTTGTGTCAATTCGCGCACACTTTCAGAACGTACGTGATTGAAAAGGGGGCGGACCCTTTGATGCGGGTCATCAATCGCAAGCACCCTTCCTTGTGTATTTGACAGAAGTTGCTGACTCGCGCTTTCCCTTCGAAAAGAGTTGCGCAGTACCTGCACCCAACGGGAAGGAATGATCGCGATCAGTTGAGACCGTGCGATGTCGCTGAAAGAGTAACCATGCACTTCATGCAACCTACGCGCCTCAGTCATCCACTGACCCACGCGGCCCTTATATAGAAGGTCGTTGAGATATATCCAGAAAAACAGATGGTAGCCACACAGCATTTCATCGGCTCCGTGTCCATCCAGAGTAACTTTCACGCCCTGTGACCGGGCAAGCTTATAAACAGACCATTCCGCAAAAATGCTGGTCCCACCAAACGGTTCGTCTTGATGCCACACAATGTGAGGCAGGTCACTCAAAAGGGCGTCTGCTTCTGGGTAGAAATGATGCGCATCCACGCCAGTAGCGCTGGTGACAATGTCGACAAACTTTCGCTCATCATATTGAGGTATGACAGAGCAGATTGAAAAGCTCTTTTGTGCGCCTTGCCCCTTTGCCTTCAACTGTGCGCTGACTTCGCAGACAATCGACGAGGAATCCACCCCCCCTGACAGGGCTGTTCCAACGGGCACGTCTGCCCTCAACCTCAACCGAATGGAATCCGAGAATAACTCCGAGAAGCGGAGGGCAGCCCCCTCAAAACCCAGCTGTGTTTGCCCACCCTGGGCGTCGAGTGAATACCAGGCGGTTGGATGCGCGGTGGATAATTGTTCAATCGGGCACTCAATGTAATGCCCGCCTTGGATCTGAATGACACCGGCGAAAAGTGTACCCGGGGTATGGTCCGAAAGGCCGCTGATCATGTAATCCTGGGCGTTCTGCCAGTCAATCACAGGGTTCCATTGCGGCAAGGCTGAGAATTGTTTGATTTCAGACGCAAACACGCAACTGCCTGCGGTCTTGAAAAGGTACAGGGGCTTGACCCCGAACCGGTCCCTTGCTGCAAATGCACGGTGATCGACCGTGTCCACCAGTACAAACGCGAACATGCCGTTGAAGCGTTGCAGACAAGCCGAACCCCATTGGACATAGGCTGCGATGATGACCTCAGTGTCAGAACGCCCCTTGAAGGAGTGTCCGTGTCCAATGAGCTCTTGCTTGAGCTCCAAGTAGTTGTACACCTCGCCGTTGTACGTGATGACATAGCGGCCGTCGGAACTGCACATGGGCTGATGTCCGGTGGCTGCGAGGTCCAGAATGGACAAACGCCGATGAGCCAAGCCCCAGGTCCATTGGTCATCGCAATGATTCAGCGCAGCGCTTGGTTTAAAAGCCAGGCCAGACATGTCCGCGGCTGGAGTGTCGGGGCCAGCAAGAAATTCAATCGAGGCTGTACGACCGAGTGCGTACCCCTCACCGTCGGGCCCACGGTGCGCAATTAAGTCCGCCATGCGGGATAGCACCCCCGCATTCAACTGTGGACTCAATTGAAATATGGCAGCCAGACCGCACATGATTAATTGAAACCCTTTGAGAATCGGTAAGAGATAAGAAAATACACAACGTACATGGCTGAATAAATACTGACAAAAAGCCACAGTGCGTCTTCTACTGCGACAGCCTTTGGATTCAGCTGGTAAAAGGTGAGCACCAAAATGCACAGAAACACTAGGTGAAGCACGAGATCGAGTCCCGTTCTTTTGACGATCAGGAACATGAATGAAATGGGACTTACGATGAATTTCAGAGCGAACATGAAGATCATGATCGCGGCAAAACTGCCCGCAGTCTCCCATTGCTTTCCGAACACAAGGCTGAACAGTGGAACCGCCCATACCACTGTCACAATGCATCCACACAATGCGAGCAGCGCCAACAACCCTGCAATCTTGAGAAAATACTGCTTGCATTCCCCACGCTCCGCGTACATCGAAGACGCACGTTGCCTGAACACCTCGCCTATGGAATTTGCAATTAGTTGCATGGGCGCCTGAAGCGTCCTTTGTGCGAGGCTGAAGTAGCCCACCGCATCACTTGAAAAGTTCGCTCCCAGGAAATAGACCGGAAACTGGGCTAGAAGTGAACCTATCAAATCCGTTGGTATCGTATGCAGCGGCAGATTTTTATTAGCGCGGGCAATTTTGCCCATTAGTTTTCTATCTGGAAAACCCTGTCCATTGGATCTGACGGCATACGAGAACTGAACAAAGGCGCACGCGAGTAAGCCTGCCAGCGTGCCGCATAGAAGGCCGAATAGACCTTTGTCCCAAATGCCAAACAGTATCTGTGCACCTACCATAGACACCGCTTGTGAAACTCGGGCGATTGATATTCCTGAGAACTGCCCATTGCGGTTCATCAATGCAAATAGTGCCGATTGCGACGCATTCAAAATTACCAAAAGGTAGCACGTTCCAATGAGAGCGAATAGATCTACGCCTTGGGGAAAAAAATGCTCGACCAATTTGGATGGCATCATCAAAACAATGCCCCAGCTAAGCACGAGCAAGGTCGTTGCACTAAGGACCGCAGTTGTCATTGCGAGACACGCCGCGTGCCACGCTTTTTCATGCTCCGTCTGCAGAAACACTGCGAGTTCGTATTTGCCGGTCGCAAATACCACGACCAGCGACAAAACCATGCTCAAGGTTGCGTACTCGCCGAAAACGGACGGTGCGTAAAGCCTTGTGAGAAACGGGGACGCCAATACCATGACCAACTGGGAGAATGCGGTACCAGTGAGCAAGGTAAGGACTGCGCCACGCAGTTTCGAAATCAGTTTCATCGCGCGACTTTTTTGAAACCAATGAACTCAATTCGTGTACGTTTTTCCACGCACAAGGCTGGGTCCAGCGTTTTAATTTTTCTTGCCGGAACGCCCCCCAGAATGCAATAACCTTCAGGAAATGACTCGGTGACGACCGCACCGGCAGCGACGATCGTGTGGTCTCCCAAGGTGACCCCGGGCATGACCGAGCTGTTCATGGACAACCAGCAATACCGTCCGATCAACACCCCTCCCTTGCTGGGAAACTGGGTGTAGTCGTAGATGTCATGGTTGTAGCCGGCGATGCATACATTGGCCGAAACGATAGTGTAGTCACCGATCGAAATTGGCGAGTCTTCCTTGGCAAATACATAGCAACCACCCATGTAGCCGGGGGACACCTCCACGCCGATCTTGATGTAGTCCCACCCCGACACTTTGGATGTGAAATGAACGGGCCACGGCACATGCCGGTTGAACCCCAGAACCTTTTGCATGAATAGCATGCGCAACAGAATGGGCGAGGCGGTCTCCCACGACTCGTAGACGGTACGCAAACCAGGGGTGTGCTTCATGGTGAACATGAAGCACGACTTCAATAGACTTTTGATCCAACGTTTCATGCAGTGCCTAAGGAATGGCAGATCTCGTCGATGGTTTGCTCCGACAAGCGGCAATGCATCGGCAGGCTCATGACCGTCCTTGCTGCGTGACAGGCATTTGGCGTGTCGTGTTCTGGCTCGCCCACCTGATAGGCAGGCTGCATGTTCAAAGGTACAGGGTAATGAACCGCCGTCGGGATCCCCCGCTCACTAAGCTTTGTCTGTAGCCCCTCCCTGTCGGTGGCGAAAATGGTGAATTGGCCCCAGACGCAGGTGCGATCCCCTCGGGTGCCCAGTAGTTGGATGCCTTTAGGCCCTAGCGCTTGGATCTTCTCTCTGTAGAGATGCCCAATCTCTATGCGTTTTTCAATTTCCCATTCGAAATTCTTTAGCTTTGCAAGAACAATGGCGCATTGCAGTGTGTCCATCCTGCCGCCCACTCCAATACGTGTATGTACGTATCGGCGGCTCTGCCCGTGCACGCGGATTTCCCGGCATGCCTTTGCCAAAACCTCGTCGTTTGTGAAAACGGCACCGCCATCGCCGTAGCAACCCAACGGCTTGCTGGGGAAAAAGCTGGTACATCCAATGGTGGAAAGATTGCAGCTTTTCTTGCCTTTGTAGGTGGCGCCAAAGCTCTGTGCGGCGTCTTCAATGACCGGTATATTGCCGTTGCTTCGAGCAACAGCATTTATTTCATCCATGTCTGACACTTGACCGTACAGACTGACCGGGATGATCGCTTTTGTCCTGGGTGTGATGGCTGCCTCGATCTTTCGGGCATCTATGTTGCATGTGTCGGGTTCAATATCGACATACACTGGGGTTGCGCCAAGTAAGGCGATCACTTCTGCTGTTGCGATGAAGGTGAATGGCGTTGTGATGACTTCATCACCCGGCCCCACTTCTAATGCCATCAAGGCTATCAGCAGTGCCTCGGTTCCGCTTGAGACCGTAATGCAAAATTTCGCGCCAGTAAATTCCTCAAGACGCTCTTCAAGCTCCTTGACTTCCGGACCCATGATGTACTGTCCATGCTCCAAAACAGCGTCAATACGGGAATGGATTTCCGTCTTCAATGACTGATATTGAGACTTCAAATCAATAAATGGAATGCTCATGAGTCGCTTCTCGTCATTTCATCGTTCAAAAGTTGGTACTGCTGGCCTGTGTGTGGACAGATATACTTGCCATCGCCATTGAGGGGCAGTGGAATCCGCTCGCCATATTCGCTCATCCAGCCAATTTGTCGGGCGGGCGTGCCAACCACAAGGGCGTAGGGCTTGACGTCTCTATTCACCACTGCGCCGGCACCAATGAAGGCATACTCTCCAATGGTGGTGCCACAGACGATGGTGGAGTTGGCGCCTAGTGTGGCCCCTTTTCTGACCAAGGTATTTCGGTACTCGCTCTTACGCTCAATCAATGAGCGCGGGTTATAGACGTTAGTGAAGACCATACTGGGTCCGCAAAAAACGCCTTCTTCGAGGGTGACGTTGTCGTATACGCTCACGTTGTTCTGGATTTTGCAGTGATCACCGATGATGACCTCGTTGCCGATGAATACGTTTTGACCCAACGAAACACCGTTGCCTAACTTGGCCCCGCCACACACGTGGACCCAATGCCAAACGCGGCTGCCTTCGCCAATTTGCGCGCCTTCGTCAACGATGGCGGTGGGGTGAATGGTGATATTGGTCATGGTCCCTCAATGATTGGTCTGTCTGACTTTGCCGGCCAGTGTAGGGGCGCGTGGTGTGGTACCCGTTTGATCCTGGCGTCGCATTCGCGCAAGGCCTCACGCACCAGGCGGTATTCGCAAACTTTCCAGATAGCGGAGCCCGCCGCGCATCAGTTTGGATGAGGCGGTTGGTGGCGTTCATGAGCGTATCGAGCTGATTGAGGTGCATTTTGTAACCCTGATTGGCGAATTGCCAAGCACGGCATGCCTGTTGTTGCCGCCGCCAGCAATACCAAATTTCACCTCGCTCAATACTCCAGCGGGAGTGAAACCGTCTTGCCGTCGCGCGCTGACAAATAGGCTGCAATGAGAAGTTCCATTGATTTCAAGCCTTCACGCCCGTCAGTTTCTGGTTCAGCGTTGCCACGTAACACGTCAATGACATTTTTGTAATAGAGCGGGTGCCCAAACCCGTATACCGATGCGGTTTCATAGTTGGCATCCTGGATATGTTGGTCATAGTCCATAGGCTCCTCAAACTGCCAAAGCTGGATGTCGTTGACGGCAACTCCACCCACCCGCACGGTGCCTTTTTCGCCTAGGATGGTGATGCTGCCTTCCAGATTCTTCGGGTAGGTCAGCATGGTCACACTCATGGAGCCCAGCGCACCGTTTCGCCATTTAACGTTAAGAACACCCGTGTCTTCAACTTCGATGTCGCGGGTAGTGCTCATCATTGCCTGGACCTTTTCAACAGGACCTATCAGCCAATCAAGCAAGTCAACGTAGTGACTGGACTGGTTCATGAATGCGCCCCCATCGAACTCCCAAGTGCCGCGCCAACCGTTGCCTTGGTCGTAATATGACTGCGGGCGAGTCCAGAACACGTTGAGGTGGACCATGTGGATCTTGCCGAAGCGCTTCTCGGTGACAGCTCGCTTGAGCAATTGCAAGGTGGCGTTGCGCCGATTTTGCTTGACCACAAACAAACGCACGCCCGCTTCGTCACAGACTTTGACCATGTGCACCGCGTCATGCCAACGAGTGGCCATAGGCTTTTCGGTCATGACGTGGCGGCCTGACTCTGCAACTTGAATAGCTTGCGCGGGGTGCAGGCCGCTGGGGGTAGTCAGTACGACTAGGTCAGCAGTGGTTGTTTTGAGCAAACTAGCCAGACTGCTATGGCCAGTGGCTTTGGTGCGGTCAATGGCTCGGGCCAATGCGGTGGCGTCAACGTCGCACACGTCAACCAGTTCGACGCTGTCGGCGTGGCTTTCGATTGCACCAAAATGGTTGCCTGAAATTCGACCGCAACCGACCAGAGCGAGTCGAATTTTTCGGTTGGTGATGGGGGTGTAGTTATGCATGGCTGGCCAGTACAGAAGGATGAATGTACCAAGGCATTGCCATTTGCAGACCCATCCCAATGCGCTGCGTGGGTACGTAGCCCAGGCGGCTGGCTGCTTTGCTTATGTCAGCCAAGCTGTGGCGCACATCTCCCTCGCGAAAGTCTCGGTACACGGGCTTAGCATTTTGTAAGTGCGGGTAAAGTGGCAGCAGGAGAGCTTGGAGCTTGGTATACAGCGCATTGAGCGTAGTGCGCTCCCCTACGGCCACGTTATAGACCTGGTTGACAGCCTGTTCATTCTCCGTTGTGGCTGCCAGCAGGTTGGCCTGAACAGCATTGGAAACAAAGCAGAAGTCGCGACTAGTTTCACCGTCGCCATTGATATAGATAGGCACCTTGTCAATCATGCTGCTTATCCACTTTGGGATAACTGCCGCATATGCGCCATTGGGGTCCTGGCGGGGACCGAATACATTGAAGTAGCGCAAACCAATACTTTGTAGTCCGTAGGTTTCACCAAAAACATTCGCATACAGTTCATTCACATATTTGGTGACGGCATAGGGGCTTAGTGGTTTGCCAATAACACCCTCCACTTTAGGGAGCGCGGGGTGGTCACCGTAGGTGCTACTGCTGGCCGCATAGACAAATCGCTTAACGCCTTTGCCGCTGTTTGCGTCACGCGCAGCCACCAACATGTTCAAGAATCCGGTGATATTGCTGGCATTTGTGGCAATAGGATCTGCAACGCTGCGAGGTACGCTGCCCAGGGCGGCTTGGTGCAGGACGAACTCGACACCTTCACAAGCTCTTTGACAGTCTGTCAGGTTGCAGATATCCCCCTCAATGAAGCTGAAATTGGCCCACTGGCTGGGGCTGACCAGGGTTTGCACTTCGTCCAGATTACGCTGGTGTCCCGTGGCAAAGTTGTCCAACCCCACTACGCGCTGGTTGAGCTTGAGCAGAGCCTCAAGCAAGTTGCTGCCGATAAACCCCGCAACGCCGGTTATCAGCCAGGTGTGGGGCTGTGTTTGAAGGCGGGCTTGAAGTTGCTCAAATACTGTAGTCATGATTACTATTGTTTTGATAGCAGTTTATGCATGCTTTACGAGGGCTAGAGGCGTAAATCGCTATCAGCTGCAGGCAGCAAGTACTTCAGGTCGTACAGCACGTGGCTTGGCTTTCCAAGTGATCGGATGAACGTTGCGCCCATGGCCTTGAACTGATGATGAGCCACCGCGATGATGATGGCGTCGTACTGGCCAGGTTCCGGCTCTTGCACGAGAGTCAGACCATATTCATGCCGCGCCTCTGCAATATCGGCCCAGGGGTCAAATACGTCGGCCTGCACGTCGTACTCAGCCAACTCTTTGACGATGTCCACCACACGGGTATTACGTAGGTCAGGACAGTTTTCCTTGAAGGTGATTCCCATGATGAGTATGCGTGCACCTTGCACGGGCAGACGACGCTTGGTCATGGCCTTCACAAGCTGAGTCACCACATAGGCACCCATGCCATCGTTGAGACGACGTCCGGCGAGAATAATTTCAGGGTGGTAGCCAATGGACTCCGCTTTATGGGTCAGGTAATACGGGTCCACGCCAATGCAATGCCCGCCCACCAAACCGGGACGAAAAGGCAAAAAATTCCATTTGCTTCCGGCGGCTTGCAACACAGCTTCCGTGTCGATACCCATCTTGTTGAAGATGAGCGCCAATTCGTTGATCAACGCGATGTTGACATCGCGCTGGGTGTTTTCAATAACCTTGGCGGCTTCCGCCACCCTGATGCTGCTGGCTTTATGAGTGCCTGCCGTGATGATCTGGTTGTAAAGCGCATCGACCAAATCAGCTACTGAGGGGGTAGAGCCCGAGGTGACTTTTGTGATGGTGGTCACACGGTGCTCTTTGTCACCCGGGTTAATGCGTTCAGGGCTATAGCCGCAGAAAAAGTCGTGGTTGTATTTGAGACCTGACAACCCCTCAAGCACGGGAACACAATCTTCCTCGGTGCACCCAGGGTATACGGTTGATTCATAAATAACGATATCGCCAGGCTTCAGCACTTTACCCACCGTTTCGCTTGCTTTGACGAGCGGAGAGAGGTCCGGTCGTTTGTGTTCGTCGATTGGTGTGGGCACGGTCACGATGAACACGTTGCAGGCGCGCAGATCGTTCAAATCGGTGCTGAACTTCAGGTGCGCCGCTGCCTGCAATTCACTGCTTTCAGTTTCCAAAGTGGAATCGTGTCCAGCCTTGAGTTGGTCAATACGCTTTTGATTGATATCAAAACCAATCACCGAGCGGAGTCGGCCGAACTCGACCGCAAGCGGCAGGCCCACGTATCCCAAGCCGATGATGGCTAATTTGATGTCTTGGAGATTCATTGCTATCCCTTGGTTTGCAGCGCTTCGTCTAGCTTGAGCATTTCAATCTCCTCACGTAGCGTCTCGTATTCGGCCATCTTGCGCTCTAAAAATCGACTCGTTAACGCCGTCTTTTGGGCAATGCCTTTGGGCGTAAGCATGTAGAAGTAACCAAGCTTGTGTTTGGAGTTAGCAAAATTCTCCAGCTTGATCAGCCCTTTGCCCATCAGTGCACTCAAGCAGTAGTGCATGCCGCCATTGCTGATGCCTAGCAGCCGCGCCATCTCGCGCTGCGACAACTCCGGGTTGTCCTTCAAGAGCTTGAGCACCTTGTAGTGGATGAAGTCCTTATCGTCTTTCCGCTTACTCATAGTCAACCATTTTCGCCGCAGTGCGGACCATTGCTCAATCCTGAGCATTATGCCATTGGCCGTCCGCGCATTGCCGGGGACACAACTTAGACCAGATCGAACAAGTGATTGACCGCAAAAACGGTATAGTCGTCGCGCGGTTCGCGTCACTCACTTTAAGGCTGTTTTGGTTATATCGACTCGCAAGCATCGAGCATTACGATGATTATTTTTCCTACGCTACTGGCGGGCTGCGTGGCCCTAACTGTTGGTTGGCTCATCGAACGCTACGACCATCTCCACGCATGGGCAACCCATGACGTTACCAACGACGGGCGACAAAAGTTCCATACCCATCCTCGTCCACGAATCGGCGGTGTAGCCGTCGCCTTGGGTCTATGCGCAGCAATTTTTGCATCGGCAGGCCATGATAATTCCATGGGCACCGATGGTTGGCTGTTTTTAGCAGCATGCTTGCCCGCCTTTGCCGCCGGATTTGTAGAAGATTTAACAAAAAAAATTGGCCCAGATATTCGCCTGTGGTCTAGTTTTTTCTCGGCTTTGCTGTCTATTTCCTTCTTTGATGTGGCAATTCACAATATTGCCATCCCCTGGGTCAATGCCGCATTGAATTGGTATCCCATTGCAGTTCTATTTTCTGTAGTAGCAGTGGGCGGGATTGCACACGCGGTAAATATTATCGATGGAAACAACGGACTTGCCGGCATGGCGTCAATACTAATATTGTTGGCCATAGCCTGGGTTGCATCGCGAGTTGGCGACTCAAATGTTTGCGCGTTTGCCCTCTTCTTAGCAGGGGCCACGTCGGGTTTTCTTTACTGGAACTGGCCAAGGGCGAGCATGTTCGCCGGAGATGGGGGAGCTTATTTGTGGGGCGTAAGCATCGGCATATTGAGCGTTATGCTAGTTGCCCGCAATGCAGCGGTTTCACCATGGTTCGCTCTTCTGGTGGTGAGCTACCCAGTAACCGAGACAATCTTCACAATTTACCGTCGCAAGATATTACAAAGAACAGCACCCGGCTTGCCGGATGCTAGACACCTGCATCAATTCATTTACCGTCGTGTTTTGCGAGGGGCGTCATTTCCAAAGAACGACAAACGGTGTGAAAAGCTGAACTCAGCCACCTCGCCATTCCTGTGGTGTTTATCTCTGATCGCGATCTTCCCAGCGGTTCTGTTCTGGGATAAGACGGAATGGCTGATAGTGTTCACTGCAGTGTTCATCTTGACCTACTTGTGGCTTTACCGGTCTATTGTGCGATTTCAGATTCCGCCATCGATACGCCGTTTGGGCCAGACGCTGACGAAATGGTCTGCCCTTGACTAATCCATGCGTAACTGGTCAAGATGAATACCCAGTAGCTTGGCCAATTTTGATCGGGTATGGCTATGGCAACCGAGATTGTCACAGTGCAAAGTGAACCAGAAAGAAACAATGCCGTATCATTTCTTTTCCTGAGAGTCTGACTCTTAATCAGTACATAAGCCAGATGAAACAGCCCCCCCAAAAACAAGAACCCTCCGAGCACGCCGGTATTACTGAGCAAGCTGACAAAGTAGCTCGAAGCGCGGTTACTACCCAAGCCAACTCCCAAGCCAAAACTGTCTCGTAGAAGTGACAAACCGTGCAGATTGGTTTGCGGTTGAATATCACCCCAGAACGTGGGATTATTTCCAGCAAGCAAATTTATTACGGCCACTTGAGCATTTGGCAATACACCGTTGTGGCGCAATACTATATAAATAGCGAGAGAGCAACACGCAACCACCAAAACCGCAAGCACAAATTGGTACCCAAGCACCCAGCGTAAATGGGGCTGCCTAACGAAGACCCCAACCCAGATTAGGGCCCCCAATACACAAAATATGCCTATAGCCAGAATACCAGTCGCACCAAGACTATTAAGCAATGCGAATGCAGAGACGATCATGCCAAACAATGCCAATTGTCTACGTTTGCCGATAAAAAACACAACCAACCCGCCGCCGAACATCGCTGCGTACCATGCGCTACCGTAGGTTGCATCGGTAAAAGGCCAGCTAACACGAGCGATTTGTCCTGCATAACTAATAAAACTGTATGTGTCGCCAGAATTAAAACCTCCCATCACCGACACATTCTGGTGCCAAACCAGCCGCTGCCAAAGCCCCATCAGTACAGACAGTAAAAGCGCAATAACCAACCCGGCCACCATGCGCCTGACTAACAGTCGATCTTCACGATTCACACGAATGTAGATCAACACCCCTATAAGTAGAATCAGATTTGCAGCCTGCGTCAAATTGGACAATGACCAGTGCAATGGCATCAATCCTACGTCGAAACTACCTCTGCCAGTCCATAAGTAGACCAGTGCCTGGCCGAAAGCAAATGGCAGCAAGGCTGCACCCACAACGGCAACGGCGAGGTAGGCCAACCACAGTTTCAGATTCCGTCCGGCGCTACCGCAAAGCCAATCACGGTGGGTACAAAGCCGTTTAACACGCCAGGAGAGGGAAAGGGTGATAACTATCGCAATAAGTCCAAAAGCACTGACACCACGATGTAATTGCCCATGCCCAAAATCGATATCCAAAATGGACAAAGCCTGCAGCGTTGATGCAACCATCAGCGCCGGCAACAGCCACTGGCGCTTGAAAAACGCAATACCAACGACCAACGGAACAACGATTACACCAAATGCGGTCAGTGACGCCTCCATGGTGAATCAGGCAGCGATGGCCGTTGAGCCAGTGTCGTCCGTAAGTGGTTCAGTATTCTTTTGCACCCAGGACATGAGCAGCGTGAGAGCAATCATAAAAAACATTCCGCCAGCACCAGCGCCGAAAATAATAAATAAGAGGCTCTTTTTAACCTTCCCTTTGGGAAGCGTTGGGTTCGATAAAAACTTAAAATCTGATGCATATCTGAGCTGATGTTGTTCTAGCTCATGAAAAATCCCATTCACGACCTCCAAATTACCGGCATCATTTTTAGACATGGTTCGCGAAAAAACATCTTTGACCGCGATCAATTTATCAATAAATTCTCGACCCGAGCTTGTAGCCTCACCAATTGCCGCAGCTTGCTTGTAAAACTCATGTGCCAAGTCGCCTTGTTTTTGTTTGTGCTGAAGCCTCAACAAGTCAATTTTCCCATCCAAGATCATGCTTTCGGCAGCAACAATTTGTGCAACTGGTGACAGAAATCTTTCGAATTTCCCGCCCTGAATTCTACGCCGCCCATCCTTACCCCCTCCGCTCTTTGGAGCATCAGACATATCATTTTGCACTTCAACTGATATTAATTGACAAGACTCCACTCGCAAAGCCTCTGGAACCCGCCGGGTCAAAGACCTCAATGCAACCAGCCGCATATTCGCTTCGTCGATATTGTGTTGGATTTCGATGGCTTCAAGCTTGTCGGAATAGGCTGCAGCCTCCAAATCCGACTTTACAGAATCAAGCCATCTCAGCAAATTCACATATATATAAGTATCGGCAAAATATTCCGAAAATAATCGGCTACGCAATTGCGCCGCCTCTGGACTTGGCCCCGGCATTTTTAGATTCATCACCGAAAAAGAAGAATCGACCTCCGGTTCATTCATTTTTCCTTTGGCTGAAATATTCTCTTTGTCATCTTTTGAACTCATCGACTTGGCAATTGAGACATACTGATCCAGTTGTTCAGATGGCGAGGATATCAAACCTTCAATGAAAGCGATGGACTCCTTGTTAGTTACCCCCTCTTTAACTGCGTAAACTCTAAATAGGTCTACATTCATTAAAATGGGTAGGAAATCTTTATAGGCCGCTTGACTAATATTACCGATTTTGAAATGACCTTCGCTCCAATATTTTCCAAAAAACTCGTTCGCCAAAAGAGCAATTGTCACAATGATCGAAACGCCCACCAGGATGAATTTTCGCGCTCTATAAACCTGGAGAAAAAACGGCCACAAATCAATGTCATCTTCGTTATCGCGTATTACCAAAGTGCTTTGGGATTCATGTGATGTATCAAATTGCACGTCATTTATCCTGTCAGTTTGCGATGAAGAACTCATGTTAGGTAAGCAACGCGCGAGTCACAGAAGGCCACTTGATTCCAGTCGCCCCCTGGCCACGAACCACTTACAACACTCATTCATTTGTCGCAAGATTAATCTATTTGCGTGGCAATCGATGTAATTTGGCGAATTTTTCCGGTGGAATTCGGCACAAGGCCGCATGGGATGTATGAAGCTTCGCATGGACATGGTTGCCAAGCCGGGGCAACGTCGGATCAACAAATTTGTGTTGGCACGAGCTCTCTCCGCAGTTTTACATCGGCCTGCAGCAGTAACGGCTCCGACACTAGACCGCCCACACAACACAGGCCTCTACAATCTCACATTGTTTTCCAATGAGACATCAATAGACGATTCACGGGGCGCGAAGTCATGAAATTTTTAGAGAAAAATTGGTCAACGCTGATATACACAGTGCTGCTTAGCGTTGCTGTTTTGCTCGCGTACGGCCTGGGTCTTCAAAATGATTTCATTTTTGATGACGCACGACTAGCAGACGGAACAATATTTAAAGAATTCGGCAGCTTGTCCCACATCAGCGCGCGCATGCTGTCCTACGGCTCGTTTACCTGGATACACGCGCTCACTGGGGAAAATATGCCAGCGCAGAGACTGGCCAACGTACTGTTGCATTTGTGCACTTGCTGGGCGCTGTATGAATTGTTTGCCCTGCTATTGCCGCGCATTGACTACACAGAATCAGTCAGGGCAGAACTGGGCTTTCCAGCTTCGCAAACGGCAGCGTTACGCGTCGGATTGATGGTGTATGCCCTACACCCTGTAGCGGCGTATGCAGTCGGCTATCTCATTCAGCGGTCCATTGTTATGGCGACACTGTTTGGTGTACTTGCCTGCTGGGCATTTGCGCGTGCGGTAATTGAACGAAAGTGGCCATGGCATGCCTTGGCATTTCTCTGCTATGTGCTAGCAGTTATGTCCAAACAGCAGGTGGCCTTCATGGCAGGGCTAGCTTTTCCACTTTATATATTTTTGACGCGACCAAGTCGAAAGCAGACAACTGCAATTGTGGCAGCGGCCGTGGCCCTGCTTTGCATAAGTTTGGTAGCAATTCAGTATTTATTCCCTCACTTGATCGGCCGAATAATTGATGAAAATTCGCTGGTATTTGCAGGACAACTGGACAAGCTGCGTCCCGGAACACTACAACATGTCTATGCGCTCAGCGCGCTCAACGAAGCGGCATTGTTTTTTTACTATGGGTCGCTGTGGGTATTACCTTACGTTGGGTGGATGTCGATTGACATGCACCCGCCATTTCCATTAACACTGACTTCCATACCCCATGTGGTAGGGGCGTTGGCTTACGTGGTAGCACTGGTTCTTGCTGTAGTAGCCGTGGTACGCAAGAGTGACGTTTGGGGATTCATTGGCTTATGCCTGCTTTTCCCCTTGATCTTGTTTTGGACCGAGTTTTCCACTGTATGGGTTCAAGATCCATTCGTGTTGTACCGCAGCTATTTATGGGCGATTCCCGTTCCGGCGCTTATCGCCGTGCTACTGACGGGTGTGTCACCTGGAACCCTATATAAAGTTGCTGTGGTCTTGGCGTTGCCCTTGGGAGTCTCCACAATTGACCGGGTTTCATCGATGAAAAACGATCAGACTGTGTGGACGGATGTGATTGAAAAGGTGGATCTGCCAAGCCCTCCGAATGCGGTGGGTCGAGCACGTGCGTTCATGAATCACGGCATGAACAACCTGAAGAGGGATGAACTTGACCTGGCGATGAAGGATTTCAGCGTGGCACACACGCTGGGTGCAGTGAAAGGTGAGGCGCTATTTGCCATGGGCATGACTCAGCATGCCATGGGGCGTCCCACCGAGGCTTTGAAATTGCTGCAGCAGGCGGAAGCGGCAGGATATTCCGGGGCACTTCTACAATTTCACCGGGGTGAATCGCAATATGCAGTGGGAATGATGGCTGAGGCTATAGACAACTATACGCAGGCATTGGCCCAACCACTCCCGGACCTGCAGACGGAGAGGGCGCACGCCAACAGGGCAGATGCAGCTTTGCGGCTCAGTAAATTTTCAAATGCAAAGGCTGATTTTGAATGGCTTTTGATGCGCCAACCAAAACAAGCGCGCTACTTAATGGGGCTTGGTCTGACACGCCTGGGGCTTAAAGATGCTTCGGGAGCGCTGCAGACATTCGACATGCTTGTTATTGAGAAGCCTGATGCACTGGCCTACTATGGGCGCGCATTGGCGCAATACAACCTTGGAAATAAGGCCGCGGCGCAAGAAGATATTGGTAAATCCGTCCACCTGGAGCCTAACAACATGACGTACAAGCAAATACAGGAAAGCATCAGTAAAGGTGAAAAACTTTCACTGTGACTGCTGCTTCCGCGCTGCCCATCCCGGAGCAGTATGGGAATAAATTTCCTCTCCGGTCACTGTCAATGGGCGCATAAAATTGCGCTCAAATGCTGCGTCGAATCCGGCAGCGGCACGCTAAACCATTACTCGCTCAGGAACATCCCATGGTCAAGAAGCTGCCCAAAGTCGCCGTATCTAAACTCACCCACAGCCAATTGAGCGGTTCGGTCAAAGACTCCGCCCAACAAATTTGGCAAGCCGGTCTGGGAGCCTTTACCCGCGCTCAGGCCGAAGGCTCCAAGGCCTTTGAATCTCTGGTGAAGGAAGGCGTGGCCATCCAGCGCAAGACCCAGGCCGCCGCCGAGGAAAGGATCAACGTGGCCACCAACCGCATGACCCACATGGCTACCGACATCAGTTCCAAGGCATCCGGCCAGTGGGACAAGCTGGAAAACATTTTTGAGGAGCGCGTGGCCAAGGCCCTGAACAAGCTGGGAGTTCCCTCCGCCAAGGACGTGAGCGCGCTGATCGCCCGCATCGACGAACTGAACAAAGCCGTACAGCAACTCTCCGCCAAGGCGCCTACTGCCGCTCCCGCACGCAAGCCCGCTGCCAAGAAGGCTCCAGCGGTGCCCACCAAGAAAGCTCCAGCGAAGCGCGCCACGCGCAAGGCCGTGAAACCCGCAGCGGATGGCGCTGCAAAGGGCGAATAAGCGCCGATGGCTGCAGAATAGAAAGGGGCGCGCAGGCGCCCTTTCTCTTTTGGCGATGACACCCCCGTGCGCAGTGACGACGCCCTCTGCCGACGTATTGCAACGCAGCAAATTTACCCTTCGTAGCACTCTACACTTTGCCCCTATGAGCGCGAATACAAAAACGTCCCCGAAGATCGCCTTGGCACTGGCCGGCGGGGGCCCGTTAGGAGCCATTTACGAGGTCGGCGCCATGTGTGCGCTGGAGGAATCCCTCACGGGCCTGGACTTCACGAAACTGGATAACTACGTGGGTGTCTCGGCCGGCGGTTTCATCGTAGCGGCGCTGGCCAATGGCATCACGCCGCGCGAGTTGTGCGCCTCCTTCATCGAGAACGACAGTGAGCCCTCGGAAACGTTCGACCCGTCCTGGCTACTGACCCCTGCCTATGGCGAGTTCGCCCGGCGCGGCATCATGCTGCCGCGACTCGTCCTGTCCGCGTTGTGGCATCTGACCCTGGGGCGCAAATCGCTCATGAAGGCCATCGAACGCCTGAGCCCGGCCCTGCCCACCGGCGTGTTCTCCAACGCCGCCGTGGACACCGAGCTGGCCCGCCTGTTCAGCCGCGAAGGCCGCACCAACGATTTCCGCCAACTCAAGTCCCGCCTGACCTTGGTGGCCACCAACCTGGACAGCGGCGAGGCCGCGCCATTCGGCCAGCCCGGCTGGGACCATGTGCCCATCTCGCAGGCCGTGCAGGCCAGCTCGGCCCTGCCGGGCCTGTTCCCACCGGTGCAGATCGGTGGTCAGTACTACGTGGACGGCGCGCTGAAGAAGACCATGCACGCCTCCGTGGCGTTGGAAGACGAGGTGGACCTGCTGATCTGCCTGAACCCCCTGGTGCCCTTCGATGCCACGGCACCGCGGGTGGAAAAGGTGATGCGCGCCGGGTTGCCCGCGCACCAGCGCGAGATTCCGCGCATCGTCGACGGCGGCCTGCCCTCAGTGCTGAGCCAGACCTTCCGCTCCATGATCCATTCGCGCATGGAGCTGGGCATGAAGCACTACGCCCATGCCTACCCGCACACCGACATCGTGCTGATCGAGCCCGACCACCGCGACCCCGAGCTGTACCTGGCCAACACCTTCAGCTACGCCCAGCGCCGCCATCTGGCCGAGCATGCCTACCAACAGACGCGCCAGTTGCTGCGCTCGCGCAAGACCGGCCTGTCGGCCAAACTGGCGAGCCATGGCATCGAACTGAACCACGTGGTGCTGGATGACCACAAGCGCCACCTGTGCGCCCTGCCCAAGGCGCCCACGCGCATCGGCCGCGCCATCGCCACACTGCAGGAAGTGATGGACGATCTGGGCGAAACCGTGGCGCAGGCAGCACGGCGCACGGCGCACTGAACGCGGGAATCGCCAACATGGTCAAGAAAGCCCCCCGCCGCACCGCCGAACGCATTCTGGAAGTAACGCTGGAGCTGTTCAACCGCTTTGGCGAACCCAACGTCTCCACCACGCTGATCTCGGCCGAACTGGGCATCAGCCCGGGCAACCTGTACTACCACTATCCGGCCAAGGACGAGCTGATCAACTCGCTGTTCGACCGCTATGAAAAGGCCCTCAACGAACTACTCAACGCCAGCGATGGCGTGCGCGATGTCGAGGATGCCTGGTTCTTCATGCACACGCTGTTCGAGCTGATCTGGCAGTACCGCTTTTTGTACCGCGACCTGAACGACCTGCTCAGCAAGAACCGCCGCCTGGAGACCCATTTCCAGTGGGTGCTGAAGAACAAGACCCGTTCGGTGCGTGCCATGCTCGACAGCATGAACCGCTCGGGCGCCATCCACATCGACTCGCGTGAGATGGAGCCCACGGCCACCAGCATGGTGGTGGTGCTGACCTACTGGCTGAGTTTTGAATACGTCAAAGACCCGCGCAACGCGCTGGAGCCCGACAGCGCGCAGGCGGCGCTGATGCGTGGCGCCCACCATGTGCTGAACCTGCTGGTGCCCTATCTGGAAGCCAACCAGCGCAACCACTTGCTAACCCTGGTAGGAGCCTACACCCCCCAACCACCGCCTTGACCGCCCCTTTTTTGCCCATCCACAACAACGAGAAAGTTGCCACGGCGCCCATCCGGCGCCGCAGGCCAACACCGAAATGATCAGGAGACACCGCCCATGACGCCATGGACCCTCTTTCACCACCCCGGCGAATACGCATTCGATGTGGCACGGGTCAGGAAGCACTGGCCCCAGTTGCACGCCGGTGATCTGGAGCCCTTGCCTCAGGACCCGCAGGTGCTGACGGCGTGGGTGCACTTCCACAATGGTGAGTTCCAGCAGGCCACCGAACTGGGCCTGCAGGCTGGCGCGCCGGGCACCACGGTCGCCAACAAGGCCACCTGCGTCTACGCCAACTACCTGGAGCCCAAGGAAAAAAACCGCCAGAGCCTGTTTCAGCAAGTCGCAGATCGGGCTGCGGCCCAGGCTGCGGCCGAGCCCGGCAACGCCAACGCCCACTACTGGCAGGCCTACGCCCTGAGCCGTTACAGCCAGGGCATCAGCGTGGCCAAGGCTCTGGCCCAGGGACTGGGCGGACGGGTGAAGTCCGCGCTGGAAAAAACCATTGCACTGCAGCCCGAGCACGCCGACGCCCACATCGCCCTGGCCGCCTTCCACGCCGAGGTCATCGACAAGGTCGGTCCGCTGATTGCCAACATGACGTATGGCGCCAAGAAGGAAGCCAGTCTGAATCTGTTCGAGCGGGCGCTCAGCCTGGCACCGCAGTCCGCCATCGCCCGCATCGAATACGCCAACGCCCTGGTCATCCTGGAGGGTGACAAGCGCATGGCCGAAGCCACCCGCTACTACGAGCAGGCCAGCGCCATGCCGGCCCTGGATGCCACAACACGGCTGGACATGGAAATGGCCCAGACCGAGTTGGCGAGCTAGGAGTTGTCTTCCCCCCAGGGCAGCATCAGCGTCACCGTGGCCAGCTTGGCGAACTCGGGGGCGAAGCGGTCGATGATGCTCTGCGGATCGGGGCACAGGTGGCTGTCCGATACCACACCGAACTGCACGCCGCCGCCGTAGCTGAGGATGGACACGCCCAGCCCCACGGTGCCGCTCTGCGGCACCCAAAATAGGTTTTCTTCCACCGTGGCGCCGCAGAAGGTCAGCTTCTCGCGCGGGCCCGGCACATTGGTCATCACCGCCGTGGTCTTGCGCGAGAACAGGCCCAGCATGGCGTCCTGCAGCGGCTTGACCAGCAGGCCGGCCACCGCCAGCAGACCGAAGGCCAGCAGGGGCTGCATGCTGCCCTTGAGACCCAGCATGCGCCGTCGCACCTCGTAGACGCGCTCGATCGGGTTCTCAATGCCAATCGGTAGTACCAGCGGCGCCAGGCCGAATTGGTTGCCCAACTGGTGCGCCTTGCCGGGCTCGCGCAGATTCACCGGCACCATGGCGCGGATCTCCAGGCCATCCACGGCGTCTCCCTTGGAGCGCAGGTACTGGCCGATGGCGCCGGCCACACTGCTGAGCAGCACGTCGTTGATGGAGCAGTTCAGCGCCTTGCCCACCGCCTTGACTTCGGCCAGCGCAATGGGCGGACACCAGGCCACGCGCTTGGCAGGGCCGGGCACGCCCTTGAGCCGCGTGTGCGAGTCGTCCGGCATCAGCGCCAGGGCCGCCAGGTCGGACATGGCCTGGTAGGCCATCTTGGCCATGTCCACCGAGCTGTGCAGGCCTTTTTCCATACCCTTTTGCGGGTCCATCAGCAAGCCCATGGAGCGCGCCGCGCCCTCGCCGGCCGCGGCCAGGGCCTTGACCGTCATATTGGTCAGGGGCTTGAGCAGCGCATCGGCCACCCACTCCTCGGCACCTTCCAGCCCATGCGCATGGTGGTTGCGGTGGTGACGTTCGGGCGGCGCCTCGCCACCATCCACCAGCGACTGCGTGACCTGGATCAAGGCGATGCCGTCGGCGATGCAGTGGTGGATGCGCACCATCATGGCCGAGCCGCCCTGGTAGTTCTCCACCAGGTGGAACTGCCACAGGGGATGCGCCTTGTCCAAGGGCTCCATCGTGAGCTGAGCCAGGCGGTCCTGCAAGGCCTCCTGCGCACGGCCGGCCGGCTTGCGCGGCAGTTTCTCGATGACCACGTGGTTGTCCAAGTCAAACGCCGGATCATCCACCCAGGTGGCACCGGCGGCGTCTTCGACGGCGCATTGCTTGAATCGCGGGTACTTGAGCAGGCGCTCCTCGATGCGTTGGCACAAGTCCTCGCGGCGGATACCCGGCTTGAGCACCCACACCCCCACGATCATCATGAGGTTGGCGCTGGAGTCCATGCGCAGCCAGGCCGTATCCACCTTGCTCATGCGTTCGCCGTACAGCCCCAGGGCACCAGCCACCGCGTGGGTGACGTTTTCCTGGATGAAGTGGGCCGCGTCCAGAACCGCCTTTTCCACTCCGTGCTCGGCCGATGCGGCCTGCGATTGGCTGGCGGCCATGGGGCGCCGACGTGGTGGAACCGTCTTTGGGGCTTTGACTCGGGTGACCATGGGTTCTCCAGAACGGGCGCGGAAACGTTTGGGGCACTGTACTATTCTTGGACCCCGACCCACCGTAAGATACCGGACAAATTGCTTTTTGTTTGTTGATCTACCCCAACCGGAGACCCTCATGCCCGATCTGAAGAAACAATTCGAAGCCGCCGTCGCCAACTCCAAGAACCTGAGCGAGCGTCCCGACAACGCCACCCTGCTCAAGATCTACGCCCTGTACAAGCAGGCCAGCGTGGGCGACAACGCCGAGAAGAAGCCTGGCTTTACCGATCTGGTGGGCCGCGCCAAGTGGGATGCCTGGAACGGCCTCAAGGGCACCAGTAGCAAGGACGCCATGCAGCAGTATGTGGACCTGATCGAATCCTTGAGCTAAATCCGGCTCCAGCCCTCGTGGTAGTTGCGTAGACAGCTACCAAAACCATAGCACCTTCGGGTGCTATTTTTTTGCAGCCGCCTTCTTGCGCGCGGGCTTGGGCGCCAGTAGCTCGTCCAGGTTGCGCACGATCTCGGCCTCGATGCGGTCCTTGAAGGCGCCCAACAGCAGACCCAGCTTGGCATCCAGATCGAAGTGGGCGGACGTCACATGCAGCACGCCCTTCACGCCCGAGCGGGTGAAGTACACGTGGTCGCCATGCGTGCCTTCCTCGTAAGTGCATTCCATGTCGAACTCGGCCTCCACGTGCTCGGCCCAGGCGTAGGCGATCTTGCGCGCCGCGCCCAGGCTCAGGGAATGTTCACGTCGAATGTGCAGTTGTGCCAATGCCGTACTCCTGGATGCGATGGGCTGTGTGGGTTTGGTTCATACTTGGGGCACCGCCATGCTATACAAATTCAAATCCAAAGTCACCGCCGACCTGATCATGCTGGAACCCAATGGTCGCCAGATCCTGCAGGTCATCGGCAAGGACGACGCGCAAAGCCTGCGCAAGGGCATTCTGCTCCCAGCCGACATGCCCGCCGCCATCGCCGCGCTGCAGCAGGCCATTTCCCAGGACGAAGCCGCCGTTCAACAGCGTCTTGAGCAGGCCCAGGCCCACGGCGAATCGCTGTCACGCACCGACCTGGTCACGCTGCGCCAGCGTGCCGTGCCCTTCATCGAGATGCTGCAGCGCTGCCACCAGGCCGACAAGGAAGTCGTCTGGGGCGTCTGAGAGCGGTTGCTACTTGTAGCTGCGCGCGTCTTCGATGATCTTGCCGTCGTTGGGCAGGCTGCCCACCGCCACCAGTTCCACCTGACCGCGCAGCTTGGTCACATCGCGGATGGCCTCGCCGATGCGGGCTGCCAGACCCTCGGGGGCATTGGCCACCTCCACACGCAGGGTCATGTTGTCGTTGGCCATCTCGCCGCTCACCACCAGGCGCGCCCGCGCCACCTCGGCAAAGCGCTTGGCGATGTCGTCCACTTGCTTGGGGTGCACGAACATGCCGCGGATCTTGGTGGTCTGGTCGGCACGACCCATCCAGCCCTTGATGCGGGCATTGGTGCGTCCGGTGGGGCAGGTGCCCGGCAGCACAGCGGACAGGTCGCCGGTGCCGAAGCGGATCAGCGGGTAGGACGGGTTAAGCGTGGTCACCACCAGTTCGCCCACCTCACCCTCGGGCACCGGGTCGCCGGTGCCGGGGCGCACGATTTCCACGATCACACCCTCGTCCAGCACCAGGCCCTGGCGTGCCGTGGTCTCATAGGCGATCAGGCCCAGGTCGGCCGTGGCATAGCACTGGTAGCCGTCGATGCCGCGCTCCAGGAACCAGTCGCGCAGCGACGGTGGGAAGGCCTCGCCGCCGAACATGGCCTTCTTCACGCTGGGAATCGTCACACCCATTTCGGCAGCTTTTTCCACGATGATCTTGAGGAAGCTGGGGGTGCCGATGTAACCGGCCGGCAGCAGGTCGCGCATGGCCTGCACCTGCTGCTCGGTCTGGCCCGTACCACCGGGGAACACCGAGCAGCCCATGGCATGGGCTCCCGTCTCCATCATGGAGCCAGCGGGTACAAAGTGGTAGCTGAAGCAATTGTGGATCAGCTCGCCGGAGCGAAAGCCGGCAGCGTAAATGGCCCGCGCCATGCGCCAGTAGTCGCGCGCCGTGCCTTCGGGCTCGTAGATGGAGCCGGGACTGGAGAACACCCGTGGCATGGCCGCGCCATTGCCCACGGTGCTGAAGCCGCCAAACACATCGGCGGCAGTGCGGGCCCGCGCGGCGATCTGGCGCTCCTGCAGTTCATGCTTGCGCACCACGGGCAGACGGGCCAGGGCGGCGCGGCTGGTGACCTGCGCCACGTCCACGCCCTGCAGCAGCTCTGCAAAGGCCGGAGCGGCCGCACGCGCATGCGCCAGTTGCCCCGGCAGGGCCGCCATCAGCGCGGCCTCGCGCTGCGCGGGTTCGCGCGTTTCCAGCGCATCATAAAAAATGGTCATGGGTAATGATCCCTTGGGGTCGTGAACAGGGGTATGAATGAGCCGTTCAGGCAAGCCAGCGCTTGCGGCGCTTGTAGCTCTTGACGTCCTTGAAGCTCTTGCGTTCGCCCGAGCCCATGCCCAGGTAAAACTCCTTGACGTCCTCGTTGGTGCGCAGGTATTCCGCCGTGCCGTCCATCACCACGCGGCCCGACTCCATGATGTAGCCGTAGTCGGCGTACTTGAGGGCCATGTTGGTGTTCTGCTCGGCCAGCAGGAAGGTGACCTTTTCCTTGGTGTTGAGGTCCTTCACGATCTCGAACACCTCCTCCACGATCTGCGGCGCCAGGCCCATGGAGGGCTCGTCCAGCAGCACCATGCTGGGGTTAGCCATGAGGGCGCGGCCGATGGCGCACATCTGCTGCTCGCCGCCCGAGGTGTAGGCCGCCTGGCTGGTGCGTCGGGTCTTGAGGCGGGGGAAATAGTTGTAGACCTTTTCGAGGTTGGCGGCGATCTCGGCCTTGCTCTCGCGGGTGTAGCCACCGGTGAGCAGATTCTCTTCAATGGTCAGGTGAGCGAAGCAGTGGCGCCCCTCCATCACCTGCACCACGCCGCGTTGCACCAGGCTGGCGGGCGAGAGAGCTTCGATGCGCTCCCCGCGCAACTCAATGCTGCCCTTGGTGACCTCGCCGCGCTCGCCGGCCAGCAGGTTGGAAACCGCCCGCAGAGTGGTGGTTTTGCCCGCGCCGTTGCCGCCGAGAATGGCCACGATGCTTCCTTCTGGCACCTGCAGGGACACGCCCTTGAGCACCAGGATCACGTGGTTGTAGATGACCTCGATGCCGTTGACGTTGAGAACGATGTTTCTGGTATCACTCATAGTGCAATTCCCGTTTGGACCAATTGCAAGGGTCTATCGCAGCCCTTGCAATTGGCGGCTCGGCTGAGCCGCCTTGAGGTGTTTAGCTCTGGCAATCCTTCGCGTCCCGGCGCGCCATCTTCTTGTCGGCCAGGTATTTGTCGGCGCCCGCCTTGATCATGGGCTTGAGGATCTGCTCATCCGACTGGTACCAGTCGGACGAGAAGTTCCACTTGCTGCCGTCCCAGGTATGCACGCGCGCCCAGGTGGAGCCCATGTGATCGGCGCAGCTGGTGGACAGCGGGCGCATCACGCCGGCAAAGCCCAAGGCATCCAGTTTCTTCTGGTCCAGGGCCAGGTTCTCCATGCCCCAGCGCACCTGCTCGCCAGTCATGACCTTGCCCTTGCCAAAGCGCTCCTGCGCGCGGCGCACGGACTCGACCGCCAGCATCTGGATGATCACGCCGCGGGTGTACAACACCGAGCCCACTTCATCCTTGGGGCCAGTACCCTGGCCTTTGTCGTGCACAAACTTCATGATGTCCTGGATGACCTTGGGTTGCTGGCCCGAGGTGTTGAGCGCCAGCGCGTTGTAGCCCTTGGCTCCCTCGCCCACGTCGCGCACATCCGGCTCGGCGCCGGCCCACCACACGCCATACATCTTGTCGCGGGGGTAGCCCGTGGCCTGGGCTTCCTTCAGCGCGGTGGAGTTCATCACGCCCCAGCCCCACAGCAGCACGTAGTCGGGGCGTTGTTGGCGCACCTGCAGCCAGGTGGCCTTCTGCTCCACGCCAGGCGCTGTCACGGGCAGCAGCGACAGTTCGAAACCGTGCATCTTGGCGCGCTCCTGCAGCAGCGGGATGGGTTCCTTGCCGAAGGGGCTGTCATGGTAGACCAGGGCGATCTTCTTGCCCTTGAGCTTGTCAAGGCCACCGTTGGCCTTGCCCAGGTGCTGGATCAAGATGTCGGCGCCGGTCCAGTAGCTGCCCATGAAGGGGAAGTTCCACTTGAACGCCTGGCCGTCCTGCGCCACCGAGAGGCCGTAGCCCAGGGTCATCAGCGGAACCTTGTCCGCAGGCGCCTTCTCGGTCAGCGCGAACGTGATGCCGGTAGCCTGGGGATCGAACAGCGACACGCCGGGCCGGCCCTTGAGACGCTCGTAGCACTCCACGCCGCGGTCGGTGGCGTATCCGGTTTCGCATTCCTCAAAGGTGAGCTTGACGCCATTGATGCCGCCATCGCGCGCGTTGATCAGCTTGATGTAGTCCTGCTTGCCGTTGGCCCACGGCACGCCGTTGGGAGCGTAGGGGCCGGTGCGGTAGGACAGCAGCGGGAAGAACTGCTCCTTGGCCTGGGCGAAGGCATTTACCGCGACGAGCTGGCAAGCGCCAGCGGACACCATGGCGACCGCGAGTACGAGTTGACGAAGCTTCATTTGTCTCTCCTGTTAAAAGTAGTGTGGAAGCACGGGAAAAAGCATGACACGGGAATCAGTGCGGGAAGGGCCACAGCCGCAGCTTTTGCTTGGCGATGGCCCACAGCTTGGCCAGACCGTGGGGCTCCACGATCAGGAACCAGACAATCAGCCCACCGAAGGTCATCAGTTCGGCGTGGGACGTGGCCGCGGTTGAAATTTCGAAACCCAGCAGGTGGGTGATCATCGGCAGAAACTGGTTGAGCCCCAGGGGCAGCAGCACGATGAAGGCCGCGCCAAAGAAGCTGCCCATGAGCGAGCCCATGCCGCCGATGATGACCATGAACAGCAGCTTGAACGACTGGTCCACCGAGAAGGCGGCGGGCTCCCAGGCCCCCAGGTAGATGAAGGCCCACAACGCGCCGGCCACGCCCACCACGAAGGAACTGACTGCAAAGGCGCTGAGCTTGGCAAACATGGGGCGGATACCGATCACGGCGGCGGCCACGTCCATGTCACGAATGGCCATCCATTCCCGCCCCACGGCGCCGCGCACCAGATTCTTGGACAACAGCGCAATCACCACCAGCAGGCTCAGGCAAAACAGGTACTTGGACAGGGGGCTCTCAATCGGCAAGCCCAGGATCTGCAGGTTGGATACCGATACTGAGCCCGAGGACGAATTGTTGGTGAACCACTGCACGCGAAGGAACATCCAGTCGGCAAAGAACTGCGCCGCCAGTGTGGCCACGGCCAGGTACAGGCCGCGCACGCGCAGGCTGGGCAGACCGAACAGAATGCCGAACAACATGGCGCAGCAACCGCCCAGCACCAGGGCCAGCAACAGCGGCATGCCATCGATGCGCACGAAGAAGTTGTAAGCCGAATAGGCACCCACCGCCATGAAGGCGCCCGAGCCCAGCGAGATCTGGCCGCAGTAGCCGACCAGGATGTTCACCCCGATAGCGGCCAGCGAAAAGATCAAAAAGGGAATGAGAATGTTGGTGAGCCAGTAGTCGCTGGCAATGGCCGGCAAACCGAGAAAGGCCACCGCCAGCAGCAGCAGCATGGCCCAACGGTCTTGTGCGATGGGCAGGATCTGCTGGTCTGCGCGGTACGTGGTCTTGAATTGGCCGTTTTCACGATAAAGCATGGTGTTCTCCTATTCGCTGCGACGGCCGGTCACACGCGGTCAATGATTTTCTCGCCGAACAGCCCCTGCGGACGCACCAGCAGGAAGGCCAGGGCCAGCACGTAGGCAAACCAGATTTCGATGCCGCCGCCCACATAGGGGCCGAGGTACACCTCGGACAGCTTCTCGCCCACGCCGATGATCAAGCCGCCAACGATGGCGCCGGGCACCGAGGTCAGGCCGCCGAGAATCACCACCGGCAGGGCACGCAGCGCCACCGTGGTCAGCGAGAACTGCACGCCCAGCTTGCTGCCCCAGATCATTCCGGCCACCAGGGCCACGACGCCGGCCACGCACCAGACGATGACCCAGATGCGGTTCAGCGGAATGCCGATGGATTGCGCAGCCTGGTGGTCGTCGGCCACGGCGCGCAGCGCACGGCCCGTGCCGGTCTTTTGGAAGAACAGGCTGAGCAAGGCCACCAACACGGCCGCGATCAGGGCGGCATAGAAGTCTTCCTTGTTGATCAGGATGCCGCCCTCGAACGTGCTTTCCAGGATCATCACCGGGTCCTTGGGCATGCCGATGTCGATCTTGTAGATGTTGCTGCCGAAGACGGTCTGGCCCAGGCCTTCCAGGAAGTAGGTGATGCCCAGGGTGGCCATCAGCAGCGTGGTGCCTTCCTGGTTGACCAGGTGGCGCAGCACCAGGCGCTCGATGATCCAGGCCGCGACGAACATCACCGCGCCGGCCAGCACAAAGGCCGCCAGGTTGACGACGAACGGGTCCTGCACGCCGATATAGGCAGGGATCCACTCGGAGAAGCGCGCCATGGCCAGGGCCGCGAACAGCACCATGGCGCCTTGCGCGAAGTTGAACACGCCCGAAGCCTTGAAGATCAGCACGAAGCCCAGGGCCACCAGCGAATACAGCATGCCGGCCATCAGGCCGCCAAGCAGGGTTTCCAGAAAAAATGCCATGGTGGTTCTGCTTCCTTAGTGCGAGGTGCCCAGGTAGGCACGGATCACGTCTTCGTTGTTGATGACCTCGTCGGGCGTGCCGTCACCGATCTTCTTGCCGTAATCGAGCACCACCACGCGGTCGGAGATGTCCATCACCACGCCCATGTCGTGCTCGATCAGGACCACCGTGGTGCCGAACTCGTCATTCACGTCCAGCACGAAGCGGCACATGTCCTGCTTTTCTTCGACATTCATGCCGGCCATGGGTTCGTCCAGCAGCAGCACCTGCGGTTCCATGGCCAGGGCACGGCCCAGATCCACGCGCTTTTGCAGACCGTAGGGCAGTTGGCCCACAGGGGTCTTGCGGTAGGCCTGGATCTCCAGAAAGTCGATGATGTGTTCGACGTATTCGCGGTGCATGATCTCCTCGCGCTCGGCCGGCCCCCAGCGCAGGGCCTGCAACAGGATGTTGCTTTTGATCTTGAGGTTGCGCCCGGACATGATGTTGTCCAGCACACTCATGCCCTTGAACAACGCCAGATTCTGGAAGGTGCGTCCAATGCCCATGGTGGCCACCTGGTGGCTGTCCATGTGCTTGAAGGACTGGCCGCGGAAGGTGATGGAGCCCTGTTGCGGCGTGTAAACGCCGTTGATGCAGTTGAGCATGGAGCTCTTGCCCGCGCCGTTGGGGCCGATGATGGAGCGGATCTCGTGCTCGCGCACGTTGAAGCTGATATCGGTCAGCGCCTTGACGCCACCGAAGCTCAGGCTGATGTTCTTGACGTCCAGGATGACATCGCCGATTTTCTTCTGCGTGCCAACCGGCGCCATGGTCGCGGGTGTCTCGATCTTCATGCTGCCGCCTTCACGGGCGCAAAGGTCTTTGCGTCCTCGATTTTCAATGTTGCACTGACCTTGCCGGTGCGTCCGTCTTCAAACTTGACCTGGGTCTCGATGAACTGCGACGACTTCCCTTCGTACAGGGCGTCCACCAGCACGTTGTAGCGCTCGGCGATGAAGCCGCGGCGGACCTTGTTGGTGCGGGTCAGCTCGCCGTCGTCGGCGTCCAGTTCCTTGTGCAACACCAGGAAGCGGCTGACCTGGCTGCCAGCCAGCAGGGCGTCCACGCTCAGGTCGGCGTTGACCTTCTCTACACATTCCTTGACCAGTTGGTAGACCTCGGGCTTTTGCGCCAGGTCGGTGTAGCCGGCATAGGGCAGGTTGCGCCGCTCGGCCCAATTGCCCACGGCGTCGAAGTCGATGTTGATGAACACGCAGACCTTGTCGCGGCCATCGCCGTAGGCCACCACTTCCTTGATGTGCTGGAAGAACTTGAGCTTGTTCTCCACATACTTGGGCGCGAACATGGCGCCGTCGTTGGCACCGCCCTTGATGCGGCCCACGTCCTTGACGCGGTCGATGATCTTCAGGTGGCCGTTGTTGTCGATGAAGCCGGCATCGCTGGTGTGGTACCAGCCCTCAGCGGTCAGCACCTCGGCCGTGGCGGCGGGATTCTTGTAGTACTCCTTGAGCAACCCCGGGGACTTGACCAGGATCTCGCCGTTGTCGGCCACCTTGATCTCCACGCCCTCGCAGGGCACGCCCACGGTGTCGGCACGGGCCTGGTTGTCGGGCTGCAGGCAGACGAACACGGCCGTCTCGGTGGAGCCATAGAGTTGCTTGAGGTTGATGCCGATGGAGCGAAAGAAACTGAACAGGTCTGGTCCGATGGCCTCGCCCGCGGTGTAGGCCACGCGCACGCGGCTCATGCCCAGGGTGTTGCGCAGCGGACCGTACACGCACAGGTTACCCAAGGCGTACAGCAGGCGGTCCCCCAGGCCCACGTCCGTGCCGTCCATCAGGGCTGGCCCCACGCGCTTGGCCACTCCCATGAAGTAGTGGAACATGGAGCGCTTGATGGCGCCGGCGTCTTCCATGCGGATCATTACGCTGGTGAGCAGGCCCTCAAAAATACGGGGCGGCGCGAAGTAGTAGGTCGGCCCGATTTCCTTCATGTCGATGGTGACGGTGGCCGCCGACTCGGGGCAGTTCACCACGTAGCCGCAGGCCAGCCACTGGGCATAGCTGAAGATGTTCTGGCCGATCCAGGCCGGCGGCAGGTAGGCCAGCACCTCTTCGGAACCGGTGAGCTTGTCGAAATCGGCGCCCACGCGAGCCCGGTTGAGCAGGGAATTGTGGGTGTGCACCACGCCCTTGGGGTTGCCGGTGGTGCCCGAGGTGAAGAACATCGCGCCCACGTCGCCCGGTTGGGCCTGGTTGACCTCCTTGGCATAAAAGTCGGGGTGCTGCTGGGTGAAGACCTTACCGACCGCCTGCAGTTCATCCAGCGAAGCCAAACATGGCTCGTCGTACTTGCGCAGGCCGCGTGGGTCGTCGTAATAGATGTGGGCCAAGTTCGGGCACTGGTCGCGGATTTCCAACAGCTTGTCGACCTGCTCCTGGTCTTCGGCGAAGGCGAAACGCACCTCAGCGTTGTTCAGCGGGTAGACGCACTCGGCGGCGGCGGCATCCTGGTACAGCGGCACGGGAATGGCGCCGAGCGACTGCACGGCCAGCATGGTGGCGTACAGGCGCGGGCGGTTGGCGCCGATCACCACCATGTGCTCATCCCGGCGCAGGCCGGCCTGGTGCAGGCCGCCGGCCAGGTGCTGCACCATGGTCAGCAGATCCGCCCAGGACAGCGACTGCCAGATGCCGTATTCCTTTTCACGCATGGCAGGCGCGTTAGGGCGCTCGCTGGCGTGCTTTTGCAGTAGTCGCGGAAAAGTCGTTTGCATTCCGAATCCTTGTCACCTGTGCCATGCTCCGATGCGGCGCGCCGGAGCCTTTCATGGGCGAGATTATTAGCCCTCAGTTTGACGCCAAGTTGTCGTTTGGACGACAATTTGACAGTTTCCGACTAGGTGTTTTCCCTTCACTTTCTGACAACTTACAAGCGCCGCCATGCCCTCCGATTCCGCCCTGCACCAGCGCCGCCGCCCGCTCACCCCTGCCGAGCTGGACGCCATCCCCTGGATGCAACTGCTCTCGCCCCTGGAGCGAGACCGCGCCATCGGTGAGCTGCGCATTGCCGACGCCGGTCCCGGTGAATACATCTGCCGCATGGGCCGCCCGGTGACCTACTGGTTTGGCGTGGTGGACGGCTTGTTGAAAATGAGCAGCGACAACGCCGACGGCCAAACCATGACCTTCACCGGCGTGCCCCCGGGCGGCTGGTTCGGCGAGGGCACGGCGATGAAGCGCGAGACCTACCGATACAACATCCAGCCACTGCGCAAAAGCCGCGTGGCCGGCCTGCATGTGGACACCTTCCACTGGCTGCTGGACCACTCCATCGGCTTCAACCGCTTCGTCATGAACCAGCTCAACGAACGCCTGGGCCAGTTCATCGCCGCGCGCGAGATCGACCGCATGACCAACCCCGACATCCGCGTGGCGCGCAGCCTGGCGTCCCTCTTCAACCCGGTGCTCTACCCCAACGTGGGCGAGGTACTGCGCATCACTCAGCAGGAGCTGGCCTATCTGGTCGGCCTGTCGCGCCAGCGGGTCAACGAAGCGCTGTCCGCCCTGTCCGCCCACGGCGCCATCCAGATCGAGTATGGCGGCCTGCGGGTGCTCAACCTGCAGGCCCTGCGCACGCAGATGGTCTTTCGATAAAATGTCCCCTACTTTCACAAAATCCAGGGATGTGGCGGCGCGTTGGATGGCAATTCCTTGCCACGTTTCGCCGCCTCTCCCACGCAACGCCGTGGGACTGACTCCAAACCATCCCTCACTACCATGCATACCCGTTCTCGTACCTTGGCGCTTGTCGTTGGCGCATTCCTCCTGCAACCTCTTGGCGCAACCTGGGCGCAAACCATGTCCGGCGCCGGCTCTTCGGCCGCGGCGCCCATCTACAAAACCTGGGCGCGCGAATACCAGAAGGCCTCTGGAATTGCATTGAACTACGACCCCGCTGGATCGTCCGCGGGTATAAAGAAGATTGCCGCCGCCGAAGTGGATTTCGGGGCCTCCGATGTAGCCCCTTCCAGCGCCGAGCTGAACCAACTGGGCCTAGTGCTGTTTCCCGTGGCCATCACCGGCATCGCGCCCGTTCTGAATCTCCCCAAGATTGGCGAAGGGAAATTGAAGCTGAGCGCAGACGTGCTGGCGCGCATATTCCTTGGCGACATCACCCACTGGAACGCCCGCGAAATTGCCGCCCTCAACGGCGAACTGCCACTGCCCGACCTGCCGATCAAGGTCGTGGTGCGCAGCGACGGTTCCGGAACAACCTATAACTTTGCCGACTTCCTCGCCAAGGTCAGCCCACAGTGGAGCACCCGCTTCGGCGTGAAGACCAGCTACACCTGGCCCGACACCCATATCGCCGTCAAAGGCAGCAGCGGCGTGGTCAAGGCCATCAAGGACACACCGGGAAGCATCGGTTATGTGGACTACGGCTACGTGGCCGAAAACGGACTGAACTACGCCCAGGTCCAGAACCCCAATGGCACGTTCGTCAAGCCCACGACAGAAGCCTTTCGCAGCGCCTTGCTGGCCAGCGAATGGGCCAGCAAGGGCGCATTTGGCACGACCCTCACGCAAATGCCCGGCAAGAGCAGCTGGCCCATCACCATGGGAACCTATGTGCTGGTGCCCAAGGTGACGGACAAGCCTGAAGCCACGCAGCGGGCGTTGAAGTTCTTTGCCTGGTCCTTCACGCATGGCGACGCCTTGGTGCAGGAAAGCAGTTTCGTGCGCCTGCCGGATCGCGTGCAGGCCTTGGCCTACCGCGCCATCAGCAGCGTGCGGGACAAGTCTGGCGCAGCGATTGGTGCCGGGGCCCTATCGATGTAAAGTCGGCATTCTGCGCTGAGATTTTTGAAAAACAAGCCGCTAGCCCTCGTGGAATAAGCCAGTAACGCTTCTTAATTTATAGCAAATGACCGAGCCAAAACCCACACCGACCTTCCGCCGCGCGGCACCGCCGGCGGAAAAAGCGGCACCCCGCCGCGCCCCAATCCCCGCCGGGCAGACCAACACCGCCGCGCACGGCGCCGGCGGCACGGTGCGGCTGAACAAGCGCATGGCCGAGCTGGGACTGGCCTCGCGCCGCGAGGCCGACGATTGGATTGCCAAGGGCTGGGTCAAGGTCGATGGCCGGGTGGCCGAGATGGGCCAGCAGGTAGCGCCCAACGCCCGCATCGAAGTCGCCAAACAGGCGCAGGGCCAGCAGGCCAACCAGGTCACCATCCTGCTCAACAAGCCCCTGGGGCTGGTCAGCGGCCAGGCCGAGGACGGCCACCAGCCCGCCATCACGCTGGTCCAGCCGCAAAACCGCTGGGCCGATGACAACGCCCGCTTCTTTTTCCACCCCAGCCAGCTCAAGAGCCTGGTACCGGCCGGGCGGCTGGACATCGACTCCACGGGCCTCTTGGTGCTCACCCAGGACGGCCGCGTGGCACGCCAGTTGATCGGCGAAGACTCCCGCATGGAGAAGGAATACCTGGTGCGCGTGGTCTACACCGGCGTGGACAACCCGGCAGCGGCCACGTCCGCAGCCGCCACCCACGGCCCCAAGCCCGAGGGCGTGACTGACGTGCAATCCGTCTTTCCGGCCACGAAGCTGCGCCTGCTGCGCCACGGCCTCTCGCTGGACGGCCAGCCCCTGAAACCCGCCACGGTGGAATGGCAAAACCCCGAGCAACTGCGCTTTGTGCTGACCGAAGGCAAGAAGCGTCAAATCCGGCGCATGTGCGAGCAGGTGGGCCTCAAAGTTCTGGCCCTGAAGCGCGTGCGCGTGGGCAAGGTCATGCTCGGGCACCTGCCCCTGGGCCAGTGGCGCTACCTGGCGCCGCACGAATCCTTCTGATGGCGAAGCCGCTGCGCCACCTGCGCCCCAGCGACCTGCGGGCCGTGGCCCAGTTGGCCGCGCAGGCCACCCATGGCGTGGCGGGCGTGGTGGAAGGCGTGCACCAGGCCGTCTGGTCCACCCTGGGAGCCCCCTCCGACGGTAGCTCTAAGGCCCGGACTCGGGGTGTGACCGGATTTGTCTACCGCACCGTGCATGGCGTGACCGAACTGGTGGGCCAGGGCCTGCAGGCCGCCTTCACCCGCCTGGAACCCTTGTTGGAAGACCTGGTCGATGCACCGCCGGAAACCTTCGAGCGCGAGGCCGTGCTGGCGGCGCTGAATGGCGTCATGGGCGACCGACTGGCACAGCACCACAACCCGCTGGCCACCCCCATGACGCTGCGCTGGCAGGGCCAGACCCTGAACCCGCAGGCACTGCCCGCAATGTCGGGCGCCACGGGCAAGGTGCTGCTGCTGATCCACGGCCTGTGCATGAACGACCTGCAGTGGGCACCGCGCAACGGCGAGAACGCCGCGCCCCAGTCCGACCACGCCGTGGCCCTGGCCACCGCACTGGGCTACACCCCGGTCTACCTGCGCTACAACACCGGCCTGCACACCTCGCAGAACGGGCATGCGCTGGCCGCCCTGTTGGAACAGGTGCTGGCACAGTGGCCGGTACCGGTGGAAGCGCTCACGGTGCTGGTGCACAGCATGGGCGGCCTGGTGGCACGCAGCGCCGTGCACTGCGCGCAGACCGGCTGCATGGACTGGCCCCAACACCTGAAACACATCGTGTTCCTGGGCACACCCCACCACGGCGCGCCGCTGGAGAAGGCCGGCCACGGGGTGGACCTGGTCCTGGGCGCCACACCCTTCACCCGGCCGTTCGCCCGCCTGGGCCAGCTGCGTAGCGCCGGCATCACCGACCTGCGCTACGGCCATGTGCTGGACGCCGATTGGCAGGGCCGCGACCGCTTTGCCCGCAGCCCGGACCGCCGCACACCCCTGCCCTTGCCTGCCAGCGCGGCCTGCTACACCGTGGCCGCCACCACCGCATCCAAGGGCAGCCCCTTGGCCGACCGGCTGGTGGGCGACGGCCTGGTGCCCCTGCCCAGCGCCCTGGGCCAGCACGGCGATCCGCGCTACCAATTGCAGTTTCCCAAGGCCCACCAGGCCCTCCTGTACCGCACCGGGCACATGGCGCTTCTGCACAGCCCGACGGTGACCGCGCAGCTGCTGCGCTGGCTGGCGCAGCCTCTTGAAACCCTGCCCCATCGCCCATAATTGCGGGTTTTCCATCAGCCTTTCAGTCCCTATGAGCAAGCAAACCCTTTCCTTTCAGGCCGAAGTCGCGCAACTGCTGCACCTGGTCACGCACTCCCTGTACTCCAACAAGGAAATCTTCCTGCGCGAGCTGATCTCCAACGCATCGGACGCCTGCGACAAGCTGCGCTTCGAGGCCATCAATGACGGCGGCCTGTACGAGAGCGATTCCGAACTCAAGGTCAAGGTCACCTTCGACAAGGATGCCAAGACGCTGACCATCACCGACAACGGCATCGGCATGAGCGCGCAGGAGGCCATCGACCACCTGGGCACCATCGCCAAGAGCGGCACCAAGGACTTCGTCTCCAAGCTCAGCGGCGACCAGAAGGCCGACTCCCAGCTCATCGGCCAGTTCGGCGTGGGCTTTTACTCCGGCTTCATCGTTGCCGACAAGATCACGGTCGAATCGCGTCGTGCCGGCATGAAGGAAGCGGAAGGTGTGCGCTGGATCAGCGGCGGCTCCGGTGACTTCGAGGTCGAGACCATCACCCGCGCCGCACGCGGCACCAGCGTCATCCTGCACCTGCGCGAGGACGCGCTGGACTACGCCCAGGCCTGGAAGATCAAGAACATCATCAACAAGTACTCCGACCACATCAGCCTGCCCATCCTGATGGAAAAGGAAGAGTGGAAAGACGGCGAGCTGATCGACCCCAAGGACGAGAACGGCGGCCGGCAGCCCGGCGGCATGGTCAAGACCGGCGACTGGGAAACCGTCAACAAGGCCAGCGCCATCTGGACCCGCCCGAAGAAGGATGTGACCCAGGAACAGTACGACGAGTTCTACAAGCAGATCAGCCACGACTTCGAAGCCCCGCTGGCCCACACCCACAACCGCGTGGAAGGCAGCACCGAGTACACCCAACTGCTGTACCTGCCCTCCAAGGCACCGATGGACCTGTGGAACCGCGAGAAAAAGGGCGGCCTGAAGCTCTACGTCAAGCGCGTTTTCATCATGGACGACGCCGAGGCCTTGCTGCCCACCTACCTGCGCTTCGTCAAGGGAGTGGTCGATTCCGCCGACCTGCCGCTGAACGTCAGCCGTGAGCTGCTGCAAGAGAGCCGCGACGTGAAAGCCATCCGCGACGGCTGCACCAAGCGTGTCCTAAGCATGCTGGAAGATCTGGCCAAGCACGACAAGGCCCCCGTCGCCGAAGGTGACGTGACCGATGTGCTGTCCGAAGAGGACAAGGCCAAGGAGGGCAAGTACACCAAGTTCTACGCCGACTTTGGCGCCGTGCTCAAGGAAGGCCTGGGCGAAGACTTTGCCAACAAGGAGCGCCTGCTCAAGCTGCTGCGCTTTGCCTCCACCAGCAGTGACTCCACCACCGTGGGCTTTGCCGACTACAAGGCACGCATGAAGGAAGGCCAGGAGGCCATCTACTTTATTACCGCCGACACCCTGGCCGCCGCCAAGAACAGCCCGCAACTGGAAGTGTTCAAGAAGAAGGGCATCGAGGTCCTGCTGATGACCGACCGCGTCGACGAATGGGCGCTGAACTTTGTGCACGAGTTCGACGGCACCCCGCTGCAAAGCGTAGCCAAGGGCGCGGCAGACCTGGGCAAGCTGCAAGACGAAGCCGAGAAAAAGGCCGCCGAGGAAGCCGCCGAGACTCTCAAACCCCTGCTGGCCAAGCTCAAGGAAGCGCTGAAGGACAAGGCCGAGGACGTGCGCGTCACCACCCGCCTGGTCGACAGCCCGGCCTGCCTGGTGGTCAAGGATGATGGCATGAGCACCCAGTTGGCCCGCATGCTCAAGCAAGCCGGCCAGGCCGCACCCGAAGTGAAGCCGGTGCTGGAAGTCAACGCCGAACACCCGCTGGTCAAGAAGCTGGACGGCTCGGTCCACTTCAACGACCTGGCCCACATCCTGTTCGACCAGGCCCTGCTGGCCGAAGGCGGCATGCCGGCCGATCCGGCGGCGTATGTGAAGCGCGTCAACGCCTTGTTGGCCTGACGCCTATAAGCCAAAGAGGGCGCCAGCCATCGTGGAATGTGCATAAGCCGCTACCAAATTGGTAGTGGCTTATTTTTTGCACTGACGTTGCCCATGGGCCAAAGATGCGAACCTTCCGCCCCAATTTGCTCTACTATTGATAGCTGCCAGCGCCCATTCAACGAGGGCTGGCAGCTATTTTGATTTGGAAAGTCGCGCCATGAACTCGCTCAACCCGTTCTACCTGGCCTCGTTTTGGTCGCAGTCCATGGTGGAGGTCAACCTGCTGGTTTTTCTCAACCTGGCCGGGGCGCTGGCGTTGGGCCTACTGGTGGGGCGGCAGCGCCCACATCGGCACGCCGGTGGACCCTTCACACGTGATCCAGGGCATCGTCACCGGCGTGGGCTTCCTGGGCGCCGGCGTGATCATGAAAGAGGGGCTCAACATCAGCGGCCTGACCACGGCGGCATCGATCTGGGCCTCGTCAGCCATTGGCGTGCTGGTGGGCATCGGCTTCTTTGGCGCGGCCATCCTGCTGGCCCTGCTGTCGGCGGCGCTGATGATGTGGGGCCCCAAGCTGGAGGCGCGCCTGCCGTCGCGCCGCGCCATGGGGGTCATGCTGGGTTTCAGCCCCGGCTTCGAGCCCAGCGAGGCGACGCTGAAGGCCACCATCCGCCAGTGGGGCTACACCGTGGCCGAGGGCTCACTCACCATCACGGCACAAAGCCACATCGTGTCATGGAACTTCGTCATGGTGGCGCTGCACAGCCGCCCCGAGCCGAATTCGCTGTTCGAGCTCTCGCGCAAGCTACGCGAGATCACCGGCGTGGACAGCCTGCAGATCAGCCACGCCCGGAACTAGCCCCCAATACCAGGGCGCTGAACCTGCCCCCTACAACGTGGCCAACAACGGCTGCAATACGCTGGCGCCCAGGCGCTTGGAGCGCGCGCCGTTCCAGCCCACGGCAGGATCGGGGTGGTCCGCGTTGTCCTTGAACGGCATCTCGATGGTGAAAGCCAGGCAGCCGAACTGCTGCGCCACCCAGTTGGTGGCCAGTGTCAGGTTGGCGGCGCCGGGCTCATCGCGGCCGTAGTTGTGCTGGTCCTGGAAGTCGGGGCAGGCGGCCTGCCAGGCGGCCTTGAAGGCGTCCTCCAGTTCGGCGATGCGCTCGGTGTAGCCGGGGTTGCCCTCGGAGCCGACAACGAAGTTGTAGGGCAGGACCTCGTCGCCATGCACGTCCAGGCACAGGTCCACGCCGATCTCCAACATGGCCTGGCGCACCAGGGCCACTTCGGGTGAACGCTCCATCGTCGGCGCCTGCCACTCACGGTTCAGGTTGGCGCCAGCGGCGTTGGTGCGCAGGTTGCCACGCGCGGCACCGTCCGGGTTCATGTTGGGCACCACATGGAACACGCAGCGCTGCAGCAGCACGCGACTCGCGGAATCATCACCATCCAGCAGACGCTCCAGAAAGCCCTCGACAAACCACTCGGCCATGGTCTCGCCGGGGTGCTGGCGGGCGATGACCCAGACATGCTTTTTCTCGGCGTCCGGCACGGCGCTGGTGGCATCGGTGATGCGCAACAGGCTCATGTCACGCCCGTCCAGCGTGCTGCCCAGGCGTTGTTGGCCCACGTGGGGCGACTGGCTGGCTGCGGCCAGCAGGTCTAGATGCTGCTCATAGGAATAGGGCTCGAAGTAGGCGAAGTAGATGCACTGGGACTCCGGGCGCACTTGGGCCGTCATCACCGTGCCATCGAATTCGGTGGCGATGCGAAACCAGTTCTGGCGGTCGTGGCTGGCCACCACCTGGTAGCCCTCCCAACCCTTGGGGTAGGCGCTGGCGCCCGCGTTCAGAAACCGCAACGTTACCGGCAGGCCCTGGGCGCCGTGCAGGCTGAAGTGAAACCACTGGGCGAACTCGGCGGCGTTGTCGGGTCGGATGCGCAGTTCGATGTTGCGGTGGTCGTCCAGGCTCAGCACCTCGATGGCGCCGGAGTCGAATTGGGTGGAGATGTGCAGGCTGGTCATGAAACGGTCCGTCGGGAGCAGGAAGACGCACACTGTAACGGTTTGGCGCCCCGCCCTGGCAACCGATAATCGGGTATGTCCCAACACCCCGCTTCTCCCCCGACCAACGGCTTTGCCGCCCTGGGCCTGGCCTCCGCCACGCTGACCAACCTGCAGCAGCTTGGCTATACCGACATGACGCCCATCCAGGCCGCCAGCCTGCCCATCAGCCTGGCCGGCAAGGACCTGATCGCCCAGGCCAAGACCGGCAGCGGCAAGACCGCCGCCTTTGGCCTGGCGCTCTTGGCCAAGCTCAACCCGCGTTGGTTTGCCGTGCAGGCCCTGGTGCTGTGCCCTACGCGCGAGCTGGCCGACCAGGTGGCGGTGGAAATGCGCCGTCTGGCGCGTGCGCTGGACAACATCAAGGTCGTCACCTTGTGCGGCGGCGTGGCCCTGCGCGGCCAGCGGGCCTCGCTGGAGAACGGCGCCCACATCGTGGTGGGTACGCCCGGTCGCATCATGGACCACCTGGAGCGCGGCACGCTGACGCTGGAGGGCCTGAACACCCTGGTACTGGACGAGGCCGACCGCATGCTGGACATGGGCTTCCTGGACGACATCGTGACCGTGGTACGCCAATGCCCGCCCACGCGGCAGACCCTGCTGTTCTCGGCCACCTACCCCGAGGGCATCGAGCAGCTGGCCAAGCAATTCATGCGCGATCCGCAGCGCGTGGCCATTGCGGCGCCCAAGGCCGAGGCCATGATCGAGCAGCGCTTCTACGAGGTCACGCGTTCTGAGCGCCTGCCGGCCGTGGCACGCCTGCTGCGCCACTTCCGCCCGATCAGCACCATCGCCTTCTGCAACACCAAGCAGCAGTGCAACGACCTGGTCGCGCTGCTGCAGACCGAGGGCTTTCAGGCGCAGGTGCTGCATGGCGACCTGGAACAGCGTGAGCGTGACCAGGTGCTGGCCCAGTTCGCCAACCGCAGCTGCTCCGTGCTGGTGGCGACCGACGTGGCCGCGCGCGGGCTGGACATCAGCCAGTTGGAGGCGGTGATCAACGTGGACATCACCCCTGACCCGGAAGTGCATGTGCACCGCATCGGACGCACCGGCCGCGCCGGCGCCTCGGGCCTGGCGCTCAGCCTGGCCAGCCTGCCCGAGATGGGCTCCGTGGGCAAGATCGAGCAGTACCAGGGTGGCCCTTCCGTCTGGTTCAAGCTGGCCGAGCTCACTCCCGCCAGCAACGAGCCCTTGTTGCCCCCCATGGCAACCTTGCAGATTGCCGGCGGCCGCAAGGAAAAGATTCGCCCCGGCGACGTGCTGGGCGCACTCACCAGCACGGAGGGCGGCCCCGCCTACACCCGCGAGCAGATCGGCAAGATCCAGGTCACGGAGTTCTGTACGTTTGTGGCCGTGGCGCGCGACATTGCACAAGCCGCCTGCGCCAAGCTCAATGCCGGCAGGGTCAAGGGCAAGAGCGTGCGGGTGAGGGTCTTGTAGGAAGAATTCCTACACGCTTTCCAGCCTGTTGCCGACTCCAGCAAAGCGATGCAGTGACTACAGTTCTCTCAAGCGCCAAACCTTTCACAGGCGCACCACTTGCAACCGGAGAGAAGCCATGACAACCGCAGCCGTAGCCCTGAACCCCTTCAGCCTGATGATGGAACCCGAACTGGTTCTGCAGACCATGGAGCGCTCGCAACAACTGCGTCGTCTGCGCCGCCACAAGCTGCGCCCCTTGGACAAGCCGCTGATCCCCTACACGCAGGAAGCCCTGGCCGCACGCGCCGCCTATGACGCCGCCATCGACGCCGAGGACTTTGAGGACCGCGCCGAGTCGTACCTGAACTGATCACCACGCGCTGCCCGCATCAGGGCAGCGTGTGGTACCTCTGGGCCAGCGCCAGGAAGTCGTCCACTGGCACCGGCTGACCCAGCTCCTCACCCAGCACCCGGGCCACCGCGGGCGCGGCATCCGCCGCCGCTCGGGCATCCAGAAACAACAGCCGGCTGCGCCGGGCCAGCACATCTTCCACGGTGCGGGCGTATTCATAGCGCGCGGCGAACCGCACCATGGCCTCGCTCACATGCGGGGCCAACTCCTTCGCAGTCCCCGGCAGGCGCTCCAGCACGGCGCGCTCGCTGCCGTACAGATGGGCGCCCGGCGCCTCGCTGATGCGGGTCAGGCCGGTACTCGAATCCGGTGCCCCCACCAAGCGGTGCCCTGCCGTGGATGCCGGCGGCAACGCGGGCAACAGGCCGCCACGCACACACTTTTCCAAGACATCTTCCGCCATGGAACGGTAGGTGGTCCATTTGCCCCCCGTCACCGTCACCAGGCCGGAGCGGCTAATGGCCACCGTGTGCTCGCGGCTGAGGGCCTTGGTCTCGCTACCCTCCTCCTGCACCGGTTTCACCAGCGGGCGCAGCCCCACCCACACGCTGCGCACATCGCGCCGCTGGGGCGCGCGTTGCAGGTAGCGGGCCGACTCGCCCAGGATGAAGGTCACTTCCTCGGCAAAGGGTTCGGGCTCGCGGGCCAGGTCCTGGCGCGGCGTGTCGGTCGTACCCAGAATGACCTTGCCCAGCCAGGGCACGGCAAACAACACGCGGCCATCGGCCGTCTTCGGGATGAGCAAGGCATGGTCACCCGGAAAAAATTCTCGGTCCACTACCAAGTGCACGCCCTGGCTGGGCGCCACGATGGGCTGGCTGGCGCGCCCGCAGGCGGCGCTGTCCTGCTGGCGCAGCGCGTCCACCCAGACCCCGGTGGCATTGACCACGCAACGGGCACGCACCTCCAGTTGTTCGCCGGTTTCGGTGTCGCGCACGCGCACGCCGGCCACACGCCGCTCCACATGGATGAGGTCCGCCGCCTCGCAGTAGTTGAGCAGCAAGGCACCGCTGGTAGCTGCCGTGCGCGCCAGCACCAGGGCCAGACGCGCGTCGTCAAACTGGCCATCCCAATACTTGACACCGCCCCACAGATGCCGAGGATTGACGCCGGGTAGGTGGTGCCGCGTCTGCCCCGCGCCGAGGAACTCGGTAGCCCCAAGCCCGGCCTTGCCGGCCAGCAGGTCGTAGAGCTTGAGACCGGTGCCATAAAACGGCGCCTCCCACCACTGGTAGGCCGGCATGACAAAGGGCAAGGGCTGCGCCAGGTGCGGCGCGTTGTGCAGCAGGTGGGTGCGCTCATGCAGGGCCTCGCTGACCAGGCCCACATTACCTTGTGCCAGATAGCGCACACCGCCATGCACCAGCTTGGTGGCCCGCGACGAAGTGCCTTTGGCAAAGTCGTGCGACTCCAGCAACACCACCGACAACCCGCGCAGCGCCGCATCCAGCGCCACGCCCAGGCCCGTGGCACCGCCGCCAATGATGGCCAGATCGTAAGTGTGGGGTTGGCGCAGGCGCGCCAGCAGGTCGGCGCGGCGGGTGGGCAGGGTTTGGGGTGTGGTGCTCATGCAGCTGTATTCGCTATGCTGGCATTATTGTTCCCAATTTTGACGGAGCCGTTTGCATGGCCTATCTGTTAGCCCTGGACCAGGGCACCTCCAGCTCGCGCAGCATTGTGTTCGACCAGCATGGTGCCATCGTCGCCATGGCCCAGCAGGAACTGCCCCAGATCTACCCGCAGCCCGGTTGGGTGGAGCACGACCCCATGGCCATCTGGCACACGCAGTTGGCCACGGCGCGCGAAGCGCTGGCTAAGGCGGGGCTAGATGCCAAGGCCATCCACGCCGTGGGCATCACCAACCAGCGTGAAACCACGGTGCTGTGGAACCGGCGCACCGGCCAACCGCTGCACCACGCCATCGTCTGGCAGGATCGCCGCTCCGAACCGGCCTGCGCCCGGCTGCGTGCCGAGGGCAAGGCGGCGGCGATCCAGGGCAAGACCGGCCTGTTGGTGGATGCCTACTTCTCCGGCACCAAGCTGCAGTGGCTGCTGGACCATGTTCCCGGCGCGCGTGCGCTGGCCCTGGCCGGTGAGCTGGCGTTCGGCACGGTGGACAGTTGGCTGCTGTGGCAGCTGACCGGTGGTTGCGACGAACGCACGCGCCATCAGGCCGTGCACGCCACCGACGTGAGCAACGCGGCACGCACCATGCTGTTCAATGTCCACACCAACCAGTGGGACGAGGAATTGCTGCAGTGGCTGGACATCCCCGCCAGCCTGCTGCCCGCCGTGCACCCTTCCAGCGCCGCCTTTGGCAACGTGATGGCGGAACTGCTGGGCGCCCCCCTTCCCATCGGCGGCATGGCCGGCGACCAGCAAAGCGCGCTGTTCGGTCAGGCCTGCTTCTCGGCCGGCATGGCCAAGAACACCTACGGCACGGGCTGCTTCATGCTGATGCACACCGGCACACATTTCCAGACCTCGCACAACGGCCTGCTTACCACCAGTGCAGCGCAAACCGGGACCACGCCGGAGTTCGCCATGGAGGGCAGCGTGTTTGTCGGCGGCGCCGTGGTGCAGTGGCTGCGCGACGGCCTGGGCGCGATCCGCTCCAGTGCCGAGGTCCAGGCACTCGCAGCCAGTGTGCCGGATACCGGCGGCGTCATGCTGGTACCGGCCTTCACCGGTCTCGGTGCGCCCTATTGGAACCCGGAGGCACGCGGCACCATCACTGGCATCACGCGCGGCACCACCACGGCCCACATCGCACGGGCCGCGCTGGAGAGCATTGCCTTCCAGAGCGCCGCGCTGCTCGACGCCATGGGCCGTGATGCCGTGGCACATGGCGGCACGGCGGTACGCGAGTTGCGCGTGGACGGCGGCGCCTGCGCCAACGACCTGCTCATGCAGTTCCAGGCCGATCTGCTGGGCATCCCCGTGGTGCGACCGGCCGTGATCGAAACCACTGCGCTGGGTGCCGCCTACCTGGCCGGCCTGGGCACCGGCTTGTACAGCGGTACCGAAGAGCTGAGCACCCAGTGGCGTGTGGAGCGGCGCTTCGAGCCCACCCTGTCGCGCGATCAGGCTCAGACCCGCATGGCGCAGTGGGAGCACGCCGTGCGCCAGGCAACGGCCGGCTAAGCCGGGCTGCCTGGGCCGAGGGTGGTGGGGTTGACTGGCAAAAATTTGACTTGGGACAAGGTTTGACCCACTATTTGGTGGCGCCCCACCGCAACAGACAGAGCATAAGGCGGGTAGCATTAAATGTTTCGCTGAGCCGTTGGAACTTTCGGACACCCTTCCCATGAATAACTTCAAGATTTCAACCCGCCTGCTGCTGCTGCTAAGCGTGTTTTCCGTGTTGCTGGTCAGCATTGGCGGCATGGGACTGGTGGGCATCACCAAGGCCAACGATGCATTGCATTCAGTCTACGTAGACCGCACCCTGCCCATGGAGTCGCTGTCCAACGTGCTGCAGATGCAGCTGCGCAACCGTCAGCTGATCGCCGACTCGTTGCTGGACCCCACGGTGGAAACCTACGCCAGGAACAGCGCCGAGATCGAGGCCAACATCGCCACCATCAACAAGCAATGGGACGCCTACATTGCCTCCTCGCTGACCGATGAGGAACGCGCGCTGGCCAAGACCGTGACCGAGGCCCGCACGGCCTATGTGCAAAAGGGCCTGCAGCCGGCCATCGCCGCCCTGAAGGCCAACGACTGGGCTGAAACCTCGCGCATCAACGTGGAATTGCTGGCACCGCTGTACGTCAAGCTGCGTGACGGCATGGAGCCCCTGCTCAAGCTGCAGGTGCTCGAGGCCAAGAAGGAATACGACGACGGCGTGTCGCGCTACCAGACCATCCGCCTGGCGGCCATCGCCTCCATCGTGGTCGGCCTGGCCCTGGGCTGGATGTTCGGGCTGGCGCTGATCCGCAGCCTGTCCAAGTCACTGGGTAGCGCCGTGGACGTGGCCCATGCCGTGGCCAAGGGCGATCTGACGCAAAACATCGACAGCCAGGGCAATGACGAAGTGGCCCAATTGATGACGGCGCTGGCCGCCATGACCGAGTCCCTGGTGAAGGTGGTGTCCAGCGTGCGCCAGGGCTCCGAAGGCGTGGCCACCGCCAGCGCCGAGATTGCGCAGGGCAACAACGATTTGTCGGCCCGCACCGAGCAACAGGCCAGCGCCCTGGAGCAGACCGCGTCCAGCATGGAAGAACTCAGCTCCACCGTGCAGCAGAACGCCGAAAGCGCCCGTACCGCCAACCAGTTGGCCGTCAGCGCGTCCACCATCGCCGTCACCGGCGGCAACGTGGTCAGCCAGGTGGTGGAGACCATGCGCGAGATCAACACCTCGTCGCGCAAGATTTCCGACATCATCAGTGTGATCGACGGCATCGCCTTCCAGACCAACATCCTGGCGCTCAACGCCGCCGTAGAAGCAGCCCGTGCGGGTGAACAGGGCCGTGGCTTCGCCGTGGTGGCCTCCGAAGTGCGTTCGCTGGCGCAGCGCAGCGCCGAGGCCGCCAAGGAGATCAAGAGCCTGATCAATGCCAGCGTCGAGAAGGTCGAGCACGGCACCTCCCTGGTGGACCAGGCCGGCGCCACCATGACCGAAGTCGTGACCAGCATCCAGCGCGTGACGGACATCATGGGCGAGATCAGCGCCGCCAGCAACGAACAAGCCATCGGCGTGGCCAAGGTGGGCGGTGCCGTGCAACAGATGGACCAGAGCACCCAGCAGAACGCCGCCCTGGTGGAAGAAATGGCCGCCGCCGCCAGCAGCCTGAAGACCCAAGCCATGGACCTGGTGCACACCGTGGCCGTGTTCAAGCTCAACAACGCGGGGCTGCACACCATCACGCGCGTGGCGCCCAGCGCACCGCGCCCGGCGGCCCCTGCCCCCAAGGCCGCGCCGCGCGCCGTGGCCGCCCCGCCGGCACCCAAGGCCCTGCAAAAGAGCAGCCCCACCCCGGCGGCCAAGCAACTGGCGGCACCGGCCAAACCTGCAGCAACAGGCAAGGCGGACGGCGACTGGGAAACGTTCTGACGGCCTCCTGCGGGAGGCGCCGATGCGCTACATAATTAGTAGCGCGTCATGCACAAACCACGGGGCCTTGCGCCCCGTTTTCATTGCAATTACTTCATGGACGACACGTAGGCCACCACGGCCGCAATGTCGGCATCCGTCATGGTCTTGGTGTTGGCGGCCATCAGGGGGTCGGAGCGCACGGCGGAGCCGTCACGGTAGCGCTTGAGCGTCAGGCTCAGGTAGCCGGGCTGCTGGCCGGCGATGCGGGCGATCTTCTCGTTGCCGCGGCCCTGGTCGCCATGGCAGCGGAAGCAAATCTTGCTGTAGTACTCCTGGCCCTTGGCGGCCAGGGCAGCGTTGGTGGCTGGCTTGAAGGCCACCTCCTGGTGCGAGTAGTGCAGGACCACGCCGATCTTCTCTTCCGTGGAGAGCGCCTTGATCATGCCCTCCATGAAGATGTTGCGGCGCTTGCCCTCGGCAAACTGGCGGACCTGCTCCAGCAGGTACGAGGTGTTCTGTCCTGCCAAATTGGGGGTGTCGGGGTTGGGGCTGTTGCCCCCTTCGCCATGGCAGTTGGCGCAAAAGCTGGCGACCTTGGCACCGGTCTTGTTGGAGGCCTCCAGCAGGCGGGGGTTGGCTTCCACTTCCTTCAGGCGCGCATTCAGGTCCACATCCGGCACCGGTGCCTTACCCGGTTGGCCCAGCGCCGACGACGCCAGCAGCACGGAAAGCAGCGCAGTCAGCACAGCGGACGGAAGCCGTTTTTTCATGGAAATAGCCCTTAGAGAAGAACGGGCTATTTTACGAGCGACGGCCCTTCCAGAATTGACATAGCTCAAAGCGCCCCGGGGTGGTCCCACACCGAGGCGGAAGTGTTGGCGCGCCCCGTCGCACACGGGTGCGCGCCACCGGTAGCGTGCGCTAGATGTGCAGGGCGTGGCCCAGCGCGCGCAGCGCCGCTTCCTGCACCGCCTCACCCAGCGTCGGGTGGGCGTGGATGGTGTGGGCCACGTCTTCCAGTGTCGCGCCCATCTCCAGCGAATGCGAGAAGGCCGTACTGAGCTCGGACACACCGGCGCCCACCGCCTGCCAACCGACGATGCGGTGGTTGTCGCGGCGTGCCACGACACGCACAAAGCCATCGGTGGCCTCCAGCGTCATGGCGCGGCCATTGGCGGCAAACGGGAACTGCGCCGTGGTGTACTCCAGCCCGGCCTTGGCCGCATCGGCGGGCGTCTGGCCCACGACCACGATTTCCGGGTCAGTGAAGCACACCGCCGCAATCGCGGCCGGCGTGAAGTGGCGGCGCTTGCCGGCGATGATCTCGGCGACCATCTCGCCCTGGGCCATGGCACGGTGTGCCAGCATGGGCTCGCCGGTCAGGTCGCCAATCGCCCAGACGTTGCGCATCGAAGTGCGGCACTGGTCATCCACCTTGACGGAGCGACCCTGCATGGCCAGCATCAGCTTCTCCAGGCCCCAGCCATGGGTGTGCGGCGCGCGGCCGATAGCGACCAACACCTGGTCGGCTGCCAGTTCGCTCTCGCGCCCAGCGCTGTCCTGCACGCGCACGGCGTCACCGGCGGCGTTCAGTCCTTGCACCTTGGTGCCCAGATGGACTTGCACCCCCAGCTTGCGCAGGGATGCCGCCACCGGCTTGGTCAGCTCCTCGTCGTAGGCCGGCAGGATGCGGTCCAGCGCCTCCACCACGGTGACGTCGCTGCCGAGCTTGCGGTAGACCAGGCCCAATTCGAGTCCGATGTAACCGGCGCCCACCACCACCAGGCGTTTGGGCACGCTGTCGGGCGACAGGGCCTGCGTGGAGGAGATGACGCGCCCGCCAAACGGCATGCCGGGCAGGCCCAGCTCCACCGAGCCGGTGGCCAGCAGCAGGTGTTCGCCCTGGATGCGCATCGGTGCCGCGTCCGGCTTGCCCGGTGCCATCACGTCCACGGTCTTGCCGTCGACGATGGTGGCCCAGCCCTTGACGACGCGCACGCCGTGCTTCTTCAGCAGGGCGCCCACGCCGCCGGTCAGGCGGGCGACGATGCCGTCCTTCCAGCGCACGGTCTGTGCGATGTCGATGCGGGCCGACTCCACGTGGATGCCCAGCGTGCTGTCCCCCATGAAGTGGTGGGCCTGGTGGTAGGCCTCGGCCGCGTGGATCAGCGCCTTGGACGGGATGCAGCCGATGTTCAGGCAGGTGCCGCCCAGTTGTTCGCCCTCCACCAGCGTGGTGGCGATGCCGAGCTGCGCGGCGCGGATGGCGGCCACATAACCACCGGGACCACCGCCGATGATCAGCAGTGTTGTCTTGTGAGAATCCATGGCTTACTCCACAAACAGGGTGGCCGGACACTCGAGGTAGCCACGTATCAATTGCACAAACTCGGCGGCATGCATGCCGTCCACCACGCGGTGGTCGAAGGAGGACGATAGATTCATCATCTGCCGCGCCACGACGGCGCCGTTGCGGATCATCGGTCGCTCCACCAGGCGGTTGACGCCGACGATCGCCACCTCGGGGTGGTTGATGACCGGCGTGGTGACGATGCCACCCAGCGCACCCAGGCTGGTGATGGTGATGGTGGAGCCACTCAGCTCCTCGCGCGCGGCCTTGCCACTGCGTGCAGCCTCGGCCAGGCGCAGCACCTCGGCGGCGCAGGCCCACAGGTCCAGCGTCTCGGCGTGGCGGATCACGGGCACCATCAGGCCGCCCTCGGTCTGCGTGGCCAAGCCCAGGTGCACAGCGCCGTAGCGCGTGGCCACGGCGGCCTCGTCGTCATAGCGGGCGTTGATCTGCGGATGGGCGCGCAACGCCAGCACCACGGCGCGGGCGATGAAGGGCAGCACCGTCAGCTTGCCGCGCGTCTTGCCGTGCTGCGCGTTCAGGCGCGCGCGCAGGGCCTCCAACTCCGTCATGTCCACTTCTTCGACGTAGGTGAAGTGTGGAATGCGGCGCTTGGACTCCTGCATCTTCTGCGCGATCTTGCGGCGCAGTCCGATGACCGGCACGGTTTCCTCGTCCACGCGCTGGGCGTAACGCTGATCCAGCGAACCACCGGCCTGCGCCTGGCTGGCGCGCTGGGCGTAGGCCTGCAGGTCTTCATGCGTGATGCGCCCGGCCGGACCGGTGCCCGGCACGAACTGCAGCTCCACCCCCAGATCCCAGGCCTCGCGGCGCACGGACGGCGATGCAATCGGCTTGTCGCCGGGTGCACGCACCAGGGCCACCGGGGCCTTGCCGTTGCCGTTGCGGACCCCATCTTTCCGTTCGCCCTGAGCTTGTCGAAGGGCTTCGACAGGCTCAGCCCGAACGGGCGTTGCCGGCACCGGAGCTGCGACGGGCTTGGCCGCTTCGGCCGGCGTCGCAGGCGCTACGGTTTTTGTAGCTGCCTGCGCAGTATTGGCGAGGACTGAAGCCGATTCCGGCTTGAGATTGCCGGCGCCTTCCACCTCGATGCGGATGACCTCGGAGCCCACTGCCATGACCTGGCCGACGGCGCCGCCCAGGGCCAGCACCTTGCCGGCCACGCTGGAGGGAATCTCCACCGTGGCCTTGTCGGTCATCACATCGGCCAGGATCTGGTCCTCGGCCACCACGTCGCCGACCTTCACATGCCAGGCGACCAACTCAACTTCCGCAATGCCTTCGCCGATGTCCGGCATCTTGATAACGTGAATACCCATCATGCCTCCATCGCGCGCTTGAACGCTTCAGCGACCCGCTTCGGGCCCGGAAAATAGTCCCACTCCTGGGCGTGCGGATAGGGGGTGTCCCAGCCCGCCACCCGCTCGATGGGAGCCTCCAGGTGGTAGAAGCAATGCTCTTGCACCAGCGACACCAGCTCGGCGCCAAAGCCGCTGGTGCGCGTGGCCTCGTGCACCACGACGCAACGGCCGGTCTTCTTGACCGAGGCGACGATGGTTTCCAGGTCCAGCGGCCAGATGGATCGCAGGTCGATGATCTCGGCGTCCACGCCGCTCTCGGCGGCGGCGGCCTCGCAGACATAAACCATGGTGCCGTAGGCCAGCACGGTCAGCGCGCTGCCGGGACGGAACACGGCCGCTTTGTCCAGCGGCACGGTGTAGTAGCCCTCGGGCACATTGCCCATCGGGTGCTTGGACCAGGGCACTACCGGCTTGTCGTGGTGGCCGTCGAATGGACCGTTGTACAGGCGCTTGGGCTCCAGGAAGATGACCGGGTCGTCGTTCTCGATGGAGGCGATCAACAGGCCCTTGGCGTCATACGGGTTGGACGGCATGACCGTGCGCAGACCGCAGACCTGGGTGAACATGGCCTCGGGGCTCTGGCTGTGGGTCTGGCCGCCGTAGATGCCGCCGCCGCAGGGCATGCGGATGGTGATGGGGCAGGTGAAGTCGCCTGCCGAGCGGTAGCGCAGGCGCGCCGCCTCCGAGACGATCTGGTCACTGGCCGGGTAGAAGTAATCCGCAAACTGGATTTCCACCACGGGCCGCAGCCCGTAGGCGCCCATGCCCACCGCCGTGCCGACGATGCCACCCTCGGAGATGGGGGCGTCGAACACACGCGAGGTGCCGTATTTCTTTTGCAGGCCTTCGGTGCAGCGGAACACGCCGCCGAAGTAACCCACGTCCTGTCCGTAGACGACGACGTTGTCGTCGCGCTCCAGCATCACGTCCATGGCGCTTCGCAGGGCCTGGATCATGGTCATCGGAGCCATAGTGTTTTCGTTGCTCATGATCAGATTCCCAACTCCTGCCGCTGCCGGCGCAGGTGCGCGGGCATTTCCTTGTAGACGTCCTCGAACATTTCTGCCGGACTGCGCATGTGGCCGTCGGCCAGGGTGCCGAATTGCTCGGCCTCCTTCTGCGCGGCGGCGACTTCCTGCTCCAGCTCCTTTTGCGTGGCTTCGTGCTCGGCATCGGACCAGGCCCCTAGCGTGATTAGGTGCTGCTTCAGGCGCAGGATGGGGTCGCCCAGCGGGAAGCGCGCCGCATCGTTGGCGGGGCGGTACTTGCTGGGGTCGTCGGAGGTGGAGTGCGGGCCGGCCCGGTAGGTCACCCATTCGATCAGCGTCGGGCCCAGGTTGCGGCGGGCGCGTTCCAGCGCCCATTGGGATGCGGCATACACGGCCAGGAAGTCGTTGCCATCCACGCGCAGGGATGCAATGCCACTGCCCACGCCGCGCGCGGCAAAGGTCGTACCCTCACCGCCGGCAATGGCCTGGAAGGTGGAGATGGCCCACTGGTTGTTGACGACGTTGAGGATCACCGGTGCGCGGTACACGTGGGCAAAGGTCAGGCCGGTGTGGAAGTCGGCCTCGGCCGTGGCGCCGTCGCCGATCCAGCTCGACGCCACCTTGGTGTCGCCCTTGATGGCCGAGGCCATGCCCCAGCCCACGGCCTGGATCACCTGCGTGGCCAGGTTGCCGGAGATGGAGAAGAAGCCCTGTTTCTTGCTCGAATACATGACCGGCAGTTGCCGGCCCTTGAGCGGGTCATTCTGGTTGGAATAGAGCTGGCAGATCATGTCCACCATGGACACATCGTCGCGTGACAGCAGCAGCCCCTGCTGGCGGTAGGTGGGGAAGCACATGTCGCCGTCTACCAGCGCCTGCGCATGGGCGCAGGCAATGGCCTCTTCACCCAGGCACTGCATGTAGAACGACATCTTCTTCTGCCGCTGGGCGATCAGCATGCGCGCGTCGAAGGCGCGCGTCTTGAGCATGGAGCGCATGCCTTTGCGCAACTGCTCCACGCTGATGTCCGGCGCCCAGGGGCCGACGGCCTTGCCGTCCTTGTCCAGCACGCGGATCAGCGTGAACGCCAGATCGCTGGTTTGCGCCGCCTGGGCATCCACCGGTGGGCGACGCACGGCACCGGCTTCAGAAATGGGAAGGTAGGAAAAGTCTGTGTCATGGCCGGGTCGCCCGGTGGGCTCCGGCACATGCAGACGCAGTGGCTCGAATGATGGCATCGACAGTACTCCTTGCAGGGTCGTGGCCTGCAGCAGATTTCGGGGTCGTCCAGACCGTGGCGGGTAGCCAGGTCCAAACGGACAATGCGGCGCGGCACCCGGGATCGCCAGGCGCGTTGCGTGCGGTGCAGAGCATACCGCGCCTATCCCGGTGTTCGGTGGCCGGGCACCGCTTTTGGCCAGGTTTTTTTGCACGGTGGGCCAGCCGGCGTGCGAGCCTGACCCACTGGCCGTATAGTGCGGTCACGCGCCGGCTCAGGGAGGATCGACCCGCATGCGAACCCGAAAACTGTACATCCCCATCGCCGAGGCCCATGTCGGCATGGTATTGGGCGAAGACGTCCAGGACAACTACCGCCGCCCCTACCAACCGGCGGGACTCACACTGTCCGACGAGAACTTGCACCAACTGGCCGCCAACCATGCGGAGTTCATCTGCATCCTGGCGCCCGACGAGCGCTCGGACGACGCCATCGCGGACGACGCTGCCGCCGCCACGCAGCGGATCCAAACCATCTTCCAAGGTGCGGACCTGACGCAGCCCGCCACCGCAGCCCTGCTGCAGCAAGTCCTGCTGTACCGGAGCGCGTGATGGACATCCCCGTAACCCAGGATGGTGTGGTCGCCAGCAGCGAGCAGTTGCCGGTTTTCCCGGCGTTGGTGACCCGGATTCTGGCTACGCTGGAGGACCCCGACGCCAGCCTGACTCTGCTGGCGCAGTACATTGAGCACGACCCCGTGATCACGGCGCGGGTGCTGTCGCTGGCCAACCGCGCCGCGACCCACCGGCGCATGGATACGGCGGTGAGCGATGTGTTCACCGCCATCTCGTTGATCGGTCTGGCCCAGGTGCGCCAGACCGCCCTCATGGCCAGCTTGTCCGGCTTTCTGGACCAGGTGGCGCCGGTGACCAAGCGGCACTATTTCTGGGAACACAGTGTCGTGGTGGGCGTGGGCTGCCTGGAACTGGCCCCCCACGCGATGCAGCCCACCAACGTCGATGCCGCCCTGATCGCCGGCTTGCTGCACGACATTGGCCAGCTATGGCTGGCGCGTTTTCGGGGTGAGGCGTTTCGCCGCGCCTGCGGCGACAGCCAGCAGTCGGGGGCCGGCATCGAGCACAGCGAGCGGGCGCTCTTTGGCGTGGACCATGCCTGCATCGGCGCCTGGCTGGCCGCGCACTGGGGCCTGTCGGAGGCCATCGTGCGCGCCATCGCCAGCCACCACGCGCCCGACGGCCAGGCGGACGAACCCCTGGTGGCGGTGGTGCATGTAGCCGAAGTGCTGAGCAACGCGCTGGACATCACCGGCAATGCCGAGAGCCGCGTCACCTCCGTCTCCGCCCCCTGCTGCGCGATGCTGGGCCTGACGTGGGACGACAGCGCGCAACAACTGTTCGGCCGCATCGAGGCGCGCAGCCGGCACGCCATGGGCTTTCTGCGCTGAACGCTTCCCTGGCAGCGGCGCTGGAGCGCGGCCTTACATATTGCGCCGGTACTGACCACCCACCTCGAACAGGGCACCGGTGATCTGTCCCAGCGAGCACACGCGCACGGCGTCCATCAGCACTTCAAACACGTTCTTGTTGTCGATGACGGCCTGCTGCAAGCGCTTTAAGGCGGCGGGCGACTCCGCGGCATGGCGGGCGTGGAAGTCAGCCAGGCGCTTGAGTTGGCTCTGCTTCTCGTCCTCGGTCGAACGGGCCAGCTCCAGCTTGTCCAACACCGCATCGCCGTGCGGGTTGCGGAAGGTGTTGACGCCGATGATGGGCAGCTCACCCGTGTGCTTGAGCATCTCGTAGTGCATGGACTCGTCCTGGATCTTGCCGCGCTGGTAGCCGGTCTCCATCGCACCCAGCACGCCACCGCGCTCGGCAATGGCGGTGAACTCGGACAGCACGGCCTCTTCCACCAGCTCGGTCAGCTCCTCGATGATGAAGGCGCCCTGGTTCGGGTTCTCGTTCTTGGCCAGGCCCCATTCGCGGTTGATGATGAGCTGGATGGCCATGGCACGGCGCACCGAATCTTCAGTCGGCGTGGTGATGGCCTCGTCGAACGCATTGGTGTGCAGGCTGTTGCAGTTGTCGTAAATGGCAATCAACGCCTGCAAGGTGGTGCGGATGTCGTTGAACTGGATCTCCTGCGCATGCAGCGAACGGCCCGAGGTCTGGATGTGGTATTTGAGCTTCTGGCTGCGCTCGTTGGCGCCGTACTTCTCCTTCATGGCCACGGCCCAGATGCGCCGCGCCACGCGGCCCATGACCGTGTACTCGGGGTCCATGCCGTTGCTGAAGAAGAAGCTCAGGTTGGGCGCGAAATCGTCGATGTGCATGCCGCGCGCCAGATAGGCTTCGACCAGCGTGAAGCCGTTGGACAACGTGAACGCCAACTGGCTGATCGGGTTGGCACCGGCCTCGGCGATGTGGTAACCGCTGATGGACACCGAGTAGAAGTTGCGCACGTTGTGGTGCACGAAATACTCGGCGATGTCGCCCATGACCTTCAACGAAAACTCGGTGGAGAAGATGCAGGTGTTCTGGCCTTGGTCTTCTTTCAGGATGTCGGCCTGCACCGTGCCGCGCACGTTGGCCAGCACCCATTCGCGGATTTTTTCGGTTTCAGTGTCGGTCGGTTCGCGGCCGTTGTCGGTCTTGAATTTCTCCAGGTTCTGGTCGATGGCCGCGTTCATGAACATGGCCAGGATGCTGGGCGCAGGTCCATTGATGGTCATGGACACGCTGGTGGCCGGGTTGCACAGGTCGAAGCCGCCATACAGGACCTTGAGGTCGTCCAGCGTGGCGATGGAGACGCCGCTGTTCCCGATCTTGCCGTAGATGTCGGGACGCAGGTCGGGGTCATTACCGTACAGCGTCACCGAGTCAAAGGCCGTGGACAGGCGCTTGGCGGCCATGCCCTCGGAGAGCAGCTTGAAGCGGCGGTTGGTGCGGAAGGCATCGCCCTCGCCGGCGAACATGCGGGTGGGGTCCTCGCCCTCGCGCTTGAAGGCGAAGGTGCCGGCGGTGTAGGGGTAGCTGCCGGGCACGTTGTCCAGCATCAGCCACTTCAAAATCTCGCCGTGGTCCTCGTATTGCGGCAGGGCCACCTTGCGGATGGTGGTGCCGGACAGGCTCTTGGTGGTGAGCGCGGTGCGGATTTCCTTGTCGCGGATCTTCACCACGTACTCGTCACCGGCGTAGGCCGCCTGCATCTCCGGCCATTGCGCCACCAGCTTCTTGGCGGCGGGGTCCTGGCGTTCGCTGCGCTCGGCGGCCAGGCGCAGCACCGTGTTCTTGGCGCCATCGCGCGTCGCATCGTCATCCAGCAACATGCGGGCAGTTGCGTTCAACTGCTGGACCTCGCGCGCCAGGCGGGCTTCCGAGCGGGCATGGCGCTTGTAGTCGCGCACCGTCTCGCTGATCTCGGCCAGGTAACGGGTACGGGCCGCCGGCACCACCGGCGTCTGGTTGCTGCTGTGGCGCACGCCCACCAGGGGCAGCCGACCCGGCCCCGCCACGGGCAGGCCCAGCGCCTGCAGCCGCGGCAGCAGGGCCTGGTACAGGGCGGTCACGCCGTCGTCATTGAAGCGCGCGGCCATGGTGCCGAACACCGGCATCTTCTCGGGTGGGGTGGTGAAGGCCTCCTTGTTGCGCTGCACCTGCTTGGACACGTCACGCAGGGCGTCACTCGCGCCCTTGCGGTCGAACTTGTTGATGGCCACGAACTCGGCAAAGTCGAGCATATCGATCTTTTCCAGTTGGCTGGCGGCGCCGAACTCGGGTGTCATCACGTACAGGGGCACGTCCACCAGCGGGACAATGGCAGCGTCGCCCTGGCCGATGCCGGAGGTCTCCACCACCACGGCGTCAAAGCCAGCCACCTTGCAGGCGGCGATCACGTCCGGCAGGGCCTGGCTGATCTCGGAGCCGAAGTCGCGCGTGGCCAGGCTGCGCATGAAGATGCGGTCACCGTTCTGCCAGGGGCCGATGGCATTCATGCGGATGCGATCACCCAGCAGGGCGCCACCGCTCTTGCGCCGGCTGGGATCGATGCTGACCACGGCCACACGCAGGGCGTCGCCCTGGTCCAGGCGCAGGCGGCGGATCAGTTCGTCGGTGAGCGAGGATTTGCCGGCACCGCCGGTGCCGGTGATACCCAGTACCGGTATCTTTTTTGTAGCAGCCTGTGCCCGTAATTCGAGGGCTAGCGGGTGTTTTCCCTCAGAGCCTTCGAGCGCGGTGATGAGTTGGGCCAAGGCGCGCCAGGCGGCTGGCGTGTGGCCGGCGATGGCCTCCAGCGTAGTCGGCGCATAGCTGACCAGGTCCTGGTCGCAGCGCATCACCATCTCACCGATCATGCCTTGCAGGCCCATGCGCTGGCCGTCTTCCGGGCTGTAGATGCGGGTCACACCGTAGGCCTGCAGCTCGGAAATCTCGCTGGGCACGATCACGCCGCCGCCACCGCCAAACACCTGGATATGCGAACCGCCGCGTGCCTTGAGCAGATCGACCATGTACTTGAAGTACTCGACGTGGCCGCCCTGGTAGGAGCTGATGGCGATGCCCTGCACGTCTTCCTGGAGTGCCGCCGTCACCACATCGTCCACGCTGCGGTTGTGGCCCAGGTGGATGACCTCCGCGCCCATGCCCTGCAGGATGCGGCGCATGATGTTGATGGCTGCGTCATGCCCGTCAAACAGGCTGGCAGCAGTGACAAAGCGCACCTTGTTCGTGGGACGGTAGTTGGCAAGGGCCTTGAATTCGGCGGACAGGTTGGTCATGGCTGGCGTCTTTCTCTTCATGCGTGGGTAGCCGGCAAGCTGCACCACAGCAAAGTCTCATAGTTGACGTTTACGTAAACGTCAACTGTAACCCAAAATCCACCTCTGTGTGTGGTTTGGCTGTGGATACCGCTGCACCAGCGGCTGGTCGGCGGCTATCGGGTGCTGGCCAGCACGCCGGTGTCGCGCTGCGGCGTGAGCGTGGCGTCCACCCTGAGTGCTGCCACGGATGTGGATGTCGCACTGGGCGCCAATGTGGGCTGGCCATTGGCATCGAAGCCCTTCATGGCATCGACCAGCGCCGGAACCGGGTTGGCATCCACGGCCAGACTTTGCGCAACGGGTAAAGACACCGCCTGTTCCTGGGACGCCAGAGCAGCGCTCGCACCACCGGATGGCGCAGCGGCCGTGAAGGTGCCGATGGCCTGCGCCATGTCCGCCACCTGGGTTCCGAGTCCGGCTGCAGTGGCCAGCGCGGTTGCCGGCGCCGGTGTAGTGGCCGTGGTCACAGCGGGCGTTGCGGAATGGGTCTGGAACCAGACATCGGCCATGTCATGGCTGGCGCCATCGGCCGTGGTGTAGCTGGACACCAGGCCCAGCAGGTTGCCATGGTCCATGGCCGTGGACGATGTCGCGTGCAGATCCAGTTGCGTGATGCCCAGCGAGGCCAGGGAATGCAGTTCGCCGGCTTCGCTGACGCCATCGGCGTTCTGATCAACCCAGACCATCAGCTCGTTAAAGTTGGCATCCGCTGCGCTGATCTGACCATCATGATTCGTATCCAACTCAGCCAATGCCTGGTAGCCGTTGCTGGCCTTTTGGCCATTGGCCAGGTTGGTGCCAACACCGAAGAGTTCGGTGCCGCCATTGATGGTGCCATCGTGGTTTCGGTCCATGACCAACAGGCCATCACCGCCAGACACCCAGCCGGTGTTGACCTTCTGGTTGACGCCAAACACGTCGAACTGCACGCCCTGGGTGATGCTGGCGGTGCTGACGCCATCGCCGGTCAGGTCCAGCACGATGGGCGAGCCCACGGCCAGATGACTGGTCTGGTCGCTGCTGAGCGCGGCCGTCTGCTGAGTGGTCAGAGCCATGACCTGTCCGGTGGTCAGGGCAGCAATCTGGTCCGTCGTCATCGCCGCCATCGCGGCAGTGCTGAGTGCGGAAACGTCCGCCGTCTCTATCGCGGCCACCTGGTCGGTATTGAGCGCCAGCACCTGGCCAGTTGACAGGATTTTCACGTCCGCCGAGGTCAGCGCCACCACGTCGCGGGTTTCCAGAGCCGCAACTTGGCCGGTGGTCAGCACGGTCACCTGGCTGGTCTTGAGGGCCTCGACATGGTCGGTACGCAGGGCGACGATCTGACCCGTCTGCAGCACAACCACCTGGCTGGTCTTGAGATTTGCGACCTGGTCCGTCGTCAGCGCACCCACCTGGTCGGTGGTAAGCGCCACGATGCTGCTGGTGCCCAGGGCCGCCACGTCACGGGTCTCCAGCGCAGCCACCTGATCCGTCGTCAGCGCAGCCACCTGCGTGGTCAACAGTGACGCGGCCTGTCCGGTGGTCAGTGCCACCACCTGGTCCGTGGTTAGGCCCTTGCTGACCTGGGTGGTGGTCAGGGCAATCACCTGGCTGGTCTTGAGGGCGGCCACCTGGTCTGTGGTCAATGCCGCCACCTGGTCGGTGCCCAGGGCCATGATGTGGGCGGTGTTCAGCACCACCAGATCGCGCGTTTCCAGCGCTGCAACCTGGTCGGTGGTCAATGCAGCTACTTGCGCGGTCATCAGCGATGCCGTCTGCCCGGTAGTCAGCGCGACCACCTGGTCGGTGGTCAGCCCCTGATGAACCTGGGTCGTGGTCAGGGCGGCCACTTGCTGGGTTTTGAGAGCCGCCAGTTGATCCGTCGTGAGCGCGGCCACCTGGGCCGTATTCAGCACCGCAATATTGGCCGTGCTCAGCGCCGCCACATCGCGGGTTTCCATGGCGACAAGCTGGTCGGTACTCAAAACCACCACCTGTGTGGTCGTGAGCGCGGCTACCTGGGCCGTCGTCAGGGCCACGATCTGGTCGGTGTTCAAACCGGCGCTGATCTGTGCGGTAGTCAATGCCGCCACACCACTGGTTGTAAGTGCGGCCACTTGGGCGGTGGTCAGGGCGGCCACCTGATCCGTGGAGAAGCCTTTGCTGATCTGGGCCGTGCTCAAGGCACCGATGCCGACCGTGCTTAGCGCAGCCAGGTCATCCGTCTGCAACGCGGCGACCTGCGAAGTGGTGAGGGCCGCCACCTGCTGCGTCTTCAGGGACGAAGCCTGGTCCGTTGTCAGCGCCACGATCTGGTCGCTGCTCAGGGTCACGATCTGCCCTGTGGTCAGGGCTACCAGATCGCGGGTTTCCAAGGCCGCGACCTGGTCGGTGTTCAAGGCAGCTACTTGTGCGGTGGTGAGCGCGGCCACTTGCGCGGTGGTCAAGGCCACGATCTGGTCCGTGTTCAACCCGGCGTTGACCTGGGTCGTGGTCAGCGCCACCACTTGGCTGGTCTTGAGAGCAGCGACCTGATCCGTGGTCAACGCTCCAGTCTGGTCCGTGCTGAGGTTGGTCAATTGGGCGGTGGTCAGTACCGCCACGTCACGGGTTTCCAGCGCAGCGATCTGGTCGGTCGTCAGTGCATGCGCCTGGGCCGTGGTGAGTGCAGCCACTTGGGCAGTGCTCAGCGCCACGATCTGATCCGTCGTCAGGCCGGCGCTGACCTGCGCTGTGGTCAGGGCCGCCACGTTGGTCGTGCCCAAAGCAACGACTTGGGCAGTCGTGAGGGCCGCCACATGGTCGGTGCTCAAACCCTTGCTGACCTGGTTGGTACTCAAAGCGGCGACACCGGCCGTACTCAGCGCAGCCACATCGTCGGTCTGCAAGGCTCCGATCTGCGCCGTGGTAAGCGCGGCCACCTGCTGCGTCTTCAGGGACGAGGCCTGGTCCGTGGTCAGGGCAACAATCTGGTCGCTGCTGAGGGTCACGATCTGGCCCGTGGTCAGTGCCACCAGGTCGCGTGTTTCCAGGGCAGCGATCTGGTCGGTGGTCAAGGCCGCCACTTGGCCCGTGGTCAGTGCAGCCACCTGCGCCGTGTTCAGGGCCACGATCTGGTCGGTGTTCAAGCCGGCGTTGACCTGGGTCGTGGTCAGTGCCACCACTTGGCTGGTCTTGAGTGCCACCACCTGGTCGGTGGTCAGTGCCAACGTCTGGTCACTGCCGAGATTCGCCAGTTGCGCCGTAGTCAATGCAGCCACATCGCGGGTTTCCAGGGCAGCAATCTGGTCGGTGGTCAGCGCATGCGCCTGGGCCGTGGTGAGCGCGGCCACTTGCGCGGTGGTCAAAGCCACGATTTGGTCGGTCGTCAGGCCAGCGCTGACCTGGGCCGTGGTGAGGGCCGCCACATTGGTCGTGCCCAGGGCGACCACTTGGGTGGTGGTGAGGGCTGCCACCTGGTCGGTGCTCAAGCCCTTGCTGACCTGGTTGGTACTCAGAGCGCCAACGCCTGCCGTGCTTAGCGCAGCCAGGTCATCCGTCTGCAACGCGGCGACCTGCGAAGTGGTGAGGGCCGCCACCTGCTGCGTCTTCAGCGACGAAGCCTGGTCGCTGGTCAGCGCCACGATCTGGTCGCTGCTCAGGGTCACGATCTGCCCTGTGGTCAGGGCTGCCAGATCGCGGGTTTCCAGGGCAGCAACCTGGTCGGTGTTCAAGGCAGCTACTTGCGCGGTGGTGAGTGCGGCCACTTGTGCAGTGGTCAAAGCCACAATCTGGTCGGTGTTCAGCCCGGCATTGACCTGGGCCGTGGTCAAGGCCACTACTTGGCTGGTCTTGAGGGCGGCAACCTGATCCGTGGTCAACGCTCCAGTCTGGTCCGTGCTGAGGTTGGTCAATTGGGCGGTGGTCAGTACCGCCACGTCACGGGTTTCCAGCGCAGCGATCTGGTCGGTTGTCAGCGCACGCGCCTGGGCCGTGGTGAGCGCGGCCACTTGTGCAGTGGTCAAGGCCACGATTTGGTCGGTCGTCAGGCCGGCGCTGACCTGGGCGGTTGACAAGACAGCCACCTGGTTGGTCTTGAGGCCTGCCATCTGGTCGGTCGTCAGCGCGGCAATCTGGTCGCTGCTCAGGGTGGCAATCTGCGCAGTCGTCAAAACCGCTGCGTCCCGGGTTTCAAGCGCGGCGATCTGATCAGTATTCAGGGCCGCAACCTGCGCCGTGCTCAAGGCCGCCACCTGGGCGGTCGTGAGGGCGATGATCTGGTCCGTATTCAATCCCAGGCTGATCTGATCGGTGCTCAGGGCCAGCACGCTATTGGTGGCCAAGGCCGCCACCTGCGCCGTGGTCAAGGCCGCAATCTGATCGGATGTCAGCCCATTGCGCACCTGCGTGGTGCTTAGGGCGCCCAGACTGGCCGTGCTCAACGCGGCCACGTCGTCCGTTCGCAGCGCGGCAATTTGGGCCGTGCCCAAGGCCGCCACCTGGTTGGTCTTGAACGCAGCGGCCTGGTCCGTGGTCAGCGCCCCAATCTGGTCGCTGCTCAGCACAACCATTTGCGCGGTGGTCAGGGCCGCGATATCGCGGGTTTCCACCGCAGCCACCTGGTCGGCGGTGAGGGCAGCTACCTGCGCCGTTGTCAAATTGGTTATTTGCGCGGTGGTCAGCACTGCAATCTGGTCGGTATTGAGGCCTGACTGGATCTGGCGCGTGCTCAAGGCCACCAGCTGGCTGGTCTTGAGGGCGGCGACCTGGTCCGTGGTCAGCGCCCCGATCTGATCACTGTTCAGCGTGGTGATCTGTCCGGTGGTCAACGATGCCAGATCGCGGGTTTCCAAGGCCGCGATCTGGTCGGAATTCAAGGCGGCCACTTGCGCCGTGGTCAGTGCGGCCACCTGCGCGGTCGTCAGGGCCACGATCTGATCAGTTCCCAGTCCTTGGGCGACTTGGTCGGTCGTCAAGGCCTGCAGGCTACCGGTGGACAGGGCTGCCACCTGACCGGTGGTCAGCGCGGCAATCTGGTCGGTCGTGAACCCCTTGCTCAGTTGGTTGCTGCTTAGGGCCGCCAGGCTGGCGGTTCCGAGAGCGGCCACGTCATCCGTCCGCAAGGCGGCCACTTGCGCCGTGGACAGTGCGGCCATCTGCTGTGTCTTCAGGGACGCGGCCTGGTCGCTGGTCAGCGCCACGATCTGGTCGCTGCTGAGTGTCACGATCTGGCCAGTGGTCAAGGCCGCCAGGTCGCGCGTTTCCAGCGCTGCAATCTGATCGGTGTTCAGGGCGGCCACTTGTGTCGTGGTGAGCGCGGCGACCTGGGCCGTGGTCAGTGCAGCCACCTGGTCGGTGTTCAAGCCGCTGGCAATTTGATTGGCGGTCAAGGCCTGGAGGCTGCCGGTTGCCAAGGCCGCAACCTGGGCCGTTGTCAAGGCGGCGATCTGGTCGCTCGTAAGGGCCACGAGCTGGGTCGTCGCCAAATTCGCGACCTGGGTCGTGGTCAAGGCCACAACCTGATCGGTCGTCAATCCCGAACGGATCTGCTGCGTCGTCAACGCCGCGGTCTGGCTGGTCTTCAGTGCAGCCACCTGATCGGTGGTCAAGGCCGCAACCTGGTCACTCGCCAAGCTTGTAACCTGCGCGGTGGTCAGTGCCGCAATATCGCGGGTCTCGATGGCCGCAACCTGGTCCGTATTCAAGGCTTGGGCCTGGGTCGTCGTCAGGGCCGCCACCTGCGCGGTCGTCAATGCGACGATCTGATCCGTGTTCAGGCCCTTGGCAATCTGGTCAGTGGTCAGCGCCGCCAGGCTGCCCGTACTCAAGGCAGCCACCTGGGCCGTAGTCAGGGCCGCAAGCTGATCCGTGCTGAAACCCTTGGCGAGTTGGTCGCTGCTGAGTGCTCCAAGGCTGGCCGTTGTGAGGGCGGCGACGTTGTCCGTCGTCAGCGCGGCAATTTGCGCCGTATCCAGCGCCGCAACCTGCACGCTCTTGAGCGCAGCCGCCTGCTGCGTGGTCAGTGCCGTCACTTGCTGCGTGCGCAACGCCTTCACATCGGTCGTGTTCAATGCGGCCACATCACGGGTTTCCAGGGCCACCACCTGGTCGGTGGTCAACGCCACCACTTGCGCCGTCGTCAGCGACGCAACCTGTGCCGTCGTCAGGGCCACGATCTGGTCGGTATTGAGGCCCTTGGCAATCTGGTCTGTGGTCAATGCCAGTAAGCTGGCTGTACTCAAGGCCGCAACCTGCGCCGTCGTCAGGGCACCGATCTGGTCGGTCGTAAAGCCCTTGCTGACCTGATCGCTGTTCAGCGCACCCACGCTGGCTGCGGAGAGGGCCGCCACATCATCGGTCTGCATGGCGGCAAGTTGTGCTGTGCTCAAAAACATGGTCTGCTGTGTCTTGAGCGCTGCCACTTGGTCCGTTGTCAATGCAACGATCTGATCGGTGCCCAGTACCACTACGGTCGCCGTGGACAAGGCGCCTACGTCACGGGTCTCCAGCGCAGCCACCTGGTCCGTTGTCAGTGCCGCAACCTGCGCCGTGGTCAGGCTGGCCACTTGCGCCGTGGTCAAGGCCACGATCTGATCGGTTGTCAATCCCGCACGGATTTGCTGCGTCGTCAGGGCTGCGGTCTGGCCGGTCTTGAGTGCCGCAACCTGGTCGGTTGTCCACGCGGCAACCTGGTTCGTCAACAGAGCGACGGTCTGTGTGGTCGTCAGCGACGCCACGTCGCGCGTTTCCATCGCCGCAATCTGGTCACTGGTCAGGGCGATGAGTTGCGTCGTGGTCAAACTCGCCACCTGCGCGGTGGTAAGTGCCACCACCTGGTCGGTGCTGAATCCCTTGGCGACTTGATCGGTTGTCAATGCCTGCAGGCTGCCGGTGTTGAGTGCAGCTACCTGCGCCGTAGTCATGGCGCCAATTTGGTCGGTCGAGAGGCCCTTGCCAACCTGATCGCTGTTCAGTGCCGCCAGGCTGGCCGTGGTCAGTGCTGCAACGTCATCGGTCCGTAATGCCGCAATCTGCGTCGTCCCCAATGCGGCGACCTGTTGTGTCTTGAGGGCAACTGCTTGGTCAGTGGTCAACGCCACCACCTGATCGGTCCCGAGGGCAGCCATGGCCGCCGTGGATAAGGCGCCCACATCACGGGTTTCAAGCGCAGCAACCTGGGTAGTTGTCAGGCTGGCGACCTGGGCCGTGCCCAGGTTGGCAACCTGGGCGGTAGTCAACGCCACCACCTGGTCTGTACTCAGGCCTGCGCGGATCTGGGACGTTGTCAGTGCGCCGATCTGGCGGGTGGCGAGTGCGGCAATCTGGTCCGTGGACAGCGCGGCGATCTGACCGGCCGCCAACGCCATGACCTGCCCTGTTGTGAGCGCCGCCACATCACGGGTCTCCAGCGCGGCAACCTGGGCGGCGCTCAGAGCCACCAGTTGGGTGGTCGTCAGGCTGGCGACCTGCGCCGTGGTCAATGCCACGATCTGATCGGTGCCGAGACCCTTCGCCACTTGGTCGGTCGTGAGGGCGAGCAGGCTACCCGTGTTAAGTGCAGCCACTTGCGCCGTTGTCAATGCGCCAATTTGGTCGGTGCTGAAACCCTTGGCAAGTTGGTCACTGTTCAACGCGCCCAGGCTGGCGGTGGTCAACGCTGCAACATCATCCGTCCGCAGGGCGGCAATCTGCGCCGTACCCAAGGCTGCGACCTGCTGGGTCTTGAGCGCTGCAGCCTGGTCCGTGGTCAGGGCCAGGATTTGGCCCGTGCTCAACACACCGATGGCCACCGTTGATAGCGCCGCCACATCACGCGTCTCCATGGCAGCCACCTGGCGGGTCGTCAGGGCTCCAACCTGGTTAGTCGCAAGGTTGGCCACCTGCGCGGTGGTTAGGGCCACAACTTGGTCCGTAGTCAGGCCATATGCCACCTGGTTGGTCGTCAGTGCCTGAACACTATCCGTCCCCATGGCCGCAATCTGGACCGTCGTCAACGCAGCGATTTGCGCTGTGGACAGGCCTTTGCTCAGTTGATTGGTCGTCAATGCCGCAACGGCAGCCGTGGTCAGGGAGGCGATGGCGTCGGTCCGCAATGCCGCCACCTGGTCAGTCCCCAACACAACCACCTGGTTGGTCTTGAGAGTAGCCACCTGCAACGTGGTCAGGGCCGCGATCTGGTCGGTGCCAAGTGCGGTCATCTCCAACGTGGTCATGCCGCTGATGGCGGCGGTCGACAAGGCCTGCAGATCCTGCGTTTCAATGGCACGCAACTGCGCGGTGTTCAGCACAGCTATCTGGCTGGATTTCAAGGCCCCCACCTGACCCGAAGTCAGGGCGACCACTTGGTCCGTCCGCAGGGCCGCCACACCGGCAGTCGTCAGCGCAGCGATCTGGTCTGAATTGAGTCCACTGGCGACCTGATCCGTTGTGAGGGCCGCGACAGCGAGCGTCGATAGCGCAGCAACTTCGCGTGTGGTCAAGGCACCCACCTGGTCGCTGGTCAACGCCACCACCTGCTGCGAACGCAGTGCGGCCACTTGCGCGGTCGTGAGCGCGGCAATCTGGTCACTCGTCAGCCCTTTGGCGACCTGCTGTGTTGTCAACGCTGCCAGATCGGTGGTCGTGAGCGCGGCAATCTGTGCCGTGGTCATGGCGCCGATCTGGTCCGTCGTCAGGCCCTTGGCCACCTGGTCGGTGGTGAGCGCCGCAATGCCGGCGGTGCTCAGCGCCGCCACGTCGCGCGTCTCCATCGCCGCAATGCCGGCCGTGGTCAGGGCAGCTACCT
>Ga0310915_10000034_pt1 | contig 84969 bp, 76 predicted proteins | sample GREbulkMGAN111_FD_202508 | JGI IMG/M metagenome (GOLD analysis project Ga0310915, IMG submission 202508) | Lab enrichment of tropical soil microbial communities from Luquillo Experimental Forest, Puerto Rico - GRE.bulkMG.AN111 | ecosystem: Environmental > Terrestrial > Soil > Tropical forest >...
GCTGCTACGGAGTGTGGTGCGGCGCAAGCATCATACTCCGTTCCCTGCCTTCTGCATTTTCCGCTTTCGAGCGTGCGGAGGTTGATGCCAAAGGTCGTAGATGGCAGCACAGCCGCCCTAATAGGGCCTCAAATAAGTGGACGACGAGGTTGAAACTCCAATCAAATTGGAGCGATGGCGGGCTTTTTCGCCACTCCTTGGGCTTTGTTCGAAAGCTCCTCCCAGGCTTCCCAGTTCGTTAGACGGGATGCGTAGGCCGTGCGAGCCGCAGGAGGCCCTTCAGTCCCGACAAAGAAACGAAGTGGAGGCGTTTCCGAATCGACAATTTTTAAGATGGCTTCAACAGTGGCTTGTGGATCGCCGAAATCCATCGCGGCCCCAGCCGCAAAAACCTGAGCCCTCAGCTCGGCATAGGCTTCCATGGCTGCCGATATCTTGAGCGAGGCAGGACTGGCGAAGCTGGTCGCATAAGCGCCAGGTTCGAGCAGCGTCACCTTGATGCCAAAGCCGCCGACCTCTTGGGCCAGACTCTCGTGGAGTGCCTCAAACGCCCATTTCGATGCGTTGTAGAAGCCGATGATCGGGCTGGCCGTAACCCCCGCGACGCTCGATACGCCGAGAATATGCCCATGCCCTTGCTGACGCAGCAGTGGCAGCACAGCGCGAATGACGCGCAAAGCGCCGAAGAAATTTGTCTCGAACTCGGCGCGAATGTCGGCTTCATTCGCTTCCTCGATGGCGGCGATCAATGCATAGCCGGCATTGTTGATGATGATATCCAGCTTGCCGAACGCCGCATGAGCCCGAGCAACGGCGGTCTCCACTTGGGCGGAATCGGTGACATCCAGCGCCAACGGAAGGACTGAACTGCCGAACCGCTCGACAAGATCAGCAACGGAATCAAGGGAGCGGGCGGTGGCGGCAACTCGGTCGCCACGTTCCAATGCCGCCTCTGCCCATACGCGACCGAAGCCACGGGACGCGCCGGTGATGAACCAGACTTTTCCAGACATGCGGGACTCCTCAAATCGGGCTGCTTCCCTGCGGAAGCCGATGAGAAGAGGTACCATGGGGTACTGTCCGGAACAGTGGCACAGGACGCCATTGCATGTGCCATTCACGCCAAATGCAATGAGCTGGCTTGATCACATCAATGGATCTGGCGATGAGAACCGGCGGCGTCGCGGAGGTCCGCAGCATTGAGTTCCCGCCAGCGATGAGGCGTCACCCCCTCCCAATCCCGGAAGGCGCGGTAGAAGGAGCTGGTATCCTGGTAGCCCAGCAGATACGCCACCTCGTTGATCGCCGCTGACGGGTCGGACAGCAGCTGGCGTCCCAACTCCTGGCGTGCCGCCACCAGAAGGTCACGAAAGCTCGTCCCTTCATCGGTGATGCGGCGCTGCAAAGTACGTTCGCTCATCCCCAGTTCTTGCGCCACCTCCGTAAGCTCCGGCCGTCCGCTGGCCAGCTTCCTCTTGAGAACAATCTTCACTTGTTCGCAGACGGAATTGCGGGCCTGCAGTTCATCAAGGGCCGAAGCCAGAGCGGGGGTGAGAATCTCAAGAAGTTCGGGGTTGTGTCCTGGGAATGGCTTATCGAGATCGGAGCGCTTTAAAATCAGGGCGTCCCGACCCGCCCGATGGCGGATCGGGCAAGCGAAATAGCGCTTCAGCACCTCATTTGCCGGACTGGAGCGAGCAAGCTCCAAACGGATGGGGGCCAAGGGTTGCCCCGTTCCCCGTCTGCCCAATTCAACCAAAGAGGCGAAGGCGATATCGGTCAGGATTTCCGGTTCTGGCTCGTTTGCATACAGCCATTCAATGGTGATGATGCACTCGTCCTTGGTTTCGGTGATCTGCAACAATTCGGGTGAGCAAAGATGCTTGAAACGGGCGCATCTTTGCAATCCGTCCCGATAATCGCGCGCAAAGAATGCCGCCAGACTTGGGGGCGGATGAGCCGCTGTGTCGGTACCTTCGACCATGGCGATGCCAAGGCCCGGACCGGGCTTCAATTCCTCAAGGGCTTTCCATAGTGCGAAATATTGCGATGTCGAGACCAGGGCGTCGCCGCCAAGATGTAAGGTGGCGGGGAGGCGAGCTTGCCGCAACACTGCGGCAGGCGGCAGACCGAGAACCTCCACGGCCCGCCAGAAGGCTCGTGGCACCTTGCATTTATCTGCCGGAGTTCCGCCCATGGCCTATCTCATCTGACTGAGGATCATCTTGTCGAACATGCGATCCCCAAACCACTTCCGAATGAATAGCATCGGGGCCGCATACTTGCCAGCGACGTAGCGGGTGCAGGGTTTCTTCGCCGTCACGGCCTTCGACACCAGATTGGCGATGACCTGGGGATCCGTGCCGCGGCCATGCCCATAGGCTGCTCTGGTCGTCCGTGCGACAACTTCGGTGACTTTCGCATAAGCGCCGCTTCCAGGGCGCTTGAGAAGCCCGTCCGCGACGACGTCGCCGAATCCGGTTTCGATGAGGCCGGGTTCTACGATCACCACCTTGATGCCGAAGGGAGCAAGTTCGAGCCGCAGGCAGTCCGACCAGCCCTCCAGAGCATGTTTGGTGGCGTGATACCAAGCCCCCAGCAGCGTGTAGATCTTCCCGCCCATCGAGGTGATGTTGATGATGGTGCCCGCGCCTTTCTTCCGCATCGACGGCAGCAGCAGCTGGGTCAGGCGGGCTGTGCCGAACAGGTTCACTTCGAACTGATAGCGGGCTTCGTCGATGCCAATCTCTTCGACGGCGCCGTAAAGCCCGAAACCGGCATTGTTCACCAGAACGTCAACACCGCCAGCGTCTCGCAGAATGGTCTCGACCGCAGCCTTAACCTCGGCGTCGTTGGTAATGTCCATGCGGAGCGGAATTGCTCCCAGATAGGCCAAGTCGTTCATCTTGTCGAATTGGCGGGCGGCGACGTAGACCTGGAAACCGTCCTTGATCAGGCGTTTGGCGATTTCCTTGCCGATGCCGGAGGACGCGCCGGTCACGAGCGCCGTTTTCTTGTTTGTTTCAACCATGATTGCCTCATTCATTTTTTAGGGGGATGTCGTCATCCAACGACGCGATGAAAAGCCCTGGTCTGACCCAGCAGAGAAATGCCGAGATATCCGCGCAGGAGCATCTTGCTGCCGTCGAGTTTGATGGTGCAGTGATAGGTGCTGCCGGAGGAGCCGTCGTAAAGCGACCCGCCGCTCCATTCCCCGTCTTCCCAACGAAGCCCCGTGATGAACACGATGTTTTCCAGGGAGCGCGTACGGAGAGCGGGATCGGGGTTCTTGCCGTCTTGCTTGAAGGTGATGTTGTCCGCCTCCATCACCTCGTTGCCGTAAAGGAGATGCGCCTGGAATTCCGAGCCGGATTTGAACAGATCGAGCTTCACGCTGCCGTCATCGGCTTCCCATGCGCCAATGACCGCATCTTCCGGCTGCTGCTGGGCCATGGCGGGAGATATGGCGAACAATCCGTAGGTCGCTGCGATCAGGATAATGGCTGTTCGCCGTGGCAGATGAGATATGGGCATGGTCGTCTCTATGCATGGCGTTGACGCGATGAGCCCACGGTTTCAGCCTTTTCAACAGCGGAATAGGTTGCTGGACCAAAGGCTCTTGTGATTGCCGTGGTGGAGACGACCTTAGATGTTTGCGCAGCGTTTTGGAGTTGCAAAGAGTGCCAATTGGATTGCAGCTGACGCCACAAGTGGACAAAAGCCGATGACATCTGGCTTGGGGCGCACAGAGCTTGTGCGTGATGGGGCAGTTAGATGCTCAGATTGAGCGGGAATAGCTCACGCATTATGTTTTCGGAATTATGTAGCGGTCACACCCAGAGGGGCTGCCGCCGGAAAGCCGCTGTGAACACCAGGGCTTATAGCTACCGCTCCAACGAAGAGGTTCCCGTGGGCCTTATGGCGGCGTAGGAGGCGGAGGTCTGCTCCTCTTCCTCTGCACTTTAGCTAAACCTATGCTGACCAGCCAGCCAAGCAAACCCCGTTGCGCAAAGTCCATGTTGAGAAACGGCCATTGCCGTTCGTGGAATCGAGTTTGCTACTCGGCGGATGTTCCGATATTGTTCCTGGGTTTCCCATTTGCTCCGCCCGAGGTTAACGGCATGACACCCCTTGTGTTGCAGCTCCAGGCAGAGGCATTGGATCCCAATGTCCGGATTGCTGATCTTCTGCGCAAATCCAAGGTCGTTGCAGTCAAGCTTGGGTTGACCGAATTCGGAGCCTGGGTAGAAAACGAGATCAATGGCTATCCAGACAATCAAAGTCTGCCAGACTACCGGAAACAGGTTGGGCGCCTGAAAGCTCGAAATCCATACCAGGGTTGGATGCCAGCCATAATTCGTGACCGCGAATTTGAACTGGAGGTATCCACTTGCTATGTGACGGATCCAATTGGGCCGTTGGAAGAAACGATTAGGCGCAGCCTGGAGGAGGAGGTCGGGTACGTTTTCCATCCGTTGAACGGACGCCAGCAGGCAGTGTTGGCGGAATTCTTTGATGTCTATATGGAATTTCAGGTCCATGTCCCAGCAGCGACAGCAATCGGAATCCTGGATGCTGTCCGGAACCGGGTTCTGGACTGGTCAATATCATTGGAACAGGCTGGCGTACTCGGCGAGGGAATGGCCTTTACTGTGCGCGAGCGGGAGGCGGCGCGAACCATGAGCAACGGCAACACCTATCACATCCATGGCAACATCGGTGTCTTGGGCGACGTTGCCCATTCCACCGTACATAGCACGCAATCGATCGCCTACAGTCAGGCCGACCTGACCGAGCTGAGGAGCGTCGTCGACCAGATCAGCGGCTATACCGGCCAGCTCAGCGGAGCAACCCAGTGCTCCGTGGTGGAGGCGCTCGCCGATGCTCGGACGGAACTGGACGCAGCCACCCCGAACCATGGTCGGCTCCGTGCTGCTCTGGCCTCCATCCGCACCACCTGCGAAGGTGCTGCCGGCAATCTCATCGCCAGCGGCATCCTCGGCCTCATCACCAAGTTCCTCAGCTGACTAGACATGGCCATTGCCGAGATGGCGCCCGCGCCGTCGTCGAGGCGGGCGAAAAACAGGTGCGCTTGTAGACGAAAGGATTGGTTCGATGGAATTCAAGCGGCGCACCTTGATGCAGATCGGCGACATGATCTGCGGCAACACCATCCAGAACAAAAATTTCTTCCTCTATCGGAGCAGCAGCTATCTGACGCAGTTTTTCCAGGACTGCGACACCGACTACGAACATGACGGCTCCACTAGGAACCAATGGGTGGCGGATGCCATCGCCAAAATACTTGAGGAGCCACATCCCAGCGCCAGTGTGCCGCCCGACACTTTTGCTCGTGTGATCCGCATCTTGATGGATCAAGCGGATGCCACCAACGAGGAATCGGATCGTCCTGAAGCGCTGGCTATGCTGAATTCCGCCCTGGCCCGGGAGGGATTCGAGGCCTTCTATGCCGACGACAAACGATGTTACCTGCGGCACATCGCTACTAACACCATCGCCGTCGCTTCTCCCAACCCGCACCGCCCGTTTTCGGCCGCCGAGCAGGCACGTCGGGAACAGCTTACGGCGTATCTCGATAAGGCCTCCGAGGATGACCTGATTGAGGAGGTGCTTCTGCCGCTGTTCCGGCAGCTCGGCTTCCACCGTATCACTGCTGCCGGGCACAAGGACAAAGCCCTGGAGTACGGCAAGGACATCTGGATGCGGTACACTCTGCCGACCCAACACATCCTGTATTTCGGCCTGCAGGTGAAGAAGGGGAAGCTGGACGCGTCCGGGACGTCCAAGAACGGAACCGCAAACGTAGCCGAGATCCACAACCAGGTCACGATGATGCTAGGCCACGAGATTTTCGACCCGGAGACCAACCGTCGGGTCTTGGTGGATCATGCTTACATCGTTGCCGGTGGCGAGATCACCAAAGCGGCCAGGAATTGGCTGGGCAACAAGCTGGACGCGGCCAAACGGAGCCAGATCATGTTCATGGATAGGGACGACATTCTCAACCTGTTCGTCGTCACCAACCTGCCTCTGCCGTCTGGTGCGCTGCCGCCTCCACCTGACCCGTTCGACGACGGGGCGATCCCCTTTTAGCCCAGGGGGACGTTATCTCGGGTCAGATAGCTGGGACCGGCGCCGACGGCTTTATGAAGGGCTGGCGCTTCCTCCCGACCGCATTCGACCGGGAAGTACCGAGCGCCGTTGTGGAGCAGCCAGATCGTTCGGGTGATGCCATTGCCGAAATCCAGGACTGGCCGTGCCTCGAAGGTCTCCCGCCACTCGCCAAGCCTGCCGGTCAAATAACGGAGCGGGGTGATCTCCCACCGAAAAACGACGTCGGCCAGTGGAACCGGGTTATCTGGTCCATGCGAGAATCCTTTGACCGCTTCAGCGAACTTGTAATCCCGGGTCCAATCATCCTCGCAGGCCAGCACTTCCGGCCGGCACCCCGACAGCTTCCACATCGACAGAAAGCGATTCGGATCGCAGACGACGACTGCTTCGTTCGCCGACAACTCGTCGTCCAACCGCATGTGCGCCATCGCTCCGTCACGGAGAGGAATATCGCAGACGAATTGGTCTCCAAGAAAAGGCAGGGTACGCAGCTCGAAAAAGCCCATCCGTTACCTCTGTCACTTTGTTGGTCGCCTTCCGACGATGATGGGGGTATTCCACGGAAATCCTTCCATCCATTGTCAGGACTACCATCAAAGACATGTCGATATCGCTTCAAACATCGATCCGCCGTTTCCTTGATCATTGCCGAGTTGGGAAACGTTTGTCGCCTCATACATTAAGGGCGTATTCGTTTGATCTGGAATCATTTTCTTGCTTTGTGGGCTCCGAGAGGAGCATCGAAACAGTTTCTCGCGAGACCTTGCGTGACTTTGCGCGGATGCTTTTTGATGAGGCTGATCTAAAGGAAACGACAGTTAAACGCCGAATGGCAGCTTTGAAGGCGATGTTCCGCTGGCTGGAAATGGATGAGCTCATTGATATCAGCCCTTTTCATCGCTTAGACCTAACTATTCGTCTTCCACGCCGCCTGCCGCGCGCCTTGACGGTTGATGAAATTAGACGCTTGCTAGTGTCGGCAGAAACTGAGGCACGTTTGGGCGGACATTCCGCCATATTGCTTCATTCTGCGGTCATCACTTTATTTGCCACAGGGCTTCGAGTTGGTGAACTCGTTGCCGTACGACTTGGCGATATCGACAGTGTCGAGGGAACCATTCTCGTTAGGGGAAAAGGAAATCGCGAGCGCAAGGTTTATTTGCCGCCAGGTCATGCGTTGAAGACGCTGAACTCTTACTTGCGGGTGCGAAAAAAGATGCAACCCGAGCATGACTGGCTGTTGGTGAAATCTGATGGTTTTCCTGAGACGGCTCAAGGCGTTAGAAGGGCCTTAATCGCATTGGCCGAGCGAGCTTCGATTGTGCGCCGAGTAACTCCTCATATGCTCCGTCATACGGCAGCAACCCAATTGATCGAAGCTGGTGTCGATATCCGATTCGTCCAAAAATTATTGGGTCATGCGAGCATCGCAACGACCCAAATTTACACCCAGGTTAGCGACAGCAGCCTAAAGGAAACCCTTGAACGGGCTAACACGGTGGAGCGGATGAGGGGGCGTTCAAAAGGCCGATAACTGCGAATTATGATCGATTTTACCCGACGCTTTTCGTTCCACGATGTGGTGATCGTCGCAGACTGCCTTGATGATGCTGAAGAGTGTCTTCCAGCCGAGGCACGGCGCGATTTGGAAATGACAGAGGCCGCAACGTTATCAAGTCTTCAGAACGCCATTACTGCTCTCGGCCTTACCCACCACCACTATCCTAGCCCGGCAGCTCTCGCAGATAACGCAGCTCTGCACACTCAGGACATTGTCCTCTCGATCTACGGTGGTCGTGCCTCTCGTAACCGTATGGCTCTGGTCCCGGCTGTGTGTGAGACGTTTGGACTGAAGTTTATAGGACCCGATGTCTTCGGTCGGATTGTTGCCCAAGACAAAGAGATATCGAAGCGACTTGCGATCGATTACGGCATTCTAACGCCTGCGTGGCGAGTGGTTCGAGAGCCCGCCGATCTCGGACGTATTGGCGGCTTGCGTATGCCGGTGGTGGTAAAGCCATTCTGGGAAGGAAGCTCCATTGGAATTTCTCAGAGAAATCTCCTCTCATCTTTAGAAGGTGCCCATGCCACTGCCGCTCGATTGTTAGAGCAATTCGGGCAGCCCGTCATAATTGAGGAGTTTGTCTCTGGACGAGAGGTGTCTTACTGCAAAATCGAACATGTAGGAGAGAGCGCCTGGGCGTTCTGCGAAGTTGTCATTGATGGAGACCCGACCTTTTTCGCCAGTCGTCTGTTTGACGCCGAGGAAAAGCAAAACCCCTCGCCTGGCAGGGGAGTTCGCAACATCGACAGCGAGCTCCTGAAAGAAGACCGAGATAAAATCGAAACCTTCCTTGCTGCATTCACGCCTTATGGCTACTGCCGAGTAGACGGTCGGTTATTTGAGGGGCGGTTTCACTTTCTCGAAATAACGCCGGATGCCTGGATTGCCCCCAAAGGTCAATTCGCCCGAGGCTTCACGGAGAAGGGTTGGACATATGAGACAGTCATTGCTGCGGTGCTCGCTTCAGCAGGCTGAGGCCATCCAGATCGATTAGCCAATGGCTCAGGTACAGTGGGTGATAAGGCCGAGTAAGCAGGAACTCGTAATATCGATTAAACGGGTTTTTCGTGCCGTACCTAGAAGACCAGTATCCCCCATTTTCTATGTCTGGAGCTCCGCTTGTGTAGGGGATACGCAGTATCTCCTCGCCATGTTCAAGCTTTCCAGATGATGAAATTACCAATGCCGCATTGAAACAAATCGGCTAATAGATTTCCTTATCTGCAAAATCGTGATCATTAAGGATTTGTAGCGTTTTTTCGACGCAATCAGTCGCAAGTTCAAAATCATTCATCCCCCAACATGCCAGAGACAGATTGGAAAGCACGGTGATCTCAGAAAAGTCGTCTTTCACGTAGTGCAAGGCCTCAATGAGGAGATCCCGGCAAGATGGGAAGTCCGGAGCATCGGCGAGCAACTCGACCGCAGCCATGTTGTTCAGCACCAAGTGCCTGTCTTGTACGTCGGCACCAAGGACGTCGACCGCATCCGCAATCAACATTCGGGCAGTTTCAATGTCTCCAGAACGTGCTACGAGGACAGATGTTGCCGCCTGCGAATAGGCCTTTGATTTCTCCAAACCGGCACTAGTGAAAATGGCAATGCTTTCAAGCAGGTGTGCAATCCGACTTTCGAACCCGTCGACAACCTCGAAAAAGCGATGCGCGTAACCCAGCAAGGGACTACCCGCGAATTCCACGTTGCTGATTACACCATCCAGCGCTCGCCTCGCCTCAGCATGATTCCCTCGACACCCAACAATGAGCGCTTCAAGCAGATCCGCATACAGACGCTCTTCGTTGTCGGTGGCACGCTTCCGCAAGTCGGCAATAGCCTGTAACGCCTCATCGTGGCGTCCAATTTCCTGCAGTGAACAAGCCTTCATCACGAGGGCGTAGGAATCCGTGGTCTCGATCAGGGATATCAACCTTGCAACACAGTCCCAATCGCCGGCGGAGTAGGCCAATTCTGCGGCCCAGATAACCAATGGCATATGATCGTTAACAAAGAGGGACGGCGTGGCTTCGATGGCTCCTGCCACTATATCGATAAATATCGACTGATCGTGGGCATTCTTCGCTTCGCTCGAGAGTATTTCAGTAGCCTGAAGCAGGCCCGCCACGTCTTTGGTTCGCGCACACAGGCGAAATACTTGTCGTACTGCGGCTGCCATCCCTGTGCCGGAATACTGAGAATTAGCTACGAGTCTTCGGTAAAAGTCCCTCAGAGCCTTCTCTGCGATGGCTATCGGGATGTTCATCGATACAGAGTTGCGAATTGCCTCTGCGACAGTTTCGTTCTCAACGCGATAAGCCCCGTCGGAGTGAGACAAAAACTTGTGATGCGTAACCAGACTCCCCAGTGCTTCTTTAAAAGCAGCTGGCGAAGTTGAGGGAATTATGGAGGTCACCATGTGGTTGAGGATTGGGAGGCTAATCGACTCGACGTGGGCCAAGCAAACCGCAAGCACCACTTTTTGAATTCGATCTAAGGATTCGGCATGGCTTCGGATCATTTTTGGCAAGTTCTCAATGGTGCTGGAAATTTCCTCACCAATAACAACTTGCTGTGTCACAGCGATCCGAAACTGCAGTTCCTGCACAGAGCGCAGGTTTCCATCCCATAAACCGTACACACCATCCGTCAGGCAAAAATCTGAGTTAACACTTCTTTTTACCAAATAGTCAAAATGATCGAAGCTTAATCTATCAAGAGAAATAATGCGCGGATTCGGTTTCTTTGCGTTTTGCAGAAAAATCTTCTGATGAACGGGGTCAAATTTTCTGTGTTCTGATGTGTATTCGAAAATTAAATCAAGATAAGACGATGCATTTTTTAGAATAAGTAGTGATCTTAAGCTAAATGAGTCAATGTGATGCGCATCCCGCACGATAAGGACGACGGAGTGATTTGATAAAATATGCTCAATATATTCTCGACATATTTTTACTGCACCAGGCGCATCACTCGACAGCAGGGCGCTCGGCGAAAAGTCTCCGATTCCGAATGCTCGAGAAGCAACATCGAGCAGAATTTTGTAGGCCGCTCGCCAGCCAGGAGCCTCGGATAGGAGGCTCATTCCCTTCTTTTCCGAGATAGTCTTTGCGGCTCTATTTTTTATGAACTCAGCGAGCGTTGGCCACGATGGCGAGACTTTTCCCGCCATCGTCGATAAGTATTCGGCGCATCTTTGAACAAAGAAGCCTTCATGTACCTTTGTGGCGATAGTGCTTGCCTGGAGCTCTGGATCGACGACGCAAAATTTTAGACCTGGTATCTTGCATCTCAGTCTGAGTTGGTCAGTTAAACCAGATTTTCCGAACCCCGACGGTGAGATGATGATGACCGAGACAGGAAAGTCCGAGGTCTCGCGCTGCAGCAGTTTTTCCAGAACCGAAAGTTCATTGTGCCTGTTCACGAATGCGGGGTCGGAAGGGGGCATAATTCGCAGTTATCTATATCAGTGTCAGGTGTTTTGGGCTATAGCACAAAACACCTTTAGGTGGAAAGTCGGGTGATGTCGTCTGGGAAATTTGATTCGACAGCTCTAGCTCAGAACGGTCCAGTTTTCTAGGACCACATCAGTAATGAGCGCAGAGTCACCGCGACCCCGGAATCCAACGCCAGGATTTGTGCCAAGGCCCCATAGACCTCCGTCGGCATCCCATTGGGGGACGCAACTTAACGAAAAACTTGTTTATCGTCGTACTTGTCATGATGCCCCATCTTCTCAGGAGTTGGGTTCTCCTGCAAACCCGGCGCGGTTCAACGGGGCAGACCTCAGTGCTACCAAATCGAGGGTGGTGCGAATTTGGCGATGATCGACGATCTGGGCGGCAACCAATGACGCGAAGTGGGCTGCGTTGGGCCAGGACTCCTTCGCCCGGCGGGCGGAGACCACACCGGCCATGAAGCCGTCGCCGGCACCGACAACATTCTCAGCCGAATGGGAATAGGACTTGACCCGGATGGTTTCGCGAGGGGTGTAGATGACCGCGCCATCCGCATCCAATGTCTCGGCGATGACCGTATCGAGACGTGCTGCCACGGCACCCAAGTCCTGGACGCACATCAGGCGGCGGATGAGCTCGGCCTCGGAGCGGTTAAAGTAGGACAGGCTGGCCCGGCGCAGGTAGCGCTCGATGAAAGGGGGGGGCATAGCGGACAGGGCATAGGACGGCGCGAAGATCAAAGCGGCTTCGCTGCCCTCGATCTGGTCGAGGACGGTTGCCTGAATCTCGGCACTTCGACTGCCGGCGAAGACTAGTGTCGCGTCGGCCGAGAGCGGCAGACGGTGCGCGGCTATGGTTGCCCCATCGAGCACGCTCGGCAGGTAGAGCGAACGCGCCGCGCCGCAATCGACAAACATGACCAGGGTGTTGGTGGCCACCGCCACCTCCCGGACCCAGCGGTCATCAATCCCGGTACCGGACAACACCGAGCGCAGGCGGGGCGCCTGGTCACTGCCAACAAAGGCATACAATGCGGCAGGGGTGCCAAGTTGCGTCAGGTACCAGCACACATTAAGGGCGCCGCCGCCAATATCTCCCTGTGCCGCCGAGAGCACCAGTGTGCCATTGGCTTGGGGAAATTGTTCAAACGGGACAGCTAGTTCAATCATCACGTCGCCGGCCACCACGACAGGGGGCATGGGAGTCATGGTTCACCTCTTCCATCGGTCGGGAGCAGCCGGAGGATGGGAGAACCGTCATGGGCACTGGTCTCGATTGTGAAATCGCTGAAGACGGAGGGGGCGTCCGGAGCGATGGCCGCCAGCATCAGCGCCGACACCACACGCATTTCCAGATCGCCCTCCACCGTCCCGCGCAGCTTGAAAAAATGCCGGAGTGCCCGGGCATTGGCCGTGACGACGAGTTTGGTTTCGGTGGCATTGGGCAGAACACTTCGCGCCAACGATCGAAAGGCCCGCAGTCGTTCGCGCTGCTCGGCGCTGGCCAGATGAGTGGTCTGCCGGATCTCCTCGGTGATCTCGGTATAGGCGTCTCGAGCGGCCTCGCCCAGCCGGTCGAGGGTGGCGCGGGCCCCCGGTATGGCGTCGATGTCGGCCGGCATCACCAGCTCAAATCCAGATTCATCATGATATTGTTGCGACAATTGGCTGAAGGAAAAGCCGACGCGATGGCGCACCATCTGATGGGAGAACGAGCGGGATACGCCGGTCAGCAGGAAGCTCCACACCGCGTGTTCCAAAACGCTGTCATGACCATGACGAATCAGCTTGTGGATGAACGCGGCGGTGCCTTTGGTGTGTTGCTTTGGGCCGAATGCGAGATAGCACACGCGACCGGCGAATTCGATCAGGCGTTCGGCCTCGGTCGCATCCGGGCTGAACTCCCACGACGCATCAAGGCGCTTGAGAAAAAGGCGATGACTGTTGTCAAAGCGTGGGCGCGATAGAATGAGAATCTCGGGTGGGGAAGCGGTCTTCGGCATCAATCTTTGCCTGGCGCGGGTGACAGAGTCGGGGGACTGGGCAGTTGCGGCGGCTGTTGACCGCTCCGATGCTCGAAATAATCCTGCCACCCCTTGAGCTTCTCCTCTTGGAGATTTACCACTCTCTGGGATAAATCTGAAATTATTTCATCTCTTGACTTCCAGAATGCAAAATAATTTGTCAGAATAGTCGTAACTATTGAGGCAACAATCGCTAAAACCGCCAGTAATGCAGGCCCACGCACCTGTGCGGCAGCGACCTCCCGTTTAGCGATGGTGATCGCTTTTTCCTCGACGCTCATGAAATCCTGGCACAGGCGCGTCAGCAGTTCGTCATCAATCGCGGCGGCGGAGATCGCCTTCGTCGTGGCCGGGGGCCGCGCTAGGCGGAACAGAACCAGCCGCAGGATTCTGGATTTCCGATCAAGGAAGTAGGGCTCCCGCCCCATGTTGATAACGGTGCACCGCAGCGGCCCGTCGTAACCCGGATCAACCAGTCCTGGATTGATCATCAACAGGCCTTTGATCGTCACCCCCGCCGGGGGAAATGCGATCGCGATCACGTCGGCAGGGAGCGTCACCTTCTCCAGGGTTTCGATCAATGCGGTCTGGCCCTGCTTGAGGGTTAGACTGGTCCGCGGATTATTGGCCCCCCCCAAGTCATCCACCTTCTGTTCCGGCTGATAGATTCGGCCGATCGAGAGGTCGAGTGTGGCGAGGTTGATACGGGGATCGCCGGGCTGGATGTCATTGGACAGGGACGGATGAGCGGCGAGCAAGTCATTGATGTCCGTATCGTTCAATGCGCTCATCGATCAAGACCTCTTCGCCATCATCCCGCCCATGGGATAGATATTGTCCTTCAAGTAGAAGCAAATTGCCAGTGCGCTAACGCCTTTACCTCCCCGGCCTAAGGTAGGTCAAACTCAACCTCTGGGCCGCCATCTGAAACGCACCAACCTCGAAGGGATCACTGTGATGGTTTCTCCAAAGTGCATCTACTGCAAACTGGAAGAAGGCGTCGTTACTTTCTGCAAGGTCGAGCATGTCATTCCGCAAGCCTTCGGGCATTTCGACACCGAGACGCCGACGCTTGACTGCGTATGTGACGACTGCAATGGTGACTTCGGTAGATCTCTCGACATCTATCTCGCACGCGAGACCGTGGAAGGCATTGCCCGATACAACAAGGGCATTTTTTCCTCGGAAGCACGCCCCCAAGTGCATTTGAACATAACCCTCGACGAAGGCCCGGAGACCGGGCCGTTCGTCGGCATGAAGGTGGCGATTGACGGAACCAAGGGCATACTCATGCCTCTGCTGGCCCAATTCCAAATCCTCAATCAGCAGACTGGTGAGACCGAGACCTATTTCAAGGAACAGATCAATGGCCTGAAGCTGCCCGAGGACGTGTACGGCCGAGCGGGCGACGATTCGGATCAAGGCACTTGGAAGTGCAACGTCTTTGCGGGGGCCAAAAAAGACTATGACGAGATCGTTGAGGCGTTGCGGGCAAATGACATTGCCTTCATTCCTGGTGAACCGTTTGAATGGCCGGGCTTGGGTGATGAAGAGGGTGTACCGCTAGAGGCACCGCGATTACCGTTGGTCATCAGGGGAGAGATCTCGCCCACCCACAGACGTGCGCACGCCAAAATCCTTTTGAACTTCATCGCCAAATATTTCGGCGCGGAGGAAGCGCTCCAGCTGCATTGGGATTTTCTGCGCGCGTTCGTCCGCGGCGAAACCGGCAAGATTAAATATCGGGTGATTGAAGATCCCTTCCCGGACGGCCAAGATAGTGACGTCCTGAAGATCATTCGCAGCAGCATTACGATTCGGATCGAGAACCGCGGCGGCAACATCGTCGGCTCTCTCCAATTCTACGGGAACCATATCTATCAGTACGTTCTCCGAGAGAACGCCGCCCTGCCCGATAACCTGCAGTTCGGGTATTGCTACATTGGCGGCGAAAAACCCATGCTTCTCACCATAGGCAAAGCCCCATAGGGGAGAGGCCAACCTGTCAAACGGAAAAGCCCTTGATGGACGTGAATCATTTTCGACAGATCACCATTCCGTTTCTGCGAAAGGCCGAATTGCTCCACGCGCTGGTTCGCTTCATTGTCTCGCTGCATGCCGACGTTTTGCGCGGTGATGGCTTCAACAAGCAATTCGTTGAGCAATCACCTGAACCAGCCTGGCTAAAAGACGCTGCAACGGTTGACCCTTGGTTGCTCGAACACATAAACCGAGTATTTTGGATTTGCTGCGAACTCGGTTTACTTGAGTATAGATATCCCTATCCACAACGCGGCCAATTATATCGCCCTACCCGGATGGCGAGGCTGATCGCTCGTCTTCCGAAATTGTGCGCGGTCATCTTTGTTACAATCGCCTTTTTGCTTGCGGTTACTGCAAATCCTATCAAGCGCTTCGCCCGCATTAGGAATGTCGTAACTATCATGATCGGTGCTGTGCTGTGGTGGCGACAGCAGGAAATGTCTGCATACATTGTAACAATCTCAATCTTCGCCGGCGTTATCAGCACCTGGATTGTGAGCTTTTTTTCCGGTTCAGAAGGTGTTGATGCCTGACGATCCTGCCGGTGCTGGTGACCTGCGGAAGGTCCGCTATCTGGAACCGGCGCAGACCTCCTCAATGGCAAGAATGGGCGCGAAGCTGTCATCATCGGGTCGATTGCCGACGGTTCGTTTACGGGAAGCGCCGGCGCCAAAGCTGCCAAGACAGTGCCGCTGGATGGTAAATCTATGATGCGCTACTCTAGGGCGTACGTGGTGGTTACTCCAGCCTCATTGGCTGTCTGCCAGCAGCAAATGGGGGGATGTATGGCGGCAGCAAATGACAAAGAAATCAAGGGTGCATGGGTGATTCACCATGGCCGTAAGCTCGTTCTCGATGTGAACGGGCCAGCCGAGTTTCCCGCCATCAACGAGGCGGCGAAAGCAGTGACTCTTCTTACGAAGCTTGGCCAAACAAACCAGGCCACCGTCACCAAAGTCGAAGCACGGGCTATTGCTGTCGCCTCCGGGCTTGATCCCCGGCTGGAGTTAAATGGCCTCCTCCAGGTCTTGGAGCGTAAGCGCCTGATTGACCAGTCGAACGAGGAGATATCAATCTTGGGCGTCACAATACGTGGCTCCCTGGGCCATGCCACGGACATTTATAATGAGGCGGAGCCGAATACCTACGAGGAAGCCTCGATCACGCTGGCGGAGATTGCTTCGGAAGCGCCCATTCGGCGGGTTGATGTCTCGCGACAGATCGGCGATACCCATAAGCTCACCAACGTCCAGGTGGATGATTTCCTTAACCGAGCCGAGGGTGTCGGTTTTGTTGACAATGAGGGCGAGGGTAACGACCGGCTGCTGTTTAATGGCAATCTGTTCCGACGGTCCTCCGTTGCCAAAACCCAGAAGGTGCTGGCCTCCCTTTCCGATGCTGAACAGCGACTTGTTTCTGAGGTCGCGGAACAACTATCTAAGAGCGGTTGCCTGAGCGTCCAGCACGTTGAGAACGTTTTGTCGCAGCCGCTATTTGAAAAGTTGGTCGCAGCAGCGGTCTATGACCTCAACGAAGTGACAAACGAACAAGGAAGTCACGTATATGTCACTGCTCCGGCGGCCTTTCACAAGTTTGTCGATCCGATGGTAGATGACTGCTTCGATATGGCGAAGTCGCTCGTGGCAGCGCTCACCTATGGCATGGTTTCTCGGTCATATTCCCAAGGTAAGATCAACGATCTTCCAGCTCTTGTCGGTAAGCTAATTTCCGGTCGGGAGGTCGGCCCAACAACCTCGATCGGGCACGACTATCGTGTCCTTGAAGTCAACGGCGTCGTCAAACTTCGGCGTGACGCAACCCACGCCAATCGTTACTATTTGCGGCTGGTTAAGAAGGAGGTTGGGCAGCTTGCGTTGCATGTGCTTACGCAAGGTAATGCTTATGCACAGTCCCTAACTGACCTGCCCAGCGCTCCCATGGCGGGATACATTGGTCCCGAGGAGAGCCGTCGCTCAATTCGCAAGAACCAATCCCCGTTGAGCAAGCGAGCTACACGGGATGTTCTAGAGGCCGTTCGCGGTGGGCGGGTGCTTTGATGAATGAGAAAGTGCAAACACCTAAGGGGGCCGTATTGGAGGAGGTGCTGCGCGCTTATTTCCTCCGTGCTGGTTTCTTTGTCATTCGCGGTGTCCCGTTCCGCTTTGCGGATGAAGACCTAACCGACGTAGACCTCTGGCTCTATGAGCGTCCAACAGGCACTTCTCGCCGGGTCCAGATTTGCGACATCAAATACAAGCAGCGACCGAAGGCAGTGGAGCGCCTCTTCTGGACGCGCGGACTGGCCGATGCGCTCGATGTTGATGGGGCCTATGTTGCAACGACCGACAAACGCAAAAGCCTGCGATCTGTCGCAGAGAAGCTCGACTTACAACTGATTGACGGTACAGACATTCAGCGCATTCAGAACAGCCAGACCGTTCTCTATTCGGAGCGAATGGGTGATGAGCAACTGGTCGCAGAATTGCAGGCAGTGGATAAGAGTTTCCGGAATAAGAACCTCCAGGACGCGCGATTCGACATCCTCTCGGCCCTCTCCGAGGGGTTTGGCGCTCCGTCGGCTGTCAGAGCTCTGGAAGGTTTTTCCCGGTTGGCCACGGCGGCCGTTGCGTACCATCCGGATTCACAGGCCGCTCGCTCGGCTGGCCGCTTGGCTTATCTTGCTGGGGCCATTACTTGTCAGAGCCTCGACTACGTCAGCGTCGGTGCGGCATTTCGAACCATGGACGAGAGGCGTGACCTAATTCTGCGGGCTGTGAGGTTGGGAGCATTAGGCGATGACGAAGGGCAACAGACGCTTCGCTTGGCTATGGCGCTTGTCGAGAAATATGCTCCCGGCGGCAGGGGAACTGCTACGGCTGTAGAAGTTGGGTTAAAGCGAGATTTGGATCAAATCCCGGCAGAGATCATCGCAGATCAAGCTGTGCGGCTCCTGAAATCGGATCAGCTTTTTATAACCGGACGGGAGCTAGAGATGGCAAGTTATTGCGTCGCGTTGCCGACGTTCGACAACCTCAGCGTACACACTAAATCAATGCTTGGCGCACTGCTCGATTATGCGAATGTTGATCGTGAGCGGTTTGCAAATGCCTGGAACACGGACGCCGTCGTGGTTATCGCCTCCGCTCAAACGATGACCGAAGAGGTTGAGACGGGCGTCTCAACACAAGCCAACCTGTTCGGAGAGGCCTAGCTGCGGCAACGGAGCAGGCTCGTGTACCATCGGGTTCGCCGGCGATCAATTGGAATGCCTGCCATGAGCGCATAGCCGTAGTGATCGGGGCAGGAAGTGGAATGTCTCCTGTCCGTCCGGTGAATTGTGACCTGTTCTCCGAAAACGGATCCGGTCAAAAAGAGACTTTTCCGGACCACATCATATATTTCCGAGAAATCTCACTCGCACACGATAAACGCGTCGCGGCTAAGGGAGGGGTTTCCTTTGATGATAGCCGAGTAGATATCCAAGAGCTTGCCGCAAAGCCTGATAATGTCGCTCCTATCCGGAGTAGACATTGTGCGGCCTGATGGGTGGGAGATTTCTATTCCTGCGTGTGAGTAGTTAAAATCTGTCTTGGCATGGCTCATTCCCAGGTTATGGATGCTATTTCTTGAATTCGCATAGAAGCGAACAGTCATGAGGGCATCAGTTACATCAAAGTCCGCCTGAACGGTGGGGAGCTTCGATAGTACAAATTCTATCTTATTGAGACCAGACAGGTAATCTGTGGGCAGTTTTGCGCTTTCCAGTATCGCATCTCTGTTGGCTTCTGTGGCGGCATTGTATTTCTTGATCAATTTCTTCAATGCCTTCACCCGGTCGTTCGATGCTGGATACTGAGGGCGAATACGGTCGTAGACAAGTCCTGTAAACCTCTCTAACGCTGAGAAGGTAGTGATAATAAAGTCGAAAAACGTGCTGCCGATGATGAACTCTGTTCGGTTTTGAAATAAGTCAGGCAGATCATCTACTGCGATCTTGAACGTGCTCTTGTCATTGCCCTTGGCTTGCGCATTCGCCTCCACAGAAGCGATCAATTCGCCGAGAGGCCCTCGTTCATACAAGCATGCCGTCACTTCGTCATTCAGCTGGATGGAGAGTAAACAGTCCACAGCTAAGCCCACTACGTCATAGAAGGTTGTCGCTGGACCAGAAAAATCGAAATGCTTCCGCAATTCCTTGTCCGCAGCCATGCAGCGAGATTTCAGATGTATTAAATTTATAATTCTATCCTTTTGATGTTTGTCAAAATTATTTTCTTGTAAATATAGGTTGCCCTTCATGATCTATCTCCATGGTTGTTTTGCTTTGTGTGTTGATTGTTGATGTTTGTGCTTATGACTCTAAAAGTGCTTCATTCAGCGTTTCTGAACTTTTTGCAACACTATCTTTCTAACCGGACGCGTTCTCGGGGGGGGGGGGGAGGCATCACTTCTCGGTCCCGGACCACAAGGAGGCTAGACAAAGCACCTAAGAGTTAGCAACTGGACGGGCGTGTCATTGTGTGGACGTTGAGGTTTCTCGAGTACCACGCGGAGGTTAAATTGCCCAGTCATCGGGGATTAGTTTTAGGTGCTCCCATCGTTCCTCCACTCCGTGTGTGTGTGGAAGATCACCCCACACATTATCGGCGACGTGTTCTAGAACAATTACCTGGAGCCGTCCTTTGGCGGCACCCACCTCACGGTCTAGGAGGGTGAATAATCCCCGCACAGCTTGCTTATCCTTATCTTTCAATTCATCATCGATAGTCTCCTCATCGGAGAGTCTTCTTGGGAAATACACTTGGCTTGGCTGATCAAGTATTAAAAATCCTGGAACAGGGCTCTGGAGATTCCCTTCGTCTTCCCGGAGGAAATGCTTTTGAAGCGCTAGGGACGTCGCCACATGATAAGCAAGCCAGTTCGCGCCGCTGCCAAGTTCCCAAAGTGCGTCCTTTCGTCGCCCCCTATCGATCTTGACCGTCAAGTCTTGTAAAGAAAGTTCGACCGGAGCTGTTTTCCATTCTGCATCGGTGTCGGCTATAAGAGTGCTTATGTCGCCGTTGATGGGGCGAAGCTTTTCTTGCGTCAGGTGGTTAATGGCGTCGTCTGACACCTTGGCGCGCAACCGACCAATATCCCGCTCCAGTACGCGCATCTCGCTTGCCAATTTGGTTTCTTCCGTATCCTTGCCTAGGGCGTTGAGAGTGCTTTCCAGGGAGCCGAGGAACCGGTCAATGTTTTGCACTTTGTATCGTGCTTCGCGAGCGTCTTTGTGGTCGCTGTCCAGCCGTTTCATCAGATCGCGAATGTGCCTCAACTCCTCAGTGGTCTCGTTAATCTGAGTGGAGACGTCGAAAAATTCTTTGTCAAAAACTGGACTCGAACGATCGTGCTCATCGAGGGCTGATTCGATTGCCCCTAGGGCAGATGTGAGCCGCTTGAGTTCTCCAGTTATTTCATGCATGGGGCCGTGACAAACCGGGCATTCGCCCTCTGTGCTGGCCTGTTCGGTCATCCAATTCGCTAGAGAAAGGCGGTCCCGCTGGACGCCAAGGGCATGGTCAGCAATGGTAACGCTATCCTGAAGACGTTTCATATCGTTTCGGCGACGATTGAGCTTGTTGAGCCGGGCTGCAACCTCAGTATCCTTGGCTTGAAGAATTCGTATCTGTTCCGCCATTTTGGCTAGGGAGGCGTCAGATGCCACTGCATCAAGTGCAGAAATCTTGCCGAGTGGGGAGAGCAGGTCTACAAGTCGATTAAATTGGGTCGGGAAAGTTGTGGTTGGCGAGAGAAGGCCAAGTTCAATAGCTCGAAAAAAAAGGCTTTGAAGCTCATTCTTGCGATTTTCGAGCGCTCGCGTAACGGCAGCATGCTCTTGCTGCTTCTTTCGTAGCTGTTTTTCGAGTTCTTCCAACTGCCATTTGTCCGAAATTAATTCAGGTGTTAATGCTCCTATAGCATAAGAAAAAATCGTCTTTAGTTTCTCTCTGTGTTCATAAGAATCTGCCTTATAAAAAAGTACAGCCTGGTTTGCAATAATGTTTTGCGGTTGAAAGCAGAATGCCATCAGATCTCTGAAGCTAGCCCTACTTTTGAAGCCGCTTTTTGTTGTTGGGTCAAAGCTAAAACGACTTAGGCCAGACCAGTCATTTAGGGTTTCGACAATGGCGGAACGATTGTAACTTTTTTCTGGACGTTCCAGATGATCTTCGGCTTCATTTTGTATTGGCCGAAAATGCATGTCGTCCGTAGAAAATTGATCCCCCGGTTCGCGTCGGCTGAGCAAGAATTTTCCATGTGCTGTGTCTACGATAACCCCGAACCAGGATGAACGCTCCCGAATGACCCCAGAAGGAATGGCGCATTTATCGGAGCCAAGGCAATAATCAATGATTGGTATAATTGCCGACTTTCCTGTTTTGGAAACGCCGCTAATTACATTGACATCGCCACTCGTGAATTTAACCCTCCGAGGAGCCCGGTCTGTACGCCTCGGCCATACGATAACTTCACTAATCTGGAAGTACATTTCAGAGACTCACTGATAAAAGGTTCTGAACGGCGGCAAGATCTGTGCCCCTGCACCAAATGCCAAGTTTTTCGCTAGCATCTAAAATATCTTTAACTGATTTCGGAATATTTTTAATATTATTATGATGCATGGGAAGTATTCTGGCGGTATCTGCGTCTAGTGAAATAAGATTGGTGCGGATGGCTACGGCAATAGAATTTAGTGTAAATTTCCTGTACTGCGGCACGCCTCGCGAAATTGCAGCTATTTCGTCCTTTTCAACCTCTTTAAATTTCGTTAGGTAGAACTTTTCTGCAAATGCGGATAACCCTCGGCTTTTCTGTGTTCCTAGCACAATATCTCTGAAGCGCTCATTCAGTACGATTGGTAGGGCGATGAACAAGAGAGGGAGAGGAGCGTGTTGTGCTTCCATGTCTTTTGGGGAATAACCGCAAGCGAAGCGCCATAAGGCGGTTCCGCCTAGAGCTGGGTTAATTACCAAATTCTGTTCACGGTTAAGGACGCTCACTTAAGGCCCTCCTCGGAAGCTTTATTCTCATAATCAGGGTGCCATCCTATCTTCAGGACATTCGCGAGGGTGTGGAGGCATCCCGGAATGAAGAAATCTTGTACTTCTCGTCCGCCAAGAATTCGCCTCAACTCCAAGCACTCCAGGAGGAGTGATCGGCCTCGATCTTCATCGAGTTTTCCTCGCTCCCTTAGCTCTATGATGCGCCTTTTATTAGTCCAATCGCGCTCCAGGCTGCTTTCAAAAGCGTCAAAATCTTCCTCAAGAAGGCCTTCTTTTTCTGCCCAAAGGGCTCTCTCTGTACTAGCTTGAATATAATCGGATGCAGCCCCGTAGTTCATGTCTCCAGAGTTAATGATGGAAAGTTGCCAGATAAACAGCGACTTCTCGTCTTTTATTGTAGCGAGGATGGCATCCTCGCTAGGCTTGGGCGCATAATTTGGAAGATAACTCTGAGAGCTATATCTTTGTGTAACGGAGTTATAAATACGGGAAAAATCGCTCTTTGTAATACTGGCGGGCTTACCATCATTTTTTACTTGGTCGGATACGGCTCTATGAACATGGCCGAGCAATGCGTTCATAACATCATCGATAATCTCGTCTCGTACAGAGGAGCGCTGAAGTTCCAGGCGAATATCATCAAAGGGGTCCCCTGTTCCAATCTCCAGGAAAAACCGACTGATGATTGCTGCTGCGATATCATTGTGATCAAAAAGGTTGTTTGCATATGAAGCCAGGGTTGTTGGCAAAGGCGCAATGAGGAGTGTTTTCGCTGTGGCAAGGGCGACTTTCGCGTCTTCGTCGCTTCGAGCGTTTGCGAATGATTGGATGATGCTCCCTCCTTCCCGATTTTGAAGGACGTACAGAACGAATTTGGTGTTCTGCACGGAGAGCGTTCCGGCGCGTACGGCGTTGACCCAATTGCTAAAGGTCTTCCACAGTTTCTCGGACCTATCGCCAATAGGGTTACTCGTGATGTAACTTGCATCTTGTTCTGCAATCGACGAGCCGTCGGCGGCTCGAACACCGACATCTTCAAACGCCTCCATGCTAACCGTTTCACCGGGGTAAGCTTGCAGGAGGCGGACAAGCATGCGCTTGGACTGAAGGCTGTAAGCAAACTCTTGGCCAGCGGCTTGCTTCGGCGCGGCTACGGCTTCTTCTTCTAATCCTTTGGCCGACTGATTTCCCATTGCTTGCCGCCGTTTAGATCGAGTGGCTACTGGTTCCGACGTTACAATTAAAGGGTTATGTGGGCAAGGTATCTTGCGCGAGAATTAATGTTGTTTTTATTCGTAGGTTGCGATTCTCGGTGAGGCTCACCCCTTTCTTCGTTGATGATCCTGTGTGAGTTGCCAGGGAATTGAAGTCGAGCCTTGGACAAGGTTGTGCCGTGTCGCATGATTTGAGCCGTTAGGGGAGGATTTCACCCGGTGGAGAATGTGCTCTTTCGATAAAAAGTAGCCCCAACCCCTTTAGCATCAAACGCTGGATTAACCCCCAGCTGCATCAGCCTGGCCTTGATTATCGTGCCTAGCTGGTGCTGCTCCCGAGCCAGAGCCGATAAGGCTACGAACTCCCTGTCGAACGCCTCCAGATCGCTGAGTTCTATGATGGTCTGGGGCATGTTCGTATGCGGGTTGTTGATTGTCCGCGCAGGCAGCAAGCCGTGGTCGATCAGAGCGGTAACAACCGGGCGCGACCACCGCGTCTGCTTGACGACTTCAGCGATGGACAGTCCTGGTCTCGTTGGCCAATCGACGGCAGAGCGAACCTCTTCAAGGTCGACCAGGATCGACATGAACCCTTTGGCGCCGGGCTGGCGATAAAGGCGCGACAGTTTGCGTTCAAGGATCAAACGGACGATCATCAGGACGGTGCATTTGGCCCGATTTGACGCAGGCTGGATTTGTAATAGCTGGAGCCCTTCCGGGAGGATTTCGTCTTGAATGTCTGCCATTAGGCGCTCAAGGAACGCATCCAGATCCCGAGTGTCAAAGCCATAATCCTTAATCTGGCCCCCTGAATTAATGAACGCCTCGATCATGCCGGCTTTGTGCATAAGGTCGAACTGTAGGGGTGTTGCGTTGATATAGGCGGCCGCCGCCCATTTGGGAATGCAGCGCTTAATGCGCTGCAAAACCTCGGCGGCTTTGGCATCGGCAGGAAAGGCCGCTTGGTGAGCGCTGAGGGGGGCTGCTTCTTGATCAAGGATGCTTGCCGCGATCAAAAGCCTCTTCAGGCGCTTGGGGTGCATTTTGATCTCCTCGGACGCGATGCGGACTGATGACAGGCGATTGGCGTCAGGGCCAAAGCCATAAATCAGGCTGTTTGCGCCCAGAGGGTGATTAGAAAAGACGAGTTCCCGAACCATTTTACGCAGGAATTCATAAGCTGGATCAGACTGATGGTAGGCGAGCCAGCTATATAGGCTTCCAAAGAATGCGACGGCGGACCCCGCATTCTTCGCTTTCGGCCATCGATTCATGTTTTCCAGCAACGTGGCCTGCAGCACCTCGGGACCAGCGGCAAGCGAATCGAAGCCGATGGCACTGCATTCCCAGCTTTGTTGCTCGGAGAGTGATTTTAAACGCGCTTTGGGCCCCAGTCGGCAGAAGGCTCCGACCACATAACTGGCATGGGCAACTGCATAAAATGGCATTCCGTCTATCTGCGGGTGAAGCTGCGTTGGCTTGCCGTCTAGCCGAGCGTAAAGATATCGCTCCAGAGAGCTGGCCGGTCTGGATCTATGATCTTCCGGCTTGAGAGAAAGCGACTGGACTCGCCTGGCAAAATCGTATAGCCGCGATGGTTCGGACGATGCAGGTGGTGCTAGCTGAACAAGGGCAATACCATGCTTTTGACAGGTCGTGATTGCTTTTAGCATCCACGCTGTTCTGCCGGCGGGAGCCGCGTCTCCCGCCTCGGGGGCCGAGGCACGATCCTCAGCAAGACAGGCTGGGCAGGCAAACAACTGATGCATATGCCGGCGCGCCGCGAGATCGATTTGATTGGAGCCACAAATAAGGCGAGTTCCGTCCGTTCTGAGTGCCGAAGTCAGCAGGAGGCTCGGTTCAGTACCACCCAGTTCGGCCAAACGGGAGATGGTCTCGACTCTGCCCACTTGGATGTCTTTGAAGGTCAGGCCTAGATCCCCACAAAATTCCTGCATTGAGCGACAGCGATTTCGCATGGCGAGGCGGGAACAAAAGCTGGTGGCAGACTCTCCCTCCATAAGGGGGACACGGAGGTTCAGCATGATCAGCGCACCTCCTGTGTTGCGTCCCGCTGACGAGAGTTTTCTGGACGGATCTGATGCCAGTTGGGTGCAAGGAAGATATTGTCCGAGTGTTGGCAACCTCTTTCCGCCGCGTAGGCGGAGGCAAAGTCGTCAATTCTGACTAAGCCGTCTGGCTTCGGGCGTTCAACGGCATGCAGCACGGCAGAGCGGATCAAGTCGATGACCGAGCCGAACGCTCCTTCAGTTGCATGACAGAGCTGGTGGATAAATTCATCCGACGCCAGGTCGCCAAGCCGCATGCCTGCGTCTGTTTGGATGATGGAGGTGAGAAGAGCCTGGCGGATCAGTTTGGCATCGCCAGGGAATTTGAGTGAGCCGAATTCGAGGGTCCGGCTCCTTCGTTCGATCTGCCGATCCCGCCCCAAAAAGGTGGCGACAACAGGGAGGCCGGACAGGAGAAAGCTGATGGGCCAAGCGCGTCGTTGGGCCAGATTTTTAAAGGTGTCAGAAATTGCGCCGAGTTGGGTGTCGTGCTTGCCGTCAAATGCGTGCTGGAGTTCATCAATCCAGACAAAGCGGACATTATTGCCCTCCAGATGGTCTCGGACTTTTTCCCAGACCATGTGCTCGCGAAGTTCGCGCTTGAGACCGTAGCCCAGATTTTTGAGTATCTCTCGTCCCAACTGCTTAAGGGTGCAAGGGCGGGGCGCGGTGACGGACAGAATGGACGATTTGAATTCCGGTATGGATTTGATGGCGCGCTCGATCGCCCAGGTCTTTCCAGCACCTGAATTGCCTATAACGGCCAATATCCGCCCCTCTGGGCGGGGACCGGAAACCGATGCCAGGGTGGTATCCACCCATCGCATCATTTCCTCGGACAGTTTCCGATCTCGGAGCGTCTGGATGTAGTGATTCTGCATCCGTACCATCAGGTTAAAGCGCTCGGTCCTGAGGGCGTTTCCGCCCTCAGGGATATTCTGAGATTTTGCCGCAGTCATCATTCAGGCATCCAGTCGTCGGCGTCACCGAATTCGGAGATCAGGTCATCGAGGGGCTGTTCAGCCTGAGGCGATGCCGGTTCATTGGCATTGGCCGCAGGGAGCCAATCGCCTTCTGCGGGAATAGGGGTATAGGAGATTTCGAAGGCCCGGAATAATTCCCGTTCAGCCTTCTCCAGATCCTCTGAAGACATAATGGGCTCGCCGATTTCGGCCCGTTTCACGGCCATGTCGGCACATTGGCGCAGGTCGTCCATGGCCTGACGGACAATGTCTTTATCGAGGGAAGCCATCTCCGCATTCTTGCGGCGGAGATCCTTGGCCGCGGCCATCCATTCACGGATGCTCATTCCGCTGATTTCAGAGAAGACACACGGCACGGAAAGCCAGCCTTCACCGCTCTGGACGGAGATGTATCCGAGGTCGTAGCGGTTGACACGTATCGTCACGAGTTTTTGCCGAACGGAGGACCGAAGTTTTTGCAGGGCAGCGCTTTGGTATTGCAGCCCCAGGATGCGGATACCTTTGTTGTTGATACGCCTTGCCATGCTGAGGCCAAAGACATGGCGACGAATGTGTTCTGACGGGGGTGGGAGCACGCCATACAGCCGAGTCAGGCGTTTCCATGCATTCCTTGGTGTTTCTCCAGCTAGCCCTTCATGCTGAGTTTCGTGATAAATATCAACGGCATAGCGGATTATGATGCGGTTGAGCTCCTCGATACTGATGCAGGCGTTGCCTTCAGAATCGTAAGCTCCTTTTGACAGGGCGTTTTCAAACGTTTGACCAGGGAAGAGCGGCAACAGCCTAGCCTGGACGGTCAAAAAGAAGCGCTCGATGGTTCCGCGCAGATACGGCAGACCGCCGGGAGGGGCCTGGTAGGCTATTCCCAGGTCGCGAATTGCGGCTTGGGTTTGCGTGGCAATGAAAGCGGCGCCTCCATCAGTCACCAGGGTTTCCATGAGGCCGTGCATTTCCCAGTTTGCCCCTGTCCCGACAGCGTCTGCTAGGTCGGCTTTGTCATAGATGGCCATTTCCAAAGCCGACAGGGCGCTCTGGGAACTGGGGGCGGTCGCCAGCAGGCGCATTGACAGGATGCAACGGGTTGCGCAGTCAATCGCTACCGTCAGCCATGCTCTGGTCCTATGAACGGCGTCTTTAAGCCGTTTGGGAAGGCGGGCCCACAGGCCCGCATCAACGAGCAGGGCCTGAAGCGAAACCGAATATTCATCCATCTCCACGCGCTCAAGCGGACGGATGACATCGAGCCCACTTTGGGTCGCATGAAAATGGCGGATTGCTGCTTCTCTGCCATACCGTCCCGCATAAACGAAGAAAGGAGGAAGCTTGCCGATCAGCCTTTCAAACGCCCGCCGCCCCATTTTTTCCAACGGTGGTTCACCGCTTTGTTCACGGCTTTGGTTCTCGGTTCTCAGCGCATCTTCGTAGTTGCAGTAAACCAAGATTTTGGTCGGGCGGTTCAAGCTGGCGAAGTTTCGTGCATGGCCGCTGGCGAAAGCACGACTGTCGCCGTGCATCTGAGGGATACGGTTCCCGCTCCGATGCGTGCCTGGACGAAGTGATGTCGGGCTAAACACCCCGTCGGCGTAGACGGTAAGCCAGCGTCGCAATGATCGTGGGGAGGGTGGAGAAAAATACTCCGCCTTGCGACCACAGCGAGGTGCTTTCCCTCGTCGAATAAACTCAAGCCTTTGCAGCTCATTATGGATCTGCTGGATGGCGGGCTGCATGCCATCATCGGAGCGACTAACAGTCGGTTCAGCTTTCTCGAGTTTCAGAAAGCGCTGGCAAAACTCGATGCGCCAAAGGATGATCCGCTGCGTCTCCACGGGCAGGTCGCTCAGCAGATCCTTCGTATTTTTAATGCGCTGTTCTGCCTTTCGGTGGTCGTACCAATCTGGGAAAACCACGATGTTCCCAGCTTTCATCTGCTGCATAATTTCCCCATGCAACAGTGAGATGGTCAGGCCATTTGGATCGTCGTATTGTGAGAAGCTGTAACCGTCGGCGTCGAAGGACGTGGCGATGTAGTTCGCGGTGCCAATCTGAATCCGGTCTTTAGCTCGAAACCGATATCGCGAGCAGGTGTTGTCATGGAAACTCTGGGCAAATGCATTGCTCATGATCTTCCCCCGTTCCTTATTTGCCAGAAACGCGACTGATCGATGTCGGGTAGTCGATGCGGCCGTTCTCTAGAGGAGCAAGCCATCCTTCATCGATCAGGCCCACTACAGCGGTGAAGCCGCGAGCACCCAATTGGGAACGGATCACGACGTCTGAAATGGAAAATGAGCCCATGAGGTCTCGCGTGATTTCGCGGACGATGGCGACGTCATCCTCATTCCTCATACGACGACAATGCAGAATGAGACGAGCATTAACGGCTTTGTCGCGCGTGATGTGCCGGTCAGTGAGTAGCAGATAGTGATCGGCGAACCTCGCGCCGACCTGCGTCCTGATACGGCTTAGGACGTCTTGAATGCCGCTCTTTTCGACTTTCGCTTCAGGTTTGACCGCAATTGCGTGCCGTTTCTGGTCAATTGTCGTGACCAGAAAGTCGAAGGTGTGGTGCTGCGTGCGCCCATTTCGCCCCATGTATACGACCGGCGGAGGCTGATCTACGATTTGCAGGATGTCAGGATGGACTTGGAGGATTTCGATCAAGTCGCGCTCAAGTTGGCTTTCGAAGTTCAACGCTCTATGAGCGTCGAAATCCAGCACTGTCCCACGCGACGAGCCTTTGCCACGCAATGATGGATGGCGGCTACCGATCGACGAACGAGGAGGGAGCCAGATGACCTCTGGATCCATGCTGGGTGCGGTTATAGGTGTCGAGCACTCAGGGATTAAGGTTTCGGCGAAACCCGCTCGGATATTCAGTGCATGCTTTAAGATCGGACGTGCAGACATAGTACCTCCTTCGGAACGGTCAAATGGCCATTCCGTGGTTGCAAAGGCCCTTGCGATCTGCTACGTAAGAAACAGCTACAGGTTCTCACGTAGAGCGTTCGGGTCGATTAATCGATCTGGAGTAAGCAAATCAGAAAGGCTTTACCGTTGCCGCGGTGAGGCCTTTTTGCTTTGCGATTGCGTGTTGATGATTCTGGTTAGGTGTAGCCTCTCTATTTCGCAGGAGAATATTGAGTAACTTGCTGGGTTGTGCCTAGTCAAGACTAAGATTCTTGATTTATGATGAGCGCTTCATGATGCCATTTTGGAGATGTAGAGGGGGCTCTCCGCCGTTTCATTTTATCCATAGCCTTGAAATTTTCTATATTTGAATAAGTATTTAATTTAACTTTTTATTTTGCTGTATGTATTTTGTTGATGCCTTGCGTCTGTGATTCTGTTGTTGTCTTGTCTTTTTTTGCGTGTCCCCCGCCGCCCCATAATTTTCCAATCAAAAAATGAGGGTGAGCCAAGATTGCAGACCCCGCAGAGCCTTTGAAGGAGCAAGCTTTAAGTTGGGTTGTGGGGGGTATCTGAGGCGGCTGGAACACCACCAGGGCAAAAGCCTATTTGCCCTTCATACGGAGCAAAATCTCGGCCTGATTGATAATTGCAGCCAAGGTGTCGACATCTTCGCTGCAGGCCAAATCGATCAGCTTCTCGATCAGCTGACGTCGTTCGCGATCGGCGACGTCTACCGGTCTGACGTCGAAGAGCTCGTAGATATCGACTCCGAGAACCTCTGCGATCCGATAAGCAGTTTCAATTCGGGTGGAGCTGACGCCTCGTTCCACATTGGACACGGTATCGACGCTGCGGTCGATCTTCTCCGCCAGGTCTTCCTGGGTCAGTTTTTTGTGCTTGCGGAGCGCTTGAACCCGCAGGCCGAAACGCCGCTTGAATTCATCAATGTCCATGGTCGGAGTTTCCTTCTGGATAACCCGACGCGCCACCGATGCTGATTGCGGCTTTGTCGCTTGTTCTAAGAAAAATACGTAGTTAAATTCCGTGTTGTTGCTCTGCTCTCGGAATCTAAGAACGGTTTAGAGGATTCCGGATCGAGCAGTAGGTTGTCGCTCCGTTAGAAAAGCTCCTTGATGATGCGAAAAATCGTCTGCCTGATCCTCGGTATCGCGTTTTTGCAAGCCGTTAGAGACGAGCACACTCGCGGCGTTGCGATCATCATCGCTCTGATCGTTTCCGTGGTTTTATTGCTGGCTTATCGGAGGCAGTCTGAAAACAAAGGGGCAGAAAGCACGCTATTTGCTGCTCTGGAAGCCGCCATGAGCCGGAAATACGACGTTCGCTGGAAGACGGTCTATGGCCCCTATGCCTGGTGGTTCGTGGTTTGGCTTCCTGAGAAGAAGATCTATTTTTCCTCCACGAAAGCCCCTTACGATCCGGCAAATTTTTACGGTGCAGACCGCATTCGGGAATGGTCGATCCAGAAGACCCGAGAGGTCTCAGGCCGTCGCTATTGGGATGAGTATGCGGTGAATATCTCTGTTCGAGATACTCAGACCCCGCTGATCAAGGTCTTCTGCGGCAAGAGCGAGGCTCTGGCTTATAGGATCTGCGAGCACCTCAACCAGATGTTCGAGCCCGAGACCGTTTAAGAGCGCGAAACTCCCGATCGCCTGCCGGTATTTCCCCCGCATCAAATTTCAGCGACTTCGTTCCGTCGGAGAGGCTTTCCGCCTGCTGAGCGGCGTCTAAACGCGTGCCCTGAAAACACTGAACCCGCCGCCCCGATCGGGGTGCGGCGGGTTTTCGTGTCGTTTGGGCCAAACTATGCGTCGCTTTGGCCAAACTATGTGTCGCTACTCACATACACAGGGTTTCTTCGGCTCACGAGCAGCCGCTGGTGCTGCCGCAGGTGTTGCATTTCATGCAGGTGCCGTTGCGCACCAGGGTGAAGTTGCCGCATTCGCCGCAGGCGTCGCCCTCGTAGCCCTTCAGGCGAGCTTCGCGGATTTGCTCGGTCCGGGCGTCGAACTCGCGGATCAGGCCGTCGGCGTCGAAGGAGACGGTGCTGGTGGTCTGCTCCGTCACCGTACCGGCTACGCTGGCGGTGGTGGTCTGGGTCGCCGCGGCGACCATGCCGCCGGTGCCGGTGGCGGCCATGCCGCCTTTCAGAACCAGCAGGTTGGACGAGCGGACATAGCCGCGGCTGGCCAGGCGTTCGACCATCGAGCCCAGGTTGGCGGCAGGCAGATTGCCTTCGGCGTTGCCGCGGCCCAGGCTGTCCGGAGTCAGGTCCGGCGGGGTGACGTGGGCCAGATCGTTGCGGCCCAGGTACGAGATCGCCAGTTCGCGGAAGATGTAGTCCAGGATCGAGGTCGACATCTTGATGGTCTGGTTGCCCTCGACCATGCCCGAAGGCTCGAAGCGGGTGAAGGTGAAGGCTTCGACGAACTCGTCCAGCGGCACGCCATATTGCAGGCCAATGGACACGGCGATGGCGAAGTTGTTCATCATGGCGCGGAAGGCGGCGCCTTCCTTGTGCATGTCGATGAAGATTTCGCCCAGCTTGCCGTCTTCATATTCGCCGGTGCGGACATAGACCTTATGGCCGCCGACGATGGCTTTCTGGGTGTAGCCCTTGCGGCGGTCGGGCAGCTTGCGCCGGGCGGCGGCGATAACGCGCTCGACGATGCGTTCGGCCACGATTTCGGCGCGGGCGGCCATCGGCGCTTCGGCCAGTTCGTCGGCCAATTCCCCGGCGTCGTCCAGCAGGCTGGCCTGCAGGGGCTGGCTGAGCTTGGAGCCGTCGCGATAGAGGGCGTTGGCTTTCAGGCCCAGCTTCCACGACGCCATATAGGCGTTCTTGCAGTCCTCGACCGTCGCCGAGTTCGGCATGTTGATGGTTTTGGAAATGGCGCCCGAGATGAAGGGCTGGGCGGCGGCCATCATCTTGATGTGGCTGTCCACCGACAAGGAGCGCTTGCCGATCTTGCCGCAGGGGCTGGCGCAATCGAACACCGGCAAATGCTCGGCCTTCAGGAAGGGGGCGCCTTCCAGGGTCATGGCGCCGGTGACGTAGGTGTTGGCCTCGTCGATCTGGGCCTTGGTGAAGCCCAGGGCCACCAGCATGTCGAAGGACAGGTCGTCCAACTGGCTGGGGGTGAATTTCAGCACTTCGGTGCAGAACTGCTCGCCCAGGGTGTACTTGTTGAAGGCGAACTTGATGTCGAAGGCGTTGGCCGCCGCCTGCTCCAGACGCTCAAGGGCTTCGGGGCCGAAGCCCTTGGCGCGCAGGCTGTCGTGGTTGACGTGCGGAGCCCCCTTCAGCGTGCCGTGGCCCACGGCGTAACGCACGATCTCTTCCACGTCGGAGGCGTTGTAGCCCAGGGTTTCCAGGGCTTGCGGCACCATGCGGTTGATGATCTTGAAATAGCCGCCGCCGGCCAGCTTCTTGAACTTCACCAGGGCGAAGTCAGGCTCGATCCCGGTGGTGTCGCAATCCATCACCAAGCCGATGGTGCCGGTGGGGGCGATGACCGAGGTCTGGGCGTTGCGATAGCCGAATTCCTCGCCCAGGCGCAGGGCCTCGTCCCAGGCCTCGCGGGAGGCGGTGACCAGGGCTTCGTCGGGGCAATTGGCCGAGTCCAGCGGAACCGGGAACACGGTCAGGGCTTCGTAGCCGGCGGTCATGCCATAGGCGGCGCGGCGATGGTTGCGCACCACCTTCAGCATGGCGTCGGCGTTTTTGGCGTAACCGGGAAAGGCGCCCAGCTCCTTGGCCATTTCGGCCGAAGTGGCATAGGACACGCCGGTCATGATGGCGGTCAAAACGCCGGCGTAGGCGCGGCCGACGTCGCTGTCATAAGCCATGCCCGAAGCCATCAGCAGGCCGCCGATGTTGGCGTAGCCCAGGCCCAGGGTGCGGAAGTCGTAGGACAGCTGGGCAATCTGCTGCGACGGGAACTGGGCCATCAGCACTGAGACTTCCAGAACCACGGTCCACAGGCGGACGGCATGCTTGTAGCCGTCCAGGTCGAAGCTGCCGTCGGCCTTGCGGAAGGCGATCAGGTTCAGCGACGCCAGATTGCAGGCGGTGTCGTCCAGGAACATGTATTCCGAGCAGGGATTCGAGGCGTTGATGCGCCCCGATTCCGGGCAGGTGTGCCACTCGTTGATGGTGGTGTCGAATTGCAGGCCCGGATCGGCGCAGCCCCAGGCGGCCTCGCCGATCTGTTCCCACAGGTCGCGGGCCTTGATGGTCTTGGCTACCGAGCCGTCCTTGCGGCGGAGTAGGTTCCAGTCGCCGTCGGCCAGCACCTTGTCGAGGAATTCGTTGGTGACGCGGACGGTGTTGTTGGAGTTCTGGCCGGAGACGGTCAGATAGGCTTCCGAATCCCAGTCGGTGTTGAGCACCGGGAACTGGACTTCGCTATAACCCTGCTTGGCGAACTGAATGACGCGCTGGATGTAGTTCTCGGGAATCTGGGCCTTGCGCGCTTCGATGATGGCCTTTTTCAGGCCCTTGTTGGCCTTGGGGTCCCAGCGGTCCTCGGAATCGGCAGCGCCGTCCCAGGCGCGGCAGGACTGCATGACGGCGTTCAGGTGCTGATTGGCCAGACGCGAACCGGCGACCAGGGCGGCCACCTTCTGCTCTTCGGCGACCTTCCAGCCGATGAAGTTTTCGATATCGGGATGATCGGCGTCGACCACCACCATCTTGGCGGCGCGGCGGGTGGTGCCGCCCGACTTGATGGCGCCGGCGGCGCGGTCGCCGATCTTCAGGAAGCTCATCAGCCCCGACGAACGGCCGCCGCCGGACAGCTTTTCGCCTTCGCCGCGCAGGTTCGAGAAGTTAGTGCCGGTGCCGGAGCCGTACTTGAACAGGCGGGCTTCACGGACCCACAGATCCATGATGCCGCCCTCGTTGACCAGATCGTCCTGGATCGACTGAATGAAGCAGGCATGGGGCTGCGGATGCTCGTAGGAGCTTTCCGACTTGGTCAGCTTGCCGGTCTTGTAATCGACGTAGAAGTGGCCCTGGCTGGGGCCGTCGATGCCGTAGGCCCAATGCAGGCCGGTGTTGAACCACTGCGGGCTGTTGGGGGCGCCCATCTGCTGGCACAACATATAGCGCATTTCGTCATAGAACGCCTGGGCGTCGTCCTCGGCATCGAAATAGCCGCCCTTCCAGCCCCAATAGGTCCAGGTGCCGGCCAGACGGTCGAACACCTGCTTGGCCGAGGTCTCGCCGGCGGTCTTGGCGCCTTCGGCCTTCTCCTTGCGCCACAGCCATTCGGGCACGCCTTTTTCGCGCACGGCCTTCAGGGCCGAGGCTTCGGGCACGCCGGCGCGGCGGAAATACTTCTGGGCCAGAACGTCGCAGGCGACCTGCGACCATTCGGACGGCACCTCGATGTCACTTTGCGAGAAAACCACCGAACCATCGGGATTGCGGATCTCGGAGGCGGTGGTGCGGAAGCCGATGTCCTCGTAAGGGGATTGCCCGGCGGTCGTAAAGTGACGTTGGATGCGCATGTGTCCTTCACCCCAGATATGATGTGGAAGCCCAAACGTCGACGTAGGCGCTTTCTCGAGGTCCCCCCAAGTGGACAGCGGAGCGCACAATATCTTGTGTCGTCGTTCGGACAGACCCACACGGTATGTCAGTGCGATGACGGCTTCAACAGCATTTTGATTCTTTCCGCATCCGTAACACACGATGTTGTGTGTCAATTTTTACAGGCTTTCATCTGAAATGCCTTTAAACGCAAAAATGCATGGGGAAGGGAGGCTTCCGCTCTGGACGCGCCATCCCGCATTTGCCATATTCCCCCAACAGATTTTTCCGTCCTTGCGAAGGAACCGACCGATGAGCATTGGCACGTTGCTGTTCACCTGGGCCAAAGGCAAGCTGGTGGGCACCGATCAGCAGGGCAACCGCTATTATGTCGAGCGCCGCGCCGTGAAGGGCCGTCGTGCCCGCCGCTGGGTGCTCTACAAGGGGGTCGTCGAAGGCTCGCGCGTGCCGCCCGAATGGCATGCCTGGCTGCATTACACGGTGGATGCCCCGCTGGAGATTTCGGCCGACAAGCCGTGGATCGCCGAGCATCGCGCCAATCCGACCGGCACCCCGGCCGCCTATCTGCCCGCCGGCCACGACCTGCGCGGCGGCAACCGCGCCAAGGCCACCGGCGATTACGAGGCGTGGCAGCCCTGATTTGTAGGAGCGCCTTGCCGTGCTAGGCAGCCGCGAGAGGGAAACCGCCATCGGCGCATTGGTGATGGTCGTTGCGTTGGCCGTGCTGGGAATCAGCTATGCCGCCAACAGCCGCGCCAAGATCGACGGCTATGACGTTCAGGCTCGGTTCAACAAGGCCGACGGCATCAATGTGGGCAGCGATCTGCGCCTGTCCGGCGTCAGCATCGGCAAGGTGGTGGCCCAGAAGCTGGACGACCGCTTCCGTGCGGTATTGACGCTCAGGATACAGCCGGGGGTGGATATCCCCGTCGACAGTTCCGCGATCATCCAAACCGACGGGCTGATGGGGGCCAAGTTCATTGCCATCCAGCCGGGAGGCGATGACGAGACGCTTAAGCCCGGCCAGATGTTCCAGTCCAGCCAGGACTCGGTGAATGTTCAGGATCTGCTGGAGCAAATCATCGCTCAGGGCGAAGCCCGCCGGGCGAAACAGCAGAAGCAAAATGAGGCGGCCCCCTAGGGGCGCGGAGAAGCGAACGCCATGGGCAGGAATGTGATCGAAACCATCATGGGGGCCGTCGTCCTTCTGGTCGCCGGCTTCTTTCTGGTCTTCGCCTACTCCCAGGCTGATCTGGGAACGGTGAAGGGCTATCAGGTGCAGGCGGCCTTCAGCAGCGTTGGCGGCTTGGCCAACGGCGGCGATGTGCGCATCAACGGCATCAAGGTCGGCACCGTGCTGGATCAGAAGATCGACACCACCAGCTTCAACGCGGTGGTGACCATGTCCATTACCCCCGATATCCATCTGCCGGTGGACACCGTGGCGGTAGTGGATTCCGAAGGGCTGCTGGGCGGCAAGTTCGTCAAGCTGATCCCCGGCCGCAGCGCTCAGACCATCGCCGCCGGCGGCAATATCGAGAACACCAAGAATTACCAGTCCCTTGAGGAGATGGTGGGGAAGGTGATCTTCCTGGCGACCGACAGCGGCGGCGGCCCTTCGAAGAAGCAGGACGCCGCTCCGGCCGCGCCCGCATCCGGAGACGACCAGAAGTGACGCTGTCGCGCGGCTTGGTCCTGTTGGCGGTGATGCTGGCTGCGGGCGCGGCCCGGGCAGAGGACGTTCCGCCGTCGGCCTCGGCGCCGTTGCCGCCGCAAGCGCCCATGCCTTCCGCCAGCCAGGGGGGGGCGTCCGCTCCCACGTCGTTGTCCGACCGCACTCCGGACATGGTGTTCGACACCGCCATCCTTCAGGGAATGGACAAAGTCACCGGCCGCGTCATGACCATCGAGGCGCCGGTGGGCAGCACCGTGCATTTCGGCACTCTTGAATTCATCGTCCGCACCTGCCGTAAGCGTCCGCCGGAAGAAACCCCGGAGGCGGCGGCTTTCCTGGATATTTGGGAAGTGCGCAGCGGCGAAACGGCGGCCGGTCTGTTCCGCGGCTGGATGTTCGCCTCCAGCCCGGCGTTGTCGGCTTTGGAACACCCGGTCTACGACATCTGGGAAGTGGACTGCGCCGACAGCAAGGCCAAAGGATCGTCTCCGGCCAAATCCCCGTAAAACACCGCCTTGCGCCGCAAGGCGGCCGACAGGCGCCGCTGGTAATCCTCGCGGGGGATTTCGACGGCGCCGAAGCGGCTCAGATGCTCGGTGACGAACTGGGTGTCCAAAAGGGAAAAACCGCCTTTGATCAGGCGCGCGACCAGGTGCACCAGCGCCACCTTGCTGGCGTCGGTGGCCCGGCTGAACATGCTTTCCCCAAAGAACGCTCCGCCCAATGCCAGGCCGTAGAGGCCGCCGACCAAGGTGCCGTCGCGCCAGACTTCGACCGAATGGGCATGTCCCATGCGGTGCAGTTCGTTGAACAGCCGGAAAATTTCGTCATTAATCCAGGTTTCCGGACGATCGGGGGCCGGTTCGGCGCAAAGCTCCATGACCCGGGCGAAGGCCGTGTCGCACCGGGCTTCGAAACCGCCCTTGCGCACGGCTTTGCGCAGGGAGTGGGAAATATGGAACGTATCCAGGGGCAGGATGCCGCGCTCTTCCGGGTCGACCCAGTAAAGCCGGGAATCGTCGCGGTGCTGCGCCATGGGAAAAACGCCCATGGCATAGGCTTGCAGCAATTGTCTTGGCGTCAACGGCAACATCAGGCCGCCATCCTAGCGCGTCAGGATTGGAAGAAATAGCGCCGAGCGCGCTTGAACAGCAACAGGCGGGCACGATCGTCTTCGCGGCCGCCGAAGGCGTTGAAGTCCTCGGCGACGGTGCTGACGAACAGATCGTACAGCGCCGGATCGAAATGGGTGCCGCGTCCCTCGGCCATGATCGCCAGGGCGGCCTCCATGCTCATCGGCTGCTTGTAGGGGCGGCGCGAGGTCAGGGCGTCGAAAACGTCGGCCAGGGCGAAGATGCGAGCGTTCAAGGGGATTTCCTCGCCGCGCAAGCCCTGCGGATAGCCTGTGCCGTTCCATTTTTCGTGATGCCCTCCCACGACCTGGGCGGCGTCTTCCAGCCATTTCGACTGGGCGATGATGTCCAGTCCATGGTCGACATGGGTCTTCATAACCGTGAATTCGGCTTCGTCCAACTTGCCGGGCTTCAACAGGATGGTGTCGGAGATGGCGATCTTGCCCACGTCGTGCAGCCACGATCCCTTCATCAGCTTGCGCATCTCTTCCGCCGGGACGCCGGCCCGTTCTGCCAGGCCCAGGGCGTAAAGGGTAACGCGGAAGTTATGGGCATGGGTGTCGCTGTCGCGCTTGGCGATGGCGCTGCCCAGCACGGCCAGGATGTCGAGGTTGGCGGTCAGCAGATCGTGGGACAGATGTTCCTGTTCCCGGTGCAGGCCGATGATGATGGGATAAAGGGCCAGGGCGGTCAGCAGGGCGACCAGCGCCGCCAGGACGACGGTTCCCGTCACTCTGCCGGTGATTGTGCGGACTTCGAACGCGGGGATGTGGTAGACGCCCTCGAACGTGCCGGCGGGTTGGTTGTCGCCGGTGAACAGCGGGATCAGCACCTGGAGGTAAATCTGCTCTCCGGCCGCGATTTTCCGATACCAGGGTTCGTATCCCTTGGGAAAACGCTGGGTGCCGGTATCCACCTGATGTTCGACGGCCGGGGGCAGGTTGTCGCTGGCCTGGGCGAGCTCGGTGCGGTCGGGATCATAGATCTCGACCATGACGAAATGGCCCTGGGGACTGGCCTGATGCGAATGCAGGAAGGATTGCAGCAGGTTGCGGATTTTGTCGGCGTCCCCCGATTTCTGCACGCCCGGCGACAGCCTCGAGAATGCGGCGGCTTCCTGGGTGGCCATGGACAGGATGGTGTCGTCGACCCGCTCGCTTTCGATGAACAGGGTGACAAGACCAGCCAGCAGTCCGGCCAGCAAGGCTCCCAAGCCGAGTCTCAAGGCGAGGCGTTGATGAAGGCGCGACACTATGCTCTCCGAAATTTTGGAAACTCTAAATGAAGGTTCGATAGATGGAAACCGTCCGCGATGAAAGGTCAGGCGCCTATAAGCGGTTATGACAAAAGTCCAAGACGGCTTTCTTCGGGGCGGTGCGGCTTGACAGGGAAGTGGGAATTTATACTGTCGATGTAGATTCTACATGGCGGGGTTGGGAAATGAACGCAGTGCCTCCGATGGTCGGTCCGCACAATGACTTGTTTTGGCAAGATTTGCGAGAGATTGGTCTGCTTCTCAAAGGGGAGGGGGCGGTCATCCTCGATGGCTGCTTGCATCGCCAATGTGCCGAGGCGGAGCAATCCTTGCGCGAGGCCTTGCGCAGTCACTGGACGTTGCTGTTGAAAGGCGGCGAGGCCGAAGACCGGCATCTTTCTCATATGGCATTGGTCGAAGCCGGCGCGGGCGAGGACATTGCCTCCTGCCTGTCGTTCGGCGCGGCGTTGGTGGCGGCGCTGGGCGAGTCCCTGAGCCGGCGTCTGCCGGTTTCCATGCTGGCGGCCAAGGATGGCCTGCGTCGGTTCGCCCGGCTGCAATCGGCCCTGACCATGGCGCAGATGGAGACGTTGCGGGCGCTTTTGGCCCGGCCAGAGACGGCGTCGCATGGACATGTGGTCCGCCATATGGCCGAAATCGTTGATCAGGAGGTGGGCTCCAGCATCAGCGAAATCGCGGGATTGACGCGCGATACCGACGAAGCGGCGTTGAAGTTGCACGAGGTGGCGGTGATCACCAGCGAAAGCGCCGCCACGGCGGCGGCGGCGGCCACCCAGGCTTTGTCCAATGCCGAAACGGTCGCATCGGCGACCGAGGAATTGCATGCCGCGATCGAGGAGATCGTCCAGCAGGTCGGCCATACCAAGGATGCCGCCAGCCGCGCCGTCGAGGCGGCGGCGACCGCGCAGGCGGTGATGAGCGGCCTGAGCGATGCGGCTATGCGTATCGGTTCGGTGGTGGATCTGATCAACAGCATCGCCGCTCAGACCAACCTGCTGGCCTTGAACGCCACCATCGAGGCGGCGCGGGCCGGCGATGCCGGCAAGGGGTTCGCCGTGGTGGCTGGCGAGGTCAAGCAATTGGCCAACCAGACGGCCCGGGCCACCGGGGAAATTTCCGAACAGGTCGACGCCATGCGGCAGGTGGCGGACAATGCCTTGTCGGCCATGTCCAGCGTGTCGGAGCTGATCCGCGACGCCGAGGCTTCGGCGACGGTGATCGCCAGTTCGGTCGCCGAGCAGTCGGCCGCCACCAGTGAAATCGCCCGGACGGTGGGGCAGACGGCTTCGGCGTCGGAAAAGGTTTCGGCGCTGATGGGAGACGTCGCCGAGCGGGCCGGGTTCGCCCGGCAATTGTCCGAGGATGTGCAAAAAGACAACCGCCGCGTCACCGACACGATTTTGGGGATGCGCAAGACCTTGGGCCGGGTTGTGCGCTCATCCTCGCAGGAAGCCGACCGCCGCGCCGTTTCGCGGGCGGGGGTGTTCCTGCCCGGACAAGCTTCGATTCAAGGGACGACGCTGGAGATCGTCGTGACCAATCTGTCCGAAGGCGGCCTGTGTCTGCATTGCGACCGGCATGGATGCTGGAGCCAGGGGCAGACGGTTTCGGTGTCGGTGCCGACGCTGGGCCGTGCCCGCCGGGGACGCGTCGTGTCGACGGAAGGCGGACATCTGGCCCATCTGGCGCTGGAGGCCGATAGTCGCTTCGATGCCGCGGCCATTGCCGAAGCCACGTTGAGAGGCGGTTTGGCCCTGATCGACAAAACCAAGAGCGATCACGAGGGTTTCGTTGCCGGGGTGATGAAGGTGATCGGCGGACAGGCTCAGACCAAAGCCGCCGATTTGGCCAACCATCATACTTGCCGTTTGGGAAAGTGGTACGACAGCGTCTCGGATCAGCGGGTGCGGGCCTGTCCGTCTTTTGTCACCCTGATCGAGCCCCACGGCCGGGTTCACGACGCCGGCAAGCGGGCTTTGAATCTGTTCTGGTCGAATGAGCGCTCGGCTTGCGACGCGGCCGCCGCCGAATTGAAGCTGGCTTCGCAGGAGGTGATTGTCTTGTTGGAAAAACTGAAAGGCGAATTCTCCGACGCCTTGGCTTCGTAGGTTTTCAAGGAAAGGTACGGCTGCGGAGAGGGATCAATCGCGGTTGATCAACTGCGAACACCTCTCTGCTTTCGAAACCAAAGTCCATACCATCAGGGCCGGGATGCGACTGCCGGTCTATTGATGTGAATGCCCTGATCTCTTCTCGAACCGTTGAAACGCGGCCGGCCGACTTTGCGCAAGCTTTGGTCAGCGACGTCGGTTTGTTTTCCGTGCCCGATTCCGTGCGGGCCTTGGCGCAAAGCGTGACGCAGACCGTCTTTGCCGATGGCGAGATGATTCTGCGTCAGGGCGAGCGCGGCGATCATGCCTTTCTCATCGAAAGCGGCGAGGTCGAGGTCTTTCAGTCCGAAGCGGCCGAGGGCCGCGACGTTTCGCTGAACCGTGTCGGTCCCGGCATGCTGCTGGGGGAGCTGGCTCTGACCAGCGGCCAGCCCCGCGCTGCCAGCGCCAGGGCTGTCGGTCCGGTGCAATGCTGGCGCATCGGCCGCGATTCCTACGAGCGTTATCTGCGCGACAATCCCGATTTGGCGGCGCTGTTCAGCCGGAAGCTCTATGCTCAATTGTCACAGAGCCATAAGCGTCTGCAAAAGCAATATCAGGCGCTGGAACAGGCGGACCGCCGTTACCGGGCGCTGGCCTTTTTGTTCGTCGCCATGATGCTGATGCTGAGCGGCTACGCCTTGATGAACGGCTTGGTACTGAACGGCCTGTCGATCCCGGCGGGCAGTCCGGTGCGGTTCTGGTTTTCCCGGGTGATGGAGGTCAGCGCCCTGACGGTGCTGATCCTGTTGGCGCGGCGCTGCGGCCTGACGGCCGGGGATATGGGATTCGGCCGCCGGCATCTGGCGGTTTCGCTGCTGGGGGGAATCGCCGTCAGTCTGCCTTTGATGGCCCTGATGGTTTGGGCTCGCCTGCATTGGTGGCCGCCGCTGGGCGGTGCTCCCTTGCTGGACTGGCAGCAGGTGGATTGGACCTATGGCTTCTATCTGCTGGTGGCTCCCATGCAGGAGTGGATCGCCCGCGGCGTCTTTCAAACCGCCGTCGAACGCTTGCTGCCGGGACGACGCAGCGGTCTGGCCGCGGTGGTCATCGCCTCGTTGGTTTTCTCCATGCTGCATCTGCATCTCAATCCGGCCCTGTCTCTGGTCTGTCTGATCAGCGGCATGATCTGGGGCGGACTGTTCGTTTGGCGGCGCAATCTGGCCGGCGTGTCCTTGTCCCATTTCCTGTTGGGCAATTGGGCCGGCGTCACCGGCCTGTGGGCCCTGTGGACCTGAAAAGAGCGAAATCATGCCCTTGTTTCTGAAACGGTTGTCCTGGGTTCTGGTCAGGACGGCCATCGTCGTCCTGACCCTGACGGCCATGCTGACCGGCAGCCTGTCGGCCTTCGCCCTGGGGCCGCTTTACAGTTGGATGCTGTATCGGGACTGGCGGTTCTGGCGCTATCTGCGGACGTTTCCGCGCCTGACTTGGCAGGCGTGGCGGCTGGTGGGCAAGCTGGCGGGGGAAACCGATTATCGCGGCATGACGGCGTTCACCTCGTGGCGCGATTGGATCGGCGCTCCCATGTCGGGACCGGACAAAAGCCTTGTCGCGGTTCGGCGCAATTGGCCCCACGCCGAAACCAGTTGCGGCGATTGCGGCCGCTGCTGCACCGAGATTGCCTGTCCGTCCTTCGATGCGGCGAGCAAGCTGTGCGCGTCGTACGACAGCCCGTTCTGGCGCTATTTTCCTTGCGGCCGTTATCCGGCGACCCAAGCGCAGATCGATTATTACGGATGTCCCAAATGGGTGCTGCTGGAGCCGAACGCCCAGGCTTCGGCCGGGGCGGCGGTGCCGCTTCCCGTTCCTGCCTCGGTTGCGGCCGAAGGGGCGCAATAGAGGGCAAAAGAAAGGGCGGCATGCCGTGCGGCAGCCGCCCTTTTCCGTTCGGAGCCGCCCGTCTTAGTGCTTGTCGCCGTAGACGAATTTTTCCAGCCAATGAATGTCGTAGGCGCCGGAGACGAAGTCTTCGTTCTCCACCAGACGCTGTTGCAGCGGCACGGTGGTCTTGACGCCGCCGATGACCAACTCGCCCAGGGCGCGGCGCAGGCGCATCAGGCATTCGGTGCGGTTGGCGCCGTGAACGATCAGCTTGGCGATCATGCTGTCGTAGGTCGGCGGCACCTTGTAGCCGGTATAAAGCGCCGAATCGATGCGGATGCCCAAGCCGCCAGGGGTGTGGAAGCTGGTGATGGTGCCGGGGCAGGGAACGAAAGTTTCCGGATCCTCGGCATTGATGCGGCACTCGATGGCATGGCCGGTAAACCGGATGTCGGCCTGGGAATATCCCAGTTCGGCGCCCTGAGCCACGCGGATCTGCTCGCAGACGAGGTCCAGGCCGCAAATGGCCTCGGTCACCGGATGCTCCACCTGCAGGCGGGTGTTCATTTCGATGAAATAGAACTCGCCGTTCTCGTAAAGGAATTCCAGCGTGCCGGCATTGCGATAGCCCAGCTTGCGGATGGCGTTGCAGGCGATGGTGCCGATGCGCTCGCGCTCTTCCTGCGACAGGATCGGCGACGGAGCCTCTTCCAGAACCTTCTGGTGGCGGCGCTGCAGCGAGCAGTCGCGTTCGCCCAGGTGCACCACGTTGCCGTGGCTGTCGGCCAGAATCTGGATTTCGATATGGCGCGGCTTCTGGAGATATTTCTCCATGTAGACACTGTCATTGCCGAAAGCCGCCTTGGCTTCCTGGCGGGCCAGACGATAGGCCTCGCTCAGTTCCTCGGCGCTGTTGGCATGCTTCATGCCTTTGCCGCCGCCGCCGGCGGTGGCCTTGATCAGCACCGGATAGCCCATGTCGGCGGCCAGCGCCAAAGCCTGTTCTTCGGTGTCCACGGAGCCGTCGGAGCCGGGGACGCAGGGCAGGCCGGCATCGCGGGCCGCCTGCTTGGCGGTGATCTTGTCGCCCATCATGCGGATGTGATCGGGCGTCGGACCGATGAAGGTGATGCCGTGCTCTTCGACCATCTGGGCGAAGTCCGCATTCTCGGACAGGAAGCCATAGCCCGGATGGATGGCGTCGGCCCCGGTGATGGTGGCCGCGGCGATGATGGCAGCCTTGTTCAGATAGCTGTCGCGCGCCGGCGCGGGGCCGATGCACACCGATTCGTCGGCCAGACGGACATGCATGGCGTCCTGATCGGTGGTGGAATGCACCGCCACCGTCTTGATGCCCATTTCGCGGCACGCACGATGAATGCGCAGCGCGATTTCGCCTCGGTTGGCGATCAGTACCTTCTTGAACATGGCGTCAGCCGATGATCAGCAGAGGTTCACCGAATTCCACCGGCTGTCCGTCGGTGACGAGAATCTGCTGCAGCTTGCCGGCCTTCGGCGCGCGGATCGGGTTGAAGGTCTTCATGGCTTCGATCAGCAGCAGGGTCTGGCCTTCGGCCACGCTGTCGCCGACATTGACGAAGCGGGCGGCGCCGGGTTCGGGAGACAGATAGGTCACGCCGACCATGGGCGACTTGACGGCGCCGGGGTGGTTGGCGGGGTCTTCGCTGGCCGGAGCGGCGGCGGCGGCCGGGGCGGCGGCGACCGGAGCAGCGGCGGGGGCGGCGTAAGCCACAGTGGCGGCGGTGCGGGCGACACGGATGCGCATGCCCGAGGATTCGTATTCGATCTCGGTCAGGTTGGTGTCGTCGAGCAGGGCGGCCAGAGACCGTACGGCTTCGCTGTCGATGCTGGATTTGGTCATTATGCCTCTTCGATATCCTGAGGAAGTGCGGGAACCGCTCCGGTCAGACGGCCCAAGGCGTCGAGCGCCAGTATGTAGCCGTGGCTGCCGAAGCCGCAGATCATTCCCCTGGCCACCTTGGACACATAGGAATGATGGCGGAAGGGCTCCCGCTGGTGAATGTTGGACAGATGAACCTCGACCACCGGCACGTCCACCGCCAACAGGGCGTCATGGATGGCGACCGAGGTATGGGTGTAGGCGCCGGCGTTCAGAACCAGCCCGGCGACGCGGCCGCGGGCTTGCTGGATCATGTCGACCAGTTCGCCTTCATGGTTGCTTTGGCGGAATTCGACGGCGAAGCCCAGGCGCGCGCCATGGCGCAGGCAGGCATTCTCGATGTCCGCCAGGGTCTCGTGTCCATAGATTTCCGGCTGGCGTGTCCCCAACATATTGAGGTTGGGACCGTTCAGCACCAAAATGATGGGGGTCATGGCTGCCCCCGTCGCTGTCGGCAACGTTTCATGCCCGCCGTTATAGCACGGGTGGCCCAAGGTGCAATGCCCGGCTTCGGAATAGGACGTTGAAACCGTCGCCTTGCCACACCATACTGTGCCGCCCATTTCTATTAAGCTTCTGACCACAAAAGGAATTCCCATGCAAGTGACCATCAACGGCGAGTCCCGCCTCATGGACGGCTCCGTGACGGTGGAGGGACTGCTGAGCGATCTTGGTATCGATCAGCGCAAAGTGGCGGTAGAGCGGAACCTGGAAATCGTGCCGAAATCGGCCTATGCGCAGACGGCTTTGAGCGACGGCGACAAGCTGGAAATCGTTCATTTCATCGGCGGCGGCGCGCCTGAGGCCGATGCCGGCTCGGACCCCCTGGTGGTGGCCGGGCAGACCTTCCATTCTCGTTTGCTGGTGGGGACCGGCAAATATAAGGACTTCGAGGAAACGGCCAGGGCTATCAAGGCTTCGGGGGCGGAAATCGTCACCGTGGCGGTGCGCCGGGTCAATCTGTCCGATCCCTCGAAGCCCATGCTGGTGGATTACGTCAGCCCCAAGGATTACACCTTTCTGCCCAATACGGCCGGCTGTTACACCGCCGACGAGGCCGTGCGCACCCTGCGTCTGGCCCGCGAGGCCGGCGGTTGGAATCTGGTGAAGCTGGAAGTGCTGGGCGAGCAGAAGTTCCTCTATCCCGACATGATGGAGACCCTGAAGGCCGCCGAGGTGCTGGTCAAGGAAGGCTTCAAGGTGATGGTCTACTGCACCGACGATATCATCATGGCCAAGCGGCTGGAGGATCTGGGCTGTTGCGCCATCATGCCGCTGGGCGCGCCCATCGGGTCGGGGCTGGGCGTGCAGAATCCGGTGAACATCCGCCAGATCATCGAGCAGTCCTCGGTGCCGGTTCTGGTCGACGCTGGCGTCGGCACCGCTTCCGATGCCGCCATCGCCATGGAACTGGGGTGCGACGGCGTGCTGATGAACACCGCCATCGCCGAGGCCAAGGACCCCATCGCCATGGCCCGCGCCATGCGTCTGGCGGTCGAGAGCGGGCGTCTTGCCTATCAGGCGGGGCGTATGCCGAAAAAAAGGTTTGCCGATCCTTCCAGCCCGTTGGCCGGGTTGATCTGAGCGGCGGGACTGACTGGGGTAATCAAGCGTTAAGGGGGTAACCGGTTTGTCCGCATGAGTGGGGTCATGCGGCGCATGCATTCGGGTTGCCTTGTGATGGGTTCTGAATACGTTGATCTGGAACAGGCGGTCGCCTTCCGGAAAAAGAAGCAATGGCTGAAAGCGGCAAGCCTTTACCGGGCCGTCGTCTCGCGGAACAGCGGCCACTATGACGCCTGGTACTATCTGGCCGTCTGCTGTTACGAGGCCGGCAGGTTCGAGGAGGGGCTGGAGGCCATCCTTTCCGTCGTGCCGGCCAGGCCGGACGATGCCAATGCCGCCTATACGTACGGCTTGCTGTTGACGGCTCTGGGGCGAGGGCGAGAGGCGGAGGAAGCCTATCTGCGGGCTCTTGCCCTGAAGCCGGATTTCCTCCAGGCCCATGTCAATCTTGCTTATGTTTACGAGCATGCCGGGGATTACCGGCGCGCCATCGAGCATTTGCGGCATGCCCTGAGGCTGTTGCCCAACGATCCGCTGATCCTGACCAATCTGGGAAGCGCGCAATCGAAAGGTGGGCGGTTTCACGAAGCGCTTGAGAGCTTTGCCGCGGCCATGAAGATCGCCCCCGATTTTCCCGGCGCCGTTCTGGGAGCGGCGATGACGCTGGCCTCGTTGCAGCGGGTGGATGAAGCGATCGCTCTCTATCGACGGGCGGTGGACAATGGCGAAGACCGTCCCGACATGCTCAACCGGTTCGCCCAGCTTCTGCTGAATCAGAACGATCTCGACGAAGCCTTGCGGATTTCCCGCCGCTCGGTGGCGGCGGGAAAGAAAACCCCGCAAAGCCTGGTGCTGCTGGGCAAAGTGTTGGAACGGCAGGGAAAGCTGCGCGAGGCGAAGGAGCGTTATCAGGAGGCGCGGCGCGCGGATCCCGATGCCCTCGGCGAATTGGCGCGCTTTATGATTTCCCAAGGCCAGGGGGATGAGGCTCTGTCGCTTTACCGGGAAGCCGCGAGCAAGCATCCGTCGGATCCCGAAGCCTATTTGCGGCTGGGCGCGACGGCGGTCGACGCCGGATGTTATGACGAAGCAATCCGCTCTTACCGCAAAGCCATCGAACTGGCTCCGGACAATGCCTTGGCGCATACCTTCTTGGCATACCGGCTTTTGGCCCAGGGCAATTTCCGCGACGGCTGGGACGAGTTGGAATGGCGGCTGAAAACGCCGGTCGGCCGGTTGCCGGAGACGGGTTTGCCGCGTTTCACCATGGAGGCGGAACCCGGGAGCCGGGTGCTGATCCAGGGCGGGCAGGGATATGGCGACGTCCTGCAATTCAGCCGCTATGCCATCGAACTGCAAAGACGGGGGTATCGTCCGCTTTTCTGGCTGCAACCGGAACTGATGCGGCTGTTCGCCAGCGTAGAGGGCGTCGACCTCCATCCGCTGTCTCCGTCGGCGCCGCCGCTGGATGTTTCCCGCATCGACGCCGCCATTCCCGGCATGAGCCTGCCGCGCGCCTTCGGCCATGTTGCGCCGGAGCTTTTTCCTTTGGCCGAGGGCTATTTGACGGCCGAGCCTTGGCCGGATGTCGCCGCCGACCAGGGCTTCAAGATCGGCATGGTCTGGGCGGGGTCTCCCAGCCATCCGCAGGACTGGTTCCGCTCCATGCCGGCGGCTTTCCTGGACGGGCTGGACGGGGTGCCGGGGCTGCGTCTCTACAGCTTGCAGAAACCGTCTCATCCCAGAGACCTCGAAGCCCTGCGGGTCAAGATGCCGGTGGTTGATCTTGCGCCGCGCATTCACGATTTCGCCGACGCGGCGGCGGCCATCGCGTCGATGGATCTGGTTTTGACGGTGGATACGGCGACGGCGCATCTGGCTGGCGCTTTGGGGAAGCCGGTCTGGCTTCTGCTGGCCCATGTGCCCGAATGGCGGTGGATGTTCGAAGGCGGCCGCAGTCCCTGGTACGCCTCGATGCGCCTGTGGCGGCAAAAAACGCCGGGAGCCTGGGGGGCGCTTATGCAGGAGGTGCGGCAAGAGCTGGAACGGATCGTCTGACCGGCCCCGATTCGTTCTCTCTCTGGCCTGATTTTTGTCCGACCACTATTCCTTGTGGGTGCCCCGGCAGCGAAAATGTCAAAAATGTGGCTTGTGATCACGTTTTAAAGCATTGATATTGCTGTGTAATATAAAAAAAATAGAGGGGAGGTCATTTTCCTCTTTTCATCGCTGAAAAAAAGCGTAAATAGCGGTCTTAGACGTACCGCGCACGTGCCTCTGGCCCTGGTTGGTTAAGCAACGACGTCAAGGCGTTCTTCTGATGTCTGCCGGTTTTCCGGCACCCCGGAGGGATAGGCTATGGCCGTTGTTTGTTGCATGACCGACCGCATGGAAGGGCTGCCTTTCCATCACGATGGAATTGGCTCCGGCACCATCCCATCACCCGTGTCGAATAGTATCTAGACGGTCGCTTGATGCGTTGATCTGCATCAGGTGGCGACCGTCCTAAATCTGTTCGCGGGCTGTTGCGTCCGCTCCCTCACAATTTGGTGAAACCTTCGCGTACGAAAGGTGTATGCGATGACCGACAAGATTTCTCATTTCCTGGCCACTCATCAGCCGGAAACCCCGTGCCTCGTCGTCGATCTGGACGTGATCGCCGACAATTATCATTCGCTGCGACGATATCTGCCCGTCGCCCAGGTGTTTTATGCCGTCAAGGCCAACCCGGCTGTGGAAGTCATTTCCATGCTGGCCGAGTTGGGGTCCTGCTTTGATTGCGCCAGCCGCCCCGAGATAGAATCGGTGCTGGCGTCCGGCGCGTCGCCGGACCGCATTTCCTTCGGCAACACCATTAAGAAGCAGAAAGACATCGCCTGGGCTTACGAGCAGGGCGTGCGTCTGTTCGCTTTCGATTCCGAAGCCGAACTGGACAAGCTGGCAGCCTCGGCTCCCGGCTCCAAGGTGTTCTGCCGCCTGCTGATGACCTGCGAAGGCGCTGAATGGCCGCTGTCGCGCAAGTTCGGCTGCGACGCCGACATGGCCCGCGACCTGCTGATCCGCGCCCGCGACATGGGGCTGGACCCCTATGGCATTTCCTTCCATGTCGGTTCGCAGCAGACCATGCTGGACCAGTGGGACATCGCCATCGGCAAGACCGCCATGCTGTTCTCGGACCTGAACGACGCCGGCATCGAGCTGAAGATGATCAATCTGGGCGGCGGTCTGCCGGCCCGCTACCGCGACGACGTTGCGCCGGTGGACGCTTATGCCGCCGCCATCATGAACGCCATGACCGAGCATTTCGGCAACGATTTGCCGCAGATGATCGTCGAGCCCGGCCGTTCGTTGGTGGGGGATTCCGGCATTCTGGAAACCGAAGTGGTTCTGGTGTCGCGCAAGTCTTATGACGACGAGGAGCGCTGGGTCTATCTGGATGTCGGCAAGTTCGGCGGCTTGGCTGAAACCATGGACGAAGCCATCAAGTACCGCCTGCAACTGGTGGATGCCCACGAAGGCCCGACCGGCCCGGTGGTTCTGGCCGGTCCGACTTGCGATTCCGCCGACATTCTGTACGAAAAGCACCAGTACGCCATGCCTCTGTCGCTGAAGCCCGGCGATAAGGTGCGCATTCTCTCCACCGGCGCCTACACCACCAGCTATTCGGCGGTGAATTTCAACGGCTTCGCGCCGCTGAAAGCCTATTTCGTCTGATTCGAAACAGACTTGATTGACCGGAAGGCCGCATCCCCAAAGGGGTGCGGCCTTTTGCTTTTGTCACCGTGCGGAGAGCTGCCGGGCCGAGAGTCACGGGACTGTCACTTATCCGTCGCCAGAACAGCCTTTACCCTGTTTGCCGTTTACCATTCCAAGGCAAGGGAGCGGGGTCATGCGGATGTGGGTGGAAGAATTGAGCGGCGGCGTCACCAAGGTGGCGCTTGAGGGAGACCTGGACGCCAAGGGCAGCGCGGAAATCGACGTGAGTTTCGCGGCCGTCACCTCGGCCCGCGACAAGGTGGTGGTGGACATGGCCGGGGTGGGCTTTTTGGCTTCGATCGGCATTCGCACGCTGCTGTCGGCGGCGAAGACGGTCAGCCGCCGCGGCGGGCGGATGGCGCTGCTGTCGCCCAACAGCGATGTGCTGAAGGTGCTGGAAACTTCGGGTGTGGCGCAGGTGATGGGCATCCAGGCCGATCTGGACGGCGCCTTGGCCGCCTTATCGTCCTGAATCCCATCCCGAAGCCAAATCGTCGCCGCCTTGAGCGGTGGGGCGCTTCCGGCATCCCGATCTAAACGCAAAAGCCCCGCAGGCCTGGCCTGCGGGGCTTTCGTTCATGTCGCCGTCGCTGCGGTCAGGTCTTGGGCTTGCGGGCCTGATCGATCAGCTGTTTCAGGGCGGCTGCGGGCATGGCGCCGGGTACCAACTGGTCACCGACGATGAACGCCGGAGTGCCGTTGATGCCCAAGGCGTGGGCCAGTTGCAGATTGTCGTTGATGGCCTTGTCGATCTGCTGATCTTCCATGTCTTTTTTCAGCTTCTCGGCGCTCAAACCGGCTTCGGCGGCGGTCTTCATGATGGTCTGCTCGTTGAGCGGACCTTTCAGATGCATCATCGCCTTATGGAATTCCTCGTACTTCTTCTGGTTCCGGGCGGCCAGGGCGGCGCGGGCGGCATAGACCGAATCCGGACCCAGCACCGGCAGATCCTTCATCACCAGTTTGACCTTGCCGTCGGCCTTGATGGTGTCGAACACGGCATCGGTCACGGCCTTGCAATAGGGGCAGCGATAATCGAAGAACTCGACCACCGTCACGTCGCCCTTGGGGTTGCCCAGCACCGGCGAGGCCGGATCGTCGAAGATGTCGCGGGAACGGTCGGCGATGGATTTCTTGGCGTCGTTCTCGGCGGCCAACTGCTCTTTCTCGCGCAGGGCTTCGATGGCCTCGGCGATGATGGAGGGGTTTTCCATGATGTAGTCATGGACCAGCTTCTTGACCGCGTCCTGCTGCTTGGGAGTCAGGGGTTGGTCTTCCTGGGCGTGGGCGGCCATCGGGAGCACCGACAGGGAGCCGGCAACCAACAGGGCGGCGAAACTGCGCAACAGCATTGGGATATCCTTACGAGATGTCGGCGCCCGGCGGCGCCAAGGAATAGCCGGCATCATGCGTCAAGGCGGAGCCGGGGGCAAGGGAGCTCGTGCGCCCAGAAACGGAAAACGCCGCGCTGTGAAGCGCGGCGCATCCCTGCGGGAGGGAAGGGGATGGGCGGGGATTTCGCCTCCCGCAAATGCAGAGCTTGCGCCCTGCAAGGGTTCGACGAACCTGTTCGAGGCAGGTGTCATCGTCTGATCTTGTAAACATATTAACAGTGAATATCAAAATTGCAAGAGTGCCAAAGGGATAATTCGTCCTCCTGTTGCAGAGCGGCGAAAGCCGGGGCACTCTATGGCCGTCTTGAGGAAGTCGAGGGGCCGGTGATGAAATTGTGGCGTCTGGTGTTGGCTGTCGGCCTGTTTTTCGGCGGAATTCTACCGTCTTTGGCTGGAGGGCAGGTGTCCTTGGACATCGAGACCAAAGATGGCCGCCACCTTGCCTACAAGGTCGAGCTGGCGCAAACGCCCAACGAACTGGCCCATGGCCTGATGAACCGTTCCAGTGTGCCGGAAAATACCGGCATGCTGTTCGATTTCGGCTACGAACGTCCCATCAGCATGTGGATGAAGGATACGCCCATTCCGCTGGACATGCTGTTCGTGACCGACGACGGCAAGATCGTGCATATCGCCCAGCGCACGGTCCCCATGTCGTTGGAGACCATTCCGTCGCCGGGACCGATTCGGGCCGTGCTGGAGGTGGCCGGCGGCGCCACCGAGCGGCAGAACATTCATGAAGGCGATCGGCTGGTGGGAGCCTTCTTCAAGCCCTGACGGCTATTGGCAGTCGGGGCAGAGTCCTTCGACCTCGACCGTCTGGCGGCTGACGCTGAAGCCCTGGTGTCGGGCTCCGGCCAGAATGGCTTCGTCGATGGCGGGATCGTCCAGTTCCGCCACCCGTCCGCATTGACGGCAAATCAGGAATTGGGCGGCGTGCGGTCCGGTGGGATGGGCGCAGCCGACGAAGGCGTTCAGCCGTTCGATACGGTGGATTAGCCCCTGTTCCAGCAGAAAATCCAAGGCGCGGTAAACGGTGGGAGGGGCGGCGTTCTGTCCTTCGGCCTTCAGGGCGTCCAGCACGGCGTAAGCGCCGACGGGGGCGTGGCGGCTCCAGACCAGTTCCAGCACTCGGCGGCGGATGCTGGTCAGGCGGGCGCCGCTGCGCTGGCAATGTTCCTCGGCGGCAACCAGGGCATCCCGGACGCAGCCGCCGTGGTCGTGGGCTTGATGGGGAAAGATGCCTGAGCTGGTCATGTTCTATCGGGGGATTGCTCTTGACTGAAAATGATATGATATAACATCCAATCCCGTCCGACGACCAAGGAGTTTCATCCGTGATTGCCCCCGAGCCCGTGCTGGCCGCCCTGAGCTTCAACCAAGACGGCCTGGTGCCCGCCATCGCCCAGCAGCATGACACCGGCGAGGTGTTGATGATGGCTTGGATGAACCGCGAGGCGGTGGAAGAGACTTTGCGTACCGGCCGGGTCTGCTACTTCTCGCGTTCGCGCAACGCCTTGTGGCGCAAGGGCGAAACCTCCGGCCAGCAGCAGCGGCTGGTGGAGTTTCTGTTCGATTGCGACGGCGACACCGTTCTGGTGAAAGTGGATCAGGACGGCGTGGCTTGCCACACCGGGCGGCGCAGCTGTTTTTACACCGCCGCCCGCGAAAGCGGCTTGGCCGAAGTGGCGCAGGTGTTGATTTCCCCCAAGGAGCTTTACGGCAAATGACCCGCGATCTTCAGACCGAAGCGGTCGAAACCATTCCCGTCACCATCCTGACCGGCTTCCTGGGCAGCGGCAAGACCACCACCCTGAACCATCTTCTGGCCCAGCCGGAATTGAAGGATGCCGCCGTTCTCATCAACGAATACGGCGAAGCGGCCATCGACCATCTGCTGGTGCGTCAACTGGCCGAGGATGTGGTCGTGCTGGATTCCGGCTGCTTGTGCTGCACGGTGCGCGGCGATCTGGTCAGCGCCATGCGCGATCTGTTCGTCAAGCGGGTGCGGGGCGAGGTGCCGGAGTTTCATCGGGTACTGATCGAAACCACGGGCTTGGCCGATCCGGCCCCCATCATCCATACCCTGATGACCGATCCGATGATCGCCGCCCGTTATCGCCTGGACGGCATCGTCTGCACGGTGGACGGGGTCAACGGTCTGGCCAGTCTGGACGCCAATCAGGAATCGGTGAAGCAAGCGGCCATGGCTGACCGGCTGTTGCTGACCAAGCTGGATCTGGCCGATCCGGTGGTGGTGGAGCAATTGCGGGCCCGTTTGACCGAGCTTAATCCGGGCGCTTTGCTGGTGCCGGTGGCCCAGGGGCGGGTGCCGGCCAACGAAGTGCTGGATTGCGGCCTGTTCGACGGAAAAAGCCACAGCCCCGATGTGGAGCGCTGGCTGAACGAAGAGGCCTATGCGGCTCAGGACGGGCATGTCTGCGGCCCTGATTGCGCCCACGACCACCAGCACCGCTTCAAGCCGCAGAAGGCCAAGGCTCCCGGCCATGCGCCGCGCCACGACGACGCGGTGTCGTCGTTCGTGCTGACGTATGACGAGCCGGTGGCCTGGGACGGTCTGGCGCTGGCTTTGGAATTCCTGATCTCGACCAGGGGCGAGCATCTGCTGCGGGTCAAGGGCATCATCAACGCCAAGGGCAGCGACGTGCCGCTGATCGTTCATGGGGTGCAGCATCTGTTCCACCCGGTGGTGGAATTGCCGGAATGGCCCGATGACGATCGGCGGACCCGCATCGTCTTCATTACCCGCGATCTGCCCAGGGAAGCCATTGAAACCTTGATGGCCCACGCTCTGGCCGAAGAGGCCTGAAACTCCTTCAGCGCCGCCGGGCCTGGGTCCGGCGGTGTTTTCCGCACTGTGGCGGAAAAACCTTAATGCCATCGTCCGGTCGCCATAATGCCCGGCGATAATTGCGCTTAATGAAAGCGTTTATCGCCTGAACTCATGATGATCGGAGGTTGCGATGAGCATCGCGTCCCGTTTGGGGATGTTGTTTGCGTTGTTTTTGTCATTGGGCTTTTTTCCGGCTTTTGCCGAAGACGACCATATCCGGCCTGATCCAGCCTTGACGCCAGGGCAGGGGATCAGGGGGGTGACGGCGGACGACATCTGCCAGCCGGGATACGTCGTTTCGATGCGTCAGGTCTCGGCGGCGGTCAAACGGCAAGTGTTCGCCCGTTATGGGCTGGCCGGCAATCACACGGGCTATTGCTCCGGCGGCCAAGGCTGCGAGGTGGATCATCTGGTCAGCCTGGAGTTGGGTGGAAGCAATGATGTCAGCAATCTTTGGCCGGAACCCCATGACGGCCCTTGGAATGTTCATCTGAAGGACAAGCTGGAAAACCGCCTGCACAGCATGGTCTGCAACGACGAAATCAGCCTGTCCGAGGCGCAAAGGCTGGAGGCCGTCGATTGGATCGCCGCCTATCGCCGTTTTGTCGGCGGCGAACCGGTGGCCATGCAATAGGTTTACGGCCGGCAGGAGGACAGCTGGGCGGTCAGTCCGCGGGCGATTGGGCTGGGGACGGGAACGACGGCTTGGCCGAGCATTTCCGCCGTCCAGTTGTTGCAGGTGTGGAACAGATGAAAACGTCCCTTGGCCGGATAGAACAGGCTGAAGGGATAAAGGCCCGGATAGGTCGGGAGCGCCCGGTTCCGGCCCCGGCGGTCGATGCTGGCGTCGATCCGGGCGACGACGGCCCGTAACGCCTCGCCGCTCAAACAGACACGGGTGCGGCGGGCCGAGGGGAAGATTTGGTCGTGAGGCTGGCTCAGGCCGGCGATGTGGATCACGGCATGACCGGGAAATGCGGCCCGCAAGGCCAGTTTCCAGTCCGGCTTGCGTGCCGGATAGAAGAGGGCGCTGCCCCAACCGATTTCGAACCATTGAACAGACGGATCAAAGTCCGCCGTTTCCGGCAGCAAGCCGGCGGGGATGTCGCGGCGGTCGAGGACAACGCCGCTGTGCCAGCCGTTGCTGACCACCAGAAGGCTGGCCGCGTGAACGGGGGCGGCCAGCAGGAACAGGAAAAGACAGGCGAGAGCGGCGCGGCGCATTATGCCGCTGGGCTGGCGGCTACCCCGGCGATACCGTAAAGGAACAGCCGCACGCGGGAGCGGACCAGCTTTTCCATCTCTTCGTCGCTCAGGACGGTGGGCACGCCGACGGCGTACTGGAAATGAATATCTCCGGTCACCGACCAGAGAAAGAAGATCGCTAGTTCGTTGGCGGCGTCGGGGTTGCTGCGGGCGGCGGGCAGGCGCTTGCGGAAGATTTCTGCCAGCCGGTCGTCGATGTCGCGTTGACAGCTGATGTTCATGAAGGCGGTGATTTCGGGCAGACGATGTCCCTCGGAGACCAGCAGACGGAAAATCCCCAGGGCCGTCGGCTGAATGACCTGATGCATGAAGCGAGTGCCGAGAACGGATAATCCATCCTCATCTAGCTCCGGGATATCCTCCTCGCTGTCGAAAGCTTGGCTGATTCCTTCCAAGGATTTGTCGATCATGGCCTTCAGCAGGCCTTCTTTATTGCCGAACTGTTCGTAAAGCGTGCTGCGTGATCCTTTCGAACGTTCGAGAATGTCGGAAAGGCTGGTATGCTCGTACCCCTTGTTGAGGAACAGCTCCGTTGCGGCCTCCAGCATGGCTTGGCGCCGCGCCAGTCCGCGTGTTTGGGGTTTGGTTGGTGACATTTCCAGGCCCTTGAAAATTCGGTTGCCCAGGAATGTACTAAACGATACAGTACTGCGCAACACCCAATCCTAGCTAAAGGTCTGTCCATGTTTCAGCACCGCTATCTGGTTCTTTCCGCCACGGCCCTTCTGATGTTGGCCGCTTGCGACGGCAAGCAGCAGGGAGCACCAGGGGGCATGCCGCCAGCCGATGTCTCGGTGCTGACCGTGCAGCCGCAGAAGATCACCCTGTCCACTGAACTTCCGGGGCGGACCTCGGCCTATCGCGTCGCCGAGGTGCGGCCCCAGGTGGGCGGCATCGTGGTGAAGCGCCTGTTCGAGGAAGGCACGGAGGTCAAGGCCGGTCAGCAGCTTTATCAAATCGATCCGGCCACCTATCAGGCGTCGGTGCAAAGCGCGCTGGCCGATCTGGCCAAGGCCAAGGCGACGTTGAAGACCGCCGAGGCCAAGGCTGCCCGCTACGCCGATCTGGTGCAGATCAACGCCGTTTCCCGTCAGGATTACGACGATACGGTGGCGACGCTGGATCAGGACAAGGCTCAGATTCTGGTGGCGGAAGCCGAAGTCGCCACCGCCAAGATCAACCTTGACTATACCAAGGTCTACGCTCCTATCTCGGGCCGCATCGGCAAGTCCAGCGTGACCGAGGGCGCGCTGGTCACCGCCGGTCAGTCCACGGCCCTGGCCACCATTACCCAGTTGGATCCCATCTATGTGGACGTCAACCAGTCCAGCTCGGAACTGCTGCGTCTGCGTCAGGACGTGGCCGCCGGCAAGCTGTCCCAGAACGATGCCGACAAAGCCGCCGTCACCTTGACCCTGGACGGCAGCAACCATCCTTACGACCAGCCGGGCGAACTGAAATTCTCGGAAGTCACGGTGGATACGTCGACCGGCGCCGTGCAGGTCCGGGCTCTGTTCCCCAATCCGCAGAAAGCGTTGTATCCCGGTCTGTTCGTTCGCGCCCGCGTCGAGCAGGGCGTGCGCGAGCAGGCCATTCTGGTGCCCCAGCAGGCGGTCGTGCGCAATGCCGACGGCACGGCCATGGTCTGGGTGGTCGGAGCCGAGGACAAGGCCGAGCCCCGTCCGGTGACCACCAGCCAGAACATCGGCGACAAGTGGTTGGTCGACAGCGGCCTGAAGTCCGGCGAACGGGTCATCACCGAGGGCATCCAGAAGGTGCGTCCCGGCGCCCCCGTTCATCCCGTCGCCCCCCAGTCGTAAGCCCAGACGCCAGTCGGAGTCTCCTTCATGTCGCGTTTCTTTATCGACCGGCCCATTTTCGCCTGGGTCATTGCCATCGTCATCATGATGGCCGGCGCCCTGTCTATTCTGGGGCTGCCCATCGAGCAATATCCGCGCATCGCGCCGCCGTCGGTGTCGATCACCGCCACGTATCCGGGCGCGTCGGCGAAAACCCTGGAAAACACCGTCACCCAGGTCATCGAGCAGAAGATGAACGGCATCGATCATCTGCGTTATATGTCCTCGAAGTCGGATTCCGCCGGTACCGCCACCATCACCCTGACCTTCGAGCCCGAGGCGGATCCCGACATCGCGCAGGTGCAGGTGCAGAACAAGCTGGCCCTGGCAACTCCGCTGCTGCCGACCGAAGTGCAGCAGCAGGGCGTGCGTGTGGAAAAAGCCACCATGAATTTCATGATGGTGGTCGGCTTCTATTCCGCCGACGGCTCCAAAAGCGACCGTGATCTTGCCGACTATCTGGTGTCGCATGTGCAGGACGACATCAGCCGGGTGTCGGGCGTCGGCGACGTCACGGTGTTCGGCGCTCAGCACTCCATGCGAATCTGGCTGAACCCCGATAAGATGGTCAGCTACAGCCTGGCGGTCAGTGACATCACGTCCGCCGTCACGGCCGAAAATGCCGAAATTTCAGCTGGTCAGATCGGCGGTGCGCCGTCGGTTCCCGGCCAGCGCATCAACGCCACCATCATGGCTCAGAGCCGTCTGCAAACGACGGACGAGTTCGGCAACATCCTGCTGCGCGTCAATTCCGACGGTTCGCAGGTGCGCCTGAAGGACGTGGCCCGCATTGAGATCGGCTCGGAAAGCTACGAGACGGTGGCCCGCTATAACGGCCATCCCGCCGCCGGCATCGGCATCAAGCTGGCTACCGGCGCCAATGCCCTTGATGCCGCCAAGCGCGTGCGCGCCCGCATCGACGAATTGCAGCCGTTCTTCCCTCAGGGGGTCGAGGCGGTTTATCCCTATGACACCACCCCCTTCGTCAAGATTTCCATCGAAGAGGTGATCAAGACCCTGGCGGAAGCCATCGCCCTGGTCTTCCTGGTGATGTACCTGTTCTTGCAGAATTTCCGGGCCACCCTGATCCCGACCATCGCCGTCCCGGTGGTGTTGTTGGGCACTTTCGGCGTGCTGGCGGCCTTCGGCTTCACCATCAACACCCTGACCATGTTCGCCATGGTGCTGGCGATCGGCCTTCTTGTGGACGACGCCATCGTGGTGGTGGAAAACGTCGAGCGCGTGATGAGCGAGGAGGGGTTGCCGCCGAAAGAAGCCACGCGGAAATCCATGAGCCAGATCACCGGCGCCCTGGTCGGTATCGCTCTGGTGCTGTCGGCGGTGTTCGTGCCGATGGCGTTCTTCAGCGGTTCCACCGGCGCCATCTATCGCCAGTTCTCGCTGACCCTGGTTTCGGCCATGGCCTTGTCGGTGCTGGTGGCCTTGATCCTGACTCCGGCGTTGTGCGCCACCATGCTCAAGCAGGTGGAGCGCGGTCACGCCTGGGAAACCAAAGGCTTCTTCGGTTGGTTCAACCGGGTCTTCAACAACGGCCGCGACCGTTACGGCCGTTCGCTGGGCGTGGTGCTGAACCGCCGCCGCAGCTTCTGGCTGGTTTATCTGGTGTTGCTGGCGGCGTTGGGCTTCCTCTTCACTCGTCTGCCCACCTCGTTCCTGCCCGACGAAGACCAGGGCATCGCCTTCATTCAGGTGTCGACGCCGGCGTCCGCCACCCAAGAGCGTACCGTCGATGCTTTGAAGCAGGCCGAGAACTATTTCCTGAACGCCGAGAAGAACAACGTCGAAAGCATCTTCACGGTGGCCGGCTTCAGCTTCGCCGGCAGCGGCCAGAATGCCGGCATCGGCTTCATCCGCATGAAGGATTGGAGCGAGCGCAAATCGCGCGACGCCAAGGCCGAGGCCGTGGCCATGCGCGGCATGATAGCTTTGTCGGCGGTCAAGGACGCTCAGATCTTTGCCTTCACCCCTCCGGCCGTGATGGAGCTTGGCAATGCCACCGGTTTCGATTTGGAACTGACCGACGAAGGCAATCTGGGGCATGAAAAGCTGATGGCCGCCCGCAATCAACTGCTGGGGATGGCGGCGCAGAATCCCGCTCTGGTGGGCGTGCGGCCCAACGGCATGGAAGATACGCCGCAGCTCGACGTCAAGGTCGACCGTGAAAAGGCCTCGGCGTTGGGGATTTCCTTGTCGGACCTGAACACCACGCTGTCGGCGGCCTGGGGCTCGTCCTACGTCAACGATTTCATCGACGACGGCCGCGTGAAAAAGGTCTATCTGCAAGCCGACGCGCCTTACCGCATGCAGCCTGAGGATCTGAACCGCTGGGAGGTCAAGAATTCGTCCGGGCAGATGGTTCCGTTCTCGACCCTGATGACTTCCAAATGGTCTTACGGTTCTCCGCAGTTGGAGCGCTATAACGGCCGCGGCTCGCGCGAGATCATGGGGGCACCCGCGCCCGGTCACAGCTCGGGCGAAGCCATGTCCATCATGGAAGACATCATGAAGAAGCTGCCGCCGGGAATCGGCCATGCCTGGACCGGCCTGTCCTACGAGGAACGGGCGGCGGGTGCGCAGGCTCCAGCTTTGTACGCCATCTCCATCATCGTCGTCTTCCTGTGTCTGGCGGCGTTGTATGAAAGCTGGTCGATTCCGTTCTCGGTCATTCTGGTGGTGCCGTTGGGTGTCTTGGGCGCCGTGGCGGCGGTGTATTTCCGCGGTCTGTCCGACGACGTCTATTTCCAGGTCGGTCTGCTGACCACCATCGGTCTGGCCGCCAAGAACGCCATTCTGATCGTCGAATTCGCCAAGGCCATGCACGAAAAGGACGGCATGTCGCTGATGGAGGCCGCCATCGAGGCGGGGCGTCAGCGTCTTCGTCCAATCTTGATGACGTCGCTGGCCTTCGTGCTGGGCGTGATGCCGCTGGCGATCGCCAACGGCGCCGGTTCGGGCGCGCAGAACGCCATCGGCATCGGCGTCATGGGTGGTATGATCACCGCCACGGCGCTGGCCATCTTCTTCGTGCCTTTGTTCTTCGTCGCTGTGCTGGGCCGCTTCGGCAGGAAGCACGCCGCCACCACGCCGCAGGCTTAAGGGAAATGTCCGTCATGTTGAGAAAGCATCTTCTTTTGTCCTGCGCCGTGTTGGGATTGAGCGCCTGCTCGCTAGCTCCGGACTATTTGCGTCCCGATCTGCCGACCGCCGACTCCTGGCCTGCGGATACCCAGGCTCAGGCCGGCAAGCCTTTGTGGGCGGACATGTCGTGGAAGCAGTTCTTTACCGATCCGACGTTGCAGGATCTGATCCAACAGTCCTTGGACAACAACCGCGACCTGAAGGTGGCGGTTCTGAATATCGAGGTGGCGCGGGCGACCTATCGCATTTCGGAGTCCAACCTCTATCCGCATGTCGACGCCAACGGCTCGGGAACCGAGCAGCGTGTGCCCAAGGCTCTTAGTTCCACAGTTCCCCAGGCGGCCTATACCTCGCGGACCTATGCCGCCAACCTGGGAGTCAGTGCTTTCGAACTGGATCTGTTCGGCAAGATCCGCAGCCTGAACGAGCAGGCTCTGGAAAGCTATCTGTCCACCGAAGAGGCGCGCCGCACCACCCAGATCACACTGGTGGCCGAAGTGGCCAACGCCTATCTGACCCTGCTGGGCGACCAGAGGTTGCTGGTCTTGACCCAGGATACCTTGAACACCCGCGCCAAATCGCTGGAATTGATACAGCGCAGCTTCGAGCATGGGGTTAGTTCCGAACTGGACTTGGCCCAGGCCCGCACCCTGCTGGAAACCGCCAAGGCCAATCTCGCCCTGTACCGCCGTCAGGTCGCTCAGGACCGCAATGCCCTGGTCCTACTGCTGGGCAAAGGGGTCGACGATACCAAGCTGGCCGGGGATCTTGCCAAGATCAAGTTCGTCGAGGACCTGTCGCCCGGCCTGCCTTCCGAAGTGCTGCTCCGCCGTCCGGATATCATGGGGGCCGAGCACGATCTGAAAGCGGCCAACGCCTATATCGGCGCGGCCCGTGCGGCTTTCTTCCCCAGCATTTCCCTGACTGGCTCCTATGGTTTGTCCAGCCCGGCGCTTAGCAGTCTGTTCCAGGGCGCCTCCAACGCCTGGAGCTTTGCGCCGTCGGTCAGCATGCCGATCTTCGATGCCGGTTCGAACCAGGCCACCCTGGATTCCGCCAAGGCCAGTCGCGACATCAAGGTGGCTACTTACGAGAAAACCGTCCAGACCGCCTTCAAGGAAGTCTCTGACGCCTTGGTGGCGAAGGCCACTTATGGCGATCAGATCGCCGCCCAGTCGGCGCTGGTGGATGCTACCCGCACCAGCCTGCGCCTGTCTCAGGCTCGCTATGACCGGGGTGTGTCCAGCTATCTGGATCTGTTGGATTCCCAGCGCTCCCTCTATTCGGCGGAACAGGATCTGATTAGCCTTGAGGTCAGCCGCCTGTCCAACATGGTTACGCTCTATAAAGTACTGGGAGGCGGAGCGTCCTAAGGGGCGCTCTTGCCTTCCGGCCTAAAACCCCTTAAGACAACCGCCATCGGGGTGTAGCTCAGCCTGGTAGAGCGCTAGCTTTGGGAGCTAGAAGCCGGAGGTTCGAATCCTCTCGCCCCGACCATTTTCTCGGAATTATGGAACAGCCACTGTCGGGTTCAGCTTTAAATGGGATTCGATAGGCTTTAAGTGAGATAACTCCAGCTTTCCGTGAGACGGAATGGGGTTGGCCTTGCTGAAAAAATTGATCTGTATCATGTGGTTATCGGTTTTGAGTTAGGCTGCCGGCGTTCATTCATGAGGGCATGCATGATATTCGAGCGCACCAACATTTTCCGGAACCGTCTCATTTAAAAAGCACATTTTCACAGCTTGAGACAGTTCTCGTCCCGGGATAGGCTCAACCTCCGAATTTAATCGGAGATGTTATGCAAGTCCGTCCGTACCTGCTCGCCGTGATGCTTTCGTGTGCTTCTCTGCCGTCTTACGCAGGGGCGGACGATGCCGACCTGCCGACACTCGATCCTATCGAGCATCCTCGTGTGATGCGTCAGACCGATAAAGGTTCGACCAGCACCTGTATCGGTCGGCCGGAAACGCCAATTTGCGCCGTTGAGCAGGTGATCGGAAGTCGCGTGCGAGGCGATGTCAAACTTTGGACATTGGCTGTCGGCAATACCAAGCAACCCGATGACTATTTTTTCAAACGCAAAGCTCATGTTGCATTTGCCTATTACCGCGTGGTCGGTGCGCAAAGGCTGGATGATGCCTCGATTCGCCGTTGGTTCGACGCCTGGGCCGAGATGCGATGTGGTGAGTTGATCGAGGCGTCAAGGTTCGGTGATGTCAGGATCGATGTGCAGATCGAGTACAATCACAATGGAAAGAAAGAGCATAGAATCGAGAGAGATAGCGTTCCGGAGACCTATATTGTGCGCAAAATAGGTCCCCGGAGGTGGCAGGTCATCGATTTCTGTTACCCACGCATTGAGAATGAAAACGATATGTATTGGCTCAAGTAGATGTTATTGATTGAAGCGAAAGTGATCGTTTCGGTCGCTCTCATTTGGTCTTTTGTCATTTCTGGCATTGGAGAGATTGTTCCGAACGTCTTGCGCATATTTTGGATCGGCAGTGAGACGTTTATAGTTTTTAAATTTTTCGGCAAAATTTCTGGGATTTGAAATCAGTCCGAGTCTCTGTTGCTCTTTTTCAGAGATGTTATCAGTGACTTCTCCACATGCTCTGTTCACCAGCGTCATGCCGCCGGTCCGGCCTTCGCGGACGATCACATCCCAAAGCGCGGCCGCGTTTTCTGGGCCTGAAATTTCCTCCAGAGCTCTAACCCCTCCCACATCCTTGAGCTCTCTGTTAGCCAAAAAATAGTGAGCTTCGGCGGCCTGTTTGATGTTCATTTCATCCGGCGTCTGAGGAAGCGATGGGTCATACTGACGCAGATCATCAAGCGTTCCTTGTTTTATGCCTGTATAGGCTGTACCGGCTTGATCCTTCTCGATCGATCCTTCGGCTGCCATGGTTTCACCCAGGGCTACTCGGGTATTGTCGCCAGTCCCCATGTCGCTTAGTTGCTCATGAAATCCATTCCAATGGGACTGTCCGACAGAGCCACGTTTGTATGTTGGCGGCATTGCCGAGACGGGATCGTCGCCTGTTTTCTCGCGGGGTGATGCATTGGGGTCTGGTTGGTGGCGTGCACGAGAAAGGATGCGTGCTGCTCGTTTCTCGTTGCCGGGCAATTTTAGAGCCTCGCCATTGCCCGAGCAAAATTGCCCACCTTCGGAACATCCTGCCGGAACACGAGGCTGATCCGGATTGAACTCCTTGATCACCTGCCGCCAACTCCAAGGCGTGAAATAGCGGGGAAACAGCCCCAGCCCCTTCAGCATCTCGGCTTCGTCCATGCCGTGGTCGATGAGACGTTTGGCCATGAACAGACGGCGGGGAGCGTCCTCGTCCTCCAGGACTTGAAGGTTTGAAAAGGCGATATGGATATAGGCCAAGGTGATCTCGCCCTTGCTCCAGCAGCGGGAGGCGCTGCGCAGGTTATTCAATATGCGGGGCATGATCGGCTGGTCATGAGCGACCGACAACAGTGCGAGAATGCGCTCTTCGTTGCCGTCGATTTTCAGCACGGGGCGGCCCCAATCATCACGTCCCGAAGGCGCGATGACGGTTCCGGCCCCCAACAACAGGCCGTTCTTGTGAAAGGTCAGATGTACAGAAACCGGCTCGTATCGTCCGATTTTCTCCCAGGATTTGGTCAGGCTTTGCTCGGTGAGCATCTGTTGAAACTCCATAGAAAAAGCCCCGGCCTTTCGGCGCGGGGCTTGAACGAAGGTGCGTGTGAATCGAAGGCGCCGATGCGCTATGGGCGCGGATCTGGCTCTCCCCCAATGTCAAATTTTTCCAGAGCGCATGTCAAGAACAAAAGCAGAACATTGGTAATTCTTGGGGGGTATCAGTCCGGCTTTTGGTGCTATGCATCTCGATTCATATTTCACCGAGGGATACGGTGATCGTCGGTCTGACCGATTTGTCTTACGGCGGCACGGCCCTCGATCTTGACGGCAAAGAAGCGGACATCCTGGCTTTGCTGTCGGTGGCCCGCCGTGGCTTGGCTCCTGCGGAGATGCTGGCCAAGCTGGCCGCTGCCTCCCGCGCTCTGATTGAGGGCGACATCTCCCGTGCCGCGATTGCTTTGGCTCTAACCGGTCAGCCGGCTTTGACCGACGAAGCCTTGGCCAAATCGCTGACGTTCGCGGCGAACCGGCTGAAACGGGGAATGCGCCCATTCGACCTCCTGAAGTCGGCCAGGCTCGTTCCGCTTGGTATGTCCCACGATGACTGGTTGAAAACGGTGGGGGCGACCACGAGCCCTATAAGCAGTGGCTCCAATGCGGCCTCGAATAGTTCCACGCCGGGATGGGATGAAGATTTGCACCCTCGTGGCGAGGACGGGAAATTCGTGGAGAGCGGCAGCGCTGGGGGCGATGCGAAGGGCGTACAAGTGGCCGATAATCGACCGGCAAACACGATGAGCGATGTCTCATCTGTGGATGGAGATAAGGGACAGTCGCCGTATGATGAAACAAAGGCTCTGACCGTTTCCAACGTGAATAGTTATGTTGAAGCCCATAATGGGAAGGGGCGTGTCGGCGATGGAGAGTGCGTTACTCTGGTGAAAGACGCGACAGGAGATCACGACTCAGCTCGTGATACATGGGTTGCCGGTCCCCTGCTGTCGGCAGATCCATCCAACGAACAGGCTGGAACGGTGAATCCCGCCGATATTAAGCCAGGGACTGCAATCGCCATTTTTGGTTCTGATGGGCGATATCACAATGTTCATGCTGCAATCTTTGTCAAATATGACAAAGATACGCACGAGGTTGTGGTCTTCGATCAGTGGGCACACCGTGGGGGAGAGCCTGCTGAGCGTCGGTATCTTTTCAATCCACCTAAGTGGAAGGCTCCCATTGACAATGCCGGGCGATATTCAATCATTCAAAAACGATGACCAGGAGCCCTTCATTATGAATATGGCGTGGATTGCAAAGAGGCGCATTGTCCTGCCCCTTTTTTTTGCCTTGCTGCTTCCCAGTTCGGTTTCTGCTGCTTCCGAGTGCCCTCAATTCTGGCCGGGGGTGAGCAGCCATTCCGTTAAGCTCGTCCACGCTCAAATTTGGAACGATCTGGATTGGATCGACGATGCTCCTCCTCCGTCCGTCACTAAGAAAGGAAAAGTGGAGGTCGAGCACTGGCCTCTTACCGATGCTCCTGGACCACTGACGCTACGATGCATTTATCAAGGCGGGCAACAGTTGACGGTACCTTTGGCTCTGCCGGTGCGCGAATGCCGGATTGCGGCACACAAAATCAATTTTCATCCTCTTGAATTCGCTCTGGATTACGCCGTGTGCGACGTGGGAAAAAGAGGGCCGAAGACTCGCAATGATGCTCTCGTCCTGCATGAACCGGTCGACAAGGCTCTGACGTTGGATGGCTTCGGGCTGGGCAGAGATGCCGGCGAAATTCTTGCTGCCGCCAAAAGCCGGGATATGTCGTTGGTGACACGTGATCCCAAACGCTTGGCTTTTGCGCGCGGTGACGATCATTGGGCGGTTTTATTCGACGATGAAGACCGGTCTGTCGAAGTGATTCAGGATATTCCCAAGGCTAAGTCTGGTCAGCCGGTGGCTTTCTCTTCCTTGTTGAGCCACTTCGGTTCGCCGTCTGATCGAAAGGAAACCTCGGTGAGCGCCACATCTCTCAGGGTCGATGCCTTGATCTGGGATTGGGGACATACCGGTGTCCGCCTCGAATTCATCCCGACTAACGGGCATGAACGCCTTTACGCCTTCGAGGAAGGGCAGTTGCACCTGATTGATGGCAAGGCGAAACCTTAGGCCCCTCTTGATCTTGCTCCGATAGAGCAAACATCCAATCCCATGCCGTCAATTCCGGCCGGAAAGGCCGTGATGAATGCGGGGTGGCGATGCGGACGAACGGACGCTGGCCAGGTCGACCGATTCTGCAACAGGACGAGTCCTTCTCGTCGTGGTTTTCCCGTGCGGCCTCGGCCAACGGCCTAAGACCGGGCGAACTTCTTCAGTCACTCCAGCCCGGAGCGGATCGAGGACAGCGCGATCTCGATCGTCATGTCGATCCATATCTGCTGAAAGCTGCCGCCGATGGAGCAGGGCAGAGTTTCGACATCCTCAATCAAGCCACCTTCCGCCGTTGGGCGGGTTCGGTCTACGGCCATGACGACGGCCTGAACAAGCTGCCGTGGCTTCCGCCCGCCGGTCGTCAGGGCGGTACGCGCAGTTTCGGTCAGCAGATTTGCCCACATTGCCTCGCGGTTGACGAGCAACCTTATCTGCGGCTGACTTGGCGGCTGTCGTTCATGACGATATGCCCGGTTCACGGGCATCTGCTGTTGGATCGCTGAAGATGAAAACGCCCGGCTGAAGAAGCTGCTGGCGGAGTCCATGTTGAATGAATCCGCCCTTCGCGAGCTTTTAGGAAAAAAATGGTGAGGCCCGCCGCCAAGCGGGAGGCTGTTGCTCATCTGCAAAGCTGCTTTGGGATGAGCGAGCGACGGGCCTGCGCCGTGATCGCGGCGGATCGCACGGTGATCCGCTACCGTTCGGTTCGACCTGAGGACAGCACCTTGCGAAGCCGTCTGCACGAGTTGGCGCAGGAGCGGCGCCGATTTGGGTATCGGCGGCTGTTCATCCTGTTGCGGCGCGACGGCAAAGCATCCGGGATCAGCCGCGTCTATCGGCTTTACCGCGAGGAAGGGCTGATGGTGCGCAAGCGCCGGAACCGCCGCAAGGCCATCGGCACGCGAGCGCCGATCCTGGTGGAGGCCAAGCCCAATGCCCGCTGGTCATTGGCTTTCGTCCATGACCAGTTGGAGAGTGGCCGGCGTTTCCGCGTGCTGAACATCGTCGATGATGTCACCAGAGAATGTCTGGCGGCAGTGCCGGACACCTCGATCTCGGGCATCCGTGTCGTGCGTGAACTGGTGCGCGTCATTGTCCGGCGAGGCACGCCAGGAATGATCGTTTCCGACAACGGAACCGAACTGACCTCCAATGCCGTGCTGAAATGGGCCCAGGATCAGCGGATCGCTTGGCATTACATCACGCCAGGCAAGCCGATGCAGAACGGCTATGTGGAGAGTTTCAATGGCCGCATGCGCGACGAGCTTTTGAACGAGACCGTCTTTACCAGCATGCCCCAGGTCCGCGCCGTCATCGCCGCCTGGGCGGCAGACTACAACACGGCTCGGCCCCATTCGGCCTTGGGCTACCAAACCCCGGCAGCTCACGCTGCCAAACTCAAAGCAATGGGGGCAGGCTCTCCGCCCGTTCCGGGCTCCAAGCCTGCCCCCATTGCTCAGACCGCGCCAAACGGCGTAACTTTGCTCAGGACTCTACCTTCGGCTGGATGAAAAAGCCGAGGCAGGTCAGTCTGTGGAGTTTGAAACCCAGGCTAATTCTCATTAAATAGTCGAGGTATGTGCTCTCTGAGGTAATCGTCTTCACGATGCTGGAAGACGACTGAGCCGGGGATTTCATCGATCGTTCCATCTCGCTCTACCAGCAAAGATGGAGCTCCATACAAAATATAATCAAGACTGTGAGTCTCGACGTATTTTCTAAATACGATGTGGAATATCCATCCAAACTTCCGCTCGTCAATTTTGTCGGGGAGATATGTCACTTCTCCGCCAGGATAAATCTCATCGATTTTAGACTGGGCTATTGTGCGGGCTTGGTCACTGCTGATGGCGTCTTTTGCATGAGCCTGCGGAGCGTATCCAAGAGTTGCAGCTGCAAGGATTGCGATTAGTAAGCGTTTCATATCTTATTGAGCTCCACGCTTGATAATGCCCATTCCAACAATTTTTCCGTCACCATAGCGTTTCTGTGCAGTTTTTACATCGGTAATTACCCCTGCACTCTTTCCATTTCCCCAGTCCTGCCCTTCGATCGCCCCCACTACTCCGTGATCGTTTGCCACGATAACGACATGACCAGAGCTATTGTCGGGGTCAAATGTTGTCATTACGATGATGGCGCCATCCCCGAGTTTTTGTGCCTGAGAGAACACGTTTTCCACAGTGCCGAGCCCTTTCAACATCTCGGCTTCATCCATGCCGTGGTCCAGCAGCATCTCGGCCATGAACAGCCGGCGAGGCGCGTCAGAGTCTTCCAGCGGCTGCAGGCCGGTGAAGGCGAGATGGATATAAGCTGGACTGGATCAGATATGGCTTGGACCGATCCGTGAGGAAAGACATTGCTTTTCAATGTGTTGCGGTCTTTCTGGCGTTATCCACCATACCAACTGCCAAACCCTAATCTGATGGGCGCTTTCCGGATCGGTCTAATTTATCGGCCCATATGAGGGCGTGCCAGCAAGTGGGGTGACGTTCTGAGGACGCACTGTCGACTTGCCGGCGGTTCAATCAGGTCAGTCGGTGATGCACTCGGGGCGGATATCTCGAAGTGTCTGATAGCTCTTCAATTCATTCTTGGTAAAACGTTCCCGGATTTTAGCCTGAAGCTTCTTCAGGCCCGAAGTGCTCTGCCTCTTGCATCCCCATAGAGCCCATACATCTCCGGTCCAAGGGTTTACGGCAAAAAAACCGTAACTGCCTGCAACCGGGCCAATGCCTTGAAAGGTGAAGAACCTTTCTTGGCGGGATAGGCCGCTATACTCCAGGCTTCCCTTATCTGGATTGTGCTTCTTGGTCACCTCGTATGTCAGATCCAATGCCTCTGTCTGATCGATTTTTGGGGGAATGTCATCGGCCAGGGCTTTGGCGCAATTGAAGCTCAATCCCGACAACACGAGCAAGGTGGGGAGCAGCACTCTGATCAATCTCGACATCCCTAAATGCTCCGTCTTGCGATTACGGGGCGAAGCCCCTTGATGGTGGAAGCCGTATCACTGACAAACGATGGAACCTTTGTGCCATCTCGGTTGATACCATAAGCCCCGGCATTTTGCAGGATAGAGGCGAATTTTGCCGGATCGCTCACGCCTCGAGCGAGATTGCCATATTTGTTCGCAAAAGCCTCAAGGCAGTCGGCATAGCTATTAAACCTCGCCACTTTGACTTTCCCGTCTGTTGTCAGAACGTACCCCGAAGCCCCGGCTATGGGGTAATGCAAGCTCAGGAAATTGTTGGCCTCAATAGCAAATCTGGCGCCTGGATTCTCGCCTCCCCAGCCTGATTCAAGTGCGGATAAACCAAGGATGTTCTCGACCGGGACGCCTAGCTTGTCCGCGATCCTCTGTGCGTCTGCCAAATGGGCATCGACGAAACGCTCTTTCTTCGCGTTGGTATCATCAGCTTGGGCGGATGCCAGAATAATATTGCCTTGAGGTATTGGCTTCTGCCGATTGTCGCTGCTTCCGCCATCTTTGGGCGCAAATTGGCCTCCTTGCCTTGAGCCAGAAGGATAGTGGTTCTGATTGTATTTCCCCAATCCCCAGGCTTTTCGAATTTCGTTGCCGCTGATCCCGGCATCCAGAAAGCCCTCGGCAAAGAATAGCAGCCGTAGGGTCTCCGGATCGGGCATGAGAGGCTGCAAACCGGTATAGGCAATGTGGATGTAGGCTTGGGTAATCTCCCCCTTACTCAAAGCTCTGCCGGCACTGCGGAAGTGATCAATGACCCAATCGGGTATCGGCTTCTCCCAAGCGACCGACAGCAAAGCGAGGATGCGCTCCTCCTCACCGTCGATGACCAGGGCGGGGCGATCCCATTCGTCGCGGGCTAGTTTTACGACGACGGTACCGTTGCCGATCTCCAATCCATTTTCGGTGAAGGTCAGGCGTTGATAAGTGTTGCGATAACGGCCTTCGCTGAGCCAAGCCTTTTCAATGCGTTCATTCAATTGCATGACGATGACCTTTCTTCGAACGAAAAAAGCCCCGGCCTTTCGGCGCGGGGCTTGAACGAGGGGGGCTGTGAATTGATGGCGCCGATGCGCTGTGGGCACAGGTCGGGCTCGCCCCCAATGTCAAATTTTTCCGGGGCGCATGTCAAGAACAAACAAAGAACGATGTGCGCTGCCGATTGCCTGGCGGAAGGTGTCCGTGTTTCACTCCCGCCAAGGCGGTTTCATCCGGGGAAGGGGATATGGCGGAACACCATTACGTTACGGGATTCGATGAGCGGTTCTTTCTGCAACATGCCGTGCTGGCTCAGGCTCTGAGCCTGCGCGATCCGGGCGCTCGTCTGTACGTGTGTGATTTTGGCCTGAGCGACGCCATGCGCGACTATTTCGAGCGACGCGGACGGCTGCTGCGCTGGTCCGGGCGGCGCAAGACCATGGGGGCTTTCACCCTGAAGGCCAATCTGATCGAATATGTCGCCCCTTTGACCGACCATTCGTTGATTTGGGTGGACGCCGACGCCTTTCCGGTGGCGTCGATCGGCGCGGCCATCGGGCGGGATCACCGCAGTATGGCGCTCTGGAGCACGCCCGATCTCGGCATGGCCTCTATCGGCCAGTTTATTGAAAAATACAAAGCCGAAGCTTTCCGGGAACGTTGCCGTCAGGTGGGGCTCGATACGGGGCGGACTTACCTCAACAGCGGCTTTTTCATCGTCAACGATCCCTTTTTTCTGCGCCGCTGGCAGGAGGAGGCCGAAGCCATGCCGACATCGGAAGTGTTGTTCGAACAGAACGCCTTCAATATTGCCGCCTATCTTTACGGCAATGTCGGCGTGTTGAGCGACGGCATGTGGAACCTGCACGGGGCCGATCTGATGGAACTGGCATGTTCGGATGACGGGACGGCTTTATCCGCCCATTGCCGGGGGCAGCGGGTGCAAGTGTTGCACGCGACCTCCGAGCAGGAGTCCTTTCATCAAAAGCTGCCATTGGATGTCGAGGGAGCTTCGGGACGCCGTCTCAATTGGCCGGTGAAGCTGCTGAAGGACGAAGCCGTGCGTCGGTTCCAGATGAAAATGGTGTCGGACTATATCGCCGCCAATCGCGGCGATCTGGCCGCCTCGGGAGTGCTCTGACGCATGCCGCCCTATTATGGCGGCTTTGTCCGCTGAAAGGCGGCGTTTGCGCCATGCCGAATTGCCGAATCCCAAGCAAGTTGTGACGCCCTTCTGTCGAGGCGGTTCCTTCTTTGCCGCCAAAACCCAGGCATTCCGCCGGATTGACGGAGGGTGTCGGGGCTCTGGGCGTTTCAGGCGCTTGTTGCGGCCACACCGTAACTCCTGTAACTTATGATCTAAGCGTGGGGAAGGAAATCTGCGCCGGGCCAATGCTTGCAAGAGCAGACGCTCCTAGGGGGAGGTCAATTTGGTGTCGACCGATGCGCGTGTCGGACGTTTGATTACGTTGCCCAGCCGTTCGCCGGCTTGGCTGAACCCCGATGTCGCCGAAGCGCCCAAACTTCCGGGCGAACATGCTCTTCCCCACTCTCTTCTGGTGTTGCTGGTTGAGGACGATCCCGGCGATGCCGGTTTGGTCAGTTACGCCCTTCGGGAAGAGCGGGCTCCGGCTTTTACCGTGGTCCACTGTTCCACTCTGAGCGCCGCCATCGAGAAACTGAAAGGCGACCGCGTTTTCGACGTGGTTCTGCTGGACCTCAGCCTGCCGGATTCTTTCGGTCTGGAAACGGTGACCCGCATGCTCGATGTGGCGCCGCGCCTGCCGATCGTGATCATGACCGGGCATGACGACCCGCAATTTGCCGCCACGGCGCTGGAAAGCGGCGCGCAGGATTATCTGGTCAAGAGCGATGCGCCATCGACCACGGTTTCACGGGCCATCCGTTATGCCATCACCCGGAAAAACGCCGAGCTGGAACGTCAGGATTTGGCCGAGCGCATCGTCGCCCAGCAGCGCATTCTGATGCAGGAAGTGGCGGCGGCCCGTTCGATGCAGTTCGATCTGCTGCCGCGGGCCGAGCGTCTGGCCGAGCCGCTGGCCCGCATGGGGCTGGAGGTGGAGGCCTATTTCGAGCCGTCGTCGGGCATTGGCGGTGACTTATGGGGCTGCATGGACAGCGGCGACGATTGTTTCTGCTGCTATGCTTTCGACTTCTCCGGCCACGGCATCGGCGCGGCTCTGAACGTCTTTCGTCTGCATGCCCTGATCGCCGAGCATTGGTCGCCGAGTCAAGAGCCGGCGCAATTGCTGGAGCTGCTAGGGCGTTCGCTCAACAGCCTGTTGCGACGCGGCCAGTTCGCGACCATGTTCCTTGGGATCATTGACTGCGGCGCCAACGAGCTGACCTGGGCGTCGGCCGGGGCGCCGCCGCCGGCCTTGATCTCGGGAGGGCATTCCAGATTCCTTGATAGCCGCGGAGTGCCGCTGGGATTGCTGACGACGCCGCATTACGCCACGCATAAAGTGGCCTTTAATCCCGGAGACAGTTTGCTGCTTTATTCCGACGCCATCACCGACGCGGAAGTGGATGGGGACTCCTTCGGCCAGGAGCGTTTCGGCGCCCTGATCGAAAACGAATTGAAAATACGGGGCGAGGTTAGGGTGGATGGACTTCTGGATGCCTTTCATGCCGTTTCCCCGCCACCCAACGATGACGACTTGACGGCTGTGCGTTTCAGCCGGCTGGCGCGGTGAGGTGGGCGTGAGCAAGATCACCGGCAACGATTTCTGGATCCGCCATGAAGCCGCCGTGAACGGCGGCGACTGTCGTGTCTTTCTGGGCGGGCGTTTCACGTTCCGGGCGCTGGACGGTTTCCGCTCCGTGCTGGACTTGGTCGAACGGGAAGGGACGTCCGGTTGTGCCATTGACATGGCTGGCGTCAGTTTCATGGATACGGCGGCTTTGTGGATGCTGCAAGTCGCCCGATCCGAAGCCAAGGGGAAGGGGCGTGTCTTGACCATCGAGGGGGCCGAAGGCGAAGTGAAGAATCTGGTGCGGCTGTCCGGGTTCGACCCCGGCGCGGCGCCGGATGCCGTCTTTGGCGATGCGCCCGTGCGTTGGCCGTCGGTGGTGGTGTCGCAAGGCAGTGAGTGGCCCGCCGATTCCCGGCCTTTGCTGAGCGCCGAGGGCAATGCCGAGGCCATCGCCGCCGGTTTGTCCGAACCCTATTACGGCTATGTCGAACAAGGGGCCGATCCCAGCCCGGCTTGCCTGATGGCGGTATCGCTGGGCGGCTTGTCCATGTCGGTGTCCACCGGCACGGCCTGTAGCGTCGAAGTGGTGCAGCCTTTCGCTGCCGCGGTGGCCAAGGTTCTGGGGGATATCGATCCTTCCATGATCGAACTGTGCCTGGCCGAAGCCGTGGGCAACGCCGCCATCCACGGCAACTTGAGCATCGACGGGTCGCTGCGCTCGACCCGCGAGGGCTTTGAGATCTTCAGCCGCCTGATGGGCGAACGTCTGGCCGATCCGGCCACGGCGAACAAACGCATCGACATCGTCATGCTGCCGTTGCCCGACGATTGTTTCCGCCTGTCGGTCAGCGATCGCGGTCTGGGGTTCGATTTTCAGGCAGTGCAGACCCTGGTCGCCGGTCCTTCGGCCAAGCATGGCCGGGGGATCGCCCTGATCCGGCGCATCGCCCGCAACGTCTTCACCGAGGACGGCGGGCGCACCCTGGTGATGGATTTCGCGATTTAATCCGCCGTCGCCATTTACAAGCGCCCGCGAAACTCCTAGATGAAGCGGACGTTTGATCCCTTTTGCCGGCGCTCTTTTCCATGTACGACGCTTTGCCCTTGTTGCCCGCTTTGTCCGCCGTCCGCCGGGGGGGCGCCGCTTCCGCAGCGCCCTTTTTACCGATGTCGCGGGGCGAGATGGAGGAACTGGGATGGGATGCCTGCGACGTGGTGCTGGTCACCGGTGACGCCTATGTGGATCATCCCAGCTTCGGCATGGCGGTGATCGGCCGTTTCCTGGAAGGACTGGGCTATCGGGTCGGCATTATCGCCCAGCCGGACTGGCAGTCGGCGGAGCCCTTCAAGGCGCTGGGCAAGCCTCGGCTGTTCTGGGGCGTGACGGCAGGCAATATGGATTCCATGGTGAACCATTACACCTCGGACCGCCGTTTGCGCAGCAATGACAGCTACACGCCGGGCGACGTGTCGGGCAGGCGGCCCGATCGGGCCGTGATCGTCTATTCCCAGCGCTGCCGCGAAGCCTACAAGGATGTGCCCATCGTGCTGGGCGGCATCGAAGCCTCGCTGCGCCGTATCGCCCAATATGATCACTGGTCGGAAAAAGTGCGCCGCTCGGTCCTGGTGGACGCCAAGGCCGACATCTTGCTGTTCGGCAACGCCGAGCGAGCCTTGGCGGCCGTGGCGACCCGCATCGCCGCCGGAGAGAAAGCCAAGGAAATCACCGACGTGCGCGGCATAGCCGTGATCCGCGACGCCGTGCCGGAAGGCTGGACGGAACTGGACGCCACGTCCATCGAGGCCGACGCCGAATCGCCGGGCCGAAGCAGGGATGCCGATCATACGGTGGTGCGGCTGCCGGGATACGAGCAGGTCAAAGACGACCCGCTGCTTTATGCCCAGGCATCGAAATTTCTGCACCTGGAAAGCAATCCCGGCAATGCCCGCGCTCTGGTGCAGCGCCATGGCGACAAGGAATTGTGGCTGACGCCGCCGCCCATTCCCCTGACCACGCCGGAAATGGACGCGGTGTTCGACCTGCCTTATGCTCGCTCGCCGCATCCGGTTTACGGCGATGCCCGCATTGCCGCCTGGGAAATGATCCGTTTTTCCGTCAACATCATGCGCGGCTGCTTCGGCGGCTGTTCCTTCTGCTCCATCACCGAGCACGAGGGGCGGATCATTCAGAACCGTTCGGAAGCTTCGATCCTGCGGGAGCTCGAAGCCATCCGCGACAAGACCAAAGGTTTCACCGGCTCCATTTCCGACTTGGGCGGGCCGACCGCCAACATGTACCGGCTGGCCTGCAAGGATAAGGCGATTCAGGATATCTGCCGCCGTCCGTCCTGCGTCTATCCGGACGTCTGCAAAAACCTGGGCACCGATCATGGGCCGCTGATCCAGCTGTACCGCAAGGCCCGCGCCATCAAGGGGGTGAAGACCATCAGCATCGCCTCGGGCTTGCGCTATGATCTGGCGGTCAAAAGCCCGGAATATGTGGACGAACTGGTGCGCCATCATGTCGGCGGCTACCTGAAGATCGCTCCGGAGCACACGGAATCCGGGCCGTTGTCGAAGATGATGAAGCCCGGCATCGGCACCTACGACCGCTTCAAGGCCATGTTCGATCAGGCCGCCCGCAAGGCCGGCAAGCAGCTTTATCTGATCCCCTATTTCATCGCCGCCCATCCCGGCACCTCGGACGAGGACATGATGAATCTGGCTTTGTGGCTGAAGCGCAACGGCTTCAAGGCCGATCAGGTCCAGACTTTCCTGCCGTCGCCCATGTCGCTGTCCACCGCCATGTATCATGGCGGCGTCAATCCTTTGAAGCCGGTCCGGCGCGAAGGATCGGAGATGGTGTTTTCGGCCAAGGGTTTGCGCCAGCGCCGTTTGCACAAGGCTTTTCTGCGCTATCACGATCCCGAGAACTGGCCGCTGCTGCGCGACGCGCTTAGGGGCATGGGGCGCGCCGATTTAATCGGACCCGGGGCGCACCAGTTGGTTCCGTTTGGCAACGACCGTCCGAAAGGTCCGCCGCCGCAGAAGGGCGGACGCTTCGTCACTCAGCATGCCGGCAGGGGACGACGGCGTTAAGGATCAGACCTTGGCGGCGGCGCAGGGCGAGAACTCGTCCTTGGGCTCGCTGATGTGGTTGGCCTTCATCCATTTCTTATATTCGGAATAGACCCGGGCCAGCTTGACGGCGGTGCCTTCCGAGAACTGTTCGTCGATGCGGGCCTGTTCTTCGCGCAGGCTCAGGCGGCGGAACAGGGGCATGAACAGCCGGTGGAACAGCAGGCTCCATTGCTCGGCGGTCAGGGCCACCACGCCGTTGGTGGAGGCGCTGATGATGCGCTGCATTTCGACGCGGGTTTTTTCGAAGTCGTAGCTGAAATGCATCAGCAGCGGAATGGCCACGGCGTAATAGGCGCGGGCGGTGTTGGCGTCGGAGGTCAGTCTTTCCCACACCATGCGGTCGCTGTCGGCGTTTTCCTCGGTGGTCACCTGCCCCAGGGCGTCCAGGGCGCGCTGATTGGCGTCGGCGAAATAGGCTCCGCCCAGGACTTTGTTGGTCCATTGCTCGAAGCCGTCCAGCAGGATCTTGGGGTGATGATGGCGCAATCCGTCTTCGGCCGTGGCCACCAGATCCGAGAAGGAACAGGCCAGCATGCGCAGCAGATGGCGGCGGCGTTCGGGAAAACGCAGGGTATAGCCGACGGCGGCGCCTTGCGGATGGGCGGCGACCATGCTGCCGACAGCTTTCGAGACGTGGTCGTTGACCATGCCTTCGATGCGGCTGCGCAGAACCTGCTCCAATTGGTCGGTGGCGTGTATCGCGGCGTTGTTCAGCTTTTTGCCGGTGACCTGCTCGACATAAGTAAAGACAGTTTCGGCAAAGCCGCGAATCAGCTGGAGGCATTCCCCCACGCGCGGGTCCGAACTGACTTCGGTCTGTACTTTCATCTGCATGAACAGGTTCCCGACGCGCTAACGCCCGAAACGCTCATCGTTTCGGGTGGCTCCCCTCTCGCCGTGGCTGGTCCCGGTTGCGGGATCTGTTGCCATCATTCCCCGCAGCAACTCAAGGGAGCATAGCTGCAAATAACGGCAGGAGTCACGCATTTGTATAAATTGTCATCATTCCATGGCCGTGGGTTGACGTTCCCGAGGATTTTCTCCTGTTGGGCGTGTGCCGTGCCTGATCGGCAGGCGATAAGAAAAAGCCCTGAAACTGGGTTTCAGGGCTTTTGCTCGTCAAAAGGCGGTTTGATTTTCAGCGGGGACCGCACAAAGAGGTGCGGCGGGCCATCGCCTCTTCCTCGTCGGCGCAATCGCGGCAATGCCTGGCATGGGGATTGGCTTTCAGACGGCGGGGTTCGATGGGTTCGAAGCAGGTGCGGCAGATGCCGGTCGACGGACGATCCACCATTTTGCCGAGCACGGCCTGCAAAGCCTCGGCAGTGAAATTTTCCATGCGTTCGTAAGCCCGATCGATTTCATCCATGTCCCACTCTCCCAATTCACGGATTACGCGTGACATTGATGCTCGTCATCGCGCCCTGAGTAAAATGAAGAACTCGTGTCGTTTTTTCGAAGGACAATGATCCTTCTCAAGCCGGGTTGATTTTAATCAAGGTCTGTGGTGACCGTCGATGGAAAAATCCCTTTTAACAATGATGGCATTGAACGCCCTGGAGAAAGTGGATATAGGTAATATGACCGGAAGGGGATGGGGATTTGTCGCCTTGGGTTGATGTTCGGAATTTGTAAAGATTGTTACATCGTTTACATTTCTGGATTGTCTATGACGAACGGATTGGCGCTATTAATTTATGATTACTGTGGCGCTTGCCGTTCACTCGTGAATCGTCGTCCGGTGCGGTGGATTATTTTCCGCAGTGGAATAGCGGGGCAGGACAATGGAAAACAGGACTCTGACCGGAATTGAACGGCATTTCCGGGATGACGAACTGATCGTCAGCAAAACGGATCTTCAGGGCCGCATTACCTATTGCAACGACGTTTTCATGCGTATGGCCGGATACAAAGAATCCGAGCTTCTGGACAAGCCTCACAGCATCGTCCGTCATCCCGATATGCCGCGTTGCGTCTTCAAGCTTTTGTGGGACACCATCGAAAGCGGGAAAGAAATTTTCGCCTACGTCATCAACCGGGCGAAAAACGGCGATCACTATTGGGTGTTCGCCCATGTCACGCCGGATATCGACGCGAATGGCCGGGTGACCGGATACCATTCCAACAGGCGCACTGTGGACTCCAGGGTGGTGCCTCTGGTGCAGGGGCTTTACGCTCAGTTGCTGGCCGAAGAGGCCCGCCATTCCGACCGCAAGGCGGGCATCGCCGCCGCCACCGCCATGTTGGTGCAGACCCTGACCGCGAAGGGTGTCAGCTATGAACAGTTTGTCCTCGGTCTCTAAGGCCGGCTTTGCCGGAGCCCTGATCCTGGTTCTGGGATTGGGCGGCGGCGTTGTCCTGGGGCCTTTGAGCCGTGACGGCGCCTTGTGCCTTTTGATCGCCCTTTTGGCGCTGGCCCAGGTTTACTGGCTGCGCCATGCCGTCAGGCAGATCGACAAGGCGCTGCACGCCCTGGGGCATGCCGCCGACGGCCATCTCAGCGTGCGGGTGCTCAATATCTCCGGGGCCGGTTCGTTGCCGGCCATGCTGCGTTCCCTGAACCGTTTGCTGGATCAGACCGAAGCCTTCGCCAAGGAAGCCAACGACGCCATGAAGGCCGGGGCCGAAGGGCGCTTCTTCCGCCATATCCTGAGCAAGGGACTGCGCGGGGAATTCGCCCAGTACGCCCAGCGCGTCAACCAGGCTCTGGACGTGATGGCCGACAATCACGGCAAACTATCTGTCTTGAACAAGCGCATCCTGGAAAGCTCGGTCAATATCTCGGTGACGGTCAACGAAGGCGCCATGGCCAACGCCCGCATCACCAGCGGCATCCGCATGGCCCGCGACGAAGCCCAGGGCATGGCCGCCGCCACCGAGGAAATGGTGGCTTCCGTTCAAGAAATCAGCCAGCGCAGCGAGGAGGCGGCTCAGCTTTCCTCCGAGGCTCAAGCCATGACCGAGGATGGCCAGCAATCCATGAACTCGGCCATGTCCGAATTCCAGGCCATCGAAAGCACGGTCAACGATGCCGCCAATCGGGTCGAAGCCTTGTCCCGGGCGTCCGAGGCCATCGTCGAAATCCTGTCCTCCATCGAGGAAATCGCCGCCCAGACCAATCTTTTGGCCCTGAACGCCACCATCGAGGCGGCCCGTGCCGGTGATGCCGGCAAAGGCTTCGCGGTGGTCGCTGGCGAAGTGAAGACCCTGTCCAATCAGACGGCCCGCGCCACCGAGGATATCGGGCGGCGCATCAACAATCTGCGCAACGAGATGGAAGGCATCAGTTCCTCCATGTTGATGGGAACCGAGGCCATCGCCAAGGGCCGTCACGCCATGGAGGAAATGGGGCACCGCATGAGCGGCATCGGCCAGCTGGTGCGCGAGACCACCACCCGCATGGAAGACGTCGCCAGCATCCTGTCGCAGCAGACGGCGGCGTCGAAGGAAATCTCGGATGGAATTCAGCATGTCGCCGCCCAGGCCAGCGACAATGTCGAGGCCATCGACCAAAGTTCGGGCGCCTTGGATCATGTGGAAAAGCAGGTCACCGAGTTGCTGGATTTGCTGTCGGTCGACGATTCGCCCGAACGCACGTTGCTGATGGCCAAGGTCGACCATGTGCTGTGGCGGCGCAAGCTGATCGACATGCTGGTCGGGCGCATCGAACTGGACGCCGAGACGGCGGCCAACGAAGCCACCTGCCGCCTGGGGAAATGGTATCATGGCCCGCAGGCGCAGACCTATGCCGGCAATCCCGCCTTCCGGGAACTGGCCGAGCCGCACAAGGTGGTGCACCAGGCTGGCTTGGCCGCCATTCGCGCCCATAAGGAGCGCCGCCCGCAGGAGGCGCAGCAATTGTTCGAACAGATGGACGCCGCGTCTTCCCAGGTGTTGAGCTGCCTCGACCGCTTGGTGGCGCAGCCCGCCTGAGCGCGTGGGAGCGGATGTGAAAAAAGGGGGGGGGGCTGAAAAGTCCCCCCCCCCCCTTTGTTTTTGCCGCCGTGCCGTTATTCCGGTTGGGCGAAGAAGCTGGTGCTGGTTACCGTTTTGCCGCTGGCGGGTTCGCTCAGCAGGAAGGTCAGGGGGCGGTTGCCGGTATCGTCGCCTTTTTCCTCGGTGACGTAGATATGGAAGGTGCCAACGCTGTCGGGCGGCACGGTCAGGGTGACCTGATGGCCGGCCTCGCCGCCGATGACGCTGATCTGGCTGTCCGCCGCCGCCGGCACTTCCAGTGTGAAGGTGCGGGTGGCGCGGGCCATGTTCAGAATCTTGTAATCGTAGCCGTTGCGGACTTTGCCGCCGCCTAGGCCCACGGCCAAAGGCGCACGGGCGTGTAGTACGTCGACGCGGGTGTCGGAGCGCAGCAGCAGGCTGGCCAGAATGCCGATGCTGGCGACGCTGACCACGACGATATAGATCAGGGTGCGCGGCCGGATCAGTTTCAGCTTGGGTTGGCCGCCCTTGCTGCGGGCCTCCATGTTGTAGGTGGAATCGTACGAGATCAGGTTTCCCGGCAAGCCGAAGCGGGCCATGATGCTGTTGCAGGCGTCCACGCACAGGCCGCAGCCGATGCAGGCCAGTTGGGTGCCGCGACGGATGTCGATGCCGGTGGGGCAGACCTGGACGCACATCTTGCAATCGACGCAGTGGCCGCGACCGGCGAAGTTGGGATTGTTGCCCTTCACATGGCCGCGTGGTTCGCCGCGCCAGGCTTCGTAAGAGACGATCATCGAATGTTCGTCGAACATGGCCGACTGGAAGCGGGCATAGGGGCACATATAGACGCAGACCCGTTCGCGGGCATAGCCGGCCAACAGGAAGCAGAAGCCGCCGATGATCAGAATGAACAGATAGATCGGCAAGGCCGCCTGGCCGCTGAAGATGTCCCGGACCATTTGCGGGGCGTCGCCAAACCACAGCACGAAGCCCATGCCGCAAGCTCCGGCGATGATGGCCCAGCATAGATTGAGCAGGGCGATGCGGACGATCTTGTTCAGGCTGAGAGGGGCGCGGGAAAAAGCGATGTGTTGATTGCGGTCGCCGATGATCTTGCGCTCGACCGCCACGAACAGGTCGGTATAGACCGTTTGCCAGCACAGAAAACCGCACCAAACGCGGCCGGCCATGGCCGACATCATGAACAGGGTCATGGCGGCGATCAGCAGCAGGCCGGTCAGGTAATAGACTTCCTGCGGCCAGATCTCGATGAAGAAGAAATAGGCGCGGCGTCCGGCCATGTCGATCAGGATAGCCTGATCGGGAGCCCCCGGGCCGCGGTCCCAGCGCAGAAACGGCGCCAGATGCCACCAGGCCATCAGCACCGCCATCAGCCACCATTTGTAATTACGGAAGCGCCCTTTCACAGAGCGCGGCTTGGCATTGCCCTTTTCAGTGTAAAAGGGGACGCCCTCGCTGGGGGGCGGCGGAACGGCGGCGGTCATGGATGTGATTCCCTAAGTCAGGATGCTTCGGACGAGCCTAGGACTTCCGGCTTATATCACACAATGATAATTATCAAAACCCAGCTGTGAATCATTCGGCTTCGGCAATGGTCCGCAACGCTTCGGCATCGCATTCGAACCTGTTGCTCGATACCTCGCGGACCACGCCCTGCCGTTTCAGTTCGGCGACGGTGCGGCTGGCGGTTTCCGTGGTCACGCCCAGCAGGGCGCCGACGTCTTCACGTCCGAACAGTTGGCAGGATTCCGGATTTTCCTGCAACAGCAGCAGGAACAGCCGAGCCACCCTTTGACGGGCGTTGCCGGTCGACAGATCGCGCAGGCAGTCGTGGGAGCGTTTTACCGCGTCGTGCCACTTGTTCATCAGTTGGCGGTGCAGGCGGGGACTCAGGCGGCTGACCACGTCGCGCGGGATGCGGCAGGCCCGCACGGTTCGCAAGGCGATGGCGGCATGTTCGTAGATGTCGGCCACGGTGGCCTCCAGTCCGGCGGCGTCACCCCGGCCCAGCAGGCTGACGATGCGCTGGGTACCGTCGGGCAGATACTGCTCCAGCTTCAGCAATCCCTCGCGCACGGTGAACACGGCGTCGGCGGTGTCGCCCGGCTGATACAAGGCGTCGCCCGCCGGGATCAGCACGTCGTCCACCGGCAGGTGGATCAGCGAGAAGTCTTCTTCGGTCAGGTCGGCGAACAGCACCAGATCGCGGATGCCGCAGCGCTCGCATTGGCTCAGGGTCTGCCAGGGCGTGTTGCGGGGATCGGGGTCACGCATGGGCGGCCTTGCACGATGGCGGAGCGCCGGCCGTCCTTTCCCCGCCGGCCGGAACGGAGTCCGGATGGGGAAAATCGCCGGCGACGTCGGGCCAGATTTCGATGGTCGGCTGCCTGTTCATCAGGGCATTCCACCATCAAGCCGCCTCGGCTTCAAGTCCTGTCGCGGACGGGGTGGGGCGGTTTTCAAAATCCAGGCCGGGATGTTACTGTGCTTGTCCGAAAGGATAGGGGTGGGTGGCCTTGATGTCTCCAAATAGCCTACCTCCATTGCTTACCGTGCGGCAATTGTCCACAAAGTCTCCTGCCGCGGGGACTGTGGGTTATTCAAGTAAAAAAATAAATTGCTGCAAATGTAAGATAAGTTCTGCGCAGGCAAACTGCGGCTGCACAAGATAGAGGCAGACAGTTCGAAACGAAGAGATGACGCGGATGTGACACCGCCTCCCACAGGCTTCCCACAGACTTATCCACAAATTTTGGGGATAATCCGAAAGAGGCAAACAAAAACGGCGGGAGCCGTTGACCCCCGCCGTTTTCGCAGTCCGCTTTGCCGGTTTACAGGCTGCCCGCCAATTCTGGAAGGGCCTGGAAGAGGTCTGCGACCAGGCCGTAATCTGCGACCTGGAAGATGGGGGCCTCTTCGTCCTTGTTGATGGCGACGATAACCTTGCTGTCCTTCATGCCGGCCAGATGCTGGATGGCGCCGGAGATGCCGACGGCGACGTAGAGTTCCGGGGCGACGATCTTGCCGGTTTGGCCGACCTGATAGTCGTTGGGCACGAAGCCGGCGTCGACGGCGGCGCGGGAGGCGCCGACGGCGGCGCCCAGCTTGTCGGCGACGGCTTCGATCAGCTTGAAATTGTCGCCCGAGCCCATGCCTCGGCCGCCCGAGACGATGATGCGCGCGGCGGTCAGTTCGGGACGTTCCGACTTCGACAGCTGCTGGCTGACGAAGGCGCTGGTGCCGGGATTGGCGGCCGGAGAGACGCTTTCCACCGGGGCCGAACCGCCGGCGGCGGACGCCGCCTCGAAGGCGGTGCCGCGCACGGTGGCAACCTTGACGGCGTCCTTGCTCTGCACGGTGGCGATGGCGTTGCCGGCATAGATCGGACGCTGGAAGCTGTCGGCCGAGATCACGGCGGTGATGTCGGACAGCTGGGCCACGTCCAACAGGGCGGCGACGCGCGGGGCGACGTTCTTGCCGAAGGTGGTGGCCGGGAAGAACAGGCCGGCATACTGGCCGCCCAGGCCGGTCACCAGCAGCGACAGCGGCTCGGCCAGACCATGCTCGTAAGCGGCGTCCTCGGCCAGCAGCACCTTGGCGACGCCGGCTACCTTGGCGGCGGCCTCGGCGGCGGGACCGGCGTTCAGGCCGGCGATCAGCACATGCACTTCGCCGCCGGCCTTGGCGGCCAGCTGGACGGCGGCGGTGACGGTGTGGAGAGTGGCCGACTTCAGCGACGCATTGTCGTGCTCGGCAATGACCAGAATGCTCATCGGATCACCTTCGCTTCGTTCTTCAGCTTCTCGACCAGTTCGGCGACGCTGCCGACCTTGACGCCGGCGCTGCGCTTGGCCGGCTCCTCGACCTTCAGGGTCACCAGACGCGGAGCGACGTCCACGCCGAGATCGACCGGGGTCAGGGTGTCGATGGGCTTCTTCTTGGCCTTCATGATGTTGGGAAGGCTGGCGTAGCGGGGCTCGTTCAGGCGCAGGTCGGTGGTGACCACGGCGGGCAGGCTCAGCGACACCGTCTCGGCGCCGGCATCGACCTCGCGGGTCACTTCCAGCTTGCCGTTCTCCACAACCACCTTCGAGGCGAACGTGCCCTGGGGCCAGCCCAGCAGAGCCGCCAGCATCTGGCCGGTCTGGTTGGAATCGTCGTCGATGGCCTGCTTGCCCAGGATCACCAGCGATGGCTGCTCCTTCTCCACCAGCGCCTTCAAGGCCTTGGCCACCGCCAGCGGCTGGACCTCGTCGTCGGACTGCACCAGAATGCCGCGGTCGCCGCCCATCGCCAGGGCCGTGCGGATCGTCTCCTGCGATTGGGCCGGACCCAGCGACACCACCACGATCTCGGAAATCTTCCCGGCTTCCTTCAGACGCACCGCCTCTTCCACGGCGATCTCGTCAAAGGGGTTCATGGAAAACTTGACGTTCGTCGTCTCGACACCGCTGTTGTCCGCCTTCACGCGGATCTTCACGTTGTAGTCGACGAC